>Ga0247742_10003280_pt1 | contig 10253 bp, 11 predicted proteins | sample UWRJL208509C2_FD_180944 | JGI IMG/M metagenome (GOLD analysis project Ga0247742, IMG submission 180944) | Plant litter microbial communities from Arlington Agricultural Research Station in Wisconsin, United States - UWRJ-L208-509C-2 | ecosystem: Environmental > Terrestrial > Plant litter >... | reverse complement strand
TGGCATGTTTGTGTGGCCATTGGGAGTGAGTTGAACCGCTCGCTGTTGGGCTGAGATGGCTTCTGAGATATCAGATAGTTCCCCTGTGCGTTCGAAGCGAGACTGATATGAACTCCCGAGGTTATTTAATAGTCCTGGCATGTCTGCATGGCCATTGGGGGTGAGTTGAACCGCTCGCTGCTTGGCTGATATGGCTTCTGAAATGTCAGAGAGGTCTCCGATGCGTTGGAAGCGACGCTGATATGAATTCCCAAGGTTATTAAGTCGTCCTGGCATACCGGCGTGGCCATTGGGAGTGAGTTGAACCGCTTGCTGCTGCGCTGAGATGGCTTCTGAGATATCAGATAGTTCCCCTGTGCGTTCGAAGCGACACCGATATGAATTCCCAAGGTTACTCAGGCACGCTGGCATATCTGCATGACCATTTGGAGTGAGTTGAACCGCTTGCTGCTGGGCTGAGATAGCTTCTGAGATATCAGAAAGCTCCCCTGTGCGTTCGAAGCGACGCTGATGTGAATTTCCAAGGTTATTAAGTAGTAGTGGCATGCATGCGTGGCCGTTGGGAGTGAGTTGAATCGCTCGGTGATAGGCTGAAATGGTGTCTGAGATATCAGAAAGCTCCCCTGTGCGTTCGAAGCGACGCAGGTATGAATTTCCGAGGTTATTCAGGTACATTAGCATATCTGCGCGGCCATTGAGCGTGAGTTGAACTGCCCTCTGCTGGGCTGCAATGGCTTCTGAAATGTCAGATAGATCTCCTGTGTGTTCGAAGCGGTGTCGATACGAGTTTCCAAGGTTAGTCAGGCGATTTGGCATGTCTGCGTGGCCATTGGGAGTGAGTTGAACTGCTCGCTGTTGGGCTGACATGGCGTCTGAGATATCAGAAAGTTCCCCTGTGTATCCGAAGCGACACTGATGTGAATTTCCAAGGTTATTTAGATACATTGGCATATCTGTGTGGCCGATTGGAGTGAGTTGAACTGCTCGTTGATGAAGTGAGATGGCTTCCTCGACGTCAGCGAGATGCCCCACACATTCGAAACGACACAGATATAAATTCCCAAGATTAGTCATGTATCCTGGCATATCTGCGTGACCCTTGGGAGTGCGTTGAATGGCTCGCTGGTGGACAGAAATGGCTTCTGCGAGGACGGCCAGATCGCCAACTCGCTCGAAAATTTTCGCCAAGTCGACTCCATGGTTCGCTAATTCCCCAGGGGTGTAGTATGTTAACCGTTTTTTCGTCTTTCGCAGCCAAAGCTTGAATGTTTTCCAAGCTGCAAGATGCAACAACCGTTTTTTCTTTTTTCGCAGCCAAAGTATAAACGCACTAGGTTCTTCATCCATGATTCCCTCTCCAGTTACTGCAAACGATAGTTTGAGCGCTGGTACGCCAGATCCAGAAGCAAAGTGTTTAGCGATCCCTGATGGTTTGTTCAGTGAGCGGCGATTCGTTCACAACCCATATCAAAGACTTACGCGCTTTATTATTTCCTACATCCAAAGTCAGTTCGCCTTTCGTCAAAGACATGTGCGCAAATTCGATCAAGTCCTCAGACCGAGCCACGATTAAAAGGTCTCTGCGTATGTCCATAGATCTGAAAGCAATTGGTATCAGAACCATTGAGCGCTGCAAAACTCTTACAGATCAATGACACTCGATGCTTGCTTCCACGTATCTTCTGTCACTCTTTTCAACAACCAAACCTCTTCCTCTACGGTAGCGAGCCCGACGACAGCGAGCCTGACCGTATGGAGGGGTAGGAAGTCAAGCCCTTCCGCTGTGCATTGAAGTTTAAGTTCTGAGAGTGATCATGTTAGGAATACAGTACTTCGAATGGTGAATTTCATACTTACCAGTTATATGGAGCTGAAGGGTCACATCTCCATCAAAGTCTTGGCCATTGTTCTCGGCCAATTGAGGTTCTGGCGTATCTGAAAGGTCTTGATTGAATGCCATGTTATCGAGAGTATGGCAATGGTGTTGGCTTTGGTATGAAAGAGGTACCTTTCAAGTTCTAGATAACATACCGTGTCACACAAAGCCATCATGATCACATGTCCTAAAACAAGATACCCCTCCGTCCGGAATACCTCTGCACGGATCTCATTCCCCGAAGGCATCTGTGCCCTCTGATGCAATATGTTGTCCGTCATATTTTGCAACGTTGGAGGTTGTTCGGGAGTTAGTCGGGCGGTGGGGAGATTGAGGAGGGTAGCGGAGAAGGCAAAGAGAGGAAGACGCGACTCTCTTCAATTTTTGTCCGCCAGGCGACCCCAATATCCACCCCCCCACCTGGAGACATTTCACTATTCACGTCTCCTGCTTACACTCAGGCCCTTCCTCAGTAACCCCACAATAGCCTGCACGAAGTCGGTATGATCCTCAAAAACGCGATCGTTCGATGCGTGTACCCCAGTCAAAGGCGCGTGCCAACTCGTCGAGTGTCGAGATCTGGCTTGAAGCCAGGTTCCTTTGGGTACATTTGAGGTTGATTTGGGTTCTTCATAAGTACGTCTATTCGTTGCGTTTTCTTTGTTACTGGTTTGCATAGATACTCATCTTCATCAATGCAGCCTCACTATAGACATTTAGAATCCCACCACACATAGAGTAGACGTGTAACAACTCACGTTACGCTCGACTTGGATCGTCGAGCTTGCTGCATCCGTCAACGGGATGTGGTTAAGAGCAGGACGGGTGTTGCAGTGCACGAGAACTGTGACGGCATATATGGTGAGTGTCGTTGTTATAGGTGACAACTCATATCAGAGCCACCGGACTGTTAGTGAATCACCCCAGTATTGCGGGAGAAGTATCCTCAGTTTAGGTCGTGTCGGGATTGCAGACTCAGAGTTGGGGGTGGTGAGCCTTTGGTTCCTTCGTCTTCGCTCATAATGAAAGCTAACATATAAATATCAGATTTTCAGTAAGGTCACATCTACTGGGTGGGACCAGAAGATTACCGATCGCCAGTGATAGGGACGCGACCATACCTCATACCATATACGCATTGTAAGTACCCCAAGCTAGTTATCAACCTCCCGAAAGTATATATACGCTGTTTTCAAATGAATGCTGGACGAACTTCAATCATTTACAGTATCCCGCGAGCTCCAATACCGAATATGAAGTGGACACTTCAAGGAGCCTTGATGGGCTCTTGAGAAACTTCGATATTCGAGTCTGTTACGCGCTGGAAATACCCGAAGCGAAAATGCACAAGCTGCTGACCTCTTGCATGAGTCCATCTGCTCCTGCAATATCTTAGGTATGTGAATGGCGGATTTTCAAGTGGCAGCCTGAACTGATTGTCCAATCTTTCGGCTTCGTGCTACCCACAAAAGAATGTAAGTGTAAATCTGCGTGGCCGTAGCCTGTGCTCACTATTTCACAGTCACCCTGATAAGACTTACGCCACTGATACATCCGAAATGGATGAGGCAATACAAGACCGAAAGTGTGAAGGTCATGATACATACATATCGGCCCATATTAGATCATATACACTTTTTCTGGGTTTTCCGACATGGCGCGTATTGTCGCAAGGAGTGGTGTCCCATGCGGGCATCGAGATGGACCTTTCCGAAGCTTAGAAAAACCTGAGCTAAAAGAAGGCCAGCATCACCCATTGCCTTGATTGCTAAACTCCCCTTTCATAGAAACATTTTATCAATGGGTGGTAGTTGCGCCTTCGTATTTAAACCTCTGCCGTTGACCACCGCTCTCGCTGACAGTAACCTAGCGTGCCTGCAATTGGCCAAAGCCCTTCCTCTTATTCCTGTTGGCGATAACTGTCAAATTTTTTCAACATCCATCTCTGTGTGTACGCCCCCTTGTTCTATGGATACACGCTGATGATTTATCTAGATTTTGTCTTGGTTTATTTTCTCTCTGTTCTACTATCTCATGTTGTCCTTTACTTTCTTCCCATCTCCTACACACCACTTCATCCCATACCCAAATATTCATTGAACATCCCGTCGATGAACGTGTCCTTTGCTGGTCGTCTCTCCTTCATACCATGCCTTTGCAATACCTTCACCCAACTAGCCAAACCCAATGCTCAGTCGAAGCTTTCTGAGGCCGACTAGCTGCACGTTCCCTTCGCCCGCTCATGCCACTGAACATGCCCCAATAGGTTATCGCGAGCTGACGATCCTGCGGCAGGCCGGTGGCCAATCCAAAGTACATTCCACTCTGTGCATTCGAATATCATAATCACAAGATTGGTCCGATGCAATCTCCACATCGATAGCTCCCGGGTTACTCCTTATTGGCACTCAATCTTTACCAATGCTCAGCAACACCGCAAGCTTGTACCAACAACAAAACACATACCGACTTCTGCTCGGAACCCTCCTGTTTCCGGATCACTAAACATTACCGTCCTACCGCAAATCTGAATAATCCTCTGCCGTTCATGTTTGTTCTTTTTTCCCTGTATTGTTCAAGTGAACTGACGACGCGCTCTGACTTTCAGGTGTATGTTTAACGGATTTGAACTCTTACTTTTTTATGCTATAATTCAGTTTCAATTCTTTTTCTACATTTCTTGTTCCTCATTTTTTTAAACGAGCATACTTTACCCTGTCCTTCCCGAACGCTCAGCGCAGAGCTTTGTGAACTTATTTTACGTCTCTTTCGACTCTAAGTAGATATCCACCTACCTGAATGATTATCGTGCGCTCGTCTGGTTCGATCATAAGCTTGAAATTCTGTCACCAGAACTTGGACCAATATGGGGATCCTATAACTTGCACCGTATTAGGAGCGATAATTCCCTTATTCGTCCACACAAAAGACTTTTCGCTGGTTAATCATCTGAACAACCGCCTTCTTTGAGTCTTCGTACGAGACTTTATGAAACTATTGGAAGTGTGGTCAAGTAGTTCCTCCGGTCCTTTCTCAAGTTGATGAAGACCAAAATATTAGAGATAAGAACTATGTATGTATGTATGCATTCAAACCAAGGTCCGGTGACGCCTCAAACGTATGCCAGTATAGGTACCACAAGAACTTGGACAGCATCCGTGAGCCTACTACGATACGGAAGCACATAACAAGAAAGCTTCAATCCAGACTGATGGCCGCAATCTCACATTGTGTTGCTAACAATGTACAGTATAGCAATACTATATTAAGTCCATAGGAACTTGTGCACGATACGGAAGCTTCGGGCCAGAGCGATGGCCAGAGTCTCACAGCATGCTGATATTGATGGTCCGTCTTCTGCGATAACTGCTATAATTATCTGGCAGGCGGAGGCGATTTGACTCCGCGATTGTTGTCCGTTCAAGTCTGGCAGTGGCACCGAGTGCACATATGGTCACAGTATCCTAGAGCGGCCTGGCACTGACAGCTTATCGGTTATCGGATGCTAGGCGCTTAAGCGCCATTCGATCAAGCTTGATCGGGTTTGATCTATTTAGCGCCCGTTGCCTGAAAGAGCGAACGCCGCGATGGATGTCAATGCCATTGATAATGTCAGTCGTCAGATGATCGCCAATGAACCATTTATGCCACTGTCAGTGGAGTGTAGTAACGTACACTATACAGTACTTACCTTACCTTATACTGTATTGTGTGGTGTGGGATCATAGATAGGATCACCAAGCCGAAGCCCAAGAGGGCTCAGCTTCTTTTCATGAAGAGACATTAAAAGTATGTATTGCCGCCCAGATTCCGTGAGGTTTCCGGCTCCCCGAAGAGCTTGAGAGTGTAGGACAACGCCTCGAGGCCTCATGCACATGGGCGGTGGTGTGCACCAAGCAGTCCATCGAGTCATGGATGTCAAGTGGAGCGCTTCAAGGTGCTAACGTTAACTCGTTCCCTTTTACTTTGGATTTTGGATTTTTTTACATGGAAAATTGTCCCTGTCGTTCTGTGATGTCGAGGTACCAATCCTGGAGCCCAGAACTTGCCCAGGAACAACCGGATACTTCTGGCGCTTCGTACGGGAACGCGCTCGAGCTCGGAAGTGATCGAGGAATGTCAGTTCCTGCACATATGTCTTTCTTCACATATTATTTCCCCATCTAATCACTCGCAACGACAACATTCCGGGTCCGCATGGCTAGGGTCCTCAAACAAAACCTAAACATATCGACATTTGATTTTTTTCTCACTTGGATGAGGTTGTCGCTTCGCCCATGTTACTACTGTGCGCGCGTGCATTCGCTTATGCTTCGAATTGATTGCGCCTTTTGTTCAAATTATTGCTCCTGCCGGCTACTTGACCGGCGTCGATCCAAGAACTCGAGGCTGGAGTGAAGTATAATAATCACCAGACCTGCCGACACGCCGATAGTGAACGTTCGTTGCAGGTTTGCACAATACTGATATCGTATACGTAGACTATGAACAGGATGGTGCACGATGTGGGGGACTAATTATAAAATCGCGAGGTACACGCATACACATTACTATACGTGAACGTGTGGACTCGCCACTGCTTGGGATTGAGATAATCCCTCCCTGCTGCCTCACATCCAGTGCTGGAACCTTGTCTAAATGCAGGATGTCCTTCTACGCTCTTCTTTCATTAACGCCTGTCTTCCTATTTCTTTTTCGATTTCGAATTCCATTAGTCTCCCGTGCAGGTTGTCTGAAACCATCACTTCTCGTGATTTTAAGCCTTTCGTGCTTGGACGAGCTGCGCATTTCACTGCGAGGAGCTGCGGTTCGGATAGGCGATTGATTAAGTTCATGCAGTGAAAAGGCCAAGAATATACGTACGAATCCTCCAAATCAAATCAAACATATTGACAGCTGAACGTTGAACCAAATACCCACCCAGAGCTAGGCTGAACGTTCATAGGTAAACATGGTATACCTACGGAGAAAGAGTGGAGACGTACCCATACGGTTACTTTTATTAGCCAGAGTGTCAATGCAATGTGGGGTAGTCACTGAAATATTTCAAAAGGCCGGCGATAGTGATCGACAGGAGTCAACAGGTACAACACGAGGCGGACCGGCGCTCTTTTGTGATAAGATTGCTGGGGTGCGAAGTGGGCATTTGTACTGTTCGACATTCGCTGAAGAGTTTTCGGCGTTTCGCTGTTAATGAGTCTAAATACGGTAACCCTTGTAGCAAGGAGGTAATTCTGTGCAAACAACGAGGATCAAGTAAGGATCATTGGCGGTCTGCGGGTGTAGCCTGCCATCCAGATCAATCGCAGGTCCAAAAACAAAGGCGAACGCATGTGTTTTAAAAAACCGTCAGTAATTCGATCCGGTGAAACCGCTAATTACCCGTAGTGGGTGGTAAAACTATGAAATGACACGAATGTCAGACATTCTGGACATGTTTCTCAAACGAAGCTTGACGGCCAGGTAAGGTTTATGCAAAAAGCCTCGTGACGGGGACTGGATGGGCTTGGTGTAGCCACCACTGTCCAGAGTCATATACATTCCCTGACGCTGGCAGTGAGAATGGTTCTAGCTTCTGTAATATCTGTAAAAAGCTAATTAGAGGGATAAACTTTTGCGATAGGACGTATTTCAGAGATACTGCAACGTCGATAGCAGACACGCCCCGGGCCTGGGCGAAATCGGTGATGAAATTCTGACCAATTTGGATGTTTGCCTTTGCGGGCGTTGCGCAACAACGACCGCCCCTGGCGGCGAGTGAGACTCGAGTGTCTTGTCCTCCCATCGTGATGGCGGCAACAGACCCTAGCGCAACCAACTCCAGTATTCAGATTTGAATTTCGGGTGGGGTTCAGAATGGTGAGGGTTTTGTGCCAATGTCTTTCATTTATTTCTGAGCTTTCTTGTGATCATTCAGTCGCAGTGTCAAAGGCAGGTCATCCGACCACACCAGCGCCGATGGGGGGCGTAATCTGTGCATATTGCACGTTTATGAATAGAAAAGAAACGTGTTTTTGCTCAAATTGTGCCTGAAGTGGTACTCCGACCGAACGCAGCGTGGTTTGATCACCCGAAAATGGCGGCTTGGAAATGACCTATATCTGCCGTCATAGCTTGTTCCTTACAAGTTTTTCCCTCGTCCCCTTTTCTTCCTCCAATGACCATGGTCGCCCTCTCCGTCCACTCATCGCTGTCGCCGGTGTCGACGATCAAGAAATTTCTCAAAACCCAGGCCTCCTCGACACTACGGTCACCGTCGACCCCCACAGAAAAGTCTCGCTTGCCAACCCACCTCATCTATGAAATCGCACGGTACTGTAGCTTGCGTGATATCGCGCAAGTCTCGCTATGCGTGCGTTTACTGTGCTCTACTCTGAGAGCACTCGCTGAACCATAGTGCACACCAATAGTCCCACCGCATGCGCAACCTTCTCGCTCCCCTCCTGTACGCGTCGGTCGACTTGAAGACAAACAGGCACTGCAAGAACACACTTATCGCCCTTTCAAAAAGCTCTGATCTCGCTCAATACGTTCGCCGACTAGCAGTGCGAACGAATAACCTCGAATGGACCGATAAAGGCGGCGAGATTGACGAAGTTCTCATTTCCAATCTCATTGGACGGATCGCTGCTTCTGGATCCCTCAACTCTCTTGAAGCGTTCGAATGGGATGGCCTCGAAATGCCCCACGACGATCTCTGGTTGGCACTGAGAACATCGTAAGTACCATGAATACTTCACTTTCCCTTCACCCATCCCTGCTACTCGGCAAGATTCCATTCATCTCGAAAATTTCTTTCCTTATCTCGCTTCTAGCGGAAGATTAACTAAGCTCATGTTTTCTGCGTGCACAGTTGTCCCTACCTGAAGCGAATAAGCACCATCGTTGGTGATGAGCCCCTAAACGCCTCGAGTGCCGTACGTTGTTCTCTCCTTCAATCATCCATTCCTGCACGATCTGAGCTATTCTTGCCTCATCTAGTTATGGGACTTCGAAGATCTCCGCCAAATCTCTCTCAAAGCCAAATCACCCTCCCTAGACTGGCTCTCAGAAGGCCTCCCCAAACCCGAAAAACTTCCACGCAAGTTCTGGGCCATGCTCCTCGAACGCTGCCCACGTCTGGAAGACCTCACTCTCGGCGGACCAGCGCCCTCCCCCCGCCTCTTCGACATTCGCCATGTTACATCGGGCCGATGGCCGCGACTACGACGCATTATCCTCGGTGATATGGTTCTCCTCTCCCCCGAACGCGGAGACGCTCAAGCTCGCGAAACCGCGCGTGCGTTTCAAGAATTTTTCAGAATCCATCGCACGCTGCGGCACGTGGGGCTGGAGCATGCAGCTGGGAGCGCGTTTTGGCCGGGTGGTTTCGATTGGGGATCGATTGGTGTTGGGGTGGCCCAGTTGCCATCTTCCAAGTCGATGACGATGTTTCCCGGGCATGATGTGCGAGATGATGATGAAGATGTGGTATTACCGCACTTGGAGAGCTTCTCGGGGCCGTTGCGATACGTGAAGACATTGCCTCCGCGCACAAGGAAGAGCCTTCGCTCGTTGCGACTGACCTCGTTGCATCATACCCTTTCGGCTGTTGGGCCGACGTGTAATGTTGTCAGGGATATGGATTATCTGGAGGAGCTAGGCGTGTGGATTGATTTGTCGTTTGGTAGCAGTGGAATGGCCAGCGGGAGCAAAGCCAGGAGAGGGAGCTTGGATAGCATCGGGAGAGGCACTGGAGGTGTTGGCGGTTTAGACGGCGAGGATGCGCATGTATTGAAAGCATTATTGGCCGCCTGCCCAGAGACCTTGCGGCATTTGGATGTGGCTTGTTTCACAAGACCCATGTCTTCCATTGTATGTGTTATTCCTTTCTTCACTTCGTAGCACACTAACTAGAACTTTTGCTTCTTTTTCTCGTTTGCGTTCATAGAAGGACTTCTCATCCGCCCTATCACACGCCGCACCTCCTTCGCTCAGCTCTTTCCACCTGACCAAGGTGCATAGATCTTCTGGTGATGAGGACCTACTCAAAGGAGCCACTCGGCTAGTGAGCGAAAATCCAGGCCTGCGACATGTCGTGCTACGAGCGACGCAAGATTCGTGGTTTTGCAGCGGCACGTCTTCTGGCGGAACGGGCAGGGTGAAGGCTTTGGGTGTATACGAAGTTCTGGATGGCGTTGTGCGGGATTATCCCAGCTTCACATCGGCTTCGACTTCGTCTCCATCATCAGGATCGCCGGCATCAAGTGTCGAATCTGAGGCGGTTTCTCCTTCCTCGCCAATTCCAACCGGACCGATGACAAGAACCCTGATGGCACATGAATGGGGTCAGAGGGTTTTGACTGGAAAGGACTACACTAGGCACTTTGTGCACCGT
>Ga0247742_10003279_pt1 | contig 10258 bp, 8 predicted proteins | sample UWRJL208509C2_FD_180944 | JGI IMG/M metagenome (GOLD analysis project Ga0247742, IMG submission 180944) | Plant litter microbial communities from Arlington Agricultural Research Station in Wisconsin, United States - UWRJ-L208-509C-2 | ecosystem: Environmental > Terrestrial > Plant litter >... | reverse complement strand
TAGCAGTCGAAAATCTGCAAGCGCCAGATTGTCTGCAATGAGGTGACACGTGATAAGCGCGTCGATAAATTTGAACTCAGCAGCGGCTTTGATTTGTCTCGGGTGTCCTCCTCTCTTTCATCTTACCATCGCCACCTCCACCTCGACTGCCGCCGCCGTCCACCATTCTGTTTCTTTCTGCTTGTACTGGGAAAATTCAAAACCTCTGGGAGCAAATCCTTTCACATTGGTTGAAGCTGGGGTACAAGAGAATGGGAACACACGGTTGAGCAGTACTTGGGGTTCTTGAGCGAGATATTGAGTAACTCTTCCTGCCCATACCTCATTTTTATAAACTCACTGTGCTTTCGTATGATGTGAATGGCGCAAAAATTGCCAATTTGCTCCCCGTGAGGTCTCGCACCACATATCTCTAGGTGTAAGTAAAATATATGCGCCTTGTTTCCCCCTTTTCTGTCTCTTCAGCTCATTTACATTGTCTCCGCCTCCACTGGTTTCCTTGCGCACGCATGGAAACCTCTTACTGGTTTGAAGACAAAGATTGGGTGCCAGGCTCACACTCGGTAGGCTTTCTGTTCCACCCCAAGTCTTTGACGTTCACCTAGATTAAACTCGGTCACCAAATGGACGCATATGCTTTCACTCGCTGGGATTATTGCTACCTCGTGATTTGCTGGACATCCAGGCACAGATGGTGATGGTAGGGACGGCGAGTATCCTCGATCTCCGTGGTGTCGTCGATGGACTCTTTGGTGGCTGTCATGGTGGTGTCGTTTACTTAGACTATTCGCGGAAGGGTCTTCTCTCTGGATTCTCTGCAGCTAGCGATACCGATTATGATCTATTGGCAGATTTGATCATCAGCACACAAGGTCAGCAAGAACTCCACCAACCCGCTTGATGCTTAATTCACCTGGCTTGTCAGGCCTCACCTTTTACGCGGTAATATTCTTCTTTGGAGCTACGACTGTCTAGCGACGCTGTAGCTCACCGTAGTAGGTATGGTGTATTTACGTTCGTGAAATGACATGTTCAAGTTATTTGATTACTCTCGAGGGATCATCGTGGAAAATACACTGAAATATACACTGTATATCTAGACCGTTGATGTAAATATATACTAGTAGCACTAATGCTATTCAAATGCGAAGTATTGAATCTTTGAATAACTGAATTTTGGCTGATACGGTATACTGGAAGACCCGATAATGCATTGCTATGTATTAGGCATGTACAATGTATTGCGACATCTTCTATGCAAACACTGCATAAAATGCGACTCTGGAGGGGTATGCCTATGGCCTACCTCTCTGGCAGTCACTGCATGAAATTTAAGGTAGGTATTGGACTGCATTGAAGTATCTTTAGCGGGGGTTTTTACTGATGTTGCACGACAGAATGTAACATATTCTACAAGGTTTTCCTCCGGAGTGGTGGAAAACATTCAATGTGGTCGCCTCGTGGTTGGATACCCAAAACACATGGCCTGCCTTTTTAGGTTCTTTCACATTGATTTTCGTCGTCTGAGAGCAGCAGAAAATGATAATTTCTTTTCTATGAGAACTCTGGTAAAAATTTAATATTTTCTACCTGAGTCCCGATACCTCAGTACACATGTCAAGTATATAAACTGATCTATTACTCCTCGAAAGAGGTCAGAACGGTACCCAATATTTAATATACTTTGCTTCAATTCTCAAATTGTATCTTTTCTAGGTGTCGATACACAATCTGGGATCTCCACATAACCCGCCCGTCCCAGAATTATGGTGCAGGCTCACTTCGCCACGTGTGAACTCAGACTTTGAGCAGATCCTTGGTCTGGTTCCTATCTTCGGTTCAAATCTCAGTGGGTACCTTCAGCGTATTTTCTCTAGACGTGAGCTAATAAATTAACTATCTCTCTAGGCATTCTGCCTGTCGTTGAAGACCCCAATATGACCGCCATGTTGTGAGCATAGTCTCTACCTTATAAGTGTAGCGATACGAGGGCCCGCCTTGTCGTCTAAAAACTATATTCCAGGCACTAATGAAAGGATGATGATTACAATGACTCGGATGAGAGATAGTCCTGAATATAAAGCAATTATCGAGGAGAGCAGAACGGGACGAGCAGAGAAAGGGAAATCGCGAGGCATACTTTGGCATCATCGATCGAACCAAACAGCCAAACTCGGTCCGGTGCCAAGAGCATGCTTCTTTCCTCTGACCAGCACCTCCGCACGAGCATCAAACCTGCCGCTGCATCTTCTCAACTAATCTATCTGTGAGTTTTATAAATCTTATCATTCTTGTGTTGATCTCAAGTTAAAATGTTCAGATCTCTGTGTGGGTCTTCACTCGACGACTGGCCGCGATTATCTGAAGCGCGCTCATCATGCAGAGAGCAGCCATCTGCCACATCGGCAGTCGTGTCACCCCTCTCTATGGATCTTGAAAATGAAGTGAAGGAAAATGGACCATGCATTGATGATGTATGGTCAATGGTGCGTCATCCTATTCTTGGTTTTTACGACAAGCGAAATTTGTCGTTCTCAGTCTTCCATCCCAATTCTCACATACAACGCTTTCATCTACCTCTTCGCTCGCCGAGACTTTGAATTTCATCTCTACTTTCCTCTTCCAATTCATAAATCTTTTTATCCATGCTGACGACCTATGTTTCCCCATCCAGGATAGGGAATGCCGACATGCTCACTGACAATCAGTGGATAGCCAACTCTGGCAATCGCTGACCAGCTGACTAGCTGTGTATCCGGGTCACCAGCCGATTTCTCTATAAACTGCTCTGGTTGCGTCGTGTCCCGATGACTGGTCAAACTGTAAGTCCAAATATCCATTTGTAGGTCTCATTCTCAAATATAGACCTCTTCTAGCACCGCGGATCGTGGCTCTTCGCCGCTCGGATGGATTTCGACTAGTCACTAATCCTCACCTTGGTTCCATCAGCCAATGGGCATAAGCAGTCCCGCGATTGCCAGCGGCAAGAGCAAATAGCACCGACGACTTTGACCGGCAAACAACGATCGGTGCCTCGATATTTGGCTGAAAGGTGGTACGACCATCTAACCCTCTTTGTTCCTCTGAATTTCTGCCTAGACTCTATGTGTCAAGTGTCATTGACACTTGTCTCCGTCAGCTCCTCCCCGCTTTCTCGCTTCCTCACCTCCAATCCTCAGCGCCTGACTGTTGAAATCTACGACTCGATGGGCATGTGTCAACGCCAACAGCTCCTCACTTCCACTAGTACATTCCAACCGGCCCGACTGTACAGGCTACAACATCCCTGGTGGTATGGGAAGAACAGGGTGTCGGTGTTGACTCCATCCCGGCTCTGAGCCGTTGGAGTTGTCCAAGGTGGTCGCTCTCGAGTGCGCTGGCGGCGCGGACACGTCGTGACGGTCAGACGGCAATGATGGTGATTGCGTACGGACCGCGCCATGCCAAAACCCACAGTTACACCGCAGGCTGCCTACTTTCGTTTATTCGTCGACCTATTCCCAAAGGTCATTGCTCATTTAACTCTCTGGTCATCATCGTCTCCACAAGTTCAAGCTGTTACCCGTTGGAAATGCAGACACAGTCCACTCTCGTCTCCTGGCTCCTGAGATCTGAGATCCATATCTCGAAACATTGACATCTCCTCAACTTTAGGTAGTATTTTCCTGACCTCTCGGACATACACACCACAGGGTTGCTGGTGATATCAGACTTGAATTCCACCTCGAGCCGGGAAAGCTGGGTTCTTACCAGTAAGCACAGAGTTTTATTGCTTCTTGGAGTGCACTGAGCTCTTATCATTCGTATCTGAATCTATAATCGGTTCTCATATACAGTAAATCCCATGTTAAAGACTCGGTTGGCACTAACGAAGGGAAATTTTTATCTCGGGTAGACCGTCACCATGGATGGTTTACTGATGAAGGTTGCTCTGGGGTACGCTCTTTATTGGATTATATCGTTTCGGGGAGGTGGAACATTTAGCTATAGAATCAATTGATATGTAATTCTGAGTTCGTGTATGTATCAGAGACGTGTTCAAGAAAAACAAGTTGACGCTTATTGAACAAGTAACAAGCGCGCAAGAAGAATGTGGAAAATACAAATACAAAGGAATATTTCGAGCCGCAACCGACCACTCTTGTTGGGGATTGTGCGATACGCTGATATTGAAGATACAACTGATATAGTATCTGGACTAGAGATGTACAGCGCCGCGTATCATGGAGCTGGGATAATGAAACGGATACAGAAAGAAGTGAAAGAGAAGACAAGGGCGGATAAAAAGAATGTCCTTGAAGCTATGCAATGTGATCAGATGAGTTCGAGACCCCAAGAATATCCATGAGTAATACGAATGCACCATCACCGAGCATCCACCCAGACTGTAATTGATAGCGGGGAAAATGCACCAATATGTATGCATGCCAACGTCGAAATCCTGTGGCTTGTGATAACCTCTACCCGATTAGCCATGAATCTAGGTTGACCAACTCGGAGCTGGAGGGTATGGGAGGCAATGGAGGTCGACGTTGGAAATATCTTAGTAACATTACTTTGAATGTTAAAGACAGGTGAGAGTGAAGGATGACTGAGGCTGAGTGGCGAATGAATGAGCAAGAATTCCGTTAATAAATCACGGAACTGAGGGAGTTCTCCCACTTGAATCGATGGAACACAAGGTTCCGTTGGACATTAAAGAATTTTCGCAGAGCCTTGAGATGGAATGTGAGCTCGTCTGTGCTGTCCACACTGGGGGAAGCAAGACTCCAAAACCGGATCGAAGTGCTCGGTCACAAAAAGTCGTGCCCACACGCATAAGAGAGCACTTGTGTTGAGAAAAAGTGCGTGGAAAGAGAAGCGAGCATAGATCGATGGCGAGATGCAAGTTATTGGGTGCGGTCAGGCTCCCAAGGGTCAAGACGGAGCTCAAGAAAAGTGAACAGGTTACATGAGAACAAGAAGGAACCAAAAACCAAATCGCAGAGGTAGAAATTTTGCAAATAAAAGTTGAAAAAATCCTGACTCAATTCAAAGTAGCGGAAAGTTTGAAGCGGATAATCAAGTGGCAGGAGAATTTCGCCCATGCACAGCAAGTACACGTTAACAACCCACAAGCGGTAAAGATAAGTGCGCTGGAAGGCTTACTGGTCAAGAAGTTAGGATGCAAGGTTGATAATTAGCCCCTACGAGTGACTATGTTTGAGAACATGCGATAAAGAGAGATTGCATTAGGAAATTAAACGAAGAGCGTACGCTTAAAATATGCCCAGGGTATTCTCCCCTTGACCCTCTTCCACTTCAATTCCTTACGTCCAACGCGGGGAGGCACTCTTGGTTTGTCGGTGGGCGGGTTCTTTGACAGAAATTGCAAAGGCGCGCCAGCGTTGAAGAGAAGCAGGCAGAGTGGTTCACGAGATGAGTTTGTCTGAGTCAAGGCCGATTCAGTTCAGCAGGAGTAAACCGAGCGGTTCATATTAGCAGGTTCGAGCGCCAAATTACCAGAGTGACATCCGAGTCAGCTTGCTTAGATGGTGTTGGTCGGAATACCTGGATCTCGGATTGTAAAGATCCAAAGATCTGAAGCAGGAAAGTGGAATGGAGGAGGTGGGCAAGAAGTGACTTGGCTAAAACCGTCGAAGCACGTGTTGGCAAACTCCTATCGGTCCAAACATCCCGAATCAGCCGGTGCGTTCCTTTTCTTGAACCATCGTCGCTTTTATCTCGCATTTGGAGTCTCCTTGAATCGGCTCATCCAATTTGGAAAATCTAGATCACCTCCAGCTCCATCGATAATTGGTTCTCCTCGTCCCGCGGATCACAATCAGTCGCATTGTTGCACAGAGCTGGGCTTGTAATATGGTTCGAGAGAAGGTTGTCTCTGATACACAAATGTACGTCCTAATCTATCTTTTCTCTCTCTTATATACGTACTTTTTCCATTATATTTCCTATTGGGAAATACTCCAGAAATGACAGCACCTATTAACCTTATCTTCTCTTTGTGCTAGGTACTGACCCATTCTTGCAGTTCGGCTACTTAAAACCCATATCCAGACGAACCCACCACAACGCTTCAGTCTCATGGGTTATATTACCGCGAAGGCGAACGTATGTTTCAGATCATACAATTTTGTCTACATCATCTTCTTTGCGGTACCAAATTCCTACTCTCTTTTTCTCCAAGCACGTTCCTTTCTAGCATGCCCACGCGCCAGCAGACAGTGGTTCCACTCGATCGACACATATTTCCCGTCCTTCAACAGATATATTTCGATCGTCCTTTGAAGACGGAGGGGCATTGACGAATGCGCGTGCAATTATTCGCCCTCTCTTTTTTTCGCTCCTCTATTCACCTGGAATTCTTGGAGATCACCTTCTCTTTCATTCGCGCTCGCAGTACACATCGATTCAAACCATTTTTATCATTCGAGCTCTAACCTCAACGTTTGCACCTGCACCACTTTCGGTGTTGTATTTGTTCTCGTCATGCCAACTGTAATACGACGCACGCCACCGCCGTCACGACTGCCCAAAACCTGATCTCCAGAGATGTGTACCCTTTCAGACGCAATTTCGGCGCACGATGGTGATAAATTTTTCCTGGAGGATTGGCTGCGGCGTTGAACCTGGGAATAGGAGGATGATTCAGGTTGTACAAAGGTCGAGCTCTCGTCTTCCTCTTGTAAATTTCCTTTGAATTTGTTCTATTCGGACATGCAAGTCTGTTTACATGTCATAACGACGGACATGGGGCTTTTCGACATTCGTAACAATTCTACCTTCGAACAATTGACACCTACATGGACCAAGAACGCACCAAATTTCGATCTTTACTCCGTACCCTGTCCGGTCGAGTTGGCGTTGGGGTACATTTCGTGTCCTCAGACAGCCACTGACGATATTTTTGGTATTCCCCGCAGTTTCTCGTTCCAGATCTCAATAAGAGCATCGTAGACTCTGAACGTCCAATTCTATTCCGGTTTTACGCTCTCGCTTTCGTTCGGACTGGCCTTTATTTTCGTCCATTCCTTCTTCTGGTTATTGGCTCTTGATTATAATCTTCTTCGTTCGTTCCACTGCGACATGAGGCATGACCTAGCATCGATCGTCTGACAATGGATGCACAACTATGAACACCCTCGAATCTGCATCGTTCGTATCGAATGAAAGTGGACAGTGGTGATTGTTCTTTTTATCTGAAGTTTGACATTGGTGTTGGCGACTCACTGCCAATCGCTTTTCTCTAAATTTTATATATCTCAGGTTTGGTCTGGTCTGTCCCTCCGTATCTTCCTGATTGACACCCAATACTTATCCGCATACACATAGTACGTAGAATTCAATGTCCAATTGGTATACAATTTTAGCTTTCAGCTAGTTCTCTCTTCGAGGCATTTTATTGCGTGAAGATGGCGTTCGCGCTGCACGCACTGTTCGAAATATGGTACAGTCATCGTCATCTAGCAATGAGCTCTCAGGAACGGCGAGTTAGTATCTAAAGTATAAAGTTTGCGATAGCACACTTTGAATAAAAATAGATTCACGATTGCACTGGTGTGGACATGGTAGTCGTATTAAATCACAGTAGACAATTTCATCAGTGCCAATAGTAGGCCCGTGTGATATTCAAGTCTACTTCTTGCGATTGCGGGATAGCGCAAGATGAACCCAAGTCCCCAGCAACTTTTCATTGAGTTCTCCCAAGGGAGTCCCACCGGAAGATTCTGAGACACCCCACTTCTCTCGAGTTAGCTGGAGGCTGCACTCGGGGTCCTTTTCAAATTGAGCAGGTGCCATCAGTCCTCCTCTGCGAACGTCGACTGAAGGTCACTGAACGATTCAAATTTGCCTGCCTGTGTCAGAAATTCTCAGATATATAACCAAAATTATGTGTAGATTTATGTTTTAATTAATTCTAATTGAAGCTGTTTGAACTTCCTGGACAAAGAATCGACGAAGTAGCTTTAACTCACGCGATAAGGATAATTGCAAGAAACACCACATGTCGACACCTTCGTGCAATACATTCGGCGTGTGGTGACATAAAATGCTATAGTCTCATATTTTTCAGTTCAACATCATTTGGCCTTCTTGGTAGTACTTTGTGAAAGCCAATGATTTGCGAGGCGAGGCAGGTGTAAGTAGTCAATGATACTATGATTCTGGAACGCCGAGAAGCTCAAATTTCCGATGTACTTATTAGAATAGCAGCCATAGCGCTACGCATATTTTTCGAAAGTGGATTCTCTCAAATGCAGAAGCATGCACAGTGAAAACGAGTAGCTACTGCCTGAGATCTATTCGTAAGGATTCTAGAATGTAAAGGTTTAGTGTTTGGGTAGTAAACGAATGAGGAATCTATTTCTACCTAGAGTGTAAATGCTACGGTACAAGATTAGTTGTATCGTGGCTTAAATAGATGACCGTATCTACAGGGACGAGTCGGGAGGGGGAAACGGTGCGAACAGAATAGTATACGTAGGTGAATGTTTGCGATACTCGTCAGGTGAGCACCGCAAACATGAAGACGCCGACGCAACAAGAATAACAGGCCGACGTGAAGGTGTTTGCATCGCGTCAAGTATGACGATCTCCTAATTCCAACGCGATTGCCAATCGCGCAGGCTAAAGGTCATCCAAACCTGCTGGTGAGTCAGCAAGTAGTCGGTTAGAATCAGAAATCTGAGAAATTTTCCGCAGTGTCTTAATCAGCGTTAGGAATAAGAATAGATAACAGTTGGTTTGAAGACGATTAGAATGGGAATCATTCGACAATCGAGTTATGAAGCGGACCGTTTGCCAGGCAGGACTGATGGCACTTGCTCAATTTGGAAAGGACCCCAGTGCAGCGTTGAGCCTGTCCCAGCTCCAGGTTGCCGCATGCCATTAAAAAGGAAATAACTACGATTTGTGGCGTTCGGAGCCGAACCTAATGGCCAATCACGTTCATGGAACGGCAATCTTTTGGTATCTTCAACTTCTACTATCTCCAGCATGGTTTCCCTCCCGAGTCTACCATTTGATGTCCTGACCGAAATCATTCTGCATTCTGATCTTGAAACTGACATCCCAACTCTCAGAGCATTGTCCATGGCATGTCGCGCCACAGTCAAACCATCGCAACGAAGGCTTTTCAACACAATCGAGATCCTGGTGATCCCCCATGATTGCGACAAAACGCAGCCCATATACTCCACGTTGAATGACATTTTCAACTCCTCTCCTCATCTCGCCACCTATGTCAGTCATCTCACTGTCAAATTCGGGAGGCCCTACCCAGACACGTCCTGCATCGTCCCTGCTCTGGAAAAATTATCCCTGATACAAAGTCTGCGAATCAAATGTACCAGCTGGGTTGATTCACTGCAAGAGAGTCCACGATGGGGTGAAGTCATCGGCGCTATTCTTCGTCATCCTTCTCTTCGGCGACTTGATCTTGAGGATCGCGGTTTATTACCGTCAATCGTCTGGCAGCTTCCAGCCCTTACATCCATCGATCTTGACGGGTGGAGGATAGAGGAACCTGGTATCAACTATGCTCGCCACAGTCTTACAAGGCGCTTGGCCATGTCATGGGATATGTCACCAGATCCTCAAAGCACATTGAGGTCATTCCTGAAGATATCACCGCGTTTGACCCATCTTAGAGTAACACAAAGCAGCGATACGTATTTCTTAATCATTTATACAACAAATGTTGGTTGTTGAGTTACAATCACATAGACTTCAGCATATATTCACATTTTATGTCTCTAGGCTGGGCAGGAATTTCAACGACCTGGTTGCCACAAAAACGCCCGCGTCGCCGACATGGATCGGCTGAGGGACAGGCTACTCTTCAAGTTCAAGCCTGAGGCGGTCTTTCTTTGGTTGTATGGAGCTGCTGGATCTGGGAAATCATCTATCTCGCAGACATTTGCTGTCCGATGTGCGGAAGAGAGGCACGTCCTCGGAAGTTTCAACTCACGAACTGTGCATGGCTCGTGCATCATTCTTCTTTCTCGCATTTGACCATCATGAGGTTCTGTAGGTTCTATGCCCACTTCTCTTCATGTAACCCACCCTGCGAATTAATTTTATATCGCTATTCATCAAGAAATGTGTAGTACTTGAATGAAATGGAGAGTTGGCGGGAAGAAAAATGTATACGGACCTGTCTACGAACAGGCTGTGATAAAGTATTAAGGTAAGGTAAGGGTGGTAGGGGTTAATTGTTCGGTAAATACTTCCCAGGAGATGGTGGGATTAAAGACTT
>Ga0247742_10003278_pt1 | contig 10259 bp, 11 predicted proteins | sample UWRJL208509C2_FD_180944 | JGI IMG/M metagenome (GOLD analysis project Ga0247742, IMG submission 180944) | Plant litter microbial communities from Arlington Agricultural Research Station in Wisconsin, United States - UWRJ-L208-509C-2 | ecosystem: Environmental > Terrestrial > Plant litter >... | reverse complement strand
TTCATTTGGGTCATAATCAAAACTATAATCTAATTCATCCTCAGCATTATCGTGATTATTAATACTAATGATATTCTCAAAATCGTGGTCAGTATCCTGATAGTTGTCTGTGTAAGTAAATGTTTTCATCTTTAGCTATTTTATTTTTTACAAATATCAAAAATATACTCCCTTAGTATTTTATACCGTTTTTCAAAAATGTTATAGAATTTCTACAATTCAAAACACTCAATGTATTAAAATCAGCGACTTATCAGCGTTATCAGCGTGTAATCCCACAACGATAGGACGCTAAGAGGTAAAACAGAAAAGAAAGAAAATTAAAAGATACCCAAACCCGGCTATGAAACATTATTAATACTTAATGATATAATTATTCAACTGCATTTTTATCTTACCCGTCTTGGTTTCCATACTCCGCATTTTCTTACGGTCTATAGAAGTACCTTTTCCCATAAAATTTAGCGGGATCTTAAGCTTCTCGATAGCAAAAGTAGCTTCTACATAACCCGGCAGGATGTCTTTCAATAGCTTGTAGTTCATCATAAGCGTGTAAGCCCCATCCTTTCTTGTAATAATTTCTGACTGTACTATTCTTACAGCTTTTGTATCCATGTAAAGTGTAACTAAGGCCAGTTCCGACTCATTACCGGTAGGAATAACATTGATGACTTTTATTGATCTCCCATTGCGTTTTTCAATCCCCCTTTCTACAGTTATAAAAGGATATTTGAAAATTTCAGTTAATGAGAAATCAAGTCCGCGCTTAGGCAACATCACAAAATCCTTTGAAGAAAATTTCATCTTTTGACCTACTGAATAACTAATCTTCGCTGTCTTGGTAGGCATATTGATAAAAGGAACATCAAGATCCAATATCAAAGAGGCCGAGAACTGTTTCACAGAATCCATCCGCTTTTTGATATTCAGCAGGTCCGGATCTATTTTTTGTGAATGTACAAACGGTGTTGTAAGCAGAAAGAATATAAGTAGCGTCCTAATCATTCGATGTCTTTTTTATGAAATATAAATGTACCTGCAGCGGCAAATACAAGAGTATAGAGTATGAGTATAATAGTGTTAATTGAAATAGCCGACCAGTCCGGTACGTTATAGAAGAATTGCTGCCAGGTATCAATAAGCTTAGGAAAGAAAAAGTTGTTGATAACAGGCAAAACAAAATCCACTTTTAGTAACATTGTCGTTATAATAAGAAACAGGCAGGCTGCGATCCAGGTTTTTGTAGCTTCCTTAATAAAAATAGCTAAGGTGAGACTGACAACACAATAAAATACCATGGATACAGCACCAGAAGCAAAAGCATAACAGATCCGCTGAAAAGCATCCGCATCTTCAAAAAAGTTAAGGGTATTCAGATAAACGACCAAATCCCCTCTTCCAAAGATAGAGTAGGCCAAAATAAAGGTCGTAAGCATCATAAATGCAATAACCACAACTGTAAACAATACTGCTGTAATATATTTTGCCGCCATAAACTTCCATTTATCAACAGCCTGCAACATGACAGTCTGCATCGTCCCATAGCGATATTCATCCGTCACAATTCCTGACGTCACAATCATCAAAATTAAAGGCACATTGAACCACAAAGAATTCAGGACGATATACATAATCAGGTTTCCATTCAATAAGTTGCCTTCAAAATAAAAAGATTGCTTTAGGTTGTCCAATAACAGATCAAGTATGGTACTTCCCTGAAAGTAAGCGGTCATCAGTATCAGGAGTTCAATAATCAATATGGCCCCTAATGCATAATAGGTTTTGCTTTGTTTTATAAGTTTCAAAAACTCAGCAGATAACAGTCGTTTCATTAAATGGCTTTTTTAATTAATTGTTCCAATGTCAATACCGGTGTACACGCAGTAACTTCAATCCCTTCCTTTAATAATTCGCTTAATAAAGCAGGGATTTCTTTGGCAGTACAGGCTATTTTGGCATCATTGGTTCCTATTTCAACAGCATGATTTTTTAAAGAAGCAGATAAAGCAATATTGGAAGCCGTGATGCTGAAAGTAGTGATATGCTGGTTTATCAGCACGTTGGTAATTCCTGAATTCACAATTTCACCTTTTTCTATCACATAGATAAAATGACAGCATTTGCTGATCTCTGCCATCATGTGTGATGATAACAGGATGGCGATATTTTCCTTTTCTGCCAGCGTTTGGATCAAACCGATCAAAGATGCCACGCCTATAGGATCAAGTCCCGAAAAAGGTTCGTCCAGCACTAGGCATTCCGGATCATTAATAAGTGCTACAGCTATTCCCAGTCGCTGTTTCATCCCTAAAGAGAAGTTTTTAACAGGATCTTTTCGATCTGTAGGCAGGCCTACTTTTAGTAAGGTCTGCTCGATAGAAGTTTTGTCTGTTGGCGCACCCTGTATACCTGCAAAGATTTTAATATTATCGTACGCATTTAGGAAATCATAAAGACCAGGTCTTTCAATAATGCCTCCAATCGGCTTGCGTCTTTTAGAATTAATGACAACTTTTCCTTCGTCAGGTTTCACCAGTCCGCATAATATCTTGAACAGTGTGGTTTTTCCTGCGCCATTTCTTCCGAGCAGGCCACAAATTTGGCCACTGGAAATATGGATACTGACGTTGTTTAATGCTTTTCCCGAAGAGTAGCTTTTACTTAAATTGGTTCCTATGAGCATTATCTAATTATTTTATACCTTTTCATACCTTGTTCGCGAAAGTTAAATTTGGGACTGTAATGTTTTTCCAGAAAGGTACGGGAAACAAAAGATTTCTTAAACAGGAACATCGGGTCCTCAATCATAAACCGCGGAACAAAATGATACCATCTTATTCCGGTTCTGTTGTAAAAAGCAATTGCTTTTTGTTCCATTCCCAATTCTTTTGCCGCAACTAAAAAAGCAGTACGCTGGCATTTTGACCCGCTGTAGATCATCGCAATCTTCGGATTAAATCCATGTATGTATAGTTTATCTTTAATTCTTTTATAATCCTGAAAGCGCGACCATGCATCCATAATAACAAAAAAAATATGGCTGAACGCAAATAAAAGGCTTCCCAGCCAAAAAACGGCAAAAATAAAAGATTCGTCAAGATAGGCGCTTTTCAATTTTGTCCAATAGAACCAGGACTCGAAGATAAAAATGGCTATGGAAAGATGTAATAGGATACCCACGTTCCAATAGGATACTATAGTGACTGGCTGTGCAGGAATGCTACGAAAACATACCTGATCTTGGGATTTGGCTAAATCGCGGGTATACATCAACTAAATATTATATTATAAACCATAATGAAACGTAAGGTAATATTTTTATCAGCATAGAAAAGCAAGAAACAAAAAAAAGCCATCCTAAGACAGCTTTTTCAAATATTTTATATAATCACTTACAATCCTGCAAGCTCATAATACATATCATTTGGGTCATAATCTAAATCATAATCCATTAAATCGTCATCCGAATCAATAGAACTGTTAATAATGATAATGTTGCTTAAGTCTGTGTCGTAATCGTGGTTGTGCCCAACGGTAGTGTAGATAGTTTCCATAGTTTTAGGTTTATTTGGTTGTTTATTTTTTATCAAATTTCCTAAAACTAATACGATTTCGCTTTATACAGTTTTTGCAAAACATTATAGAATTTGGATGTCATGCCTATAAACTATAACACCTGTCATTCCAACCATTGCCGGCACATTAAGGGAAGCCTAATAAGCTCCACTTAGCAATTTTCCACCAATCCCCGCTTTAGCAGTAAGCCCAAGTTTCTTCATCATCTCATAAGTAGTACAAACCGCTGCAGAAGTAACCGGTATCCCTGTTTCTTTTTCAATCAGGTCAATAGCTTCCAATGAAGGCATCTGTACGCATGCAGAAGCAACTATGACATCAACCCCGGTAAGATCAAGGCGTTTGTATATCTCAAGCAGGTTCAGCGGATTCTGTGCAGCTACCTCCAGATTATCAGGAATCTCAAGTGCTATTGAATCCACCACCTCAAACCCCTGATGCTCGATATAATCCACTACCATGTCTGTAAGCGGACGCATATAAGGAGTGATAATAGCAACCTTCTTTGCCCCAAGTACCTTAAGCCCGTTTATAAGCGCACCGGCACTGGTTACAATAGGAGTAGGGAAGTCATTTGCCACAGTTTCCTGGTGCAGGTTTACTTCCGACACACAATGGTAACCCCGCCCCATACTCATTATGGCAACAAGGCACGCATAACCCATAACATCAACATGTGCGTCAGATAATTCCTGGGCACACTTTAAACTCATGGCATCCATAGCCTCAAGTTCCTCTTTCGTTACTTTCTTCATCCGCATCCTGCTCGAATGAAACGTAAAACGCTCCGGCAGTAAAGCTTCCCGCGAACGGAAAATAGCGGGAATCTCAGTCTCCATTGTAACGTTTGACGATGGGACTATCTGCCCAATTCTATATGTTTTCATAATTAAATTTAAAGATCACTATACATTCTATAATGTACCGTACAATTATATTTTCTTTACCGTATTAACCAAAGTCCCGATTCCTTCAACAGTAGCCTCAACAACATCACCATCCCACATCCATTCCTGAGGGTTTCTTCCTGCGCCAACACCCGCCGGGGTTCCCGTCGCAATGATATCGCCGGCCTCTAGTGTAAATACAGTACTCAGGTCCTCAATAAGCTCATTGATATTGAACAGCATAAACTTTGTATTCGAGTTTTGCTTTTCTACACCATTAACAGTCAGTGATAAGTTCAGGTTATGAGGATTCTCTATTTCGTCCCCGGTAACGATTACAGGTCCCATAGGAGCAAATGTATCCTGTCCTTTCGAAACGATCCATTGTCCGGAACGCCTGCAGTCCCTGGCGCTGATATCATTGATCACAGTATAGCCAAAAACATAATCCATAGCGGCTTCTTTAGGTACATACTTACCTTTTTTACTGATAATCACAGCCAACTCAACTTCCCAGTCAAGCTGCTGTGTAAGCTTGGTATTGTGCAATATATTGGTGTTCGTCCCTGTAACTGTTGTAGGGGGCTTTGAAAAGATCACAGGTTGTTTAGGCAGCTCATTCGAAGTGTCCAGCGTACGCGCACTTTCAGCTACATGTTCCGTATAATTGAGTCCTATACCTATTATGTTCTTTCTAGGTTTAGGGATAGGAGCGAGGATTGTCACTTCAGATACCGGCACAGACGAAGAGGCAATAACATTCTCATTAGTCTTACTGATAATATCAGCTATTCTTTTTACTTCCCCAAGTCCCAGATCAATAAGATCCAGCATGGTCTTCGGAAAAGTCTCATTGGTTTTATGTCCCAGTTTTTCAACGTCTATTATAGTGTCATTCTGTAAAATACCTAAACGGTTATCTACCGAATCAATGGTGTAAGTAAGTAACTTCATTGTGTTGTTTTATAGTAGTTTAATTTTTTTAAATGATTATTCTAATAACTGGTATCCATCATTTTCAGGGTATGCTTTTTCCTGATACAGTCCCAGTTTTTCCATTACCGGAAGATCATGGAATGAAAACAGGCAGGCATCTTCAGTATCAGATAAATTCACATGCTCATGGTATACCCATGATGGAACACAGAAGATATCACGTTCTTTCCAGTCATAGCGCTTACCGCCTATAACGGAATAGCCTTTGCCTTTTGCACACTGGTAAACAAATGATCCGGTGTGTTTATGTGCTTTCGTATGTTCGCCGGCACGCAATAACTGCATCGAAGCTCCCATAGTCTGCATCACATGTCCTCCTGTCAGCGGATTGGAATAATGCATATGGATGCCGTCATAGGGCGAACCTTCATTAACTTTGGCTGCTTCAAGCAGGGCTGGGTAAACTGTAGCCCAGGTATATTTAAATAGGGGAGAATAAGCCTTGTCCCAAACCGTATCAGCCTGGATCATCCCCGAACCGCTAAAGGATAGAGGGGACTGGTTAACGGGTGTTTCTAATGGTTGTTTCCCATCATACACGGCATAATCATTGGCCTCTAGCGCATTGATTAAAGGAATATCAAGCCCATCCTGCCAGATACAGGTTTTACCTTCAGGCACAACGCCATGTTCATGCCAGGTAGAATTAGGGGTAATAACAAAATCATTGACTTCAAATGTAATCTTGTTACCGTCAACAACAGTATAACCGCCTTCACCTTCCATAATAAAACGCAAAGCAGAAGCCTTGTGCTTATGGGCAGAAGTGCTTTCTCCCGGACGGGTAACCTGTAAGCCTGTATAAAGCCATCCTACAGCTGCACTGACATCACGCCGCTTGTCATTTACCAGATAAACGACTCTTCTGCCTGCCTGCGCCGGAGTAACCAGCTCAGAGGACTTAAGTACCAGTTCCCGTAAATCGTCATATTTCCATAACATTGGTACCGAAGAGGGGCGGGGTTCCCAAGGCTCTATATCATTTGCAACAGTCCAGAGTGCTCCTGCACCTAAAACCTTAAGTTCGTTATAATAAGCCTCAAGCTCAGGGGTATCCTTTACCCTAGCTCTTCCTATTACATCGTCATCGTGTTGTGTTTCCATAATTTATTATTTTAAAATACCATGGTCAGTTTATAATTCTAATTAGTAAAGCCATCCACAAACGTAATCTTCTTTGTAGGTGCGATATTTACCCTTAGATCAAAGATATCAAAACGATTGTAATGCCCCAGTATATCATGCATTTGTTTCGGCTGTATGCATTTAGCCAAATCAATATCCGCGTAAACAATTCCTTCATCGTCAATCAGAGGGGTGCTAACTACAGCTCCGTTAGGTCCAATAATTCCCGAGAAAGCCGAATTCTTTCGGGTCAATAATTCTTCAACATTAGGGACATCGTCTTTTAATACAGTCATAATCTCTTTCGAGATCGTAGAACAGGATACTATCGTAAACAATTTTCCCTCAAAGGAATGGGCGGCAGCCCGTATTTTAATGGCCTCAGCCATATCATAATCCGGCGGAGCCACAGGTAGTGAAATATAATTTGCTATATGGATCAGCTCTCCTTGCGCAAGCAAAGTAAAACGGGCCAATGTATTGGTGTTTTCTCCACAGGCCAATGTACCGATAGGCCCAATATCTGTCTTATATACTTTCAATGAAGACCCGTCACCAGATGTCCATGTCAGTTTCTCTGCCCAGGTAGGTACCAGTTTACGGTGTTTGCCTATAAGGTTCCCCTGATTGTCTATGATAAGGTTGGTGTTATAGATCTCGCCATAACTGTCGCCTCTTTCATTGATCCCAATAACAATATGGCAGTCGTTTTCCTTCGCAGCCTTACAGACCCGTGCTATTTCAGGTCCGTTAGCAGTAACCGAATTCCGGTACAGTTGCTCATACCATTTACTTCCCTGTACCGGCGTCATAATCCAGTTCCAGTAAGGATATCCGGCTATAAACACCTCCGGAAAAGCAATTAAGTTGGCACCATTAGAAACGGCTTCTTTAATTATTGAAATAGCCTTATCAACTGTTTTGTCAACATCCAGGAAAACAGGAGAAGTCTGTACTGCGGCTGCTTTAAATTGGGGAAAGTCTTGCATAATTAATTGTTTATTAGGTAACGGCCTATTTTTTCTTTCATTTCATCATCAAAAGCTTCTGCTTTAATAGTAGCCCGGTCTTCTGCAATATGGACATTAACAAGGGTGACTTCGCCTTCGAGACATGTTTTCCCCTGTTCGTCCTCAAACTTAAATCCGCAAACTACAGATGCTCCGCCAATAGTGATAACCCACAGTGATTTGGTCAATATATCGCCAAGCCGTGCGGCTTTCTTAAATTGTATTTTTAAATCTACGGTAGGAATACCATTAGTCTCATGTATGGTAGAAAAAGGCCTGTCCAGTGCTTCCTCAAACCAGTCTTCTACAAGTCCATTTAGCATTTCAAGAAAACGGGGATAAAAAACAATCCCTGCATAATCAATGTGCTGGAAGCGTACTTTTTCAGTCTTTATAAAGGGTTGGTTCATGTAGTCTTTAATTTAAATCGTTGTATTTTTCCTGTCTCGGTCTTAGGCAGCGTATCCATAAAATGGATCTGCCTCGGGTATTTATAAGGTGCCGCTACTTCCTTAAACCAGTTTTGTATGGTTTTGCACATTTCATCAGATGCCTTCGAACCGTCTTTCAGTACAATATAAGCACATACAAGCATGCCGCGTTCTTCATTCGGCAAACCTACTACCGCACATTCGGCTATCTCATCATGCATCAGCAACACATTCTCAACTTCTATAGCGGCTATATTATAGCCCGAAGATATGATCATATCGTCTCCCCGTGCCACAAACCAAAAATAACCATCCTCGTCCTTACGGAAGATATCACCGGTAATATTCCATTTGTTCTCCACATATTCTTTTTGCTTGTCTTCAGAATTCAGGTACTTACAGCCTGTAATTCCTCTTACAGCAAGTCTCCCGGGTTTATTAACGCCAACATCCTGGCCATCCTGATCAACAATCTTGGCTTCATAACCACGTATAGGCAATCCCGTAGCGCCTTTACGCATATTCTCTTCTGTCGAGGATATAAAAATATGCAGGATCTCAGTCGAGCCTATCCCGTCAATAATTTTCAATCCGGTAGCTTCATACCAGTTTTCCCATACTTTTAAAGGTAAGGTTTCTCCGGCCGAAATACATTTCCGCAAAGAGGAAATATCATAATCCTTAACAAGCGTAGTGATAATCCGCCACGCGGTAGGTGCCGTAAAGCAAATAGTGATCTTATAGTCAGAAATCGCCTGTAAAAGTAACTCCGGCGAAGGTTTTTCTATTAAAAAGGTAGAGGCTCCGTAATAAAATGGAAACAAAACTAATCCTCCAAGTCCAAATGTAAAGCCTAAGGGCGGACTCCCCGTGAATATGTCATCTGGTGTCGGCTGCAACGAATACTTCGGAAATGCCTCACAAATCAGCAAAATATCACGATGGTAATGCGCTGTCATTTTAGGCTTACCCGTTGTTCCCGAAGTAAATCCAATCAGTCCCACAGAAGTAGATAAGCTATGATAATTCGTAAAAGTCTTCGGCTTGTTATGCATCAGCACCTCCAGTTTGCTAATAGCACCGCCACTACCATCAAAAGTAATCAGCTGTCTCAAAAAATCAGACTTCAGGCCTGCCATTTCTTCTTCCAATCGGTAATCACAAAAAGCATGGGATATCTCCGCACTGTCAATCATCACTGCCAGTTCTTTCTCCCGTAACAAGGGCATGGTAGCAACCACAATCCCCCCAGCCTTCAATATCGCAAACCAAATTGCAATAAACATAGGATTATTCGCAGACCGTATCAACACCCGATTTCCCGAAACAAACCCCATATCATCAACAAGCACATGGGCTATCTGATTTGCCTTCTCATAAAGTTCCCCATAAGTCCAGCTCTCCGTAAATGTCCGTATCGCAATCCTGTCCCCACTGCCTTCCCTGATATGGATATCAAGTAAAGCATCCGCACAATTAAGGCTCTCCGGAAATATAAAGTCCGGATGGTCAAGAATATAATCCGCCTGCAGCTCCTCAGCCGGTAAATATATATGAGCAAAATTATCTTCGTAATGTTTCATTATCTTATTTTACAATTGTTTATCCAACCTTAACTAAATTACCTTAATAACCAACGAAGTTGGTCTTAATTATCTAATCACCACAATACAAATCTTAATTAAACTTAATTCCTTAATGGTTAAAAAGGATAATTAAAATGCTACTTATGGCTCTCCGGTTTCAAAGCCCTCTTCATCTGCTCTTTTTCCTTCCTCAAAGCAGCATGCAAAGGATACAAATGTGAAGTCCCCGCAAAATACTGCCCCGGAATATCAGTAGCCCTAAAATTCTCATAAGCCTGCGCATGCCTAACAAAATTAGCATCCAGCAAAAGTGGTCTTCCCAAAGCAACTAAATCAGCCCGTCCATTTAATAAAATAGTATTGATCTGGTCAATATCCTGTATATAACCCGTCGTTATTGTCGGTATAGTTATAGTATTCCTGATGGCATCCGAAAATGGTGTCTGCCACATACGTCCAATATGTGGTTTCTGTTCTTCAACCGTATTCCCCGTAGAAACATTGATTATATCAGCACCGGCCTGCTTAAATGCATCCGCAATAAGAAGAACCTCCTCCTGGGATATCCCATTCTCCGCCCAGTCTGTAGCAGAAATACGCACAGACATAGGTTTGTCAATATTAAATACCCCCCGCATCGCACTAAAA
>Ga0247742_10003277_pt1 | contig 10261 bp, 9 predicted proteins | sample UWRJL208509C2_FD_180944 | JGI IMG/M metagenome (GOLD analysis project Ga0247742, IMG submission 180944) | Plant litter microbial communities from Arlington Agricultural Research Station in Wisconsin, United States - UWRJ-L208-509C-2 | ecosystem: Environmental > Terrestrial > Plant litter >... | reverse complement strand
GTAAGAATCGAAGACCAGAGACGGGTGTGGTTTGGAAATAGCATTGGACAGTGACCTCGGGAACCGTGTTGTCAGAGCGTTGTAAGAATTGTAGGCCAGCTACTGGCGATTCGTGAGGGCGAAGTATCTGACCATGGTGAAAGAGGGGGGAAGAAAGGCGGAGGAATCGGACTGAAACTCAGAGCACTTTTATGGTGAATTGTGACGCAGCGAGAGACAAAAGAAAACTATTATGATTGGTCATATGGTAGAGAGATCGAGTTCGGCGGTCCAGGCGGGATCGCCAAGGAGTCCAGAAGACAAAAGAATTTGGCGCCAAGATAAGCGAAAAACAAAAGAAACGACACAAATAAGGCAATGGAACAAACATATGCAAGCGAATTGGGGGGATTTGCTTACTTAATAGTAGAGGTATAGACTCTTTGTAAGTCCCTCTCGTCTCTACACTTGTATGTCTCTGATCCTTTATAGACATTCTTTGCCTAATGTATGCGTAATGACATGTTGCATTCCAATTGTTGGAAACTTTATTGTCGTCTCTTCTACCCTTGGTCGCGCGTGAGCATGTAGGTCAAACCTTCAACGTTCAACCGCTATTCAATCGTCTCCGTATTTGGCGCTAGAATACAGTCCTGACCGAAACTCGTCCGCCCGGCCACCTTCATGACTTCGTTCCAGGCACCAAATCTTCTGTGCTTAGGGTTGAAGGCGTGCTCAAGTTGCTTAGGGCCAGTGTCGGGTTGATTTTTATCATATCACTTCGATTCATCGATTTAAACTTGTTTGTCACTACGTTCACGTTGGTCATCTTCCCTCGATGCTCTCGTGCCACTTCTGATTACTTATTGTAGTTTAAGTCGACGCCATCCATAATTGACGCCCACCGGTCTGGCTGCGCCTTCTGTCCTTCGAACTCCATTAATTGGTTCGTCAAGTTCACAACTGCCTCATCAAAGTGCACTCGCGCGAATTCAGCGGCGAGATCTATACCCGCTGTGACACCTGCTGCGCTCCATACCTTCCCATCGACGATCCACCTGCGATCACCCACCCACTTCACGTTCTTGTTCAAAAGGCCATTCTGTGCCATCGTCCGCAGCATGAATTTGTTCGTGCACACCCGCAGCCCATCCAAGAGACCGGTCGGCGCGATTGCAAGGGAGCCCGTGCAAACGGTGAGCAGCGCCTTCAACCCATCGAACTGTAACTTTAAGAACTCCGCGCAACCTTCTGGGAGTGGTCGGTTTGGATCTGGACCTGGGATGATGAGATAGTCGAGCTGCGGGCAAGTCTTGTAGGTTTCGGTAGGGGTTTGTGGTGGACCAGAGCTAGCGCTAATAGGAGATAGGTCGTGCGAGACATACGACCAGTGTATGATCGGCGCCTTGGCGACGAGAGTCTCTGGAGATTGGAGGAGCTTGATGTATTCTTGCGAGTGGCTATTGATGAGGTCTACTGGCCCAACCGCATCGAGCCATTGGAATTCGGGGAACATCAAGAGGCCCCATTTCTGAGTTTGCGATGGTGGAGTCATGGTTGCTGGTCGACGCTATGCGCTTGTGAAATGGACCTCTCAGCAGATATTAAGGTAGAAACGAAGAAGATTCCACCTACGAAATGTTTCGGTGGAGTAATTGGTCAATATCGCTGAGGTACTCGTTCATTTTATATGCTTGCTTTTAAACTCACCTGCCAGCTGGTAGTAATGACATTAATCTGCTTTTGCCATAATCGCATCTCAGGATTTAGCACCTCATGTTGCCGATGATTCAGGAGAACTTCATCGAATGTCAACTTGCGCAGTCAATCCGCAGCCCATACAGGCAGATTTTCTTCCTTGCCCTGAAACTTCTGCGTTTCTCAGGCCTGTATAATCAATTCCGCAGTGAGCAACCTCGTTCTCGCATTATATCCGTTATTGAGCTGATAGACCATTTGATTGAGACTTGCCTCCTTCCCTCCGTGGCAGTCGGTTGACCTCTTTAGTCGCTTGCTATAGACCGGAGTCTAGGTATGTCAGGTCGTATAATGCAAGTGAATAAGTTATTTACGATAGACACTTTATCATTAGGAGTGCTCAAGGGGCGACACAAGCCCACGCTCTCTCCTGGTGCGTGACGGGATCAAGAGTTCCCAGTTTGAACCTAGGCCACCGCCAGATGATCTATAGACGTTGCGTAAAGGCCCTAACAGTCGGCGGTCAATTATGCATGTTCTCCTTGAATCACAAAAGAAGATGTTGACCCTGAACGTAGATGTGCATGTTGTAAAAATAAGACTAAGAAAGACAAGCTCTCACCAATTGCGAGAATAACTGGCCGGGGCATGTAAAAATCGAGTCTTGTAAGCTCACATGCAGCTCTACATTCGAATGTTGATGGCCTTTGATTATGTCGTATTCCAACTATCGGGAATTCGACCTATTCTCAACTTGCGTTTGCAATCTGCCTGCGCGTACACATGTATGATGAACCCACCAGGTGACGTCCTTCTTTGACGGCTTAGAGCTCATGCCCTACATAGCCCCGATTGGAGTACATTTGAACGCAAAACGCCACTGAAAGTCAACTTCCGCAGTCCGTGCGCAGTACTGTTAGTGTCTTGGCTTGTGTACACGAGTTCATGGATGATCAAAGCGAGGCCATCTATCGCCTTTCTAATCCATCTGATCTAGTTACTCTCCATGGTACTCTGTCTGCCTTATGCACCTCATTAAATTAGCCTGACTTACTTGAACTCAGAGTGTGAAGTTTTAAGATGGTGGATATATCAGGGAAAACTTCAACCGTGAGGACGACAAAATACAGTTGATATTTGCGTCGCAAGGTTACTCTTTTCTTCTTCCTTCAAAAAGTACATGTCCAATTCTTGGCACCGACGATCTGCGCAGTGTTAGGAATGTTCGACATCTCTCGGAACTCCACGATTTTTCGTCCAGCGGGCGTCATCTGAACGACGGCAAAAGCGGCGTCAGTGAAGTTCAGACTTGGCGCACTCGCTGGCATGCCCCGGATTCTTCCACCCTGCCATCCTGTTACCACGACAAACCCTCCCTTGTCGGTGACAGAGTTGGGGACTGCCACTACATTTGAGAAGCCGTGCTCGAAGAGTTCGAAGTTGGTCCCAATTGTCGTATTAACAGATTGGTACCAATTCTTCCACCCTGCGGCATCAAACTTGGTGCCATTGAACGACGCTTTGAGGTTGGGGGAGAACACATTGTCGAAGGCAATATCCCAAGCTCCATTGGCGGGATATGGGAAGAAGCCTATTGCGTATCACTTAGCTCGAAGGCGGGCTTGACGAAAGTATTAGAAACATACTATTGATAGCACATGACATCCAGTTGGCTAAATCCTCCGAAGGATGAGATTGGGTCGCACTACATGGATCAATGGCTAGGCATTGAATAGTGGTTCCGTAAATGAAGGCGCTTAAAGATGCCATTTCTATGAGGTGATGATTTCAGTGGTAATTCCTAAGCAACTAAGGACCAACATACTCGCAGGAAACATAAACCTCATGTTTGAGAAGAGCTTGGACCTTGAGGGAGAATAAACTGACAGTCAGGCCTTTGCTCTCTTATACTGTTTAAGATGATAAGGATTTAACACGAATTATTGAAGACGGTCATATCCGGCCATCCCCAATCCGTCAATCTCTTACTTTAGGTATGTCCGTACGGAGCCGTATGCAGTAGCTAGCAACCACCCTGACAATGGCGGCATCTCTTCAGAGTTTGTTGACGAGCTTGTACGTCACGGTACGTGGGGCCTAATGTGCCCAGTAGGATATGACTACAGGTAGGGATATCTACGACGATATAAAAGACACTAAGTTATTGATGGAACCGGCACCAAGACCTCGACTTTGTCAATGGTATAGGTACGGGCGCTTATTACTATATCTATTCGGTATCTACCTCTAAATGCGTTCAAATTCCTTCAACATTGGATTTTGAAACGTTCGCCATCAGCCGTTCAAGGCCGTCGTCATCAACCTCACGCGGACTCAGAATAATGTTTTCCAGATAAAAATAGTCATCACCTCGGTACGCTCTTGGCACCTGCTCTACCATACCAACCGACGAAGATCACAATCCGAGGCGTGGTAATTCATCACAGTATTTTGGTCATAAATCAGTGTACAGAAAGTCATCTGGATCTATGAACGCAACGCGAATGTCTATATTGATTCCGTAGAAACTCGCTTACATTAGGAGGACAAACTGCCTGCCACGGATTCTAGGCACAGATATTCAGCTAACGGCTCCTTATTCGATGCATTGGGTGGCTGAAATACTGGTCTATTCTGAAAATTCCCCAGGTAAGCAAAGTAACAAAAGTAAATTCGTGGGCGGGAATAATTCGGTGGCACTGCAGCCGTGCTTCATCTGGTAACTAACAATCTGAACATCGGGTTCTTTCCCACCAACGCGGATGAATTCATGGGTTTGGAATTGAGCTCAATGGCCCATGATAATTGTAGATGTCTATAAAGTGAGCTGAAAGCATGCACCTTGAGCACATCCACGTCTTTCCGGTTCCACTTCTTCTAGCACTAGAATACCCCATTCGTTTCATCACGCTCGTTTTATAAAGATGATCTCCATATTCTTCTCCACCCTCGTCCTTGTCGCACTCACCTCGCCTGCCCATGCATTCCCGGATGCTTGGTCTTTCGGGTGCAAGATCCTCACTACTCAACGCTCTGATCCTCTCTTGAGTCCTGGCCTACCAGCTGGTCACGTACATGAGATCGTTGGAGGCAATGCTTTTTCCCGCTCTATGCCTGACGCTCTTGCTGCGACTCATGCGACTCAGACCTCCTGTGATGCAGCACTTGATCATAGCAACTACTGGGCACCAGCTCTATACCATATCGGTTCAGATGGAGAGTTTGAGCGAGTCAAATTTACTGGAACTGCAAGTGTCAACACTGTTGTATTTGCAACATCATCTGATGTGATGCTTTTTACAGGGCTTCTACTACCAAAACCGTGCATGCGATTATGAGCGCGCAAGGAATAATGCTTGTGACCAGTACAACATTCCTCCTACTGCTTTCCCTGAGGGCTTTCGTATGATTGCAGGTTTGTCCTACCTGGAGCAGTCTTGAGATATTCATTAAACGCAATCCTCTTAGGTGATTCTACACGTCGCACATTTAATAGCACCGAAAAGACCCACCTTGCTGTCTCAATGAATTGCAACGGAAAGGACCACTACGACGAGTTCCCTACAAACTGCAAGCAGCTCCGTGCACAAGTTACCTTCCCAGCCTGCTGGGATGGTAAGAACGTTGATTCTCCCAACCACAAGGATCATGTCCGTATTTTATTTCTGTTTTAGTTGAATTGTACAACTGATAATCTGCAATACCCTCGTGTCTAGGTATCTTACCCTGCTAACTTTAACGGCGGCGCATGCCCTTCCACCCACCCAATTGCTCTTCCTTCAATATTTTCTGAGTGGTACTTCGATTTCAGCAAATTCAATGATATCAAATTTATCTTTGCCAACGGCGATACCACCACCAACGGCTTCCACGCCGATTTTATCAATGGCTGGACCGACCTCGACGCTCGTGAGTATATTAGCCACATATGCCGATGTCATTTGTAAGACTGACATATGAATCCTGATACCAGTCCAAAAGAGCTTCGAGCAGTGTCTTAGCTCAACTAAATGTCCTATCCGTCTAAGCGGCAATGGCGTCCAGAATACCGTCCCTCTCCTGACTCCCGCGGTATACGAGGAGGACATCGGATTGAACAACACCATTTCCATCCTTCCGGGCAATAATCCGGTCTATAGCCGACCTTAATCATTCGAAAGACTGAGCCAGTTAAGAGAGGTACATCAGATTTTTTTAACGAGGCGGAAATTCGAGTTTATAACCTTTGATGATCGGTGTTCAGCCTGAGTTTCCTAAATTCCTTCGCGTTTCCGAGTCTGGCTGCCAGCAACCCCGGATCACACGGTATCAGTGTTGGTGCCGGCATTCGCCAAGTCTTGTGCCTTACTTCATCATCCATAGACGATGCCGTGAAGCTTCACTCTAGCTCGATGTGGTTCTTGTTCTTCATCCGCTTGTATTTCTGTCTGCATAAACAGGTCGTCTAAGACGATATTCCTTTTTGCTACACTGTGACTGGGATGGGTTCGAAAATCTCGGGCGCTTCATGGTGCACTCATCAATCACACCAAAGATAGATTGACGCCCAAAATTGCTTGGATGACCCGATCGAGTCGTCGACGGTCCAATTTTCGTCCATATTAGCTGTCATTTTTCGGTAGCTGACCTGCAGGGATCTTTTTACGAAGCGACGTTTAAAAGAAAGTCGCTTTGGTTTGCTTTCATCTAAGCGGCCATGACCTCGACCAACAATGCTTTCCTCGCTTCGTCGCTACCAATTGGCCACAGTGCCGTCAAGAACATTATCTTTCGTGCAGCAACCGTCGTATTAGACTTCGCTGTCTATCGGTTACTATCCTTTATAGCCTTCAAGACCAACGACTACGCTTCCTACTTGATGTTTGCAGAGGATGCAATCCAGAAGACATACTTTGCCACAGCGCGGGGACTCAATAAACAGACCATCCTTGTCCTCTCTTTCGTGGTTTTCACAGCGGCTGCTGGGGCCTATGATACCCTACTTTGGGGTCTCGATTTTCCGGGATACACGACGAAGGTGAAGACAGTCAGTGCCGCACAACTCACAACGTCCATGGTGCAATCCCCGGCATACATAACTTTCCTCACCAACTCCGTCCACGACATCACCCAGATCAATCTCGACGATGCCTTTGGTGCCAGCCTTTACACCGCAGGTCTTAACTTTACCCTTCCTGGCGTCGTCAAACCCCGTACACCCTCTATTGTCCCTCCAATTACACCACTCTCCCCTGTCGTCTCCCCACGGATCTGGCTTGACTCGGAAGGATTCTCAGTCGGAGTCGACGACCAGATCATGACAACATCGAGCATGAACATCACCAACGTCTGTGCTCCGTCCATGCTGGATGCAAATCGCCAAGTGTGGCGCTGCAACATCCCAAATTCCGATGCTCTAGAGCTCCTCGACTGGACGGTGGGGATGCCAGAGATTTGGTGGGATTTACCGACGCTCCCAGATCACTCCGAGTACCTCAGGCCTGAGCGCAAGGACAATCCTTGGAAGTCGCTGGGTGCTGGCAGTGGTACGGCCGTATTGAAGCAGGTGTTTTCGGTAACGAAGGGTGCCACCAAACATACATTCCTGCAGACTACATTCAAGACAACATCCATTGCGTTCGCGCCAAGTCAGATGCAGGACAGCGAACTCACGGATCTGGTCCGCAGAACTTGGGGTGGAAATTCAGGTCGATCGCTCACTCCGGATTTGCAGACTGTCACGAGTTCGGTGCTGGGGGCGAAGAACAACGAGTCGAGCATAACTCTTGGTACCTTCCTTCAAGAACCATATTCCGTTGCATCAATCAGCGCCGAGCTCTTAACTCTGCCCCATTCAGTGCTTCGATCGAGATTATACACCTACTTCCGGTTCACATCCACGAACATCACTCTCGTCCGTTCCGAGACCGTTTCCACTCCTCCGACCAAAACCCCCTCTTGCAATGCGCCCTACACTATCCTCTCAACGGGCGGCGTTATTCGTACGCACGACTGCACTGTGACTCTCCAGAATCAAACTGGATCACACCTCTTTGGACAGATCGATGCGTCTTCGGTCGTTATCATGAACGACGTACTGGGCGATGGGACTGCGGACACCAGTGCGAAAGCGTTGGATGAGACAGGTCTCTCCTGGTACAACAATAACGCCCTTAAGATAGACCAACTCCTCTACTCGAGAGGCTTGATCCTAAGTGGGGATCGCGCGGATGTTCAAGTTGCGATATACAACAATGAAGTCGCAATATCATACCTGCAGCTCCTCCTCACTGTACTGCCTTTTTTCCTGGTATTGTGTGTCTTCTCGGTAACGTTCCGGCAACGCATGAGCTACTACAAGAGTTCATTCCTCGCCGCCGTCCTGGCTACTACTCATCTTGACACCAAGGATTGTTCAACTGTAGGATATATCAAGTCCCCTCCGGAGATCGTGCTCAAGGTCGCTGGAGATCATATGCTCTTGGGAACGCGGCAGGGAGGTACCATTGTTGTGCATACTGATCCAGCCCAGTTGCCTTATAGTGCCGGCTTTGAGCCACTATTGATGGATAAAGAATACCAGCGGGGTATACACACCCAATTTTGATAGTCGACCTTCATTCTCGAACTACCTCACAGCCATACCCATATTGTAGTCGTATAAATTTATTGTTAATATGAAAATGTACAGTAATTGAGCATTACAAACACGGGCTATCATCTACAGTTCCGAAACCCAACCTAGTGCTCGCTGACGAAGACTGCGGCCATGCCCATACCAGTACCGATACACATACTTGTCACAAACACCCTTCCGCCGGTCTGCTTGGCGATGCTCAGCCCGGTAGCAACCTGTCTGGCACCTGTGCATCCAAGAGGGTGACCAATGGCGATGGCACCACCGTTCAAGTTGACTTTCTCGAAGGGAATCTTCAGGTGTTGGATTGAGAAGACAGCCTGGCTGGCGAAGGCCTCGTTGATCTCGAAGAAGTCAACATCGTCTTGAGTGATGCCAGCGAGCTCGAGGACGCGGGGGATAGCGTAGGCGGGGCCAACACCCATGATGCGTGGGGGAACACCAACGATGCCGGCCTGGACGTACTTGCCGAGGATGGGAAGTCCAAGGCGTTTGGCAACGGATCTACGAGCAAGAATAACCGCAGCGGCACCATCCGACACCTGAGAGGCATTGCCAGCATGAGTGCATCCATCCTTCGCAAACGCCGGCTTAAGCTTGCCCAAGCTCTCCGCAGTAACACCATCTCGGATACCGTCATCCTGATCCACTACAATCTCCGTCTCCTTTTCCGTTTTGGGGTCGATAACCTTGGCAGTGATGGGCACAATCTCGTCTCTGAATTTGCCTGCCTTGTTGGCAGCAGCAGCTTTCTGGAACGATTTGGCAGAGAACTCGTCTTGGACTTTGCGGGAGATGCTGTAGTCTTTGGCGACGTTCTCGGAGGTGATACCCATGGGTAGCAGGCAGTCGTCAGCGTCTTTGTTATGACGGACATCGTCTGAGATCTCGCCTTGAGCTCCAGGACCGAAGCCAAGGGTCATGGATTCAACACCAGCACCTGAACGAAATGCGGGGTAAGCGCCACGGAGTGACCGGGGATAAGTCCGGTGACTTACCAATACCGATATCAATCTGACCAGCGCGAATCTCGTTCGCAATTTGGTTAATGGCAGTAAGTCCAGATGAGCATTGTCGGTTGACAGTGTTCACTGCAGTGCTGACTGGGATATCGGCGGAAAGGGCAGCCATACGAGCAGCCGTGGCTCCTCCCCCAAGGGGAAGAACATTGCCAACAGCGATATCCTGAATGAGCTTGGGGTCGACCTTTCCACGAGTGTAGGCCGCTCTCAAAACATGGGACAAAATGACCTCGGGTCTGGTGTCCTTGAAACCACCTTTCTTGCCCTAAAATCCATCATCAAATACTGTTCCATGCAAAAGAGCTGCAACTGGCCGCACCTTGGTAATGGCAGAGCGCACTGCGCTGACAATGACGACGTCGTCATCGTGCTTTTGGAGGAGAGCGGCTTTTCCTGGCATTGTGTGGATGGTGGTGGTGGTGGTAGGTGGTTGAAGGACGTTCAGGGATAGATCCGCCAACTTATAAACCAAGGTAGCCGGGTGCCGGTGGCGGGACACAAATCACATGCACCGTCAAAAAACATAGCCGGCCCATAACCACACCGCCACTGACAAACGGAGGATACAGCTGTTTCACGTGAAAACATATGGAACTTACTAAATACTCTATTTCATTGAGCAACTGCCGCGGAAACTTTTTTTAGGGGAGCGAAGCCTATTGGTCAGAAAGACAGATGCTCCTATAGGGAGCACAGTAGGACGGAAAGCCGTGGATGGACGACTTCAACTTGCAGCTTACCCATCATCAACAATCGAGAAGGAAGACCAAAACGGTGGAAAATACACCTAATGCAATTTGTATTCACTCTCACAGCTAGGTTTAAAAAAACCAACCAGTAAGAAATGACACCGATACCAGCCGGCCGCTAATCTACTTCACTGCCCTATTCTGTAAGCCTTTCGACACCGAGACTCTCTGCACCTTCTCAACATACGCGTCCATGC
>Ga0247742_10003275_pt1 | contig 10274 bp, 9 predicted proteins | sample UWRJL208509C2_FD_180944 | JGI IMG/M metagenome (GOLD analysis project Ga0247742, IMG submission 180944) | Plant litter microbial communities from Arlington Agricultural Research Station in Wisconsin, United States - UWRJ-L208-509C-2 | ecosystem: Environmental > Terrestrial > Plant litter >... | reverse complement strand
CTTCCTGATCTGCGTCACCCTCGCCTTCACTTACAAACGGGTATTCATGCGCCATGACTGACGTCGTTTCATCCGAGCGGCTCACCGCCGGCACCAAAGCCTATCTCTATACCTCGCTGGTACTGATATCCGCGATCGTGCTGGTTCCGCTTGTGACCACCGCGCTTGGCGGCTTCAAGGACCTGGCGGATCTGCGCACCAATCCATTTGGCCTGCCGCTCGAATGGCATGCCGAGAACTACACCGACATCCTGTTCGGCGACCGCTACTGGCGGCAGATGGTGAATTCGCTGATCATCGCCGCGCTGACGGTTTTTCTGACTGTGTCTGTCTCGGCGATGGCGGCCTTCAGCTTCGCGCATGTCCGCTTCTTCGGCTCGGATTTCCTTCTCAACTACTTCCTGATTGGCCTGATGTTTCCTGCCGCAACCGCGATCCTGCCGTTGTTCATCCGGATCCGCGATCTCGGACTTCTCAATACCTATTGGGGCGTGGTTCTGCCGCAGGTGGCCTTCGGACTCGGAATGAGCATCCTGCTGTTCCGGAACTACTTTCGCAACCTTCCGGAAGAATTGTTCCAGGCGGCCGTCGTCGACGGGTGCGGCTACATGCGCTTCTTCTGGCATATCTGCCTGCCGCTCTCGCGCCCGATCATCGCGACGGTCAGCATCATCTCCTTCGTCGGCAGCTGGAACAGCTACATCCTGCCGCTGATCATGCTCAACTCGGAGAAGATGTACCCCTGGCCGCTCGGGATCATGGTCTATCGCGGCGAATTCGGCACCGCCTGGCAATTGGTGCTGGCCTTCATCACGCTGACCATCATGCCGACGGTCATCGTCTTCTTCGTGGCACAGAAACACATCATCGCCGGCCTGACCGCGGGTGCGGTCAAGTCGTGATGTGAGGCTGCCAGGGCTCAGCCGAACACCAGGCCGCCATCGACGATCAGGTTCTGGCCAGTGACGGCCCGTGCCCATGGGCTGGCAAAGAACAGCACCGCGTCGGCCGCAGCCTCCGGTGTTGTGACCTGCCGGAGCGGCGTGCTTGCGGCAATCAGGTCGAACACCGCCTCGGGTGTGCCGGCACTGGCATCGGTGGTGCGCAGCAGACCGCCGGAGACCATGTTGACGGTGATGCCGAGCGGGCCAAGCTCGGCAGCGGCCGTGCGTGTCAACGAGAGCAGCGCGCCCTTCGCCGCGGTGTAATCGTGGTAAGGCACGACCGGGTTCTGGAAAAGGTTGGTGCCGATGGTGATGATGCGCCCGAACCCGGCTGCGGCCATGGCCGGACGGGTTGCCTGGATCAGATTCAAGGCGCCCTTGACTGCCGTGTCGAGCTGCGCCGTTATTTCGTCCCAGCTGAGTTGATCGAGCTTCGGGCGGGCATCGCCGTTGAAGCTGAAGTCGGCAAGCGCATTGTGGACGACGGTGGTGGGTGCGCCAAGTGTCTCCATCACCTCCGCCACGAGCCTTCTGACCGCTTCGCTATCACGAATGTCGGCCCCGAACGCGCGCGTTCGCTCACCCAGACTTGCCGCCAACGCCTCGGCCTGTGCGCGGCTGTTGCGATAGTTGATCGCCACCTTCGCGCCTTCACGGGCAAATGCGGTTGCAATCGCCGCTCCCAGTCCGCGAGCCGCACCGGTGACGATCACCGTCTGTTCGCCGAGCGCTAGTGTCATGACTGATGTCCTTCTTGTGTCTGCCAGAGTTGATGAAAATGCTGAACCGGTCCGTGCCCCGAGCCGACGTTGAGCGTGTCTGCCTTCGCAACTGCCTCGGCGAGATAGGCCTTGGAGGCGGCGACCGCGTGATGCAGTTCGTCGCCCTTGGCGAGTTCGGCGGCCAGCGCGCTCGACAGTGTGCAACCGGTGCCGTGCGTGTTTACTGTCGGAACCCGGATGGCTTCGAACCAGTGGAGCCCGTCCGATGTCGCGAGCACATCGGGACTTTCATCTCCCGCGAGATGCCCGCCCTTGACCAACACCGCCGCCGGGCCCAGCGAGCGCAAGGCCTCGGACTGCTCCGCCATCGCCTTACGGCTCTGCGCGACGTCGGCGTGAAGGAGTGCCGCTGCCTCCGGCAGGTTCGGCGTCAGCACACTGGCGAGAGGCAACAGCCGTCGTGTCAGGACATCGACCGCATCCGGATCGAGAAGGTTGGCGCCACCCTTTGCCACCATGACCGGATCGAGCACGACGGGAATATCCCTGTGCCGCCGCAACACATCAGCGACGGCGCCGGCAATCTCGGCGTTGGCGATCATGCCGATCTTGACGGCATCGACGCGAATATCGGAGAGAACGGACCTGATCTGATCAGCGACGAAGGCCGCCGGCACGAGATGGACGCCGGATACGCCTCTCGTGTTCTGCGCCGTCAGGGCGGTCAGGGCCGCCATGCCGTAGACACCGCGCGCGGCAAAGGCCTTCAGGTCAGCCTGGATGCCGGCACCGCCGGAAGGGTCCGAGCCGGCGATCGAAAGAACATTGCGGATCATACCGACCTCCTCCGTATGCGATCGGCAATAGCCCGGGCAGCGCTCTCGGGATCGGCGGTGCCGCAGATCGCCGAAACCACGGCCAGCCCTTGGGCGCCCGACGCAAACACCGCCTGCACATGCTCTGCCTTGAGACCGCCGATGGCGACCGCGGGCACCGGGCATCTCCTGGTAAGACGGCCAAGCCCATCAAAACCGATCGGTTGTTTGTGATCCGGTTTCGTTGGCGTGGCGAACACCGGACCGATGCCGGCATAATCCACCAACGCCGGGTCGACAGCTGCCGCGAGCGCCTCGGTCTCGACCGACAGACCAAGAAGCATGCTGGGACCAATGCGCTCGCGAGCTTGACGAACCAGCATGTCGTCTTGGCCAACGTGCAGCCCGTCGGCGCCGATCGCGACCGCTGCCTCGACATCGTCGTTGATGACAAGCAACGCACCGGTGCCGACAAGAGCCGCCTTCAGGGCATGACCGGTCTCGATCATGTCAGCTGTCGATGCATGTTTGTCACGCAACTGAACGACGGTGGCGCCGCCCGCAACGGCAGCGCGTGCGGTCTCGACCATACCGGCGCCAGCGCACAGATCGGTATCAAGCACCAGATAGAGCGAAAGATCGATCGGCCTCATAGCGGCAGTATCCTGGCGTTTTTGGAAAGGCTGTTGCCATCAATTGCAGCCAGGCTGTCGAGAAAGCGCCATGCAAACGATCCCGGCCCGTCCGCATTTGCCTCCGCCTGTTCTCCCGCCACGGCAAACATCGCGAGCGCGGCGACGGCCGCATCGAACGGCACATCGGGATTGACGGCAGCGAAAGCGCCGACGAGGCATGTCAGCGAGCAGCCAAGCGCGGTCACATCAGGCATCCACGACGAACCACCTTCGATTCGGCATGCGCGCTCACCGTTGGTGACAAAGTCGACGACACCGGTGACAGCGACGACAGTCCTGTGATTCCTTGAAAGAAGGCGAGCCGACGCCTCGGCCTGCTCGACAGGGTCGCGGCTATCAACACCCTGCGCCTGACTGACGCCACCGGCCAATGCGATGATCTCCGAAGCATTGCCTCGAATGATCGTCGGCCGCAGCGCCAGCAACTCCTGCACGGCTTCGCGCCGGAAACGTGTCGCATAATGGGCGACAGGATCGAGCACCCAGGGCCGGCCGGCCTCGTTGGCCGCAACGGTCGCAGCCCGCATGCCTCTCATCCAGTCGCTGGAGAGCGTGCCTATATTGATCGTCAGCGCGCCCGAGATGGCGGCGAATTCGCCAGCTTCCTCTTCGGCGTGCACCATGGCCGGCGATGCGCCAGCGGCGAGCAGCACGTTGGCGGCGATGTTCATTGCCACGAAATTGGTGATGCAATGGACAAGCGGCTTCTGCGCGCGCATTGCCTGCAACATCGAAGCGGGTGAGGTTTTGTTCTGCACAGTGCCCCTTTCATGCGGGGCAAGGCGCGGGAACCCAAAATATGTTGCGAGGGTCCCGAGCGACTCCCTCCGCCAGCATTATCTGGTTCAGGTTCAAAGGGTGCTTCTCAGTCTACCTTTCGGCAAACGCCCCTGTCTCTCAATGAGTATGTTCTGGCAGAGAAGATGAACGCTGTCACGCTCAAAAATGAGAGGCGCAGCACACGCGCCTCATCCAATATTCTCCTTGATCGCCTCCATCGCCACGAAGGTCGACGTGTTGGCGACGAAGGGTAGGCTGGAGATCTTTTCGCCGAGCACCAGCCGGTAATTGGCAATGTCGGATGTTCGTATCTTGAGGAGATAGTCGAAGGCGCCAGCGATCATGTGGCATTCTTCGACTTCCTGCAGCTTGCGCACTGCGACATTGAAGGCATTCAGCGCATTCTCGCGCGTGTCGGAAAGCTTCACCTCGGTAAACGTGACGTGATTGCGTCCAAGCTTGTTCACATCGACAATGGCTCGGAAGCCGAGAATGTAGCCGTCCTCGATCAGCCTCTTCAGCCTGACCTGACAAGGCGTGTTTGACAGGCCGACCCGCTTGGCGAGGTCGGTCACCGACATCCTGCCGTCCGCCACCAGTGCCTCGATAATTTTATGATCAAATTGGTCGATTTCTCTGATATTACCAACGCTCATCGCATTAATTCCCCTTTGGGCGCGCAATTAATGGCGAACTAAACAACAAAATGCGCAAAATCAAGTGAAATTGACCTAACGAAACCTGCTAGCTTCGGGGCCTCGCCGGATCAGGAGCCCGACATGGCAATCATCAAGGACACGATGGTGGCTGCAGCCACACTAGAGCAGACAAACGGTCCTGCAAATCCATTCGATGGATTCGCGCCCCCGATCCGCGAGCAAAGCGAACTCCGACGCGCCATCACTGCTGCTTATCGCACACCCGAGACGGTATGCGTGCCCCGTCTTGTCGAAGCTGCCGCGCTGCCCGATCACGTCAGGAAAGCCGCTGCGGACACCGCACGCAAGCTGATCGAGGCGCTACGCGCCAAGCACAGGGGCTCAGGCGTCGAGGGGCTCGTTCACGAGTATTCGCTGTCGAGCCAGGAAGGCGTGGCGCTGATGTGCCTCGCCGAAGCACTGCTGCGCATTCCCGACAAGGCGACCCGCGACGCGCTGATCCGCGACAAGATTTCTGAAGGCGACTGGAAGGCGCATCTGGGCGGCGGTCGTTCGCTGTTCGTCAACGCCGCGACGTGGGGTCTCGTCGTCACCGGCAAGCTGACTTCGACCGTCGCCGACCGCAGCCTTTCCGCCGCCCTGACGCGGCTGATCGCCCGCTGTGGCGAACCGGTCATCCGCCGCGGCGTCGACATGGCGATGCGGATGATGGGCGAGCAGTTCGTGACGGGCGAAACGATCGACGAGGCGTTGCAGCGTGCCAAACCGCTGGAGCAGCGTGGTTTCCGTTATTCCTTCGACATGCTGGGAGAGGCGGCGACGACGGCTGCCGACGCCAAACGCTACTACAAGGACTACGAAGCAGCGATCCACGCTATCGGAAAGGCGTCTGACCGGCGCGGCATCTACGAGGGGCCCGGCATCTCGATCAAGCTCTCGGCCCTGCACCCGCGTTATGTGCGCTCCCAAAGCAAGCGCGTCGTTGATGAGCTGCTGCCGAAGGTGAAGGCGTTGGCGATGATTGCCAAGTCCTACGACATCGGCCTCAACATCGACGCGGAGGAGGCCGACCGCCTCGAACTCTCTCTCGACATCCTGGAAACGCTTTGCCTTGATGCCGAGCTTGCCGGCTGGAACGGGATGGGCTTCGTCGTGCAGGCTTACGGAAAGCGCTGCCCCTTCGTGCTCGATTTCATCATTGATCTCGCCCGCCGTGCCAGCCGCCGGATCATGGTGCGTCTGGTCAAGGGCGCCTATTGGGACTCTGAGATCAAGCGGTCGCAGGTCGATGGGCTCGCAGATTTCCCGGTGTTCACGCGCAAGATTTACACCGACGTCTCGTATATTGCATGCGCCAAAAAATTGTTAGCGGCGACGGATGCCGTGTTCCCGCAATTTGCCACCCACAACGCCCAGACGCTTGCGACGATCTACCAGATGGCGGGCGCCGACTATCATTCCGGAAGATACGAATTCCAGTGCCTGCATGGCATGGGTGAGCCGCTTTATGACGAGGTTGTTGGACGACAGAAGCTCAATCGCCCCTGCCGCATCTATGCGCCTGTGGGAACGCATGAGACGCTGCTCGCCTATCTCGTTCGGCGCCTGCTTGAGAACGGTGCAAACTCCTCCTTCGTCAACCGAATTGCCGATCCGAATGTCTCGATCGATGAATTGATTGCCGACCCGGCCGAGATCGTTTCGAAGATGTCTGTCGTGGGGCAAAAGCACGACAAGATCGCTCTCCCCGGGGAACTCTACGGCACGCGCACCAACTCCGCCGGTCTCGATCTGTCCGATGAAACCGTGCTTGAACACCTGTCCAGATCACTGACCGAAAGCACCGGCAAAGGATGGCGTGCAACGCCGAGCCAAGCGACCGACGTGAGCGGCGCACGCGACGTCCGCAATCCGGCCAACCACGGCGACGTTGTCGGCCAGGTCCGCGAAGCGACGGCTTCGGAAGTCACCGCTGCGATGCAGGCGGCTCAGACGGCTGCGGCATCGTGGGCTGCCGTCTCACCGGGAGATCGCGCCGCGCTGCTCGATCGAGCCGCCGATATCGTGCAGGGCAGGATCGAAACACTACTGGGTCTGATCATCCGCGAAGCCGGAAAGTCGGTTCAGAACGCCATCGCCGAGGTCCGCGAAGCTGTCGATTTCCTGCGCTATTACGCCGAACAGGCGCGGCGAACGTTTGGCCCCTCGCACGCGCCTCTTGGCCCCGTGGTCTGCATCAGCCCGTGGAACTTCCCGCTGGCGATCTTCAGCGGACAGGTGGCTGCGGCGTTGGTAGCCGGCAATCCGGTTCTGGCGAAGCCCGCCGAGGAAACGCCACTGATTGCCGCTGAAACCGTGCGCATCCTGCATGAGGCCGGCGTTCCACGTGATGTCGTTCAACTGGTCCCGGGCGAAGGCAGTGTTGGAGCGGCGCTGGTTGCCGCACCAGAGACCGCAGCTGTGATGTTCACCGGCTCGACCGAGGTGGCAAGGCTGATCCAGGCGGAGCTTGCAAAACGGCTGTCGGCCGACGGCAAGCCGATTCCGCTGATTGCGGAGACCGGCGGCCAGAACGCGATGATCGTCGATTCCTCCGCACTGGCCGAACAGGTGGTCGGCGATGTGATCGCCTCGGCCTTTGACAGCGCCGGCCAGCGATGCTCCGCCTTGCGCATCCTCTGCCTTCAGGAAGAGGTGGCCGATCGGACGCTTACCATGCTGAAGGGCGCGCTCAGAGAACTGTCGATCGCCAACACCAACCACCTCGCTGCCGACATCGGCCCCGTCATCACAGCGGGCGCGAAAGATATCATCGAAGCCCACGTGCAAGCGATGAACACCCTCGGCTGCAAGATCGAGCGGGTCGATCTCCCGGATGAAACGCAGCAGGGAACCTTCGTGGCGCCGACAATCGTCGAACTTCGCGACATCTCCGACCTCAAGCGTGAAGTCTTCGGCCCGGTGCTGCATGTGATCCGCTGGCGTCGCCAGGATCTCGATCGGCTGATCGACGATATCAACGGCACTGGTTACGGGCTGACCTTTGGCCTCCACACCCGACTTGACGAGACCATCGCGCATGTCACCTCGCGAATTGCCGTGGGAAATCTTTACGTCAACCGCAACGTGATCGGCGCAGTCGTCGGCGTGCAGCCGTTCGGCGGTCGTGGGCTCTCCGGCACTGGCCCTAAGGCCGGCGGCCCGCTCTATCTCGGCCGTCTTGTGAAGACCCCGCCCATCCCGCCGCAGCACAGTTCGGTATACAGCGATCCTGCGCTATCCGATTTCGCCAAATGGCTCGACCAGAGGCAATTGCACGACGAGGCTGAGATGGCACGCAACCTCGGCAGCCAGTCAGCCCTTGGCTTGGAAAGTGAGCTGGTCGGCCCGGTCGGGGAACGCAACATCTATGCGCTTCACGCGCGCGGCACGATTTTTTGCGCACCGATTTCCGCCGTTGGCCTGCACCGCCAGATCTCGTCCGTGCTGGCAACCGGCAACAAGGCGCTGATCGAATGTGACGACGGCCTCCGCGCCGGCTTGGAAAATCTGCCCGCCACTGTTACCCAGCGACTTTCCTTCGGAAACGGCGCCAATGCCGCCAAGATGTTGTCCGGCGCGCTGATCGAAGGCGATGCGGAACGCGTTTTGGCTGTCGTGAAGGAAATCGCGGCCATGCACGGGCCGCTTCTGCTGACCCAGGCCGCCTCGACCCGCGAACTGGAGCAGAATCCGGAAGCATATTGCCTTAATTGGCTGCTTGAAGAGGTATCGACGTCAATTAACACGGCAGCGGCCGGGGGCAACGCAAGTTTGATGTCGATTGGCTGATTGCGCGGTTGAACGACCAACGTTTCTCCAAAGCGAACGGTGGCCGGCTTCTTCTCAGTGGAAGCGATCATCAAAAAAGCCCCGTCGATCTGAGCAAACTGCGCTACGAAAGCGTCCGTCAGACTCTTGCAGCGGCGGAAGGAAAATTCAGAACGGACGGTCGGCTCCACGCTGCAACGATGGCTGCGTTCAGCGCGAGTGGAGCAGTCGTCGCGGTAGACAAGATTGTCTCGGCGCAGCCGCACTGAAGCGCGCAGGTCCAACCCAGCTTATCGCCGTTCTTGCAGCGGCTCAACGACAGAAGCCGCGATGCGGGGACGACCTCCTCGAGAAGCGCGAAAGCTGCATCCAGCGAGGTGGTGTATTCAGGCACTTGGCCGTTGCCGTCTTCGCGCCAGTAGCCTGCCAGCACGTTGGTTAGGACAGTGCCACCCAATGCCTCATATACACCAGCATCAAGCTCCCGGCTTCCCGTATCGGCGCACCTCAGCACTGCAATCGTTTCTTCACATGTCAACGTCATCCAACTCCCACGCTTCTGAGAAAGCTAAAATTAGGGATTTCATCCGAGGTGACAAATTTAGAAATTACTATAGCACTTCAAGGATGTAGGGATCCGCGTGCATCGCCTTCGGCACAATCAATCATACAGTGTGTACGGATATTCCCTGCCTCGTTCCGGGACACGAAAGGCCCTGAGGTTCGGCAGCTTGATATCCGTATCCAGGGCGGCGAAGAAAATTAACTTTGCGTTTACCCATCCGGACAGTGCCCCCGACCTTATGGCCGGCATGCTCGTTTCGATCGGTATCTAGCTACTCAGCGCGTAGCCGAAGCGTCGCCAGCGATGTCCTAATGCAACGCCGCTGATTCGGTGGCTCGGCCGCAGCGTCGCAGCGCCTGCTGGAGGAGTTCCACCATTTCCATCTGGCCGGCATCCTTGGCGAGATTATAGGCCTGCAGACAATGCCAAAAAATTGCGTCTTGGACAGAAGGTCCCGACGTTTTCGGATAGACGATGCCCGCATAGTGAGATGGGGTGCCGGCTGCATTGCGAAAACACCGGCCGAAGGCTGCCACAGCAGCCGTTGAGCCATCATGGCGAACGACAGTGTAGTCTTGCTGGTAGGCCTCGCCCGTGACGATCGCCTCATGGATAGCCTTGGCGATCATCGGCTTGTCCGCAGGGTCGATCCTGTCGAGGAAACGAACGATCGGCAGCCCACGCTCCGTTTCGCGGGCGTCCAGACCGAAAAGCTCCGCCAGTGCCTTATCGGCGTAGACAGTGTCGGTGCTCAAATCCCAGGTGAACACGCCTGCATCGCAGGCGGCTTCGTTCAGTTCTCGCACAGTGTTGTCGGAAACCCGCATTGAACACCCATCAATATGAAACACATTCATGTCCTCGCATATTCGCGGCGCATCTCCTATCCCGAGATATGAGGATGCAATGGCGCCGTAACTGCAGCTTAACCGCGCCGATGCACTTGCCAATTCGCCATCTTCTCTTCTGTCTAGAGAGATTGAAACGATCAATGATTCGCGCGCGGCACCGGTAAATGACCGGAGCTAAATCGCTGTAGATCGGCTACGGGACCTTTTTGACAAACCGGGGTGAGACCATGAGTGGACCATTCAACCAGCCGATCGACGCCGCCGAGGTGCCGCGTTTTGCGGGCCAGGCAACTTTCATGCGCTTGCCGGTGGCCAGCACGGCTGAAGGTCTGGATATCGCCCTTGTCGGCATTCCCTGGGATGGCGGCACAACCAACCGGGCCGGCGCCCGCCATGGTCCCCGGGAAGTCCGCAGCCAGTCCAGCCTGATGCG
>Ga0247742_10003274_pt1 | contig 10275 bp, 7 predicted proteins | sample UWRJL208509C2_FD_180944 | JGI IMG/M metagenome (GOLD analysis project Ga0247742, IMG submission 180944) | Plant litter microbial communities from Arlington Agricultural Research Station in Wisconsin, United States - UWRJ-L208-509C-2 | ecosystem: Environmental > Terrestrial > Plant litter >... | reverse complement strand
TGCTAAGCGAACCGATGATTTTGTCGCCAAGCGCACATTTTGTGATACCATTTCTCGGGAAGTTGGCGACGACCTGGACAGCTCTTTGGGAGAGCACATGTACCGGATGACCTCCACGGTGACGACTTCGAACCTCGGCGATCAGGATCGACCGACAGTCTTCGTCGTTGATGACGACATCTCAGTGCGAGAATCGCTCGAGCTATTGATTGGCTCCGCCGGGTGGCGGCCCCTGCTTTTCGACTCCGCGCAAAGTTTTCTCGAAGCACCAGTTCTGGCCACTCCCTGCTGCCTGGTTCTTGATGTGAACATGCCAGAACTGAACGGCCTCGATCTCCAGAGCATGATTACGACAAGCCCGAGCAGGATGCCGATCATATTCGTTTCCGGTTTCGGCGACGTTCCGACGACAGTGAAAGCTCTCAAAGGAGGCGCGTTGGATTTTCTTACCAAACCGATCGAGACCGTTGCGTTCCTGGAGGCCGTGAGGTCGGCGTTGGAACAGAGCGCAGCCATGTTACGTGACGATGGCGACTTGCTCGCGCTGCAAGGTTGTTACGAGGCGCTCACCAAGCGCGAACGGGAGGTCATGGTCCGTGTGGTCAAGGGGCTTCTCAACAAGCAGGTGGCATACGAGTTGGAAATCAGCGAGATCACCGTCAAGGCCCATCGCGGCCAAGTCATGCGGAAGATGTGCGCCCGAACTCTTCCGGACCTCGTGAACATGGCCGCGCGCCTTCGGCTTGAAGACACTGCTGATATTCACTGAAGCATAAACTCGACCGGTGAGCGGTACAACTTAGTATGACCCGCAGGTAAAGTCACAACCGATACCATAGGATAATATACGGCTAGTTGTTTAACCCGCACGATATCCTGAGGGCGCAACCCCGCGAAAAGGATAGATATGAGCGTGGAACTCGTTCGGGTTCTGGAAGCGTTGCCAGGAATGGCTTTTACCGCCCTTCCAAATGGCAGCATCGATTTCATGAACAGCAACCTTGTTGATTTCCTCGGGCTAGCCGAAGCTGTGACGGTTTGGCCCCTAGCCGCTTCTCATTCAGATCTGCGGGACACGAGAGAGCAATGGTACGCGCTGCTCTCCGGACGCGAGCCTTTCGAAATCACATTGCCGGTAAGTCATCCCACCTCCGCGTTGCAGGAGTTGCGTGTCCGCTGCAAGCCATCGATCGAAAACGATCGGGTGGAGAGGTGGTACGGCCTGGCGACCGAGGAGGTGGGCATTGCGTGGCGAGCACGGACGCGGGACGGCGCGGCGAAAGCATCGGAAAATGAAACCATCCTTGAAAGCATTCCGGCCGGAATCGGAGTCCTCGATTCGAACGGAAACGTCGAGGCGATCAACGGCCACCTCCTGCAATACTACGGCCGGTCGCTTGCTGAACTACGCTCCTGGGGTCGAAGTGACGTAGTCCATCCCGATGACATGCCGGGGTTAACCAACGCCGTTCAACAGGCGGTCGTCGAAGGCTCGGCCTACGAGGCCGAGGTACGGCTCCGGCGCGCCGACGGCGAATATCGTTGGTTCCGGATTGTCGGTTGTCCCCTCGCGGATGAAAGCGGCGCCGTCGCACGTTGGTACGCGCTCCATATCGATATCGATGATCGGCGGAAAGCCGAGGACGCGCTGCGGTTCAACGAACTGGCATTTCGCAACATCGTCAACGCGATGCCTGTCACCGTGTGGACGTGCCGCCCCGATGGCTACTGCGAATTCGTGAACGATAGATGGCTGGAATATGCAGGATTCAATGCCGAACAAGCCGAAGGCTCCGGGTGGGAATCCGTCATTCATCCGGAGGACGCCGGCGATCTGGCAAAGTTTTGGAAAGCGTCACTTGCATCGGGCCGGCCTGCCGATTTCGAAGCGCGAATGCGCGGAACCGATGGCGCGTACCGTTGGTTTCTCTTTCGCGCGACGCCGCTTCTCGGAGACGACGGTGAGGTCGTCAAGTGGTATGGAACTCACATCGATATCGAAGACCGGAAGCGCGCGGAACGAGCGCTGGCCGAACGGGAGCGTGAGTCCCGTTTGATCGTCGACGGCATCGCGGGCATGATCGCGATCTTCTCGCCCGATGCCCAGTTGATCGACGGCAATCAGCAGATCCTCGACTATTTCGAGCGTCCGCTCTCGGAGTTGAACGACTGGTCGAGCAACGGCATCACGCACCCGGACGATCTGCAGACCTGCATCGATAGCTTCATGGGTTCCATCGCCACCGGAGAGCCATACGACTACGAAACCCGCTTTCTGCGACATGACGGCACGTGGAGATGGTTCCAGCTTCGAGGGCTTCCCCTTCGCGACGCCGAAGGCAAGATCATCCGGTGGTATGGACTGTTGACGGATATCGACGACCGAAAGCGAGCCGAGGAGAAGCTGCGCAGAAGCGAGGCGTTCCTCGCGGACGCCCAACGCCTCAGCAAGACGGGGAGCTTCTTGCTCAATCTTGGTACGGGCGAAGTCACCTGGTCGGCAGAAACCTATCGGATCTTCGAAGTCGATCCGACGACGCCGGTGACGCTCGACGTCGTCCTGTCCCGTCTGGATTCCGATAGTCTAGCTACCGTGGAGCAGGTTATCGATCAAGCCAATAGCGGGGACGGCGACTTCGACTACGACATAATCCTGACAACGCCGAGCCAATCGCCGAAACACATACGGGTGCTTGCGCATAGTGAGCGGAACAGGGATGGTGATCAGGAATTGATCGGCGCCGTGCAGGACGTTACCGAGAGCCGGAAGGCGGAAGATGCGCTCAATCAGGCACGGTCAGAGCTGTCCTATGTAACGCGCGTTACGAGCCTCGGTGTGTTGACCGCGTCGATTGCTCACGAGGTGAATCAACCACTGGCTGGCATGGTGACCAATGCGGAGACTTGTCTGCGCGTTCTGGCATCGGATCCCCCAAATCTCGATATCGCAAAGGACACGGCACGGCGGACGATCCGCGACGCCAACCGCGCTGCCGAAGTGATCGCCCGTCTCTGGAACTTGTTCAGCCGCAAACCACCACACCTCGAGGCAATCGACATCAATGAGATTGCCGAGGAAGTCATCGCGCTGATATCCAGCGACCTGCAACATGCAAAAACGTCATTGACGACCGACTTTGCAAAGGATTTGCCGAGCGTGACCGGCGCTCGCGTGCAGCTTCAGCAAGTTATCATGAACCTGCTTCGTAATTCGATCGAGGCGATGCCGACCGCGGGAGATAGGCCGCGACGTATTCGTTTAAGGACAGAAGGAGGCCTTGGAGAAGTCCGGCTCCACATCGAGGATACCGGCGTAGGATTTGCTCCACAGGGGCTAGACCGGATTTACGACGCCTTTTACACGACGAAGCGAGACGGCATGGGGATCGGCCTCTCTGTCAGCCGTTCAATTATCGAGAACCATCAGGGCCGGCTCTGGGCTGCACCAAACGCTGACCATGGCGCTACCGTAGGATTTTCGGTCCCGACGTCTCCAAGCGGCGACGGGGAAAGTACCGGTGGGTCGGCGGTACCGACGGCAGGTGATATGCAGAGGAATTTATGACTGTCCGCAAGAAACATGTCTCGGTGGTCGATGACGACGAATCCGTCCGGGAAGCGCTACCGGATCTCCTCCGCTCGTTCGGTCTGTCCGTGGAAGCTTTTGCGTCCGCTGAGGCGTTTTTAAATTCAAAGTCGTTACAAATCAGCGACGGCATGATCCTCGACGTGGCAATGCCTGGTATGACCGGGCCGGAGCTTCAGCAGGAACTTGGTCGGAGAGGCCTAAAAATTTCAATCATATTCATCACGGCGATCAAAGATGAGGACGTGCGGTCGAGGTTGATACGTGAAGGGGCTTCGGACTGTCTGTTCAAGCCCTTCAGCGCCGACGACCTTCAGGATGCTTTGCGGCTCGCGTCGTTGTTAGACGAATAGAGAGGGGTCGGCGGACCTGGGATCCCCCACAATCCCACATAAGCATAGGTACTAAAGTGTCTAGTGCCGCGCAGTAGCCGTGAAATGATCGATATTGTACATTCTTCCCCAGAAATTGGGCTTTGAGTGGACGATGGGGATAGACGTCTTTCAGTTCTTCGATGCGCTGCCCGGCCTGGTCTTGACCATGCAGGAGGATGGCCACGTCGTTTTCGTCAACCGGAGCTGGGTAGAGTTCACGGGGCTGCGCCCGGCGTCTGGGCAGTCCTGGCGGTGGGAGGATGCGGTGCACCCGGCCGATGTTGGCCCCGTCATCCTCCATCTGCGGAACCTCGGGCACTCAGAGACGGAGGGAACGATCGAAGCGCGACTTCGGAACGCTGCAGGCGAGTTTCACCATTTCCTCATTCAGTTCGCCCCTTTGGAAGACGCTGCCCACGGCACAGTGAATTGGTGCGCGGTCGCGACCGATATTGAACCCGTCGTTCAGAAACAAGAAAGGTCACAGGCCGCACTCGATTTCCAGCTCGTCGTCGATAGCATCCCGATACCCGTGGCCGTGACGACACCGACGGGGGAAGTCGAAGGCCTCAACCAACTGACCCTCTCCTATTTCGGGCTTAGCCTCTCGGATCTAAAGGACTGGAAGGCCTCGGAGGTCGTCCACCCGGACGACTTGAAGGAAACCATCGAAGCCCAGATCGCCGCTCACATGGCAGGCACGTCTTACAACGTTGAGAGCCGCCATCTTCGCGCCGACGGAATATATCGGTGGCATAACGTACTGGGTCTACCGCTGCGGGACCGGTCTGGTGCGATCCAACGGTGGCTGCATCTCCTGATCGACATCGATGATCGAAAACGAGCCGAGGTAGCTCTCGCAAACAGTGAGCGCGAGTCGCGCTTGATTGTCGGCAGTATCGCAGGAATGGTCGCGCTCTTTACGCCCGAAGGTCGGTTGAACGGCGCAAATCAACAGCTTCTCGATTACTTCCGACTGCCCCTTGAGGAGGTTGTGAACTGGGCGACTAACGGTATCACGCACCCGGACGACCTGCGGCACTGTGTAGAGACATTTACGGCGTCGCTCAAAACGGGAGAGCCGTATGACTTCGAGACTCGCTTCCGTCGCCATGATGGCGAATTTCGTTGGTTCCAGGTCCGTGGCCACCCGGTCAGAGACGATAATGGCGGGATCGTCCGCTGGTATGGTCTGCTGACGGATATCGATGATCGTCGCAAAGCGGTGGAGGCGTTGGGCGAGCGCGAGATCGAGCTGCGATTGATCGTAAACTCGATCCCAGGCCTCATCATTGTGCTCCGACCCGACGGGGCTGTGGAGAGCGTCAACGATCAGTCGTTGCGATATTTCGGCTACGATTTCAACGTGCATCAAAGCTGGCAGACCAACGATATCATTCATCCTGACGATCGAGACCGGGGCGTAGCTAGATTCGCAGAAGCGGTCGTTTCTGGTCAGGCGTACGAGGTGGTGGAAAGGCTGCGTCGGCACGACGGCGTCTATCGATGGTTCCAGGTACGGGGAACTCCCGTGCGCGACCACGCGGGCGTGGTTGTGCGGTGGTACTTCCTGCTTAATGATATCGACGACCGCAAGCATGCCGAACTGGCGCTGGCCAACAGCGAAAGGGAGTTCCGCCATATCGTCAATATGGTTCCGGGCATGATCATACTTTCGCAGCCCGATGGGACGCTCGACGGGAGTAACCAACAGCTACTGGACTATTTCGGAATCTCTCTCGACGAGGTGCAAGACTGGTCCACGAACGGAATAACTCACCCTGATGATGTGCAAGTCAATATCGACACCTTTATGGGAGCGCTGAAGAGCGGCAATCCGTACGACTACCAGAGCCGCTATAGAAGACACGACGGAGTATTTCGGTGGTTCCAGGTGCGGGGACAGCCGCTTCTGGACGCCGAAGGCAAGATCGTCCGATGGTATGGACTCCTGACCGACATCGACGATCGCAAGCAAGCCGAAGATGAACTGCGGAGAAGCCAGGCCCTTCTCGTTGCAGGCCAGCGCTTGATCAGGACCGGTACGTTTTCCTGGCATGTCGAAACCGACGAGCTGATCTTGTCCGACGAATGGCTTCGGATCCTCGAATTCGAAAAAGACGAAGTCGTGACCTTTGACCGGATAACGGAGCGGATACATCCAGACGACGTCGCGCTGTTTGCCGGGAAGATCGGCGCCGTACGCGAAGGCGACGAAGACTCGGAATACGAGGTTCGCGTTCTCGCCCGCAACGGCGACATAAAATACGTGCGCGTCATCGGTGAGGTTATAATTCACCGGAATGGAAACCGTGAATGCCTTGGAGCTATCCAGGACGTGACACAGAGGCGCCTGACGGAAGAAGCGCGCGACCAATTGCGCACCGAGCTTGCGCGAGTGACCAGCATCCTCAGCCTTGGCCAGATGTCGGCGGCGATCGCGCACGAGGTGAATCAGCCCCTATCGGGCATCATCACGAACGCGAACACCTGTCTGCGGATGCTTGCAGCCACGCCCCCCGACATAGAAACGGCCCTTGAGACGGCGCGGCGCACGATCAGGGACGGCAATCGAGCCACCGAGGTGATCGCCAGACTGCGGGCGTTGTTCAGCAAGCGCAACATCGAATTCGAAGACGTCGATATAAACGACGCGGTGAGCGAGGTCGTCGCCTTGTCTGCTGGTGATCAGAGACGCAACGGCCTCGCTATTCGGACCCACTTCGCCACCGCCCTTCCCCCCGTCAACGGCGACCGCGTCCAACTTCAACAAGTGATCAACAACTTGCTTCGCAACGCCATTGACGCGGTATCTGGCGTGAAGGATCGGCTGAGATTAGTCGAGATCCAAACCGAGCTCGGTGGTGATGGGCAGATAAGCGTCGCCGTTAGCGACAACGGAATTGGTCTTGACCCCGACGGAAGCACGCGGATCTTCGAAGCGTTCTACACGACGAAGAACAATGGGATGGGAATCGGTCTTTCAGTCTGTCGTTCCATCATCGAGAGTCATGGTGGACGCCTTTGGGCTGAGCCTAACCAGGGGCCGGGCATCACCATGCACTTCTCCGTACCGTCCGCCGAAGAGGCAAGCGTCACGGCAGCCTCGCAATGAAAAGCTGGAACCGCCCTTCGCTCCAGCGTCTGTGATCCGGCCCACCTCCTCACCACTGTCCAGCAGTGGGGGAACCACCCGATACAAAGGTGTCGGCCATACCTTGGTGCAATTGTTGCAGACCTCCCTCGGTGCGAACTTCCTCCTCGTCAAACAACGCACGAGCAAGGAGGACGCTATGTCCCGAGTAGAGCCAAAAGTTACCCGTCGAACACTGCTTGCAGTCGCCGCGTCCGCCAGCGCCATCGGTGTCTTTCCTGAAGCGTTCGCAGCAACCGGTAAGGTATCCGAGCTCCGACCCTTCAAGTTTGCCGCGTCCCAGGATCAACTCGCCGATCTCCATCGACGCGTTGCCGCCACCCGCTGGCCGGACGAAGAAAATGTCACGGACGACAGCCAGGGTGTCAGGCTCGACACGATTAAGAAGCTCGCCACCCATTGGAAAACCCACGACTGGCGAAAGGTCGAAGCTCGGCTAAATTCATTTCCGCAGTTCCTTACGGAGATAGACGGCCTCGACATTCATTTCATTCACGTCAAGTCGAAGCACGAAAATGCGCTGCCGATAATCATCACCCATGGTTGGCCTGGATCGGTCATCGAACAGATGAAAATGATAAAGCCTCTTACAGACCCTACCGCCTTCGGCGGCACCGAAGCCGACGCTTTTCATGTGGTTATTCCTTCGCTTCCGGGCTACGGCTTCTCAGCCAAGCCCAGGCAGACGGGCTGGAATCCACCGCGCATCGCCAAGGCGTGGGCTGTGCTGATGCAACGCCTCGGTTACACGAAATATGTCGCCCAGGGCGGCGATTGGGGCAATGCCGTGACCGAGTTGATGGCGGTGCAGGAACCAGCGGGCCTTATCGGCATCCACACCAATATGGCAGCCACCGTGCCGGCCGATATCGCCAAGCTGTTGTCATCTGGCGCTCCGGCGCCTGCGAGCCTTTCGGACGACGAGAAGCGGGCCTATGGGCAGCTCGACGATTTCTACAAGAACGGGCTCGGGTACGCGATCGAGATGAACAACCGGCCTCAGACGCTCTACGGCATTGTGGATTCGCCTATTGGTCTTGCCTCATGGATGCTTGATCACGATATAAGAAGCTACCGTATGATCGCTCGTTCCTTCAACGGCGAAAAGGAAGGCCTGACGCCCGACGACGTGCTCGACAATGTCACGCTATACTGGCTCACGAATACGGCGATCTCCTCGGCTCGCCTTTACTGGGACAATGCGCATTTCCCTTCCGGCGGCTTCTTCGACCCGCGCGGCATCAAGATCCCGGTCGCCGTCAGCGCCTTCCCGGATGAAATCTATCAGGCACCGCAGAGCTGGGCCGAAAAGGCCTATCCGAAGCTCATCCACTACGGCCGCCCAGCGAACGGGGGGCATTTCGCTGCCTGGGAGCAGCCGGAGCTGTTTACAGCCGAACTGAGGACCTCTTTCAAGTCTCTGCGTAATCAGATCTGACGTTGCGCTGCGGCGAGGTCACATGCAGGAAGTAATGCTTAAACATCGCAGCTTTATGCCTAATGAAGGCTGTGATGTTTTGGTCTCGTCGTGTGGTGAAACAACAAACACGTCGATCTAACTCACCTGATTTGAACTCGAAGAGGGGACCACCGCTTTGGTAGATAGACGTTGACTTCCTAGTAATGGGCATCTGAGGAGCGAAAATACCGTCGGCCATTCGCCCAATTTGTGCCACGTAGCTTTCAAACGCCTGCAATAAAAAGGCGGTAGTGTGCGTGGATGGAGGAGGATCCGCCCATGAACGAACTGACGATGACCGAAGCGCTGAAAGATCCTTTGATCAGACTGATGCTGCGGGCCGACAAGATCAGCCTGGGCGAATTTGCGTCCATATTGGAGACGGCGGCGACGCGCCGAAATCGGCAGCATGCGACCTCGGGCCGCGCCGAGCCGGATCGATCGTCGGTAGCTGCGTGACCTAGTGGAAGCTTCTTGACTTCACCTTCAGCGTGTCGATGTGGAGATCGGGGATGAGGATGTCCCGCGGCTTAGGCGGCGGCGGACGATCCCTCGAAACGGACTGCCCGGCGATCGGTGAGCGAACTCGTCTCCCCTGCCCGTCGGCAGCTTGAAGTCGATCTCCCGGTCCGCCAAGCCGGACAGGTCACCGCTGAGGTCGAAGAGCTGCTGTGCAACAAGATGGACGACGTCGCCTTCGCGCTGGATCTTTCCGTTGATCGCCATCTTCCTTATAGATCGTGGCGTCAAGACGTCCTGTCGGAAGGATTCTAGTCCTAAAAATTAGAGATTCAGAAGATTACCGAGATGATTCAATTCCATAGGACAATCGCGTAAGTCGGCGTCACCATTGAAAATAATTTGTCCGCGGCGGCACCTTGTCTGTGGAGGATCAGTAACAGCCGCGCTCCAGCATCGGGGCATCCGGAAAGATGATGGCGAGACGGCGACAGAACCTCGCGAGCGGCGACGGACCCACACTGAAGGACATTCTGGATGTAATTATCGTGCTGGAATGCGCGGTCTGCGATCGTCGTGACAGCTTCGAGCGAAAAGTTCTCGTGGCTCAGTTCGGCCCGGGAGCATGTCTCGCGAAGCTGCGTCGGCGGCTTGCCATGGGGTGCGAACGAATGGTCGGGGCAGACGGAGACCGGAGCGGGACGCGGTTTCCGGGCCCCAATCGAGAGACGGCAGCAGCGGACCGATACTGACCTATCGTTTTGAGCGACACGCTCCACACCATCATGGAGACACCGATCATGCCTCTCCGTCTCGGTTCGGGAGGCGGATCTATCTTCGTAAAAATCACAGGGAACGGGTAGGCGCGCCATCCAGCCAGGAAAGCCGGTTCTCAACCGTGTCCTGGAAAAATATCCGATACGACTTCTGCGTTACAAACCCAGATGCGGTGTTGCTATCACGTTGGGCAGGGCTCGAAGACGATGATCTGACGGAAGCGGCTCGACGTTGAACACATCAAGAGCGATGCCCGCTAGTGCCTTCGCTTCAAGGGCATCTATCAACGCGATTTCGTCGACGAGAGGCCCGCGCGAAGTGTTCACCAACCAGGCGGTGGGCTTCATCATCGCCAGTTCCTCGCGGCCGATGATGCCTGTCGTTCGCTCGGATAGAACGAGATGCAGCGTTACCCAGTCGGCCTCGCGAAGCAGCGCCTCCTTCTCGACCCGCCTGACGCCCGCGG
>Ga0247742_10003273_pt1 | contig 10276 bp, 7 predicted proteins | sample UWRJL208509C2_FD_180944 | JGI IMG/M metagenome (GOLD analysis project Ga0247742, IMG submission 180944) | Plant litter microbial communities from Arlington Agricultural Research Station in Wisconsin, United States - UWRJ-L208-509C-2 | ecosystem: Environmental > Terrestrial > Plant litter >... | reverse complement strand
CGTGACCATCCCCGAGGAGCCGGGCAGCTTCAAAGCGTTCTGCCAGGCCATTGGCAAACGCCAGATCACCGAATTCAACTACCGCTATCACACCGACCGCGAGGCACACATCTTCGTCGGCGTGCAGACCCATCCCGACACCGACCCGCGCAAGGCGCTGGTGGCGAGCCTGACCGAGCAAGGGTTTCCGGTGCTGGATCTGACCGACAACGAGTTGGCCAAGCTGCATCTGCGGCACATGGTGGGCGGGCATTCGGAGCGGGTCAGTGATGAGGTGGTGTTCCGCTTCGAGTTTCCGGAACGGCCGGGGGCGCTGTTCAACTTCCTGAACAAGCTGGGCGGGCAGTGGAATATCTCGATGTTCCACTACCGCAACCACGGCGCGGCAGATGGCCGGGTGGTGGCGGGGCTGGTGGTGCCGGAGGATGAACGGCATCTGGTGCCGGCGGCGCTGGCCGAGATTGGTTATCCGTATTGGGGTGAGACGAATAACCCGGCGTACAAACTCTTCCTCGGCTGACGCGAAACCTGTAGGAGCGAGTGGGCGGCATTCCGACTTGCCCGCGAAGCCAAATGCACGGTGTGTCAGGTAAACCGCGTCGTCAGCTTCGCGGGCAAGCCTCGCTCCAACAAAGCTAATCGGGCAACGTGTTTGGTGCCCATTCAACCGCCGAAGTCGCACCTCTGTAGGAGACAACTTGTTGGCGAGGCGATTTTGCAGCGTGCCAGGTGGGCCGTCTCGCGAACAAGTTCGCTCCTACAGAGCCCCGATGTTTCGCACCTCTGTAGGAGACAACTTGTTGGCGAGACGATTTTGCGGCGTGTCAGGTGGGCCGTCTCGCGAACAAGTTCGCTCCTACAGAGCCCCGATGTTTCGCAACTCTGTAGAAGACAACTTGTTGGTGAGGCGGTTTTGCGGCGTGTCAGGTGGGCCGTCTCGCGAACAAGTTCGCTCCTACAGAGCCCCGATGTTTCGCAACTCTGTAGGAGACAACTTGTTGGCGAGGCGATTTTGCGGCGTGTCAGGTGGGCCGTCTCGCGAACAAGTTCGCTCCTACAGGAGAATCTGTGTTCTGGGATTACTGAACAGGGGCGGTTTCTGTTGAGGGCGCTGTGCTTGGCGCGGGTTCAACCGCCGGAGTGGTTTGCGGCGTTGCGGCCTCAGGCGTAAACGCATCAGGCTCGCTCGGCGCAGGCATCGGCTCGCTGCCCTGCCCTGCCGCTGGTGCGGGCTCGGTTGCCGGGGTTGCCAGAGGCGCCGGGGTGACCGCAGGGGTAGCAGCCGCTGGTGTTGTGGCCGCTGGAGTTGTGGCCGCAGGCGCTGCTGGCGCCGCCGGAGCGGGTGTCTGCTCGGTCAATGCCGCAGGCTTCGGTGCCTGGGCTGGAACTTCCGGCATGCCCAGATCGGTCTTGGGTTTCTCTTCGATGTGCGCGGTTTTCTTCACTTCCGCAGGCAGGAAGTTTTCCACCAGCGCGAAGAATCGGTCATAGAACTTGGGCGAAGCGACCGTTTCGCTGCCGACCTTGACCATCGAATCGTCGGTGGAGCCGATAGGCATCGACACCGAACCCAGCACCCCGACACCCAGGCTTGCCGAATTGTTCACTTTTTTCAGAGCGTAACGATCTTGCAAGGCGTTGGCGAAAATGGTGGCGCTGTTCTCAGTGCCGTCTGCTGCACACACCACATTGAAGCTGATCTCCATGTGGGTTTCGCCGGTTTGCTGAAAGCTCTTGTGACCGCTGATGATTTTCGGGTCACTGCTGGTGATGATGTAGCCCTGGCTCAACAACGCGCGGCGCGCGGCTTCGCAGGTGGCTGAATCCGCCACTGGGTACTTGCGCGAGAACGTCCCGGCGTCGTCAAAATTTTCATGCTCGTAGACAGTCTGCTTCTTGGACGAGCAGCCTGCGACGGCCAGCAGGGCGATCGCCCAGCATGCGGTACGAAAGCTCAGTAATTTAGACATCGAACATCCTGGAGGAAAACGGCCGGCAGAACTGCCGAGCAGAGAAAGCGCCGGTAAGTCTGCAACATCGATGGCGCAGGATCAACGCACAGTTTGCAACCATCCGGATACAACAGGACGGGCGGGTCAGCATCGGCGCTGGCCCGCCCGGTCCAGGGAAGCCAGACAGATCAAACGTTGCCATGCTCCAGGCGCACGCCAAGAAACTCAAGCGCGCGCCAATAGCCCGGGTAGGTCTTGCCCACGCAGTCGGGGTCCTGAATGCGCACGCCGGACACTTTCAGCCCCGCCAGCGCAAAACACATGGCGATTCGGTGGTCGGAGTGGGTGTCGATCAGCGCATGGCTGTGGGTGCCGGCCAGCCCGGGATCGGCGGCGACCAGAAGATCATCGCCCTCCACGCTGGCCAGGCCTGCGCGGACCTGATTCAGGCCGTCGTGCAGTGCCTGCACACGGTCGCACTCTTTCACACGCAGGTTTGCGAGATCAACGAAGCGTACGGGCGTCTCGTTGAAGGCAGCCAGTACCGCCAGTGTAGGAATCGCGTCCTGCATCTGTGAGCCGTTGATGACCGCAGGCATGTGCGGGAACTGCGCAATGATCTCCATCGCCTTGGCGTCAGGCTGAGTAAAGGCTTGGGCGGCGACGCCCAGGTCGATCTTGCCACCTGTCAGTGCTTCGGCAGCCCACAGGTAGGTGGCAGCGGACGCATCGGGCTCAATCTGGTAATCACAGGCGGCGTAGCCGGTAGGCAACACGCGCCACAGCCCTTCGTTTACCGCCTGGACCTCAGCGCCGAAAGCGCGCATACAGGCCAACGTCAGGTCGATATAGCCGCGAGCGCCGATTTCGTTGCCGGTCAGCGCGACGTCGATGGGCGCATTGCCACAGGCAGCCACCATCAGCAGTGCGGACACGTATTGGCTGGACAGGCCGCCGTCGATTTCAAACCGTGTGGCCGTGATCGAACCGGTCCCCCGAATGACCACAGGTGGACAGCCGGTCGCGCTTTGAGCGTCAAGCCCGCCTTTGCGCAGGGCTTCGAGCAGCGGGCCAATCGGGCGTTTCTGCATGTAGTGATCGCCGTCCAGCGTCACGCTGCCGTTGACGGTGCACACGGCGGCAGTCAGAAAGCGCACAGCGGTGCCGGCATTGCCGAGAAACAGCGGACCGGTCGGGATCTGCAACTGACCGCTGCCGGTGACCACGAAACTGGTGTCGTCCGGCTCATCGATGGTGACGCCCATCTGCCGCAAGGCTTCGGACATGTGCCGGGTGTCGTCGCTTTTCAGCGCCCCGCGCAGATGACTGGTGCCTTTGGCCAACGCGGCCAGCAGCAACGCGCGGTTGGTGATGGACTTCGAACCTGGAGGCGACACATGGCCGGTCAAAGGTACGCCTGGCGGGATCACAGTGATGGTTTGGTTCATGCCCATTGTCCAGCTCTCCAAAAAACGAAAATCAGGCAGCGTGCCGAGCCGCTAATAACGAGCCGACAATAGTGTCACTTCTCGATGAAATCTGCAGCACCGCATCGCACGACCAGTCAGGCAACCGCCATACGCACCGAAAATGGAGGCACAAAAAAAGCGACCCTAAGGTCGCTTTCTTTGTTGCCTCAAGGAGTTCAAGGCCTTGAAGCGGTGTATGGCGCAGCGGACGGGACTCGAACCCGCGACCCCCGGCGTGACAGGCCGGTATTCTAACCGACTGAACTACCGCTGCGTATCGCTCGGACTTGCATCCGTTTGAACCTGTGAAACCGGCTTCGAGCGCCTGTTTCGTGTAACCCTGATCAAAAGCCTTAAGCTTTCAATCGAAGACCGGGAAAACCCGATCTTGACAATATGGCGCAGCGGACGGGACTCGAACCCGCGACCCCCGGCGTGACAGGCCGGTATTCTAACCGACTGAACTACCGCTGCGCGTCGGTGGACTTTCGTCCGGCTAAAACCCGAAAGTTTCAACCTGTAGCTCTCAACGATGGTGGGTGATGACGGGATCGAACCGCCGACCCGCTGCTTGTAAGGCAGCTGCTCTCCCAGCTGAGCTAATCACCCTTTGCTTCGTTGAGGCCGCGAAATTTACGCAGGTGACGAAGCTAAGTCAATAGCCTGCTTGAAGTTTTTTTTAACATCAGCAGAAATGCAGCTTCAAGCCGCAAGCTGAAAGCTTCAAGCCGAAAAGCAAAAAAAGCGAGCCATAGGGCTCGCTTTTACTTGCAGCTTAAAGCTTGAAGCTAGTCGCTGCTTCTACGCATAGACCATCTTGCGACTCATGCCGCCATCCACCACGAACTCCTGCCCCGTGACGAAGCCGGTATTGCGTGATAGCAGCCAGGCCACCAACGAGGCGACGTCTTCCACTGTCCCTACCCTGCCCGCCGGATGCTGGGCGTGATCGCTTTCCGACAATGGCTCGGCTCGGCGCGCGGCTGGATCACGTGCGTCGATCCAGCCGGGGCTAACCGCGTTGACCCGAACTTCCGGCCCAAGACTGACGGCCAGGGCGTGGGTCAACGCCAGCACCCCGCCCTTGCTGGCAGCATAAGCTTCGGTGTCGGGCTCGGACTGATGGGCACGGGTGGAACTGAGATTGACGATACTGCCGCAATGGGCGCGCAGGTAAGGCGCGCAATGCTTGGCGAGCAACATGGGGCCACCGAGGTTTACCGCCAGCACGCGATTCCAGTGGGCCAGATCCAGGCTTTCCAGAACGGTGTTATGCGGATCGGCCACTGCCGCGTTGCATACCAACGCGTCGAGACGCCCGAACATGCCCAGTACATGGGCCACCCCAGCAGCAACTTGCTCCTCACTGGCGACGTCCATGACCACGAACGAGGCGCTCTCTCCGAGCCCCTCGGCCACCAAAGGCCCGCGCTTGCCATCAACGTCGGCCAGTACCACTTGCCAGCCTTCAGTGATCAGCCAGGCCGCAATGCCCAGACCGATGCCGCGCGCAGCCCCGGTGACCAGTGCAACCCGGCCATTGTGAACAGCGGCAGCGTCCATCGCATACTCACTCACAATCAGTACCCGTGATCAGCAATCAGAGCGCAGCCAGGCCACGGGCCAGATCGGCTTTGAGGTCAGCGACATCTTCCAGGCCTACGGCAACCCGAATCAGGCTGTCGCGGATGCCCGCAGCTTCACGTTCCTGCGGCGACAGGCGCCCATGGGACGTCGTGCTCGGATGCGTGATGGTGGTCTTGGTGTCGCCCAGGTTGGCGGTGATCGAGATCAGGCGCGTAGCATCGATGAAGCGCCAGGCGCCGTCTTTGCCGCCTTTGACTTCAAAGCTGACCACCGCACCGAACGCCTTTTGCTGACGCTTCGCCAACTCGTGCTGCGGATGGCTTTCAAGGCCTGCGTAATGCACTTTCTCGATGCCATCCTGCTGCTCGAGCCACTGCGCCAGTTCCAGCGCGCTCTGGCAATGGGCACGCATGCGAATGCTCAGCGTTTCGAGGCCCTTGAGGAAAAGCCAGGCGTTGAAAGGGCTCAGGCTCGGCCCTGCGGTGCGCAGGAAACCGACCACTTCTTTCATCAGCTCGGCACGCCCCACCACCACGCCACCCATCGCCCGGCCCTGGCCGTCGATGAATTTGGTCGCCGAATGCGTGACAACGTCTGCGCCCATCAGCAACGGACGCTGCAACGCGGGAGTGCAGAAGCAGTTATCCACCACCAGCAACGCGCCCTTGGCGTGAGCGATTTCAGCCAGTGCGGCGATGTCGACCAGTTCGGCGAGCGGGTTGGACGGCGATTCGACGAACAGCATTTTGGTGTGCGGCTTGATCGCCGCGTCCCAGCCCGACAGCTCAGCCAGTGGTACGTAATCGACTTCCACGCCGAAGCGTTTGAAGTATTTCTCGAACAGGCTGATGGTCGATCCGAACACGCTCTTGGAGACCAGCACGTGATCGCCCGCGCTGCATAGCGCCATGACCGTGGCGAGAATGGCCGACATGCCGGTCGAAGTCCCGACCGCCTGCTCGCCGCCTTCCAGCGCCGCAATGCGCTCTTCAAACGAATGCACGGTCGGGTTGGTATAGCGCGAATAGACGTTGCCCGGCTTGTCACCGGCAAACGTGGCGGCGGCATCTGCCGCCGTGCGGAACACGTAGCTGGAAGTGAAGAACAACGGATCGCTGTGCTCGCCTTCCGGCGTACGGTGCTGACCAGCGCGAACAGCGAGGGTATCGAAACCCACGCCTTCGAGGTCGCTGTCCAGTCGACCGGCATCCCATTCCTGAGTCATGCGGTCTACTCCTTGTCTGAATTAGTTGTTGTACAGATCGATGATCGCGCTCACTGCCTGGGTCTTGACCTTGGAGGCGTCGTTGCGCGCCTGCTCGATCTTGTTCAGGTAATGCTCGTCGATATCACCGGTCACGTACTTGCCGTCGAAGACCGAGCAATCGAAGTTGTCGATCTTGATCTTCTTGCTGCCGCTGACCGCTTCGATCAGGTCATTCAAGTCCTGATAGATCAACCAGTCGGCACCGATGAGGTCGGCCACGTCCTGGGTTGAACGGTTGTGAGCGATCAGCTCGTGAGCACTCGGCATGTCGATGCCGTAGACGTTAGGGAAACGCACGGCCGGGGCCGCTGAACAGAAATATACGTTTTTGGCACCGGCTTCACGGGCCATCTGAATGATCTGCTTGCAGGTGGTGCCGCGCACGATGGAATCGTCCACCAGCATCACGTTCTTGCCGCGGAACTCAAGCTCGATGGCGTTGAGCTTCTGACGTACGGATTTTTTCCGTGCAGCCTGACCCGGCATGATGAACGTACGGCCGATGTAGCGGTTCTTGACGAAGCCTTCGCGAAACTTGACGCCCAGATGGTTAGCCAGCTCGAGAGCGGCAGTACGGCTGGTGTCGGGAATCGGAATGACCACGTCGATGTCGTGATCCGGGCGCTCGCGCAGGATCTTGTCGCCGAGCTTCTCGCCCATGCGCAGACGCGCTTTGTACACCGAGATGCCGTCGATGATCGAATCGGGACGCGCCAGATAGACGTGTTCGAAGATGCATGGGGCGTATTTCGGGTTGGTGGCGCATTGACGGGTGTGCAGCTTGCCGTCTTCGGTGATGTACACCGCTTCGCCCGGTGCAAGGTCACGGATCAGGGTGAAGCCGAGCACGTCGAGGGCCACGCTTTCGGAGGCGATCATGTACTCCACGCCTTCGTCGGTGTGACGCTGACCGAAGACGATCGGGCGAATGGCATCCGGGTCGCGGAAGCCGACGATGCCGTAGCCGGTGATCATTGCGACAACCGCGTAACCGCCACGGCAGCGGTTATGCACATCGGTCACGGCGGCGAAGATGTCTTCTTCGGTGGGCTGCAGCTTGCCGCGAACCGCCAGCTCGTGGGCGAAGACGTTGAGCAACACCTCCGAGTCGGAGTTGGTGTTGACGTGGCGCAGGTCAGATTCGTAAATCTCCTTGGCCAGCTGCTCGACGTTGGTCAAGTTGCCGTTGTGGGCCAGGGTGATGCCGTAAGGCGAGTTGACGTAGAACGGTTGAGCTTCGGCCGAAGTCGAGCTGCCCGCTGTTGGATAACGCACGTGACCGATGCCCATGTGCCCGACCAGACGCTGCATATGGCGCTGATGGAACACATCACGAACCAGACCGTTGTCCTTGCGCAGGAACAAGCGGCCGTCGTGGCTGGTCACGATACCGGCAGCGTCCTGGCCGCGGTGCTGGAGGACGGTGAGCGCGTCATACAGCGCCTGATTGACGTTCGACTTGCCGACGATACCGACGATGCCACACATGCGACACAACCCCTACTTAGTGGAACTGGATTTACCGAGCACTTCCTGCGGCGTTGTAGGCGGCAGGAGGTGATCCTTGAACGGAATATCAACAGGTACGCTGATTCCGCTGGCTAGCCACTTGCTGGACATCCCGAGAATCAGGTTTTTCGACCAGTCAGCGACCATGACAAATTGCGGTAGCAGCTTCGATTGCTGCCACCATTGATCCTGTTGCACCGGCCCCAGGCTTAACAGCCCGACCGCTACCACAACCAGCAGGCCTCCGCGCGCCGCGCCGAAGACCATGCCCAGAAAACGATCGGTCCCGGACAGCCCGGTGACGCGTATCAGTTCTCCAATCAGAAAGTTGACCATGGCGCCGACCAGCAAGGTGGCGACAAAAAGAATGGTGCAGCCCGCAATCACGCGTGCCGAAGGTGTCTCGATGTAATTGACCAGATACTGCGACAGCGACCCGCCGAACATCCAGGCAACCACTCCGGCGATGATCCAGGTCAACAAGGACAGTGCTTCTTTTACGAAGCCACGCTTGAGACTGATCAAGGCAGAGATGGCGACAATCGCAAGGATCGCCCAGTCAACCGGAGTAAATGGCACGTTCACGCCTACAGACGGATAAGGCGGCGCATTTTAGCAGAGCGCCGCCTTGCCGGTAAGCGGGGATTTCAGTGGGGTTTGATTAACTTAATCAATAGGTCGAGCGCATAGGTGACATCGAGCCTGCAGGAACGAATTCATTCGCGAGCGGTGTTGACCTGACACATAGTCATTGGCCGACATCAAGCCCCGCGAATAAATTCGCTGCTACAGAACTGCGCAGGCTTACCGGCGCTCTGGCTGGAAGCGCACGACGATACCCTTGAGCTTTTGCTGCTTGTCCAGTTGGTCACGCAGACGATCCGCTTCTGCGCGCTCGATCAATGGGCCGACAAACACGCGGTTCACGCCGTCCGATGTGCGGATGTAGGCGTTGTAGCCTTGGGTGCGCAGGGTTTTCTGCAGGTTGTCGGCATTGGCTCGGTTGGACAGGCTCGCCAGCTGAACGGACCAACTGACAGACAGGCCATTGGCGTCGACCTTACTGTCTGCGGCGGATGCAGCCGGAGCGCTCGGTGCCGGGGCGGCGGCTGGAGCAGGCTTGGCCGCGGCCGGTGCAGGCGTTGGCGCGGCCTTGGCCGTCGCCGCTGGCTGGGAAACCGTCTTGTTAGGCGCGGGTGCAATCGGCATTGAAGGCGGCTGATTGACGGGCGACAGCTCTTCGTCAGTCGGCACAGGCTCCTGAGGCAGAGGCTGTTGCTCGGGCACGCTCACAGGGTCGACCTTGACCTGGGGCGCAACGGGCGCGTGAGGGGCTGCCGGCGCATCGACTTGCACATGACGCGCTTCGTCCTGACGCGAGAACAGCATGGGCAGGAAAATCACTGCCACCGCGACCAGCACCAGGGCGCCGACCATCCGTTGCTTGTAAGCCTTATCCAGCAAAGCCATTTGCCACTTCCTCCGTGACGTGCCGACCGAGCCATTCCAGACCCTCGGCAACGCAATAAAAAGACCCGAACAGCACGATTTCATCGTCGGCCGTCGCGTGTGCGCATTGCGCTTCGAGTGCCAGCGCAATACTCGGGTAGGACGTCACTTGTGCGTCAAGGTTCTGCAGGGCATGGGCAATCTCCTCGGCAGACAGGCTGCGAGGGGTGGGCAGTGGCGCCACCGCCCAGCTGTGCAGGCTGTCGGCCAACGCCGTTACCACACCGACCAGATCTTTGTCGCTCAGCAGTCCGAACACTGCCAGACGTCTGCCGGTAACCGGTCTTTGCGAGAGGCGCTCGGCAAGAAAATACGCAGCGTGAGGGTTGTGGCCGACATCCAGCAACATATTGAGTGACTTGCTCTGCCACTCGAACGAGCGACGATCCAGGCGGCCGGTGACGCGGGTTGCGAGCAAGGCAGCGCGGATCGAATGTTCGTCCCAAGGCATGTCCAGCAGCAGATAGGCCTGGAGCGCCAACGCGGCGTTCTGCATCGGCAGATCGAGCAGCGGCAGGTTGAACAACTCAATGCGCTGGCCCTTGCTGTCCGTGCCGAACCAGTTCCAGCCTTGGCCGTCGAGGGACAGATCGAAATCGCGGCCTCGCAACGACAAGGGGCAGTTCAACGCGTGGGCACGTTCGAGCAGCGGCACCGGCGGATCGAGGTCGCCGCACAAGGCAGGTCGGCCTTCGCGGAATATGCCGGCCTTCTCGAAGGCCACGGATTCGCGTGTGTTACCCAGCCAGTCAGCGTGGTCGACACCAATGCTGGTGACCAGGGACAGGTCGGCATCCATCAGATTTACAGCGTCCAGACGACCGCCTAATCCCACCTCCAGCACTACCGCGTCCAGCGCCGCCTGCTCGAACAGCCAGAACGCTGCGAGGGTGCCCATCTCAAAGTAGGTCAGGGAAATGTCGCCGCGGGCCTGTTCAACCACCGCAAATGCTTCGCACAGCTGCGCATCGGTCGCTTCCACG
>Ga0247742_10003270_pt1 | contig 10281 bp, 10 predicted proteins | sample UWRJL208509C2_FD_180944 | JGI IMG/M metagenome (GOLD analysis project Ga0247742, IMG submission 180944) | Plant litter microbial communities from Arlington Agricultural Research Station in Wisconsin, United States - UWRJ-L208-509C-2 | ecosystem: Environmental > Terrestrial > Plant litter >... | reverse complement strand
GGAACGGAATAAGGCCCCAAGCTTTTTGCAGTCAACGGCGTCGCGAGTAGGGTGTCCATCATATGTGTTTGGTGTGCAAGCAATTGTTCGCCAATGATAGGTTTAAAATCTGCAGGCGGTTTGCTGTCAGCGGTGATGCCCGAAAAAAGTTTTTGCGCATAGGTCGCTGGCACTAAAAAGCTAACCAATTCACCGTCGCGCCGATGAGCAACATTGACGCCTGCAACATGGCCTGCGGCAGTGACATTGGGCCCGCCACTCATGCCGGGGTTTACTGGCCCGGTAAACATGATTTGGTCGCTAAACCCGCGATGACTCACGCCGTTGTAGGTACCTTCTGAAATAGTGAAACCTAAGTCCAATGGGTTGCCGAGCGAATAAAGATGTTCGCCTTGGGTGAGCGTCGCGGGTATCTCGCTCAAATTAAATACCCCGGTTCCTTTACGGTTAACACGGACAACTGCAAGGTCATGCTGTACATCCACCGCTAGTAATTCGATGTCGCCACTTTTACCTTGAGTATCTTTAAATTCACCGAAATAAGTTTCCGGCTCCAACGCAATTTGCGACACCACATGAAAGTTGGTGATAACCAAATTACTTGTTCCAATTAAAAAACCAGAGCCTACCGCCGATTGGCTGCGACCGTTTTTTAGCAACACGCGTAGTTGCAGCAAATCATTTTGCGCTGAAGCGTAAAGTTGCTGTGCAGTGGAAGAGGGTGGAGTGGGAGCGACTGTGGCCGACGGATCTTGTTTAAGCGCCGGAGGAATGTCCGGTGCACTTGATGCCGCAAAAGTGGGTAGCGATAAACAAGCAAGCAGAAGCGGGATGCGCAAAAATGTCATAGAGTTCCTTGGGTTAATACGGCTTTCATGGAAAACGTGGCTCTGTAGAACGCTGGTCAGTATGCACAGAGTCCTTTAAATTGACTACTTAAAATTGCCAGCTCAATCAGAGGTTAAGCGCATGATTTACCGCGTATTTAATGTTGTGTTTACAACAAAATTTCAGGGCTTGGAAGCCGGATAAAACAAAATAATTAGCCCTTGAATCCAAATGCTTCAAGGATGTGTCTATATGGGTAATTGTTAAAACAGTTTCACGCCCGAATTCAACAAGTGATTCCCGACGAGTACTTACTATGAAGACCATTGCTCTCACCCATCAAGCCATACGTAAATTGACGCTGATCGGTTTGCTGATTCTCCCGTTTGTATCGACCCCTGGTTACACGGTCGAATTAATCGGTAAGCCGGTTGCTAGACAATCCGCTGAAGCGGCAAGTTCCACGCCATCTGTGGATCAACAAGCGCCGGTTGCTCCTGCAGCGGCTATTCCCGACGAGGCGTTACCAGAACCACAAGTACCGGAACCAGCGGAGATCAATGCAGCTGGAAATGATATTGAGCGCGCTATGGATGAGGTGCGTAACAATTTTCATGAGCACGATCATTCAAGTCTGGAGGATTTCATGAGCCCGGACATCATTATTCCTATCGTTGCCATGTCGCTTCTCTTCGGCGGCCCAGTGATATTGGTCATCATTCTCGCGTTCCTGCATTACAACGCCAAGGCGCGTCGCCAAAAAAATATTAATATGAATATCGATAAATTATTGGCAGCAGGTCGCGACATTCCGCTCGAACTTTTATTGGGTGAAGAGCCAGGCATTGTTAAAAGTACTAACCAGACTGGCGATGTGGTTTACACCCGCAGCGACGAGATGATGCGCAAAGGGATTCGCAATATTGGCTTGGGAGTTGGCTGGTTAATTTTCCTGACCATTATGTTTAGCATAAAAATTGGTTCATTCGGATTCATCATTATCGGATTGGGAATTTCTCAAGTTGTGATTTGGAGATTGTCGGATAACCAGGCGCCGCAAGTGATTGACACCTTTAAGGCGCAGGATTAGGCAGCATGTCAATTTCCGATAAGGAATTGATTGCGCGGGTAGTCGCAAAGAAAGACCATCATGCTTTTTCGCAGCTGGTTTTGCGCTACCAATCGCAACTTCGCTTGTGGGCGCGTCGCTTATGCGACGGTGATGCTCATTTGGCTGATGACCTTGCGCAAGAAACATTTATTAAAGCTTACGCTGCGCTCGGTGCATTTCGCGCTGAAGCGAAATTTTCCACCTGGCTTTATCGTATCGCTTTTAATATTGCGGCTAATCGTTGGCGCAGCAAGAAAATTCAATGGTGTGAGCTAGACGATAATGAAGATATAGAAGCAGAATTTTGCGAATTGAAAAATTTCGATGCTAAGCGCGATGTTGAGGTCGCCATGCAACAACTTTCCGCCGCGCAACAACTTGCGATTCGGCTATGTTTTGAAGACGGATTTTCGCACGACGAAGCCGCGAGTATCATGGGTATTCCGCTGGGTACATTAAAAACTCATGTCAATCGCGGCAAACAAAAATTGCAAACTCTTTTAGCATCCTGGAGTCACGTAGCGTGATTAAACACGATCATTCCAATGACAAACTCAACAATCCCGATCAATCAGGAAGTGATACCTTCGATCATTTTCTGATGAAACAATTGCAGCAAAATCAAACGTACATAGCTGATGATAATTTCACCGCGCAGGTGATGGGAGGGTTGCCTGCACCCAAAAAACTTTCGCGGTGGCAAGAGCGGCTGATTATCATTGTTCCCTTATTAGTTATTAGTGCGCTGGTGCTCAGCCAATTTTCGATTCTTGCAATGCTCATTAAATTGTGGACTTTTGCAGTGAGTGTAAACTTTACTCAGCTTATACAAATCGGCGTGGCGGTATCGGTGTTGGTAGTTGGTGGTGCATCAATTTGGTTTGCGCGGCAACTAAAATTAATTTGAATAACGGCGATGAATAATTGACTAACATAAAAAAGCCCGCAAGAGCGGGCTTTTTTATACCAATGAACTTTGTCCTCAACTAATGTTAACGCAGCTTATTCGACAACCACCAAATCGCCAGAAATAGAGACACCTGACTTCAACACGCCTGAATCACAGGCATAAATTTCCTTACTGGAAACTGCCTTACCTTTTGCATTGGATTTGATATTAACAACAGCTGTTGCACCTTCTTTTTTGGCCGCTTCGCGCAAATCTTTAAGCGCTACTACCAAAGCTGAGTGACAAGCAGCCGTTTGCGATTTCAAAGATGCATTGATCTGGCGGTCAAAGGTGTATTCGCCAATAGTTTTTGTAACTGTGCTTTCAGGTTTTGCATCACCGAAATAAAATTTTACATCATCCGGCAGGCCCAATTTCGCATCGTCTGATGTGAGCGCGTCCTGAATTGACATATTTTTCAAGTCGCGTGCTTCAGCCTGAAAGGTGAATGCACATAGGGTGGATACAAACACAAAAAATATTTTTTTCATAAGTGCCTCACAAGTAAATTTAAAGTAGGTGAATAAAATCTTAGTAAATTAAAAGTCCGCACTAGCTTACTTCTTCTTAAGGGCTTGTTGCAATAACGCACCCATGGTTCCCAAAGTGGCTGGCGCAGGATTATTTTTCTGCGCATTTTGACGCTGATTTTGCGATTGTGGGCGTGAGCCGCCTTTACCAGATGACGCCCCTTCAACTTTTTCACCAGGGGTGTCGTCCAGACGTAACGACAAGGCAATGCGTTTGCGCGCTACATCTACTTCCATCACTTTTGCTTTGACAATATCGCCAGCTTTCACCGCTTCACGCGGGTCTTTAATAAAAGTGTGTGATAGCGCAGAAATATGTACCAACCCATCCTGATGCACACCTATATCCACAAAAGCTCCGAAGTTGGTAACGTTAGTCACGGTACCTTCCAGAACCATTCCCGGAACCAAATCGTTAATAGTGTCCACACCTTCCTGAAATGTCGCTGTTTTAAATTCCGGGCGTGGGTCGCGGCCAGGTTTGTCCAACTCTTTAATGATATCGGTAACCGTTGGCAAACCAAATTTTTCATCAATATAGTCGGCTGCTTTTAACCCGCGTAAAAAACTTGAGTCGCCAATTAGCCCTTTCATTTCGCGCTGGTTTTTTTCCGCAATTTTTTCTACAACTGAATAAGATTCCGGGTGCACTGCTGAAGAATCTAGAGGGTTGCTACCTCCGGCAACTCGCAAAAATCCAGCAGCTTGTTCAAAGGTTTTTTCACCGAAGCGCGGCACTTTCTTCAGCGCAGCGCGAGAATTAAAGGCTCCATTTTGATTACGAAATTCAACAATGTTATTGGCAAGCGTGGTGTTTAATCCGGACACTCGCGCCAGGAGCGCAGCAGACGCAGTATTAACTTCTACGCCAACGGCATTCACGCAGTCCTCTACAACCGCATCGAGTGAGCGTGCGAGTTGTGATTGCGATACGTCATGCTGATATTGGCCAACACCAATGGATTTTGGATCAATTTTTACCAGCTCAGCGAGCGGGTCTTGCAAGCGACGTGCGATGGAAATTGCACCACGAATCGTTACATCCAAATCCGGAAATTCTTTTGCCGCAAATTCAGATGCGGAATAAACCGATGCGCCTGCTTCGCTAACAATTACTGTACTGGCAGTAATATCTTTGTGCGTTTTCAAAACATCTTTAGCAAATTTTTCAGTTTCGCGCGATGCTGTACCGTTACCAATAGCAATTAAGCCCACATTATATTTTTTGCATAAGTGCACGAGAATCGCTTCAGATTCTGCAATTTTATTCAGTGGCGGAGTGGGGTACATCACAGTGTGGTCGAGTACTTTCCCCGTGGCATCAACTACCGCAACTTTTACACCGGTACGCATACCCGGGTCGAGTCCAATAGTTGCTTTTTGTCCTGCAGGTGCAGCAAGCAATAAATCTTTTAAGTTCGACGCAAATACTTTAATCGCACCGTCTTCTGCTTTTTCGCGCAACTCGCTGAGCAAATCTGTTTCAAGGTGTGTTAATAATTTTACTCGCCAGGTCCAGCGCACTACTTCAGCAAGCCATGTATCTGCAGCGCGGCCTTGATCTTTAATTTGCCAATGCTCCCCGACCATAGTTTCACAGGGGTGGCCAACTCGGTTTTCCTCATCGCCAACACTAATCGCCAGCGACAATATGCCTTCATTACGGCCACGAAACATTGCCAGAGCGCGGTGGGACGGCACCGATTTTAGTGGTTCATTGTGTTCAAAATAATCGCGGAATTTTTGTACTTCTTGCGACGTATCAGTGTCTTTGCCTGTAACCACACGCGCACTCAATGTACCTTCTTGCGTTAGGAAACTACGCAGGCGGCCAAGCAATTCAGCATCTTCACTGAATTTTTCCATAAGAATATATTTGGCTCCATCGAGCGCACTTTTCACGTCATCAATTTTGTGTTCGGTATTGAAGTATTTAACCGCTTCAACGTCGGGGTTGAGTGTTGGGTCTGCCAGTAGGGCTTCAGCCAAGGGCTCAAGGCCTGCTTCTTTGGCAATCTGGCCTTTAGTCCTGCGCTTAGGCTTGAAGGGGAGATAGAGGTCTTCCAAACGGTTTTTGGTATCAGCCAAATTAATGTCACGCTCCAGTTCGGGCGTAAGTTTTTCTTGTTCCTGAATCGATTTCAAAATTGCCGCACGGCGTTCTTCCAGCTCACGCAGGTACCGCAAACGCTCTTCCAAAGTCCGCATTTGGGTATCGTCCAAGCCGCCAGTAACTTCTTTACGGTAGCGCGAAATAAAAGGCACGGTAGCGCCTTCATCCAGCAGCCCAACAGCGGCACTAACTTGTTGTTCCTGAACATTTAATTCGTCGGCAATGCGTTTTGAAATACTGGGAAGTTTGAGGCTGTTGGCTAGGCTGGTCATAAAACGGACTCGTAGTGCGGAAAGTATGAAACGGATGTTTTAAAGGCTGCCATTATCCCTGAATTGCCGCTTGCCGCCAGTCTTGCATTTGGAATTTTTTGTATTTTCAACTGCAGGTATGTTTTTTTTAAAATATTGAATCCATACGCGATTCGTCTGTGTCAAAGATAGTGAGTGTTCAATTTGCCACCAGCATCTTGCTAAACAATTCTGCTTTAACTGCCAGCCCCAAAAATTTAAGGAAATACAATGAAATTGTTAACTCACATAAAAACAGCCGCGATGACTGCAATTACGTTGCTATTGGCTTTAAACGTTAGTGCGAGCGAGATTGTTGAGCACGAGTATACGGTCAGCGATGTGCTTGAAGTGCAAGTAAGTTCGGGAATAAGACTTGAGCTTACACAAGGTGCTACCGAAAGTTTGAAATTAAAAGCTCCTGCGAGAATGTTGAAACAAATACACGTAGATTTAACTAATCACAAACTTCGTTTAAGCGCTGAAAAAGATTTCGTCGACCTCTTCACATGGTTAGATGGCGAAGAAATTGTTTTTACGTTAGTGACAAAAAATCTACAACTCATCGATGTATCAGGCGGAGTTGAAGCCAATATCGGAAACTTAAAGCTTGATGCTCTAACTATTAAAAACTCAGGTGGAAGCGAATCAAATTTTTCAAGTTTGGACGTGAAGGAATTGAAAATTGAAACATCAGGTGGCGCAGACGTAAGCGTAAAAAAAATCACCAGCGACAACCTAAATATAAATGTATCTGGCGGCTCTGATTTTGAACTTGAAAATGCTGGAACAACAAATTCGCTTACGATTAATGCCAGTGGCGGTAGTGAGTGCGATGCAAAAAACTTATCCAGCGTTACTGCAGAGGTTATAGCTGGTGGTGCTGCGGATGTTGATGTTAGGGCTTCCAAAACACTGAAAGTTAGCGCTGGTGGTGCATCCGATATTAGGTATTACGGAAATCCGCAAGTGACTTCCAATATTGGCGGCGCTAGTACATTAAGTGCAAAAAATTAGCTCTCAACCTTTAATTTGGTTACGGTCAGGAAATTTTATGAAAACTCAAGTAGTTGGTTGCACAAAAATAACGGCTGTTTGTTTTTCTATGCTGATATTATTAATGACGATTACCGTGAATAATTCCGTAGCGGAAATTGTTGCCAAATCTTACGATATTAAAAATCTGAATGAAGTTATATTGCATGGAGGCGGGCGCCTGGAAGTGGTGCAAGGTAATTCTGAAACTCTGCAAGTTGAGGCGGATGAAAAAGTAATTGACCGTGTTGTGGTGGATCAAAGTGGCAGCAAACTAACGTTAAGTATAAAAAACATAGGAAAAGGTTTTAATTTTTTTCATTGGATTGGCAATAACAATGATCAAGCGCGATATATTTTACAGCTCAAAAATCTTAAGTACTTGGGCGTGTATGGCGCTTCACATGCCACCTTGGGAAATTGGACCGGGCAAGATTTAGAAGTACAAGCTAGTGGTGCTGCCGAAATAACGTTTTCCGATCTGAAGTTGCAAGACTTTTTGGTTGAGTTGACCGGCGCCAGTAATTCTCGTTTCCAAACACTCAATTCAGACAGTGCAAAAATCAAATTATCCGGCGCTGCTAATATGGATGCAAAAGCGGATGGGCTGGTGAAAATTTTGAAAGTTAATGCAAGTGGTGCCAGTAATTTCCGCGGAAAACTATTGAAAGCTACAGAGGCAGAAGCTGATGCGAGTGGTGCATCCAATATAGATTTAAACGCTACAAAAATTTTGAAAGCCGAAGCAAGTGGTGCATCCAACATCCACTATTTGGGTCAACCTAAGCTACAAAGTAACGCCAGCGGCGCCAGCCACATAAATGCAATTAACAACTAAATCTGCGCATACAAAATTACGAATTTACAGCCGCATTAATTTATTAATTAATATTGGGTTCATATATAGTAGGCACAATGCAACTTCCATGACTCATCAGCGGCCCTAAGTGAAACTACATGCTTGGCCGCGGGTCATATCAAGATTACGTCCTATAAAGCCTGAACCTATGTCGAATTTAAATAAAATTTTCTATGCCCGTAGCTTACTGTTATGTGCTTTGTTTTTAACAAGCTTATCTACACGATCGCAAACACTTGAGCCAACGGAACCAGCAAAGGTTGCTGAGGATGAAATCGAAGAAGTTTTGGTTGTGGGAGAGCAGCCCGGACCAAGTCTGTGGCGTGTATATAAAGATGACCATGTGATGTGGGTTATGGGGACCTTGTCACCACTTTCAAAAAATATGCAGTGGCATTCAAAAAAAGTCGAAACTGTAGTCGCTGAGTCGCAAGAATTTTTACGCGAACCTGGTGTGAAATTACAAGTAAGTTTTTGGGGTAAAGTTGGTTTATTGCCTTCACTGGTAGGAATTAAAAATAATCCCGATGGGCAAAAATTAATAGATGTATTACCTGCGCCACTCTACGCCCGCTGGGCGGTGCTAAAAGAAAAATATATTGGTAAAGATAACGACATCGAAAAACATCGTCCGATATTCGCTGCAACCGAATTATTTAAAAAGTCTATAGAAAAATCTGACATGGTTCCTTACGACAGTATTCGTTGGGCGGTAGAAGCTATTGTTAGAGATAAAAAAATAAAAACAACTCGCCCGATTGTTGATCATACGGTGAAAAATCCACGCGCCATTGCCAAGCAGTTTAAAAAATCATCTCTTGATGATGTTGAATGTTTTGCCAAAACGCTTGATCGTTTAGAAACTGATTTAGATGCTATGCGCACCCGTGCTAATGCCTGGGCGACGGGCGATCTCGTCGCCCTACGCAACTTGCCATACCATGATGAACGTGAAGATTGCGAGTCAGCAGTGCTTAATTCTCAATTAGCTCAGGAGCAAGGTCTGCAAGATATTAAAACCGCAATGAAGGTTGAATGGTTGGCTGCAGCTGAAGCCGCGCTCGCCACTAATGAATCGACGTTCGCTATGCTACCTATGGCGGAGCTTTATAAAACTGATGGTTATCTAACTGCTTTACAAGTAAAAGGCTACACAGTTGAGCGGCCTGAGTAATTTTAGGAGGTATTTTGCTTTTGTTATTTTGCGGATTTTGCAAAGCGCGAAAACAATAGGATGATAAACATGGGCATAAACAACACCACAATTAGTGATTCCAGCCCAGAGCTTTTATTTTGCTTTAGTGTAAATGGCGACGTTGTTTGGGCGCGAGCATCCTTGTTCAATACGGACAAGCTTTCCATTTGTGTATTAGGAGCTTGAGCTTTACAAAATTCGAAAATAGTCGTGGCGTTGTTAGCCGAATCTTCATTAAGGAGCGAACAATTAGTATTATTTCCCGCTGCAAATGCAATCGTTGAGTTGAAAATAATAATAGCAGCCATAAAAGAATTTTTTATCATTGTCATATCCTTTTTCACGTGGCCACAAGAACCTCAATAGAAATTCTGTTTTTTTAACTATATAGTTTACCGTCAATTTTTGAGAGTTCTGCAAGTAGTGTAGCCGGGTGGTCCTGTCCTTGGCCAACGCACTTAATAGTTCGTACACAATTCCTTGTTGTATCCCTGCTACAGGTGTAAAGATAGGCGCTTGAGGTTGAGGTGTATGTGCGTAAATGCGGGAGAGGTTAGTGAAATATTCACATATGGCGCATGAGGTTTCGCTTTTGACGCGGGCAAATGCTAAAAGAAAATACTAAATAAGTTAAATTGTTTAATAATGAAAATACAGCGTCTAAATAATGATTTAAATATAAATTTTTTAAATTTTCGTATTCAAAGCGAAATTTGAAATGACTTTATAAAACATGGCGGTATTTAGCCGCCATGTTTTAATCTTCATACAAAATTATTGTTGGGTGTGCAGGTATACCAGAATTTCATTAGCCGACACTTGATATGCCGCGCCTTGAATCAGTGGGGATCTGTAAAAATATTCCGCATTTAATACAGGCTTCTTGAATTCATAAAAGCTACCAGCAGCATCTGGTTTGAAATTTGCGTCAAGTGTTGGCTTTAACCAAGAAAATGCAAATTTTTCTGGCAAATTCTTAGCCTCAATAACAGCTGCTTGATCTAAAAAAGCCTTTAAATTCGCATCGCTAAATCGCATCAGCGCCACAATCCCAAATTCCTCAGCATTAGGATCGCCTGAAATCTTTGCCAAATTAATAGTCTGAAACTTCACCGATTCAGGTTGAATCGGTAGATGAATTACTTGCCCTAAAGGATAGATTGCATCCGATACAACACTTGTAGTTGAAGCAGATTCTTTGGCTGCGGTGCTTTTTTCGGTTTTATCTGGGTTGCAGCTTGTAATGCAGATAAGACAGATTGTTGCGAGTGTTAGGTTAGTTATTTTCATAAGTTTATTTCTATTTATTAGGAAAGTTAAAGGTCATGATTTCGTCACTATAGAAGGTGACCCGCCTGCTATTTATGTCTT
>Ga0247742_10003269_pt1 | contig 10281 bp, 17 predicted proteins | sample UWRJL208509C2_FD_180944 | JGI IMG/M metagenome (GOLD analysis project Ga0247742, IMG submission 180944) | Plant litter microbial communities from Arlington Agricultural Research Station in Wisconsin, United States - UWRJ-L208-509C-2 | ecosystem: Environmental > Terrestrial > Plant litter >... | reverse complement strand
CACGGTTCACACCGTCTGCTCTTCACCCCCGAACTAACTACCACATACATGACCGGAGGGGCACGACACCAACCCTCGAGAACTAGTGAATATCGATCACTTGCGACCATCTATCCACACAGTCTAATGCACAGCTATCTGTTCGTCGAGTTCCCGGTATATCTATATCCATAAACAATACTTATCATCCATCATCGCGGAGCAGGTCCGATCGAGTTAAGAATTTTCGGCCTACGATGCGTATTGTGTGATATACGTTGACCGTGCTGACAAGTCCGCAAGCTCGGAACAATTACGTATGGACCTCCTTCAGTCAAGCTCTCTAGCCCATTTGCTTGGACATCAAGACGTTCGTCCGGCCACCGATAGCTAGCTATGGTTGGAATAGCGTTTGAAATGAGAATTTATCATAGATAGATATGTGTGGCTCAAGTACATCAGAGCCAGGTGGAGGATCATTTTAGCCTATACTGAGATCGAGCGGTGATGAGAATGGATTAGAGGTTGAGTAGAGTGAAAACGTACCAAAGAGTTTCATCCGTTTACACTGACTTAATGTTCTTCATTCCACCAAAAATATTGTCTATAAAACCCAGCGCGTATATCACGCTGATGCATCACCAAAAAATCAGAGAACTATCGCATGGAGGTGCTGAAGGTGCTGGATTCAAGGGGACCCATTAATCCCAACTCTACCGAGGCACTCCTGATAACATCAATTGCTGAGACGCTTCGAACGTCTGAGCCATTCGCCGGTTATCACCAACACAAGCAAGATAGCGGTTGCCAGTGTAGCCGACGTCAAGTACGATAGACGAGTCGAACATGCATCCGGAATACGATAAGAAGGCCCGGGAACCTAAGGGAAAGGGATACTGGTTATATCGTTGAGCAGTGCAGAGGTGGTTGAAAATAGTAGTCTCATAGAATAAGCGGTCATGGATATAGACTTACATCGAGCGTCTTTGCCAGCTGCCCACCCATTACCTAAGAGTTGAGAGCAGCATAGTCGATCTTTGAACATTCGCAGCACAACTTCGCATCGATGGAAACGACGGACGAGGAGGGTCCACCACGTACACACAGAGGCAGGTAGAGTCCAAGAGGGTCAAGAGGTTCGGTATATGTACCTGTAATAGGGGGATATGGTGAATATATGGAAAGAGATAGCTACGCACTGGAATAGCACCTCTACCATGGTTGTAATCAAGGTCTCTTCCTGCTAGACGACGTCTGACCACGCACATGGCATCGATGCATAAAACCAACACCCAGGCCTCTGAGATGAGGTCCGCCGGCTGCTGAGGGCCTACTCTTAAATACTATGCATAGTAACGTCGGACGTTGATGGGTGAGATTGGGTGTTCGTAGTTGAAGGATTTTTTTCTGCTGTTTGTTATTAATATTTGATGCCGGTTGTTAGAGCGTTGAGGATTTTGCGACCTCATAGCCAAGATAAACGATGGAGGCAAGGTACAGACGTTCTAAAGTTAGCAGATCGACGTGAGCAATGTTTGAGTATAATGCTAGATTAGATAGACGTACCATGCATGAATGATGAGGTACCTATGACTGATGATGAAGGAGGATGCGGTAGAAGCTGGGCGACTCGGAAGTTCGTGATTTCTAGAATGGAGATGAGTGAGGGTTGAGCAAAGTCGAATGCCACCCAAAATACCTTTTCGTTCTTTGAGATATGGATGACAATGAGGAGGCGACAGCCATGGTCTACACTGACATAATTAAATTGAAACCAAATACCTGTACAAAAATCAGAATCTGAGACGATGCAGACAGTCATGGCAGACGTACTATGCCTCATAATCACCCATCTCGGGTCACCTACAATGAACCATTGCCTGATTTCCATCCACTACGCTCTTGGTTGGTTCTTTCCGCAGGAGTGACCCGATGGGTTAACGGCCATTTGTTTGCCTGGAGCGAGGGAGAATGCTTTGATGATGAGAATTCTCCCGAACACTAGAGACCAAAAGCGGCATCAGCGCTACAGTGTGCCAACGCATCGTGGATGTCGTTCACGTTGAAAAAGTACGCGGCGTCCATGTGTCAGTTTTCAAAGATCTAAATGGGGGAAGAATCAAAGATGCTATGTCGGAAACCCGTGGGATGCCTGATCAGCCAAGCCACTGATCTCGCTTAATCAGGTGCGAAACAGGTGCCTGCTCAGGCTGTATCAGATGGCCTCGCTTAGCCAGTCGGATCAGGACCGGCGTTCCCTGATGATGATGTCAGTGTATCTAATAATATCTAAGAATAAGCGTTCTCGGTAGTCTAAGGTAATAGATCTGTATTGTAACACGTTCGCTTGCGTCTATTGCCCGAACTTTGAACTAATAGTATTAGTCCAAACATACTTGGTGACAATTCTACGAACTTCGTCGTATACAGGAGCAAAATCTCCCAAAATTTATCCACAATCTCGGAGGATCAAAATAAAGATGGCAGTGTTGGGAGTTGAGTTAGAGGCGCCATTATGAAGTACGTTTATCCAAACTTCCTCCAAATCATCCGAGGTATAGGGAGACATAGATTTATACATGGTCTTACGCCCTAAATCCCGGAAGATGAACACCTAGATTCCGAGTTGGAACCGGCTCATTTACTAAGAAGACAATAAATACCCTCAGGCTCAAACTATATGGCATCGCATACCCCTCTTCGATTGGACATGGCTAACCGACAAGCTTCGGAGCGCCGCCTTTGCCAATACTGCTCCGAACCTTTTTACGCTCGAGGAATTGCTGCTCATGAGCGGCGTTGTTCACAACGGCCAGCACCGGGCCCAGTAACCGCCGCTTTAACGAATGCAATTCAGCGTGATCGTGAAGCAGGTAAGTTTATAATCGCTGCTCAAATACAAATTTCATAATATTTTATAGTCATTCGTGCTTTGACGGTAGCAACATCTGAATCAGGCGAACCAAATGAAAACCACAATGTTATCCACCTACAATCTGCCAACGGTCCACAGGAGTTACCATATCCAGACAATGGTGCAGACGGTGCGTTATTATAATCGCTACATGTTATATTTTTACAACTCGAAATGTTCTGAATACATCTGATACACATAGAACCCTTAGGTCACCAACCTGAAAGAGATCAGATGAATGTTGAGGAGGAATTCAATGCTGACGATATTAAAGTAGAGTTCCATCCTCACTCCGGCAAACCAACCCAGATATTTTCCTTCGACAACTTCACCCGATTAGCGAGCCACAGCGATCCAGTGGTACAGATTCAAGAAGAGAATCGGCCCAATACTAGACGACCCCCTTGGCACCCATTCACAACAAGAACTGATTTTGAACTCGCCGAACTCATGCTGGACGCCCACCTCAACGAGAACCAGTGTAACACATTACTTAAGATTGTGAACAGTGTCGCACCACAGTCTAAGGAACTCACTATTAGCACCACACAACATTTGTCAAGCACATGGGACTTTGCTCGAGGTTTGCGGGCATCACAGGTATGTAACTACATCTAAAAATTCTTATTTTTAACCGAAGAATTCACCTTTTTCTCCCATAGTTTCAAAAGAAAACAATTTTCATTGAATACTACGATGGAGAGATTCTAGAATTCGATGTGCACTATCGACCACTCTGGGACTGGTGCAAGGAGCTTCTTCTTGATGCGCCTACCGTTTCCCAGTTTGAATGGGAGGCTCAGCGGCTTTACAAATATAGCGACACGAAGAAGAGCTTTGTTCGCTTTTACGACGAACCTTGGACAGCGGACGCCTGGTGGGAGTACCAGGTAAGTATTTTATAGATAATCCTCTTCAAATCTTACTAATATACACCCGATAATTAACAAGTCAATCATAGCCATTGGAGGAAAGCCGTTCTCCATTATTATTTGGGCCGACAAGACACGACTTTTGTCCTTCGGGACGGAAAAAGGCTATCCCGTGCTCGCGCGCTGTGCGAATCTCCCTGCAAGTATTCGAAATGGATCAGGGTTTGCTGGAGGTCGCCTTGTGGGTTGGCTGCCGATTGTATGAATGTAATCTATATTAACAATGAATACATTGTCTGACATATTTTGTTTGATGTTCTATTTAGCCCCGAGAAGACTCTAGGTGGACGAGGAAACCTTCTTACGTCAATCTGAAGCGCCAAATCTGGCACGCTGCCATGAAGGAGATTATTAGTTCTCTCGAACCTCATGCAAAATTTGGTCACAACTTTCGCTGCGGTGATGGTGTGTCCCGCATGATTTTCCCTCACATTATTATCCTTTCAAGCGATTATGAAGAACAGTGAGTTTAAATTTATTTATGGGATGTGTGGCGCGCTAATCAAACGTAATGTGCGCTTGCTTTCCTTTAAGGGGTTTCATGTCGCTCACGCGTGGTAACCTCGCCAACTTCCCTTGCCCTATCTGTCTCGTTCCACGAGCTAGTCAGTCAGATCTTCGTCGACCATTCGCTCTACGCACCACCACCGACATGAGACAAATCTTCAATGACGCACAGGCGCTGAATGGTACTGCACGAGATAACTTCCTGCGTGAATACGGGCTTAGAGACGTCGAAGTATTACTTTTTATTTTATTTCTGTCTGTATCATAGATAAAATTTAACACATACTCTGAATTCCAGAACGTTTTTTGGAACTTGCATGGCACGGATGTATACCAGGCTCTTTCTTGGGATAGGCTTCATGCCTATCATCTTGGATTGTTTGGCGATCACATCCTCGGTGAGATTAAGAAGGTCGTTCACGAAGACTTTCCAAGCGAAGGTCGTCAGGCAGCTGTTTCAATTGACGAAGGGTGAGTTGGTTTCTATATTATTAGTGCCATTTGAATACAAGTGCTGATACAACACTTTACATTTGGATTAGTCTTCAGAGCGTTCCACCATGGAGGGAGCTTTACCACTTTTACTCACTGGCAAGCACTGGAGAATTTGCGGATGGTAGCAAGCTTGAAGATCTGTCGAAGGTACATATCCCTCATTTTCTGACAGAGTATCAATCTAAGTTTAATCGATGGTCCTCAGGTTCTCCTCTTTGCCTGCCTTCGTGTTTTCACACCAGAAATCACCGCGTGGGGTTTTCTTCTCCTTAAGATGTTACGAAGCTACCTTGAACTCGACATGTACACTTCATTGACAGTACATACGGAAGAAACCCTCGAAGCGATGGAAGCGGAATTACTTCGCTTTGGCGATCTAGTACAGGTATGCTGATTAAATTCATTGTGTTGCTTGATCCGAGAAACGAGATTAACTGAAATTTCAATTAAATCAATCCAGGAGTACCAGAATCTTACGGGTGACAAGTCTTGGGACTTTCCCAAAATGCACTCGCATATACACACGTGCCTGGATATCAGACGCAAAGGAGCTACGCGAAATTATAATACTAAACCTAGCGAGAAGGCGAACGGTCCCCTCAAGAAGTTTTACAAGGCACACACCAATTTCAAAAATGTTGCTCCCCAGGTGCGTTGCCATTGATCAGCTTATCTATGTAATTAGGGCTACTAATTTACGGAATGCACCTGTACAGATACTCAAAGTCGATGAGATGCAGGTTGTGGCATCAATTATTCGGGCTGAAATTGATACTCAAGACGAGAAGCAGCAGCTCAAGCCAGCGGCTGAAGAGTCGGATGATTTAGATGCTGTTGGGGCTGAAGCCGACGCCGATCCAATTATGCAAAATCGAGTTATTTTTGGGTCGGTCCGTCCTGAAACAACTCTCGACAATCTTGAGCATCTGCATGTTGGCGATACCGCATTCCACGGCCTTCATTTGAAACTTGCAAGGGCTCTTAGACGAGAGCTTAATGGGGCTCAGGTCCATATTCTGGGTGAACAACGGGTGAGCATTTAAATGTATAAACTTTTGTGCGTCGTTTCATTTCCTGACCTCAAGGTTACACCCTATCTTTTCGCCAAGATTAATTATGGATCTGTCATCGATTGGTACTGGAAAGCCGACATCGCTCGTACCAACCCTAATTTCCACCACCGCCCTCGATATGACTTTGCGTTGCTGCAAATCGATGCAAATCAGTGCGTTTTTATTCAGCTACTATTTTTATTCTCTACAGAATACAACAGAATCAAGTATCAGCTGGCTCTTGTACTGCCATTGGACGTCCCACCACTTGAACGTAATGCGCAACGTGATAGGGACCTTCGACTATGCAGGGTAAGACCACGACACAGACAAGCGAGTATTGTCGTCAACATGGAGAGGGTTGTACGCGGCGCTTTGCTAACCGAGGATCTATCGTCTGAGGGAGGGGAGCAAATGGTGGTTGAGTTCATTGACGAAGACTTTTGGCTTCGATTCAAGTCAGTAGATCTTGTGACACGAGTAAATATGCATTGAATTTCAAGTCCATTCACTCCTTACGCTGATTTTTGATCGTTTGTAAATTACTCAACAGCAAGTTTAATTATGTGAGCAGTATAAGCGTTGATACTATTAGGCGTCGGTTCAGGCGTCTGAAATTAACTCCATTGTGATGGACTGGGCGGTTAAATTTTAAGTACACGAATATTAATTCAACACACCTCAAACGCACTCTAAGTCAAAGACTCTGGAGATAATAAACCTTTCTTGGTTCTCATTGGTCCGCCTATTGAATGGCCGCCTGCGTTTGCATCGGGCACCAGCTTTAAAAACCTAGGCCATTCAACTTTATGCCTCGTCCGAATCTTGTCGACCTCCACCTTCTTCTTCCTCAACCCAAGGTCCCATTATACCAATGTCTCGTCGCGTCTCTGCGATTTCTGCTTCACCGGCACCCTCCACTTCACCAGCCGTGTTGATGGCTATGGCAGATTCCGTATCGGCCGCTGGTATCAACACACAGGAACCCACAGCGTCCATGTCCAAAAACGCCTTGGCGTCATCCTCGATACTCGCAAGCCTCATGAATAAAGAGGATATGTATGCAGTGAGTCAAGTTTTTCTATTACTCTACTATCTATGACTATTGTAGTGTTTTTGCTGATGTCTAATCTTATACTATTCTCAGGAATTAGTTCGTTTGCAGACCGTGGTGAACACGCTTGAGGCCAAAGTTATTGACCTGACTGCGGAAAATACTGATCTCCAGATCCACATCGGCAACCTCCAACGAGGTAAAAAGGGGAAAGCTGCCGCCAGCAACAATTCTGTGGGTGGTCTCAATGTGGATGCTGAAGCTCTCAGGAAGGAAGTCGCCAAATGGGGGAAACACTTTGTGGCGTTCTATACGATCGTCATTCCCGCCTCTGCATTCGCTGGTACCCCCGACCCGGCCATTCCACATGACCACCCCTCTCGTTACTCAACCCCTCAGCTTAAGGCGGCCTGTCTTACCGCGGAATTATATCACGTTATTCCTCATCGCTTCCATGAGCTCCTGCGCCTTGATCAAGGTATGAGCTCTACAAGCTTCGTCAAAGCGGTAAGTCCTTGGATCTATTAATAGTGTTCACTGATCTTATCGTCATAGTTTCGCAAGGGTGCATCGGCCGCAAGGTCGAAGTTGTTGCAATACACCAAGGAGTGCGCGTCTGCGATTTTTGGTGTTCCCCACTCATATTTCACCAAAACCTCCGACTCGCTCGCACAGTTTGAGGCGAACGATCATCTGAAGCATATCCTGGGGTATAAAGGACGCCACGCGGTTACAGGTGCCATGATCTTTGAACGGGTTCCTCCCATCTGCTATCGCGACTACAAATGTGTCGCCGAGAATTTATTCACTAACCAGGACGTCCTGAAGGTATTTCCGTTCACTATTGATCGCTCTACATTCGCATGAATTAAATTCTCTTGCAAATTATATTAGTCCTCACGACGATCAGTTTTTGGGCACAACGCCATTGAGAATGCCGAGAAGGCCTTTTCTCGATGCATAAGCATGATTTTACGGACCGATCAACTTCCTGAAACGACACCTGGACTCATCTCTGCGATGCACACATTTGTACGTTGCTGATAAGTTTAATTTCAGTGACATCCCTGTAACATTTAAATATCTTCTTTCAGACGAGAGTCACATTATCCCCGGACCCATCGTTCACCGACAGCGGCATTGGCGCCGTTACAAAAATCAATTACCTCGCCGATTTCGAACTTTGCAAGCAAATGATTATCTCCTTTGCACAAAATAATCCTGAGTGGTGGGAAATGACGAAGGCCTTGTGGGATTCTTTTGTCTTCGCGACCCAGACAAAAAAGAAGAGCAACGCTAATGACCCAAATTTGGAAACAATCGACATCGACGAGTCTGATGAAGCACAGATCAACCGTGGGCTCGAACGCCTGACACTTTGGAAGAAAAACACTGGCGCTCCGTCTCTCCCACCTCCTGGACCTGCCACTGCTGGACCTGCCACTGCTGTCAATCATATTCCGGACGACAAATCTGATTACGACGACATCTACAATGATGAGCCAGAGCCTGATATGGTAAGTAGCCGCCCACAATGTCGTCCTCATGATAACACTGATTCTGATCGACAATAGCATTTCCCTGTAGCCCTTCACGCACCCTCCGCTCGACCAAAACTTTCCCCAATAGTCACGTCTCTCCCACCGCTAATTCATTCGCCTGCAAATCCCACAGTCCCTGCCCCTCGCCCTATTGCTCGCCCGGTCCCGCAAGAGCTCGTGATCCCTGAATCTCATGTCACGAATACCCACACTCCTGTGTTGCCTGAACCGGCTGCCAGTGATTGATCTCAAGAATCGGCGGCGCTCCCATCTCAATCAGGTAGTACCTCCGATCTGCTCACTGTTGTTGCCGGACCAGATGTGGTGGCGATCGAACCACCTGTTGCGACTAAGGCAAAGCGTGGACCTTAGTGCTGCCCAAGTCTGGTCAGGGTCAGCTCGGGTTCAGTCCTCTCCAGTTTAGGTAATATTACGGACCACAAACGAACCATAACTGCTATTTATGGTTTGGTTTTGCAAAAAACCAGTCAAACCGCAGTTAACCGGCGGTTTGAGGCCAAATATAGAAAGTAATGTGATTTTGAGTAGTCCTAGCGAACATCTGCCTGTAAACTATGTATAAACGCATTGATATCCTCCGGAATAGCATTCAATGCCTCAAGAGTATCTTCTAAATAAGCAAGCACGTCCTCACGAGAGGTTCCTTTGGAAAAATCAAGAGATTTGCCGGATTTAATAGAGAACTTGAGCATCTGTAGCATCTCCATCAAGTCCTCGCGGATGGAATTGCGACGGTCAGTCATTGTCTCCTTTGCAGAAGAGAAAACTCGTTCACAGGGCACTGCAGATCCCTGAATGGCGAGGTAGTCCAGAGCGGCTAAGAAAAAAGTGGGGTATTTGAGTTGATTTTCCTGGTTGAATAGGTTCGTTCGCTAAGTTTACGGAAGCATAGATGGAAATTAATAGACGAACCTGCCAATATGCGATGCTACTTGTCCCCATCTGACTGTCAGCCAGATACTGATCAATTTCCCGCTGTAATGTCCCATCACCGTGAGACTGAGGTCTTGCCATACCCAAGATTTCGTCAGCCGTTCGAGCAGCAACAGAACCTCGAAGGGCACGGCCGCCAATAGTTCGGGATCTGGTTGGTGTATAGTTGGATGCACGTTGTGGTTGTCGAACAGGAGCCGGTGGCGGCAGGACTGGATTTGCTGCCGTTGACGTACGATTCCCGGAAGGTGCTGAAGTTCCTGTACGCCTCTGATAATATGGTAGGAGCTTCAAGAGGGATGAATATTGTGTCTATCTGAGCATATATATATAAATAAGGACATACGACTTTGTGGAGCAACGCCTTGGCCTCGTTATGCTTGCTGCTGGGAACGTGTTGGAGCTTCATTGAGGGATTCAAGACTGCATAGTATTGGCAATTTGTTGTAGAATAGTATCAAATGGAACTCACTCATGGATATGACATATGCAGGCACTAGCTCCGCACGTTCACGATAAACGTCCAATTTGTCGAGACCTGCCTGAATAGCTGCTGAGATGTCAGGACCCCAGTTTTGTTGATAATCTTCCCAGATTGATGACATCGCCTCAAACGACGGGATGGCATTGCATAGAGTTGGTGTCTTCTCGGCTGAGAGTTTCTGCTGGAATGCATCTGGAATCTAAATAATAGTTCAGGTTGGCACAAAGAAAGAATGATGTGTTGCCCACCAAGAGAATCTCTCGGACAACCGCTAACGCGTTCCATTCTGCATCGGAAAGCTGATGCCTTCGAAGGTCATCAAACTCGCCAGATGTCAGGAAAGTATTGAGGGGCTAAATCAATATCAGT
>Ga0247742_10003268_pt1 | contig 10292 bp, 10 predicted proteins | sample UWRJL208509C2_FD_180944 | JGI IMG/M metagenome (GOLD analysis project Ga0247742, IMG submission 180944) | Plant litter microbial communities from Arlington Agricultural Research Station in Wisconsin, United States - UWRJ-L208-509C-2 | ecosystem: Environmental > Terrestrial > Plant litter >... | reverse complement strand
CTCAGTATCGAGAAGGCGTTGAGCATCCAAACCCATCCCGACAAGAAAACAGCAGTGGAACTGCACAAGAATCAGCCGGATATATACAAAGGTGCGCGGGACGTCCAATCTTACCATAATCGCGGTTAAAACCTCGCTCTCAGATCCAAACCATAAGCCAGAGATGGCGCTTGCTCTCACTCCCTTCCAAGCTCTATGTGGTTTCAGGCCATTGCCAGAAATAGCGTCCTTCCTCAAGAAGACGCCCGAGCTCAAATCACTCATCCCATCTACGATTCTCGATGCATTCCTCTCGATATGCAACTCTTCGACGCCGACAGGTCCCGAAGAGAAGGGAGCGTTGAAGAACCTTTTTGCTGCGCTTATGACTGCATCTGAGAACGATATCAAGGCTCAACTTGCTCAGCTCCTAAGACGTTATCACCAAGGCACCAGCGAGGATGACGATCAAGAGGTGGTGGTTTTGGTGCAGCGCTTGGCCAACCAGTTTCCCGACGACATTGGCATTTTCTGTGCATTCGTCCTGAATTTTGTTAAATTGCAACCTGGACAGGCGATCTTCCTAGGTGCTGGCGAGCCACATGCGTATGTCTATGGAGGTACGCTTTCATGCGTTCTTGCGCTTGTATTAAATTGTAAACCTTCACGTTTTTTCCCCTCAGAATGTATCGAATGCATGGCCAACTCTGACAATGTCATTCGCGCCGGTCTGACGCCCAAACTGAGGGATATTCCCAATCTTGTCTCCGGATTGACATACAACGCGTCCCTTCCTACAAAACATGTCGTGAATCCGAAGCGGTTCTCGGATGGAGTCTCGATTCTCTACGACCCACCCATTCCAGAGTTCTCAGTCGTTCAAGTCGTGCTTGATGATCGTGGAGAGAAAGAGACGCACAGACCCATCAAAGGTCCAAGTTTAACAATTGTCACCAAGGGTGCTGGTGTCGTGTCTTGGGCAGGTGAGAGGTTGGAGGTACGCAAGGGCGATGTGTTCTTCGTTGGGGCTGATATAGGTGTTAAATTTGAGTGTGGCCAGGATGGCAAGTTAACCATGTATCGAGCTTTCGTGGAAGCGTAGTACAAAAGAAGTCTAGCTATCAAATTCAAATTCAACATTGGCATCGCTCCCGGCGTCCAGGCACCGATGTTTGGGCAATGATCCAGGACGAAGATGCTACAAATAAATATGTTCAAATTTTTTGTTCCTTTTTTCATCAAAAATTCAGGTCTCCATCCACATATGCACCCAAATCCAAGTATGCCGGTTACTTCCGTCTCAAAATAAGGAACGTGAATCACGACAGATGAGGTTCGGTCTGCCTTCGCTCGATATACTCAGTATAACTGATCTCATTTATAACTAGTAGATAAAATCCACGTTTCATATCGTTTTCCCCAGGTCTCCAAGATCCCTATATTATTTGTCAAGCTACTTCCATGATCAAGTGCCATTATGATGGTTTTGTCTTCTCTGTCACCTCTGCGTCGAGTGCCTCTGCGTCGTTCAAGCGCCCCAGGTTCCTATACATGGCAGCGAGGCTCAACATGCTCTTGAGGGTAGCAGGATGCCCATCTCTTAATACCTGTTTTCTCCTCTCCAGTACCGTCTCCTGGAGCGCCCGCGCTTCCTCCAAGCGGCCCTGGTCCTTATATGTGTTAGCGAGGTTGTGCATGTTGTCGAGGGTCCAATGATGGTCGTCTCCCAGCACCCGCTTTGTCTTCTCCATCGTTACAACCTGAAGTGCCTCTGCGTCGTTCCAGCGGCCCAGTTTCCTGTATGTGACCGCTAGGTGCGACATACCCCTTAGAGTATGAGGGTGTTCGTCCCCCAGTAATCCCTTACTCTTCTCTAATACCAACACCTCGAGTGCTTCCGCATCCTTTAAGCGGCTCTGTCCCTTGTACACAAGAGCAATGTCTCCCATGGTTGACAGGGTATCCGGGTGGTCATCTCCGAGCAGTCGCTTCCTCTTTTCCATCACCACCAACCCAAGCGCCTTCGCATCGTTGAAGCGGCCCTGCTTGCTATACGTTTGGGCAAGATTCCCCATGCTCCACAGAGTATGAGGATGGTCTTCTCCCAGCACCTGTTTCCTCTTCTCCATCACCACCATATGGAGCGCCTCTGCCTCCTGCCAACGGCCCTGGTCCCCGTATGTTACGCCAAGATTTGACATACTCTTGAGAGTATCAGGATGGTCGTCTCCCAGCACCAACTTTCTCTTTTCCAACACTACAAGTTGGAGCTTTTCCGCGTCATTCCAGCGGCCCTGGGACCGGTATGTGCTGGCAAGATTCCCCATAGTCATGAGTGTGTCAGGATGTTCATCTCCCAAATTCAACTCTTTCTTTGCCAACACCACAAGCTGGAGCGCTTCTGCGTCACTCCAGCGGCCCTGGTTCCAATACGTGTTGGAAAGATAATCCATACTTGTGAGCGTATTATGATGGTCATATCCCAGCAGCCGCTTGTTCTTTTCCATAGCCATCACCTCAAGCACCTCTGCTTCCTTCGAGCGACCATTTTCAGCATAAATCCATGCTATATGTGTCCCAACTAATGGATTGACGTCCTCTGGCTTGAGTGAGCCTAGAGAATTGGTGGTATGTTTTAACAGCTTGCGTCGATATTTGATGTCCTCGTCGGTCAATGTCAACGAAAACGATAGCGCAATGATAGCAAGAACGAGCTTCTGTATGTCATGTCGATTCCCTTCCATCGTGGTGCCGCTCCAGTGGTGTACCAGTGGGTGGATGCTATAGGTACGATTCTGGTGATCGTATTCGACGAAGGAATGTGAGCTGAGCCGCATGATGACCTCCCGGAATGCCCAGGAACTCCATTGTGAACCTTGTTTCCCTAGCTGATTCAACAACTTCGTCACTTCCTGCTGCAATTCCAAGTCCTCTAAATTTAGTTGAGACAAGGCTGCTTTTTCAAACATTTTCTCCGAAATTCCTTCGTGATGCAGCAACGAGCAAACTTGGAGGAAACACCTTGCCGGGCCGTCAAGTTTCTCATAGCTCAGAGTCCATGTTGAGTAGACGGCTAATTCGTATGGATCTTGTCCTTGAGTCTCCTCGTTTTGCAGTAAGTTGTCGCGTTCACGTAGGTAGAGTTCTCGATACTCGCTTAAAGATGAGTGGCAATGAATGAAAGCACCAGCTTGCGCAATAGCCAATGCAAAGCAGTGAAGTTCCTGGCTCGTATGTCAGCATGAAAGTCCCTACAAAAATGAATAAATTAAATAAAACAATAAGAATTACCTGTACAATTGCCTCCGCTAATGCGTTATTTTTGAGGTCGCTTTCCGCCCGAGCCTGAACCAGAAGCAAGCTTGTTGCATCTTTGAGATCCATTCCTCTCACGTCTGCATCTGCGTCTTTAACAGTGTAATGGCGAAGCTCTCGGTTGCGTGTTGTGATGAGAATATTTCCAAAGGAGCATGAAGGAAAAGATTTCTTCAGCTTTAGGTCAACATTGTCTGCATTGTCGAAGACGAGGAGCCAGTTTCCATCTGTCTGGCTTGCAAGCCAGCGCAGACTCTCCAGGGTTCGCTTGACATTTCCGGGGGTAATAGCTCCGAGATCCGTTTGAATTGTCTCTTCACTTGTGGCGTCAACATAGAAGATATCAGAGAAGCTAAAAATAAAGTCGTCAGTAAATGACATGCGAGCTTATATGAGCAACTGGCATACCGATTGCCTTTGGATTCCTCAATGAATTTAAATGCAAGTTGGCTCTTTCCTGCACCGCCGAGACCATGCAGCACAAATATATGTTGACATGTGCTCTCTGAGTCGAAATATCTACGCATCTTATCAAGGATGTCGTTTCGACCTATAAACGAGGTCACAGGTGGTGGACAGTGCTTGTGTTCATGAATGTCTTGAACCAATTCCAGGAGTGGTGCTGGGGATACTGGGGCAACGATGAGACACTCTCCAGATTACAGGTGAGGTTCTTCCTTACCGAGTTGCTTCACCGCAAGCCGCCCTTGCGGTACTGTAATTATCTTTGCCAACAGTGTCAACTTTTCATCAACCTCCTTTTTTCTCAGATACAGTGCTGTATGAGCCTCAACTTTGCCCAATCTCTCCCATTCTGAGAGCTTGATACCCTGCATTCCTTGCTCCACATTCAAGCGAAAGTATGTCGATGGCAATTGCGCGAAGAGGCGTAGCATGTGTTCGTGTATATCCTCACAATCGGTCGCAATTGCCCTGAGGACGTCTGTGACGTCTCTTGGTATGATCCGCTGCAAGAACCCAGGCCTCCTGATGCTAACCGTCTCGACCTGCCCAGTACCAATGCTCACCAAGCATCCTATGGGATGAGGGCCGAATAGAGTGCTAGCTTCATCGAGGACAACCCTGGCAGGGTTATTGCAACCAACTCCCCCGTCAACGAAAGGCTGCGCCCTTCCAATCTCAATGCGTTTGAAGAATGTCGGCACCGCAGATGTAGCGCGAGCAGCTTCCCAAATCTTGCAATCGGGATGGGTTTCGTGAGACTCGTAGGTCCTGAACAGCATTGATATATTTGCATTCATATTATGTGCATTCTTTGCGCAGACAAAGCTGAAGAGCAGATGTAAGAACAAGCAAACATTAGTACTGCTAGAGTAGCTTGTACACTCACGTTCGACAACCTGTAGTCTCATTTCCTTCCAGTAAGGGTGATTCGGAATCACCAGTTACGTCCCTCACAATTGACTTGATTGCTGCTTCAAGTTTTGTTGCTTTGAATTTTCCATCCCCTGGTCTTCCCTTCGAATGAGAGAACACTTGTTTCACCATGGTATCATATTGTTTTATTGCCGTTTCTACGTCCATCCGAAGGCGTCCAAGCATCAAAGCCACTATCCTATAATATTTGTAAGATTTAGCCATGGCGTATTATGCTCAGAAACACGTCGCGCACCCTCCAGTACTGGTACCACCGATTAAATCAAAGTAATCACATGGCTTTGGCAGGCGAGTGAGCAGCGGTCGACCATCTTGCTTCAATTTCTTGTTCTCGTTGATCATCACCTTGTGCATAATTTCCTTGATGATGAGAAGCTCCGAAAGTCCACGAATTCCACCGCCGTCTGCGCGGAGGTCATAAGTCAGAACCCACATCTGTGAGCTACCTAAAAGATCTACCCAATGCAAGTAGGTTGACAGGTTTTTTCGAGTCTTCGTTAGAGGATTTCATCGTTGGAGTATGGGCGATGGAGTCGACATCCTGAGATGCAACAGGACAAAGCCATCAAAATTGTCCACAAAAGTGTACTGCGTATGGTAATTTTATCGTCGCCGGTGTCCTGGTGCAGCTGTACTTCTTACAGCAAATCCATCACATCGCCCTCATACTGTACTGTAGCATATTTCCTCCAGTTCAAAATTCGCGCTCGGTTCGAAAAAGTTCGACCAGTAGTCATAATATATATATATCTTTAAGATGGTATTAAAAGGCAGTCTCGAAACTCGTCGGCATGTCAGTTCCAACGCGAATTATAATAAGTAGACCAACGCTGACGATGCTATAACCTTTCTTGTCTACCTATCACCTTCGCACTTGATCCACATCGTCTCATATCAGCTTTAGGTCGCATATCTGTTATACTCTGGATCGGGGAGACCCGCCTTGGTTATAAGTCCACTTGTCCAATCTATCTAATCTAAGTGTTGTTTCTCACGGGGTGTCAAGTGAGCGTTCTGATTGCGACACGTCGAACTCAATCAGCACTGCACACGATCGCGAGGCTGTTCCTGGCCCGAGTCTCATCAACGGGTATCGGAGTGAGGACGGAGTCTGCCTCTGGGAGACTAGTTCCTGGCTGCTCCACGCGTTCTCGAAGGTTCCTTAGGGACTCCCACCTGCAACAACTCTCTTGCAGCCGATAACATTCTCAAAGGCTCTATGCGCAAGGTATATAACCCAAACTCGACCGCAACCTCGAAACCACAACTTGTACCAGCCGCGATCTGCTTCCGAATCGATTGTCAGACCTTCAGTGTAATTACTGGAATGTGGTTCTGGATGTCCTCACTTTTTGTATCTACCGTCTACTGGAGTCTGCGGCTTCGGTGCCCGAAATGGAACATCTGCGGCTCGGCTTTCAGCCAGGACAACCTGTGGAATTATACAGGCGGTGCGTAGGAACACTCATGTTTTGTCTATCATGCTCTCATCACACAGGAATGCAATCTTCGTGGCCTTCTAGATTCCTTGTATGTTTCTGCCTCTCCTCTTCGACTAATGTAACTGCTCTAGGGCCTCTTCGGCGGTCAGATTGGCTTTGGCCTGGGTGAACGGTTTGCCTAGCAGAGCCCTCTGCTGACTGCATATACATTTTCATATGAATGTTGAGGAATTTGGGTGAGCAGAGAGCAGTATGGGAGGTGATGATGTATTTGAGAATGGGACACATGGAATTGCAAAGGCGCAAGATGTCAACCCAGAGGTATCCAAGGTGGAGTGGATGCGACTGAGGACGGAACGGCAGAAATTACGAAAGCTTGCACAGGAGTGGGGCAGTGGTATTCAGAGTGCCGAGTCGGCTGGCCAGTGCTCTTTAGAGCTGGGCAGACGATGTGGCGGGATACGAGGGCAAAGCATGAGGCCGAGGCGGGCAGTGATCTGTGCTGCTAGATTACCTGGACGAGCGGGAGAAATATCGCGTGCATGACCTACACCTTACGGAGGTCCGCATAGCTTTGCTGAAATTAGTGGCTGATGTTGTAAATGAAATAATTGGTGTAATAAATTCGAAAATCTTTGACCATCGGCTCGATAAAATGGCGCGGCAAGGGTCAACCCGGTCACGGCTGGTTTACTTGAAATTTGGAACCTGACACCAGTAGCGCAACCGCAGTAGAATCCAAGATGCTCCCCGACAGCACGCCTATAGTCATTTTTTTTATTTTATAGAAACCGAACTCGCACTACATGACACAAGAAAAGGCCCGATTCTTTATTATATGATTAGAGCAACCCGATCAACCCAAGTTTCCTCGTACCAACACATTCCCTTCTTCCTCGCTCAATCTGAACACTTTCGTCCCTATGATTACACCTACCCCCTCTAAGCACGTTATTTACCGACGACGCATCTGAGCTCCTACCGAGATCCGAGATCGCCGTCCTCATCTCCCATACACATGACTGTCCTCGATCTCGACGCAGACGCCTGACGCTTGCGATCTGATCTGGCGTTTGAACCTCGCTTCCCTCGTGTCCTTCGTTGTTTTGAATGTGATTCAGAGTGGGATTGGGGGCGAGGGATTCATTCCGTTGCGCCTTTTACCTCAGATTTATCTGACTCGATTGGCTTCTCAATCGGGTGCTCTTCCTTAAGCTCGGCTTGGACCTCCTCGCAGATTTTTAGCAGGATCTGACCTAGCCTTTCGAAGTCTTGTAGCTGGAATATGATGATACTCAGTGGTGTATCGAATGGCAGCTTAAACCCTGATACTGACCTCGTTCCATACGGAAGCACTACATCTGACCCACCAGGCCTTATTGTGATAGAAGTGTGCCGCGTAGACGTTGTACTTAACGAGCATCTTCTCCAGAATAAGTTTATGAAGGGATAGTGTCCACTCCAGCGTAGTCGGAAGGGGGAGCTGGACGTTCACCTGTAATTCCGAGTATATCAGTGGCATTTTCCAGCACAACTGTCGGAAGATATCCACACACCATATTCACCGTCAGCTCACCATTGGGGTCCATCACCCTCGTACCGAGGATGTCAGCGAGAGCGTTTCCACCTTTAACTGCTAGATCGTGGCAGTAGGCATTCAATTTCTCCTCTCCACCTATCCATTGACGGAATTTGAGGGCTAGAAAAATAATGCTTCCACGTTTAAATCTAGGAAATAGAACAAAATTACGGAGAGATATCTCGTACCGTCTGTCACGGTTAGATAGGATGCCCAGTCAATAGTGCCGCACCCTGTCGTTGATTACTTGAGTATTGGATATGGTATGAAGCCGGTAAAAGTTCGAAAGGACACACATTCGAACTGCTCCACAAAGTTGGGCCCAGTACGTTTTGATGGAGTAATGTAAGCGTGTGATGTTGGTATAGAACTCCTGATAATATGCTGGTTCCTGTCAACGAAGAAAGAAGCTGTCAGAAATAAATAGCACAGAATTTTAACATTACGACACACCGTTCGGGAACATAGAGGACGGCACAAGATCGTTTCGCCGAGAGCCATTTATGGCAGTTCTGTGGATAATTATACACATTTAGCACGCTGAGTTTGAGATAGAACAATGGGAAAAACGCACAGACACCCAGAAATCCGGGGCAGAAGTTGTAAGGTCCAATCCAACTTCCTGGCCGATTGAATGGGCTGCGTCCACCAAACTCCATACGTCTTGCTCTTTGCATAAATTTACCATCTTTTGCCAGGGCAGGAGTACGCCAGGATTGGAGATAATTGAATCGATCACCGCGATACGTTTCTTGTTCGGGCCTACAGGGTTAGACAAGAGAGCCTCTTGAAATGCGGCCACGATATCTGCATGTGTAGTGGGGAAATTGAGTGGTAGCGTAACGATCGTCGGATGCGGTGGGGCATCACTAAGAGATTCAATAGCGCGAGAGACAGCCCCGTAGGTCGTGCTGACTGGACAAAAGAGGGATAGCTATGTTAAATCATGAACCGCGACATGAAAAATGTACCCACATGCAAAGATAATGTCGCCTTCCTCCCAAACGACGTTTCTCAAGATGGTGTTGACCCCCATCGACGCATTTGTGACCAGAACGACTTCATCTAGCTTCACCTTAATCAGATCGGCTATCTCCTGACGCACATTGACCAACATGGGCTGGTATAGTGTCCTGTGGAAGAGGTCGGGGTTTTGTTCGATCTTGTCACCCAAGTCCCGGACAGCTTGTAGGACGGGTTTTGGAGTGGTACCATAAGATCCTAAAGAACTATTTTTTTAACTTCAGAAAAAGAGGACAGGAAAATTTCCTACCATTGTTCAAATTAATGTACTCTGGGTCCATAGCATAGTATGCCTTCAAGGCGTGCCCAAAGGCTGGAGGTTGGCTATCGTAGAGGCCCTTTGAGCTCATGATGTGCGCAGTTGTATATTTTCAGCCTGAGAACACAGCCCTAGACTTTATATGAACAAAACTTTGAGGTTGTGGTGATGGATCGGAAGCATGCGTTCATGTCCACCGTGCATCCGCCGAGCGTCCGTATGGCCAATGCAAAATTAGGGGCTTCTCGGTCGCACGTGATGTGATCGAACGCGTCGCGCCATGCGTCCCTGTGATCGGTTAGGGAGAAGCCACCTGCACTGACCGTACGGGTACTTACTGAGAAAATCGAAGACGTGCACGCTCTGAGTCTATTTAAAAATTAGATGTGTAGTGAGTAAACACACTCCAGTCCTTATTGTGGGATCAAGGAATATCTGACGCGGAAACTCTGTCAAATAGTTAGACGAAGGATTGATATTTAAACAAAGACATTCCTCCACGTACTGATATCGGGGAAGGCATATAAATTTTATGCGTACGTAAACCAAACGCTTCTTTGCTGACCGCGGCGGTGAATATTTTGTCGATACAATTCTAAGTCAGGGACATTATTCAACTGAGCGCTTAAACTCTCACAGTGAAGAACCCCAAATTTTCTCAGCGCAGCTAAGCGGTCATACACGTGAGATCTCAAGTGAACGATTTTGCGTCCGACCAAACATCCAACCCCACCAAAACCAAGAAGTCGGTACATGTGGAGTATTTCAACTTCACTTAGTCATCGTCGTTCGATGAGGTATCTGTACCTCTTAACTTTATACCCGATTCCGTGCATCCATCTTTTGATTTAAATTAATTGTGATAGTCCGCCGAGTTGTGTTGGAAGGGGAAAACCTAAGGAATAAAATCTGTGAAGAATTTGCGATGATAACCGTCAAAAAAAATTTAAGGCCACTGGAAAACACTTTTCCAAGGGCCGTTACCGCCTGCCACTCGATCCTTCCATCGTGACTCCATAAGGTCTGCATTGTTAAGCCTCGGGTCGACTTCGTCATCATCATCATCTTCATCATCCTCACCAACCTCAGCATCGCCGTCCACCCTTGAGCCTTCTGGGGCATCTGTGGTAAAGTCGATGGACTTGGGTGCTGGATCATCTTTCCCAAAGAGCCGCAGTGAGAACACAGCTTCGGACTCATCCAAAGCCAGACTTCCTAGTTCTTTAATGATATCATCCAAGGTCTGGTCCAGGGTGACAGCCATGACACTGTCAGGAAGGCGGCTTGAGGGATCCTC
>Ga0247742_10003267_pt1 | contig 10295 bp, 9 predicted proteins | sample UWRJL208509C2_FD_180944 | JGI IMG/M metagenome (GOLD analysis project Ga0247742, IMG submission 180944) | Plant litter microbial communities from Arlington Agricultural Research Station in Wisconsin, United States - UWRJ-L208-509C-2 | ecosystem: Environmental > Terrestrial > Plant litter >... | reverse complement strand
ACACCGGCAACGTCTGGCGCCTCATGGGCTCGAGCCTGTTCATCGTCGTGTTCGTGGTGCCGGTGAGCCTCCTGTTCGCGACGTTCGCCGGCTACGCACTGGGCAACCTGCGCATCCGCGGTGGGCGCTTCGTCTTCCTCTTCCTGATCCTCGGGCTCACCATCCCGTTCGAGGCGCTGATCATCCCGCTGTACTACGAGATCCAGGCGCTCGGTGTGCTGAACACCCAGTGGGCGGTGATCCTGCCCCTCATCGGGCTGTACATGCCCTTCAGCGTGGTGTGGATGCGCGCGCACTTCCTCGGCGTGCCGCAGGAGCTCTCGGAGGCGGCGCGAGTCGACGGCGCATCGACGATGCAGGAGTTCCGCCGCATCCAGCTCCCGCTCGCGCGTCCCGCCCTGTCGGCCCTCGCGATCTTGCTGTTCCTCTGGACCTGGAACCAGTTCCTGCTCCCGGTGGTGCTGATCTCGGACCCGCTCAACCGAACAGTCGCGGGCGCCCTGACGTTCTTCCAGGGCCAGTACTACTCGAGCATCCCCCTGCTGAATGCGGGAGCCCTCATCATCATCGTGCCCACGATCCTCGTGTTCGTGATCTTCCAACGACAGTTCATCGCGGCCCTGCTGCAGGGCGCGGTCAAGGGCTGAGCTGGATGACCTTCACACTCGGCACCCACTGGGTGTGGGACTTCTGGCTTGCCGACGACGGCGACCTGTTCCACATGTACTACCTCCACGCACCGAAGTCCCTCGGCGACCAGCACCTGCGGCATCGGAACGCCAAGATCGGCCACGCCACCTCGGCAGATCTCGTCGCCTGGACCGACCTCGGCCTGGTGCTCGAACCGGGGGAGCCGGGAAGCTTCGACGAGACCGCCACGTGGACCGGGAGCGTGATCCTCGGACCGGACGGACTCTGGCGGATGTTCTACACCGGTTCGCGATTCCTGTCGCCCGACTCGAACGCGAACATCGAGACGGTCGGGGTGGCGACCTCGGCCGACCTGCGCACCTGGACGAAGTCGCCCGGCCCGATCGCCGAGGCCGACGCCCGCTGGTACGAGAAGCTCGGCGACTCGAGCTGGCCCGAGGAGGCCTGGCGAGACCCGTGGGTCTACCCCGACCCCGCGGGGGAGGGCTGGCACATGCTCATCACTGCGCGGGCCGGCGTCGGGGACGAGCGCGACCGCGGTGTGATCGCGCATGCCGTCTCTCCCGACCTCGTGTCGTGGGAGGTGCGCCCGCCCCTCAGCTCGGTGGGTGCGGGCTTCACACACCTCGAGGTGCCGCAGATCGTGGACATCGACAACCGCGCCCTCCTCCTCTTCTCCTGCGACAGCCCGGCGCTTGCGGGCGAGCGGTCGGGAGACGTCGGCGGGATCTGGGCGGTCGAGGCTGTGTCGCCCGTCGGCCCGTTCGAGGTCGGGAAGGCCGAGCTCGTCGTCGACGAGAGCCTCTACAGCGGCCGGCTCATCCGGAATCGCGAGGGTGCGCTTGTTCTCCTGGCATTCGAGAACGCCACAACCGACGGGGATTTCGTGGGATCGCTGTCCGACCCGATCCCGGTGGAGTGGGACGCCCACAGCACGACGATCAGACTGCTCGACAACTCGGAGGAACTCGCGTGAGCACCACAATCCATGGAACCGTGGCCCCCGGGTTCGAGTCGGTCCTCTCGGCCTTCGAGGCGGCATTCGCCGACAAGCCCGACATGGGTGCGGCCCTGGCCGTCCGTCATCACGGCGCCGAAGTGGTCGACCTTTGGGGAGGTGTGGCGGATGAGATCACTCGCGAGCCCTGGGCCGACGACACGCTCAGCGTCATCTTCTCGTGCACCAAGGGCCTGGTCTCGATCCTTGCGGCTCGCCTCGTTCAGGAGGGCCGTCTCGACTACAGCGCGCGCGTGACGGACTACTGGCCGGAGTTCGGGGCGGCAGGCAAGGGCGACGTGCGGGTCAAGGACCTTCTTTCCCATCGCTCCGGAGTCTCAGCTCCTCGCGTCGCACTCTCGGCGAGCGACATCCTCGACTGGGACTTGGTCGTCGCGGAGCTCGCAGCCCAAGAGCCGCTGTGGGAGCCCGGCACCGGATACGCGTACCACGCGATCACGCACGGGTGGCTGGTCGGGGAGGTCATCCGCCGTATCACCGGTCGCAGCGTCGGGGAGTACTTCGCGGACACGGTCTCCGACCCCCTCCGGCTCGACGCCTGGATCGGCTTGCCCGCTTCCCTGCACGACAGGGTGGCGCACCTGCAGGTCGGCCCGACTCTCGCGCAGCTCACGCGTCAGCTCGAGGAGGCGCGTACGCCCGGAGCCATCGACTGGTCGAATGAGGCCATGACCCTCGGCGGTGCGTTCACGCCCGAGCTCGTCACGGACACGGGCGGGTTCAACAGCCCCGAGGTCCAGGCCGCGGAGATCCCCGGCGCGGGCGGCATCGCCACCGCCCGGAGTCTCGCGGCGATCTGGTCGGCGACGATCATCGAGACTGATGGCGTGCGGCTGCTTGACGACGGAGTGATCGACGAGGCCACCCTGGTTCAGACCGAGGGCGCCCCGGTGTGGAACGTGCCCGGTCCGTGGCCGCGGTGGGGGATGGGATTCCAGCTCGACAGCGAGGCCCGGCGATATCTCGGCCCAAGGGGTTTCGGCCACGACGGTGCCGGCGGGCAGTGCGCCTTCGCAGACCCCGAGTTCGGCATCGGGTTCGCCTTCCTCACGAACCAGATGGAGGCGATTGACGACGTGCGTGCGACCGGTGTGGTCGACGCGCTCCGGGAGGCCCTCCGGCACTGATCCCCTGTGCCGCCGGTCTGCCAGGACGGCGGCGCAGGTTCAGATCAGTGAACGGAGCCGGATTCCGCCAAGGTATCCGGCCCCGCCCGAGCTATAGCGTATTGCCGAGTTTGAACCCCTTCTCCGCATCGCCCTCCCGCGTGTACGAGAAGCCGTCGGCGCCCACGGTCACGGCGAGCTCTGTGGGCTCCTCACGCACCTCGACGGCCTTGACGTTGCCATCGAGATCGAGCACGAGGGATGCCTCGGTGTACCAGCTCGGGACGACCGGGTTGCCCCACCAGTCGCGGCGCTGGTTGTCGTGCACGTCCCACTTCACGACGGGGTTGTCGGGGTCGCCGGTGTAGTAGTCCTGCGTGTAGATCTCGACGCGGTGGCCGTCGGGGTCGAGCAGGTAGAGGTAGAACGCGTTCGAGACGCCGTGGCGCCCCGGCCCGCGCTCGATCCGGTCGGAGAGCCGCAGTGCGCCGAGCTTGTCGCAGATGTGGATGATGTTGTGCTTCTCGTGCGTCGCGAACGCGATGTGGTGCACGCGCGGCCCGTTGCCGCCGGTGAGGGCGGTGTCGTGCACGGTGTCCTTGCGGCGCAGCCAGGCCGCGTAGACGATGCCGTCGGAGTCCTCGATGTCCTCGGTCACGCGGAAGCCGAGCGCCTCCAGGTACGCGAGCCCGCGAGGGACATCCGGCGTCACCTGGTTGAAGTGGTCGAGGCGCACGAGCGCGCCGGGGTTGTGCAGGTCGTAGCGCCAGGCGAGGCGCTCGACATGGTCCACCTCGTAGAAGAACTCGTACGGGAACCCCAGCGGGTCCTCGACGCGCACGGAGTCGCCCACCCCGCGGACGAAGCCGCTCGCGCGGCGCTCGGTGCGGCATCCGAGCGCCTCGTAGTAGGCCTGAGCCCGGTCGACGTCCTCGGGGGTGCGCACCCGGAAGGCCAGGGCGGCGACCGCCGCGACCGGCCCCTGCCGCAGCACGAGGTTGTGGTGGATGAACTCCTCGAACGTCCGCAGGTAGACCTCGGTCTCGCTCTCCTCCGTGACGACGAGCCCGAGCACGTCGACGTAGAACGCGCGCGACGCCGCCAGGTCGGTCACGACGAGGTCCATATAGGCGCAGCGGACGATGTCGGGGGGAGTGGGAAGGGCGTTCATGCGCTAGCTCCGAATCGTGCCGTGTGCACGTCGCCGATGGTGATGTGCACCGCCTGCTGGTCGGTGTAGAAGTCGATCGAGCGGTAGCCGCCCTCGTGGCCGAGGCCCGAGGCCTTCACTCCGCCGAACGGGGTGCGCAGGTCGCGCACGTTATGGGAATTGAGCCACACCATGCCCGACTCGACGGCGTGGGCGAAGGTGTGTGCGCGCTCAAGGTTGCTGGTCCAGATGTAGGCGGCGAGGCCGTACTTCACGCCGTTGGCGAGCTCGAGGGCCTCCTCCTCGGTGTCGAACGGGGTGATCGCCACCACCGGGCCGAAGATCTCCTCCTGGAAGATGCGGGCATCGGCCGGCACGTCGGCGAAGACCGTGGGCCGCACGTAGTTGCCGTCGGCCGGCCCGCCGCCCGCGAGCAGCCGCCCTTCGGTCTTGCCGAGCTCCACGTAGCTCATCACCTTGGCCGTGTGCTCCGGATGCACGAGCGCCCCCACCTCGGTCTTCGGGTCGTTCGGGTCGCCGACCACAATGTTCTTCGCGCGCTCGGCGAACCGCGACACGAACTCGTCGTAGACACCGCGCTCGACCAGGATGCGCGAGCCCGCGGTGCAGCGCTCGCCGTTGAGCGAGAAGACGCCGAACAGGGTGGAGTCGATCGCGGCGTCGAGGTCGGCGTCGGCGAAGACCACGGCGGGCGACTTGCCGCCGAGCTCCATCGACATGCCCTTGAGGCCCGCCGCGCAGCTTCGGAAGATCGTCTGCCCGGTGGTGGTCTCCCCGGTGAACGAGATCAGCGGCACGCCCGGGTGCTTGACGAGAGCGTCCCCCGCCTCCTCGCCGAAGCCGTTGACGAGGTTGAAGACGCCCTTCGGCAGCCCCGCATCCTCGAAGATCTTGGCCCACAGGCTCGCCGAGAGCGGCGTGAACTCGGCGGGCTTGAGCACCACCGTGCACCCCGACGCGAGGGCGGGGGCGAGCTTCCAGCTCTCGAGCATGAACGGCGTGTTCCACGGGGTGATGAGCCCGGCGACGCCCTTCGGCTTGCGGTTGACGTAGTTCACCTGACGACCCGGGACCTTGTAGGTGTCGTCCGCCTGAGCGACGATCAGGTCGGCGAAGAAGCGGAAGTTCTCCGCGGCCCGCTGCGCCTGCCCGAGCGCCTGGGTGATCGGCAGCCCGGTGTCGAAGGTCTCGAGCTCGGCGAGCCGGGCATCCTGCGCCTCGACCAGGTCGGCGATGCGGTTGAGGATACGCGACCGCGCGCGCGGGAGCATGCGCGGCCACGGGCCGTTCGTGAACGCCTCTGTGGCGGCGGCGACGGCGAGGTCGATGTCCTCCTGCTGCCCCGCGGCCGCCGTCGAGTAGACCGTATTGCCAGCGGGCTCGAGCACGTCGAACGTCGCGCCCGAGACACTGTCGACGAATTCGCCGTTGATGTAGTGCTGGATCTTCTGGGGCAGGCCCTCAGGCTTGTGCGTCATCGCGTGAACCCTTCCGTGCTGGTGAGCCACTGCTCGCCCTCGGCCAGCAGCGCGCGAATCTTGGTCAGGCCGGCCTCGGTCGGCGTGATGAGCGGCGGTCGCACGAAGCCGGATGCCACGAGCCCCCGCTGCTCGAGCACCCATTTGCCCGGCGCCGGGTTCGTCTCCACGAAGAGCAGGTCGACGAGGGGGTGGAGTCCGTAGTGGATCTCCCGCGCGCGCTCGATGTCCCCGGCCGTCCACGCCTCGTACAGGTCGGCGTGCGCTCGCGGCGCGATGTTCGAGGTGGCGCTGATGAAGCCGATGCCGCCGAGGGCGAGCAGCGGCAGGCAGAGCAGTTCGATGCCGCTCCACACCAGCAGGTCTTTGCCGCACAGCTGCAGTACGCGGGAGAAGTGCTCGAAGTCTTTCGTGGTCTCCTTGACGCCGACGAAGTTGTCGACGTCGCGGTAGAGGCGCGCGACGGTCTCGGGGGCGATGTCCACCGCGGTGCGGCTCGGCACGTTGTACGCGACGATCGGCAGGTCGGGGAATTCCTTCGCGACCGTCGTGTACCAGGTGTACAGCGCCTCTTGGGTGGGGCGGGCGTAGTACGGCGTGATGATCAGCACGGCGTCGGCGCCGGCATCCTGCGCGGCCGCCGTCAGCTCGAGGGTCTCCTCGAGCTTCTCGGTGCCCGTGCCCGGCATGAACGGCACGCGGTCGTCGATGGCGGCGGCGACGGTGCGGATCGCGGCGGCGCGCTCCGCGATCGACTGCGAGCTGGGCTCGCCCGTGGAGCCGCCGAGCGAGATGCCGTGCGTGCCGTTGGCGAGCTGCCAGTTCGTAAGGTTCGTGAGGCTGTCGTGGTCGACCTCGCCGGTGGCGAGGAACGGGGTCATGAGCGGTGCGATCGAGCCCTTGATCTGACTCGGGTCTGAGCGGTACTTCACGACTGGCGACCTTTCGTGTGGGACTGGTACGCGAGGAACGCATCGAGCGTCGCGGTGCGGTGGGCGCGCGCGGCGAGCTCGATCTCGAGGTCGTCGGCGCCGCGCTCGATGAGCTGGAGGATCGCCTCGTGCTCCTCCACCGACTCCCGCGCGCGGCCGGGCACGAAGCTGAACGTGGACTCGCGCAGCACGCGCATGCGGTTCCAGCCGCGGTGCACGAGGTCGAGGATGTGCGGATTGGGGCAGTGCTCGAACAGCACGGAGTGGAAGTCGAGGTTGAGCTGGGTGAACCGCGGCGGGTCGAAGTGGTCGAGGCACGCGATCATCTCGGCGTTGATCGCCCGGGCGCGGGCGATATCCGCCGGGGTGATGAACGGTGCGGAGAGCGCGGTCGCCGCACCCTCCACGATGGCGAGCGTCTGCATGGTGTGCAGGTACTCGGTCTCCTTGAGGAGAGCGACCTGGGCTCCCACGTTGCGCTCGAAGGTGACGAGGCCCTCGGCCTCGAGCATCCGGACCGCCTCGCGCACTGGCACCGCGCTCACGTCGAGCTCCTTGGCGATCTGGCCGAGCACGAGCCGGTAGCCGGGCACGAAGGTGCCGTCCGAGATGCGCTCCTTGATCCACTCGTAGGAGAGCTGGGCCTTGCTGAGGGTCACTGCCATGCGTCGTACCTCGCCTTCCAGTCGCCCGCGAGCGGGTACAGGCCGTTGACGCTCTCGCCCGCGGCGACCATCTCGGCGATGAAGCGCTCCTGGCGCTCCTGCTCGATCGCGCCCTCCACGACCTGCTCGACGAGCGCGGGCGGGATGACGAGCAGCCCGTCGGCGTCGCCCACGATCACGTCGCCCGGCTGCACGGCGGCGCCCCCGCACGCGATGGTGAGGTCGGTGTCCCACGGCACGTGGCGACGGCCCAGAACTGCCGGATGCGCGCCCGCGAAGTACGTCGGAATGTCGAGTGCGGCCACCGCCGCGACATCCCGAACGCCCCCGTCGGTGACGATGCCCGCGGCCCCGCGCACCTGGGCGCGCAGGGCGAGGATGTCGCCGACGGTGCCCGTGCCGGTCTCGCCGCGGGCCTCGATCACGAGCACGTCGTCGGGGTTCAGGGTGTCGAAGGCGCGCTTCTGCGCGTTGAATCCGCCGCCGTGCGACTCGAAGAGGTCTTCGCGGTTCGGGATGAACCGGAGGGTGCGTGCGAGGCCGAGGAGTCGCGCATCCGGCCGCGTGGAGTGCAGGCCGTCGATGGACACGTTGTTGTAGCCGAGCCGCCGCAGCTGCGCGCTCAGGGTCGCCGTGCCCACGGAGTTGATGCGCTGCTTGAGCTCGGGCGTCAGGATGCTCGGCACTGGCGTGCCCCAGGCCTCGGAGCGCTGGAGGTCATCGACGACAGGCTGGGCGCCGTACTCGGGGAGCGGGACGGTGCCCTCGATGACGGGGGTGATGAGGCGCCCGCTCGTGGGAGCGCCGGGGGCAGTCGGGGCGTCGACCTCGACCTCGACGACGTCGCCCGGCACGACGACTGACGAGCCGGCGGGGGTTCCGGTGAGGATCACGTCACCCGGCTCGAGCGTCATGAGCTGCGAGAGGTCGGCGACGAGGCGCCCGAAGTCGAAGACCAGGCCCGCCGTCGTGTCGTCTTGCACGAGCTCGCCGTTCACCCAGGTGCGCACGCGCAGCGCCGCGGGGTCGACGTCGGCGGCCGCGATGAGTGCCGGGCCGAGCGGGGTGAACCCGTCGCCGCCCTTCGACTTGAGGTTCGAGCCCTTGTCCGCGGTTCGTAGATCGTAGACGCCGAAGTCGTTGGCGGCGGTGACGGATGCCACGTGCGACCAGCCCTCGGCGGGCGAGACCCGGCGGGCCGCCGTCCCGATCACGAGTGCCACCTCGCCCTCGAACGCGAGCAGCTCGGTGCCGGCGGGCCGCTCGATGGGCGTTCCGGACTCGCTCACCGACGTGCTCGGCTTGATGAAGTACGACGGGTGCAGGGGGGTGCGACCGCGCTGGGCGATGCGCGACGGGTAGTTGAGGTGCAAGGCGATGACCTTGCCCGGCGTTGGGATTGTCATATCGCAAATGATATACGATCTGCGCGAGCGGTCAAGTGCGGCGAGTATTGGCAGATGACCTCCCTCCCGTACGACGCCCCCGTCGAAGCCGTCGACGGCTCCACGACCTCCCTCGCCGATCTGAAGGGCAGCGCGGTCCTCGTGGTGAACGTCGCGTCGCGGTGCGGGCTGACCCCGCAGTTCGAGCAGCTCGAGCAGCTGCAGAAGAAGTACGCGGAGCGCGGGCTCACTGTGATCGGCTTCCCGTGCAACCAGTTCGCCGGGCAGTCGCCCGAGGGAAACCAGGAGATGGCCGACTTCTGCTCGGCGACCTACGGCACGACCTTCCCGATCCTCGGCAAGATCGAGGTCAACGGCGAGGGCCGCCACGAGATCTACGAGTCGCTCGTCGAGGCGGCGGACGCCGACGGCGAGGCCGGCGACATCCAGTGGAACTTCGAGAAGTTCCTCATCGCACCCGACGGCGAGGTCGTGGGCCGCTTCCGCCCGAAGACCCTGCCCGATGCCCCGGAGGTCGTCGCGGCTATCGAGGCTGTTCTGCCGCGCTAGGCCGGCTCCACCCCGAACGCCCGCGCGAGCTTGTCGATCTTCTGCGCGCGGCCCAGGCGCGGCAGGTCGCTGCCGTCGCGGATGACGCGGCCGCGGGCCTCGAAGTCGTCCAGGAAGTCGCGCGCCCAGGCCACGTCGGAGCGGGTGGGCGAGATCACCTCGTTGATGATCGGCAGTTGCTCGACGTCGAGGCAGAGCTTGCCGGTCATCCCGAGGGCGACGGCGATACCGCCCTGCTCGCGCAGCACGGGATGGTTCGAGCCGACGGTCGGGCCGTCGATCGGGCCCGGCAGGTTGCCCACGCGCGAGGCGATGACGAGGCGGGATCGCGGGTATGCCATGGCCATATCGTCAGCCGCCGTGCCGGTGTCGCGGCGGTAGTCGCCGCTGCCGAACGCGAGGCGGTAGGCGCCGCGGGCGCGGGCGATGTTGGCGGCCTCCTCGATGCCGAGGGCCGACTCGACCAGTGCGATGACGGGAGTCTGCCCGTGCAGCCGGTCGAAGGTCTCCGTCACGTGCGCGGGCGACTCCGCCTTCGCGAGCATGACGCCGAGCAGGCCGGGCAGGCCCACGAGCGCGTCGACGTCGTCAGACCAGAAGTCGCTGGTGCGGTCGTTGATGCGCACCCAGCCGCTACCCCCGTTGCTCAGCCACTGCGCGACGTCATCGCGGGCCTTGCCCTTGAGCCCGGGGTCGACGGCGTCCTCGACATCGAGGATGATCTGGTCGGCACGGGAGGCCTCTGCGGCGTCGAAATCGCCGGGGCGCGTGGCGGCGACGAGCAGCCAGGAGCGGGCGATCTCAGCGGAAACTGTACGGGGAGCATGTGCCACGCACCCCAGATTAGCCTGCCAGCACCTTCGTGATGCGCTGGAGGCTCACGGCCTCCGAGGTCGGGATGTGCTGCGCGAACAGGCTGAGCCTCAGCTCCTCCAGCATCCAGCGGGCCCGGATGATCCGGGGCTCCGATCCCGCGCGGAGCGGCAGCTCGCCGCCGGCATCCCGGTACCGGTTGGTCGCGAGCTCGACCTCCGACATCCACACGCGATCGCGCGCCGGATTCTCGGGCAGCTTCGCCACGCGGTGCGCAATGCCGTCGAGGTAGGCGGGGATCCGCCGCAGGCGCTCGAGCCCCGCGACTCCGACGAAGCCGGGGTAGACCAGCGCATCGAGTTGGGCGCGCGCGTCGCCGAGCGGGGCGATGAGCGCGAGGCTGGTGGCCTGCTTGATCGCCTTGTCCGCGTCGCGGCTCTTCGCCACGATCTTCGAGACGAGCGCCACTGTCTGGAACAGCGAGTCCACGATCGCCGCCGACACTG
>Ga0247742_10003266_pt1 | contig 10296 bp, 6 predicted proteins | sample UWRJL208509C2_FD_180944 | JGI IMG/M metagenome (GOLD analysis project Ga0247742, IMG submission 180944) | Plant litter microbial communities from Arlington Agricultural Research Station in Wisconsin, United States - UWRJ-L208-509C-2 | ecosystem: Environmental > Terrestrial > Plant litter >... | reverse complement strand
GCTCCTTGAGTTCGAGCAGCTTGCGCTTGGCGTCGGCCGCGCTCATGGTCGGCGTCACCTTGATCAGGATGTGGCGGGCGTGGGTCTGCTGCACGGCGGCCACGGCCTGCGCCTCGGCCAGGCTGCGGCGGTCCACCACCTTGAGGATGTGGAACGCGCCGGTGCTCTTGATGATCGGCGTCACCTGGCCGGCCTTGAGCTTGGCCAGCGCTTCGGCGAACACCGGCGGCAGCCGCTCGGGCTGGCGCCAGCCGACCACGCCGCCCTGCAGCGCGTCGGAGGCGTCCGAATAGGTGCCGGCCATCTTGGCGAAGTCGGCGCCGGTGCGCAGCTGGCGCATCACTTCCTCGGCGCGGGCGCGGCGCTGGGCGATCACCTCGGCGGTGGCGTTGTCGGGGATGCGCACCATGATCTGCGAGATGTTCAGCTCGAACTGCTCGGCGGCGGCGGCCTTCTCGGCGGCCAGGAAGCTGTCGACCTCGGCCTCGGAGATCTGCAGCTTGGCGTCGACCTCGTGCTCGCGCAGGCGCTGCATGATGATCTCTTCGCGGATGTCCTCGCGGAAGGCGGCGTACGGCGTGCCGTCCTTTTCCATCTGGTTGCGCAAGTCCTGCACGCTGAGTTTTTGCGCCTCGGCGATGCGGCCGATGGCGCGGTCGAGCTGCAGGTCGTCGACCCGCACGCCCATCTCCTTGGCCAGCTGCAGCTGCGCGCGCTCGACGATCATGCGCTCGAGCAGCTGGCGGCGCAGGTCGGCCGCCTCCGGCAGCTGCACCTTCTGCGCCTTCATGCGCGCGGTGACGCTCTTGATGCGGTTGGCCAGCTCGCGCTGGGTGATGACGTCGTCGTTGACCACCACCACGATCGAATCGATGGCGACGTTGCCGCTCTCGCCCGGCGGCAGGAAGCCGGCGCCGTCGGCCTTCGGCTTGGCGGCGGCGGCCGGCGCGGCGGCGGCGGTCTTGGCGGCGGGCGCCTCGGCGACCGGCTCGGCTTTCTTTTTCGACGAGAACAGACTGCAACCGCTCAGCGCGGCGGTGCACAGCACGACCGCGAGGAGTTTCATTTTAGGCTGATACATACTGGCATTACGCATGGTAGAACGCTCTTGAGTCAGGTGTAGAAAAAATCAAAAAACATCCGCCGCCAGCACCGCGCGGCGGACGCCAGGATGCCTTGCTTAGCGGGCGTAGCCCTCGTTCAAACGCTGATAACCGGGAATGCTGTTCTTCATCGCGTCGAGCGGACTGCCGACGCCCAGGTGCGACAGGCCGTTCAGTTCGAGCTGGAAGAAGATCTGCGTCGACGCCTTGGTCGAGGTGGTCACGAAGCGCTGGCCGCCGGTGCGGAACACCCAGCAGTCGGCGTTGTATTCGAGGCCGACCAGGCTCTCGAGGATCTTCTTGTCCTGCACCGAGTAGCTGATCCGGCCGACGCCGTACCAGCGCTGGAAGATCGGCCACTGGGTCGACAGCTCGATGTTCTTGAAACTGTCGCGCAGGTAGCGGTAGCCCAGGTTGAGCACCTTCTTGGCGCCCGGCGCCCACTGCGCCGTGTAGCTCTCCGACACCACCCGGCTCTGGCTCGGGTTGTACTGCACCGCGCTGTCGAAGCCCCACGTCTCGGAGATGCGGCCGCTGGCGGCCAGCAGGATGTCCGAGTGCGCGTCCACCGCCGTCGGCGTGGCCGGCAGCTGCACCTGCTGGTCGCGGAAGTAGAAGCGCTGGCCGAACGCCAGGCGCAGCTGCTCGGCGCCGTTGGCGTCGAGGAAGCGCGAGGTCAGCGCCGCCGTCAGCTGGTTGGCGTCGCCGATGCGGTCCGAGCCGACGAAGCGGTTTTCGCTGAAGATCTGGCTGAAGTTGAAGGTGGCCGCGTCGGTGTCGAAGGTCGGGAACTTGCTCTGGTCGCGGTACGGCGTGTTGACGTAGAACAGCCGCGGCTCCAGCGTCTGCGTCATGGCCTTGCCGCCCCATTGGATGTCGCGCTCGAACACCAGGCCCGCATCGAGCGAGAACGTCGGCACCACGCGCGACAGGTTGCCCGACGGCTTGTCGACGCCGGCGCCGTCCTTGAACGCGTCGAGCTGGTAGCTGGCCAGGTTGACCATGACCTTGGGCGTGACGAAGTAGCTCGGCCCGATGATCGGGTAGCTGATCTGCGGAATCGCCAGCAGCCGCGTGCCGTTGATCAGCGTCGGGTGGTAGAAGCGCGTCAGCTCGCTGTCGAAGCCCCAGTCGAAGCCGCCCAGCACGTCGTACTGCGCGGCGTGGAAGTTGACCGCCGGCAGCCGGTCGTACGGCCGCGTCACCGTCAGCGACGGGTCGATCACCGATTCCGGATCCTGCAGCACCTGGTACTTCTGCACCCGCGCCGTCAGGGTCCAGAACTCGCCCTGGTAGTCGGTGCGCAGCTCGCGCAGCAGCTGCCGCTCGGTCGAGCCCGACACGTTCTTGGAGAAATCGTTCGGGTAGTTGTCGTCCGAGGCGGCGCGCAGGTTCCAGCCGTACGACCAGGCGCTGGTCAGGTCCTGCTCGTGCTTGGACTTGATGCTCCAGCGGTCGCTCGGCTGGTCCGGATTCTGCTCGGCGTACTTGCGGTCCTTCGGCATGTACTCGAGATAGGTCTCGCCGCGGTAAAAGCCGCCGTCGGTCTCGCCCAGGTAGCGGGCGTTGGCGCCGAGCTGGATGCCGCGGCTGCCGATGATCTTCGGATAGATGGTCAGGTCGCGGTTGGGCGCGATGTTGAAGTAGTACGGCACCACCAGCTCGGCGCCGTTCTTCGAGCTGAAGCCCGGCGTCGGCGACAGCCAGCCGGAGCGGCGCGCGCCCGACAGCGAGAACGACAGCGCCGGCGTGCCCAGGATCGGCACGTCCTTGAAATAGATCACGGTGGTGCCGGCGGTGCCGACGTCGCGGCCGGAATCGAGGTTGAGCGTGTTCGAGCGCAAATACCAGTCCGGCGCCAGGCTCTGGCAGGTGCTGTAGGTGCCGTTGGCCACCACCGCCTCGTCCTCGTTGACGAAGTCGATGCGCTCGGCCTTGCCCTGGCCGGCGTTGGCGTCGAGCTTGTAGGTCGGGTTGAGCATATAGCCCTTGCCCGAGTCCATGTTCAGTTTCAGCGCGTCGCCGGTGAAATAGTCGCCGAAGCGCCAGATCTTGACGTTGCCGCTGGCCTCGATCTCGTTGTCGACCTGGCGGAAGCAGGCCGAGTCGGCCAGCACCTTGGTCTTGTCCTTGACCAGTTCGGCGTTGCGCTCGAGCGTGACTTCGCGCTCGGGACGGCCGCCGATGTCCTCGGCCTTGACCGTGGTGACGGCGTTCTTGTCCTCCACGCGGGGCGGGCGCTGCTTGATCGGCGCCTGGGCGTAGGCCGGCGCCGCCGACACGGTGACGATGGCGGTCAGGGCAAGCGCCCAGCGTTGCGGGGTGGTGGGGGGGGCCGGTAGCCAGCGCATGCGACTCATGAAAAGAAGGATGGAAACACCATGGGAGGCGATTTTTTGATTTGAATCCCTTATTATATGGGAATCTTCACCTCCCACCGGTTTCCAAGGCTCGCTTCAATGTCTTTATTACAGAATTTAACTTCCGATACATCTTCCGACCCGCGTCCGGACGCTCGCTTAGCTCTGCTGACGGATTGGCTGGCCACGCTCAATGTTGTCGATGTGGCCACCGCCCGCCCGGCCTCGGCCGACGCCAGCTTCCGCCGCTACTTCCGCGTCGACGTGCTGCCGGAACATCAGGCCAGCCTGGGCGCGACGCTGATCGTCATGGACGCGCCGCCGGAGCGCGAAAACGTGCTGGCCTTCGTCAAGGTTGACGAAATGCTCACCCACGCCGGCGTCTCGGTGCCGCGCATCGTCGCCACCGACTACGAGGCCGGCTTGCTGCTGATGTCCGACCTGGGCGTGACCACGTATTTGCAAGTGCTCGACCACGACAACGCCTCGACCATGTACGCCGAGGCGCTCGAGGCGCTGGTCAAGTTCCAGGTGACCAGCCAGCCGGACGTGCTGCCCGAGTACGACCGCGCCTTCCTGCTGCGCGAAATGAACCTGTTCCCCGAGTGGTACATCGGCAAGCACCTGGGCGCCACCCTGACCGACAAGCAGGCCGCCGAGCTGCAGGGCGTGTTCGACGCCATCCTGGCCAACGTCACGGCGCAGCAGCAGGTGTATGTGCACCGCGACTTCCACTCGCGCAACCTGATGTGGATGGACGCCGGCAACCCCGGCGTGCTGGACTTCCAGGACGCGCTGTACGGCCCGGTCACCTACGACCTGGCCTCGCTGCTGCGCGACGCCTACGTGCAATGGGACGAGGAGCTGGTGCTGGACTGGGCGATCCGCTACTGGCAGCACGCCAAGAGCGCCGGCCTGCCGGTCAACCAGGACATCGACGCCTTCTACAAGGACTTCGAGTACATGGGCCTGCAGCGCCATTTGAAAATCCTCGGCCTGTTCTGCCGCCTCCACTACCGCGACGGCAAGGACCAGTACCTGGGCGACCTGCCGACCGTGTTGGACTACGTGCGCAAGACGGCCGGCCGCTACAAGGACCTCAAGCCGCTGCTGCGCCTGCTCGACGCGCTCGAAGACAAGCAGCCGCAAGTCGGCTACACCTTCTGACGGGCGGCCAGCGATGAAAGCCATGATCTTCGCCGCCGGACGCGGCGAACGGATGCGCCCATTGACGGACACCACGCCCAAGCCGCTGCTCAAGGTGCGCGGCCGGCCGCTGATCGTCTGGCACATCCTCAACCTGGTACGGGCCGGCATCAACGAGATCGTCATCAACCACGCCCACCTGGGCGAGCAGATCGAGGCGGCGCTGGGCGACGGCAGCAAGTTCGGCGCCACGCTGATGTACTCGCGCGAGGACACCGCGCTGGAGACCGCCGGCGGCATCGCCACCGCGCGCCACCTGCTGGGCGAGGAACCGTTCGTCGCCGTGTCGGGCGACATCTACATCCCCTACTTCGACTTCGGGCAGGTCAAGGACGTGCTGCACGACAAGGACATGTGGGGCAATCCCTACCCGGCCGGGCAGCGCGACATGTGCTGGCTGTACCTGGTGCCCAATCCCGACTTCCACCCGGAAGGCGACTTCGGCCTGACCATGTATTCGGTCAGCAGCGAAGGCTCGCCGAAATGGACCTTCGGCAACATCGGCGTCTACCGCCCCGAAATGTTCGACGGCATCGCGCCCGGCCAGCACGCCAAGCTGGGCCCCCTGATCCGCGCCTACGCCGACAAGCAGCAGGTCGGCGGCGAAGTCTACCAAGGCGAATGGCACAACCTCGGCACCGTGCAGCAGCTCGACCTGCTCAACGCGCCGCCGGCGGCACGGGTGCCGGCCGCCAAGAGCGTGCAGTGATGCGCGATTACGCGGCCCGGCGCGCGCGCCTGCTGGCGCAGATGCCGCCGGGCGCGGTGGCGGTGCTGCCGACCGCGCCGGAAGTGCTGCGCAACGGCGACAGCGACTATCCCTACCGCCACGACAGCTATTTCTATTACCTGACCGGCTTCACGGAACCGGACAGCACGCTGGTGCTGGCGGCCGCGCGCGGCGACACCCCGGCGCGCGCCATCCTGTTCTGCCGCCAGAAGAACCTCGAGCGCGAAATCTGGGAAGGCTTCCGCTACGGCCCGGAAGGCGCGCGCGCCGCCTTCGGCTTCGACGCCGCCTACGCCATCGAAGACCTGGACGGCGAAATCGCCAGCCTGCTGGCCGACGCGCCGGCGCTGTACTACGCGCTGGGCGGCAACGCCGCGCTCGACGCGCAGGTCAAGCTGTGGCTGGGCGCCGTGCGGCGCATGGCGCGCAGCGGCGTCACCGCGCCGGCCAGCGCCGTCGACCTGCTGCCGCTGCTCGACGAGATGCGTCTGCTCAAGGACGACGGCGAACAGACGCTGATGCGGCGCGCCTGCGACATCTCGTCGCAGGCGCACGCCCGCGCCATGCGCGCCGCGCGCCCCGGCATGTTCGAATACGAACTGGAGGCGGAACTGCTGTACGAATTCCGCCGCAACGGCGCGCAGGCGCCGGCCTACACTTCCATCGTTGCGGCGGGCGCCAACGCCTGCGTGCTGCACTACAGCGCCAACAACGCACAGTGCAAGGACGGCGATCTGGTGCTGATCGACGCCGGCTGCGAATTCGACGGCTACGCTTCCGACATCACCCGCACCTGGCCGCTCAACGGCCGCTTCAGCGCACCGCAACAGCGTCTGTATGAACTGGTGCTGGCGGCGCAGTCGGCGGCGCTGAAAGCCATCGCGCCCGGCCTGCCCTACTCCGGCGCGCACGAGGCCGCGCTGCAGGTGCTGGCGCAGGGCATGCTGGACCTGGGCCTGCTCGACAGGAACAAGCACGGCGGCGTCGCCGACGTCATCGCCGACAAGCGCCACCTGCAGTTCTACATGCACGGCACCGGCCACTGGCTGGGCATGGACGTGCACGACGTCGGCCAGTACCGCGACACCGCCGCCGCAGGCAAGCCATCGCGCGCGCTGCAACCGGGCATGGTGGTGACGGTGGAACCGGGCATCTACGTGCGCCCGGCCGAAGGCGTGCCCGAAGAATACTGGAACACCGGCATCCGCATCGAGGACGATGTGCTGATCACCGCCGCAGGCCACACGATCCTGAGCAGCGCGCCCAAGACCGTGGCCGATATCGAACGACTGATGCAATGACAGAATCTACTACCTACGACGTCGCCATCTGCGGCGCCGGCCCGGCCGGCATGGCCCTGGCCGCGCTGCTGGCCAAACGCGGCATGCCCGCCGCGCGCATCGCGCTGATCGATGCAAAAACGCTGGCGCAGGCCAGCAACGATCCGCGTTCGATCGCGCTGTCGTGGGGCAGCCGGCAGATACTGGAAGAAATCGGCGCCTGGCCGGTCGCGGCGACGGCCATCCACGAGATCCACGTCTCGCGGCGCGGCCAGTTCGGCCGCAGCCTGATCACGCGTGATGAGCACCAGCTGCCGGCGCTGGGCTACGTGCTGCGCTACGGCGACCTGGTGACGGCATTGGGCGCGGTGTGCGGACGCGCCGGCATTGCGACGCTGCGGCCCGCGCGCGTCGAAGCGCTCGACGAAAGCAGCGAGCAGGTCGTGCTCACCATCGGCGGCGAGCAGCCGCGCGTGGTGCACGCAGCGATCGTGGTGCAGGCCGAAGGCGGCTTGTTCAGCGATCAGGAAAGCAGGGCGCAACGCCGCGACTACCAGCAGACCGCCATCATCGCGCAGGTGCGCAGCAGCCGCGCCATCGAACACCGCGCCTTCGAACGCTTCACCGAACAAGGCCCGCTGGCGCTGCTGCCGCAAGGCGAAGAGTATTCGCTGGTATGGTGCGTGCGTCCGGAAACGGCGACGCGCCTGCAAGCGCTGGACGAAATGGCCTTCCTGCAGGAGCTCGGTGCCGCCTTCGGCGACCGCGTCGGCCGCTTCACGCACGCCACCCCGCGCCTGGCCTTCCCGCTCGGATTGAACGCCGACCCGCGCGGCACCGCGCGTAGCGCCGCCATCGGCAACGCCGCACAAACGCTGCATCCGGTAGCAGGCCAAGGCCTGAACCTCGGCCTGCGCGACGCGACGGTGCTCGCGCGCCTCCTGGCCCAGGGCGCCACGCCAGCGATGCTGTCGCAATTCACAAGCTTGCGCGCCCAAGACCGCGACACGATAGTGCGCCTGACCGATACGATGGCCCGCGTCTTCGCCAACGACTCCCCGGCGCAAGCGCTGCTGGGCCTGTCGCTGGCCGCCATCGACATGGTCGCCCCGGCCCGCAGCCTGCTGGCCGAACTGATGATGTATGGCAGTCGCTAAATTGCAAAACCGATCAAATTAAAACAGATTTGTTTTAAAACGATTTTGTTTTAAAACAAATCTGTTGTACCATGGGCTTCACGAGGAGGTGCCATGATTAATTACAACGTCAAGACTTACGGCCGCAATAAAGAGATCCGGGATCTGTACAAAATGTTCGCGGCCGACCGCGACGTCACGATGCCGGGGCCGCGTCGGTTAGGCAAAACGTTCATGCTTGGAAGATTGGTCGATGAGTCGGCAGCCAATGGATGGACTGCTGTGAAGGCTGAACTCGCTGGATGCTCCGACAGCGGCAGTGTCTTCCGTGAACTATGCGGGAAAATTGGGGGCGCGCGCGCAGGCGGTGCGCAGGCGATCGCTTTCATCACGCAACGACTGATGCAATTTGTCGCGCCCAGAACTGAATTCACTGGCCCATGGTATCAACCGTTTATCGGCGTTGATCATGAATCGTACTTTGAACGGTTGATACAAACTCTGCATGAAGATAAGGGACGCCGCTGGGTATTGTTGATAGACGAATTACCCATCTTCTTAAAGGCCTTGCATGATAAAGGTCCAGCAGGAGTTGCTAGTGCGCGCGACTTTATGAACAATCTGAATCGACTGCGAACTAACTATCCAAGGGTACGTTGGATGATCACTGGCTCTATCGGGATAGAGCCCCTCGCAAAAGTAGGTAGCTATATGGGTGCGCTTGCGAAATTTGCTCCTTTTAAGCTGGAACCACTGAGCTCCGACCAAGCCAAGGACTATATACAAGATCGGGCTCGCGCCGGCGGTTTTCTGCATCGACAAGAAATCACTGACGCGGAAGCCCAAGCTTTGATTGACGCAACAGGTTGGCTAGCTCCCTTTTATCTTGACGCGTTAACTGCACGTCTGGATGGACCTCTCCAATCCAATCCTGTGCAGGCTAAATTAGCCGTCGATGCAGCAATCAGTGATCTAATGAACGAGTGCGGCCCGATAACTTTCGGCACTTGGGAGGAACACCTGAGTAAACACTATAAGCCCGCCGACCGCGCTCTGGCACTCAAGGCGTTGGGAGCACTGGCGCACCATCCAAACGGCATGGATCTCGGCGGAGTGCTAGCCTCTGTCGATCGAGTAGATCTCTCTACAGATGAGCTTCGGCAAGTACTAATGCAGTTATGTAGCGATGGATTCATTATTGTCGATAGCTGGGGCAATCCAGAACCTCGGTGCCGTTTCCTCAACCCGTTGCTGCGACTTTGGTGGTTGCAAGCTCGACCTCACTTCAGCTCTTAACGCAGGCCCCCACCATGGAACTATCGTTCTTCAATCCAAATTCGCAAAAAGAATCAGACTTCTTGCTAGGATTCGTAGCCAGACAGCGCGCGCTGGATTTCTTTATCCGACAATTGCGTATAACACGCACCAGCAGCCCGGCTAATCACTATCTCATCGTGGCACCTCGTGGGTTTGGCAAAACATCTCTGCTGCGCCGCATCGCTATCGCTGTGCGCCTGGACGAAGAACTAAAAAATCAGTTTATCGCGCTCCGATTTCGCGAAGAACAACACAACGTTATCAGTTTAGATGTCTTCTGGCGTAACTGTCTGCAATCTTTGGCGGAAGCACTCGAGGATGAAAATGCCCCAGCAAGTGAAATCGCTAAGCTAAACGCAGCATGGGAACAATACGCCCCCCGTCAGGCGCTGTCGCAGCAAGAGCAAGATGGCGAACCTGCTTGGCAGGCGTTGCGTGAATATTGCGAACGAGCCCAGCGTCGCCCTGTACTGCTTATCGACAATTTAGATACCCTACTTCAAGGCTTAAGTTCGCAACATCAATGGGGATTACGCAAGCGCCTGCAGGGTGATGATGGACCAATGCTAATTAGCGCGGCGTCTCGCTATCCAGAGACGACCCATGATCACAACGCCGCCTTCTATGAGTTCTTTCGGATTCAGCCTTTAGCACGCCTTACGGATCAAGAGGTGTTCGCCTGCCTTCGCAATATTTCCCAATATCGAGGATCGGCCGGGCAACGGGTTTTGGATCTACTAAATACGGATCCCGGTCGTGTTGCAGCACTAAATACGCTTGCCGGCGGCAACCCTCGCACGTTGAGCGTGCTTTATGTTGTACTTGAATCTCATGCCAGCGCTGACTTGCTGTCACAATTGAACGCTATGCTCGACACCTTCACGGGCTGGTATCAAGCGCGCACGGAGGAATTGCCTTTGCAGACACGCGCCGTCTTTGATGCCTTGGCGCTGAACTGGGATCCGATGACCGCCGCCGCCCTTGGCTCTGCCACTGGGCTAGACACGCCAATCGTCAGCAGCCAACTATCTCGTCTTGAAAAAAGCAGCTATGTTGAACGGGTCTCACTGAGCACAAGCGGAAAAGGGCGCAACGGCTATCAAGTTAGCGAACGTTTCTTCAATATCTGGTATTTAATGAGGAACGGCCCACGTCGAGCTCATA
>Ga0247742_10003265_pt1 | contig 10297 bp, 11 predicted proteins | sample UWRJL208509C2_FD_180944 | JGI IMG/M metagenome (GOLD analysis project Ga0247742, IMG submission 180944) | Plant litter microbial communities from Arlington Agricultural Research Station in Wisconsin, United States - UWRJ-L208-509C-2 | ecosystem: Environmental > Terrestrial > Plant litter >... | reverse complement strand
TACACCGCGATGCCGCCGAAATCCGACGGTTCGCCGAACCGGCGCATCGGGATTCGCGGCATCACATTGGCGACGAACTTGTCGTTGCCCATCAGCCCCGCAGTCATCTCGCTCTTGATCCAGCCCGGCAGGATCGCATTCGCCGTGACGCCCTGCCGCGCCAGTTCGACCGCCAGCGCGCGCACCAGCGCGTTGATCGCCGCCTTGGTCGCCGCATAGTGCTCGTTGCGCGCGGTGCCGAACAGCGAGGCGAGACTCGAGGTCGCCACCAGCCGGCCGAACGGATCGCCCGCCGTGGCGCGCTCGGTCATGTGCCGCGCGGCGGCCTGGAACACATGGAAGACGCCGTCGAGATTGGTGGCGAACATGCTGCGCCACTGTTCCTCGGTGCGGTCGATGAAGGCATGCCGCCCGCCGCCACCGATGCCTGCGTTCGCAAAGCAACCGTCGACCCGGCCGAATTTCTGCAGCGTGGCGTCCATCGCCGCCTTCACCGAGGCGGTGTCGGTGACGTCGCACACCCTGGTGTCGACCTGGCCGGCGCAGGCCGCCATGGTCGCAGCCGCAGCCGGCGCAGGCCGCCATGGTCGCAGCCGCAGCGGCGTTCTTGTCGGCATTGCGTCCCCAGACCGAGACGTTGCAGCCGGCGGCAGCCAGCGCCTGCGCGATACCAAGCCCGATGCCGCCATTGCCGCCGGTGATGACCGCGACGCGGCCCGTGAGATCGAAAATGCTCATGACGTTTCCTGTGTTTGGGCGCGCGTGGGCCGTGCGTCCCGGTGTGGTCTGATACTCGTGGGCAAGCATGGACAAGCACGTGCAAAAAATCAAATATGCCGGTCGACATCCAATGCTTCCACACCGCGGAATTACACGCGGAAACCCGCGAGGAAACCATGCAGTTCAAACACGTCACGCTCGATTTCGACAGCGCCGTCGCCATCCTGAAGCTCGATCATCAGGAGGTGATGAATGCGGTGTCGATCGACATGCTCGGCGGCCTCGGTGAGGCGCTGGACGAGATCGAGGAGCGCCGCGCGCAGGTGCGCGCTTTGGTGATCACCGGGGCGGGCCGCGCCTTCTGCACCGGCGCCAATTTGCAGGGCCGCAACAACAACGTCACCAAGAAGAGCGGCGCCGGCGCCGCGCTGGAGACCGCCTTCCATCCGTTTCTGCGCCGCCTGCGCGGGCTGCACTGCCCGATCGTCACCGCGGTGAACGGCCCCGCGGCCGGCGCCGGCATGAGCTTCGCGCTGATGGGCGATCTCATCCTGTGCGCGCGCTCGTCGTACTTCCTGCAGGCATTCCGCCGCATCGGCCTGGTGCCGGATTGCGGCTCGACCTGGCTGCTGCCGCGCATTATCGGCAAGGCGCGTTCGGTGGAATTGTCGCTGCTCGGCGAAAAGCTGCCGGCGGAAAAGGCGCTGGAATGGGGGCTGGTGAACCGCGTGTATGACGATGCGGCGCTGATGGAAGAAGCCATGAAGCTGGCGCACGATCTGGCCAACGGTCCGACGCTGGCGCTGTCGCTGATCCGCAAGCTATATTGGGAGAGCAGCGAAAATTCCTTCGAAGACCAGATCAATCTCGAAGTGCAGTCGCAGCGCATCGCCGGCAACAGCACCGACTTCAAGGAAGGCGTCTCGGCATTCCTGGAAAAACGCCCGGCGAAGTTCACCGGCCAGTAGGCCATGGCCGCGGAGTCGACGGAGCCGTTGCTGGCGCGAAGCGTCGCGTCGTGGTGCGCCGACGCCACTGGCGTGTCCGCCGTGACGCGGCTGTCCGGCGGCGCCAGCCAGGAGACCTGGTCGTTCGATATCGAACATCCCGACGGCAATCTCGGCGCCATCCTGCGCCGCGCGCCGGCGGGTTATGGCGCCGCGTCGGGCCGCGCCTGCGGGCTCGACACCGAGGCGGCGCTGATCCGGCGCGCGCAGGAGGCCGGTGTGCCCGCGCCGGTGGTGCTGCATGCGCTCGACGAAAACGACGGGCTCGGCACCGGCTTCATCATGAAGCGCATCGCCGGCGAGACCATCCCGCGCAAGATTCTTCGCGATGAACTCTTTGCAGCCGTGCGGCCGAAACTGGCGCATCAGCTCGGCGGCATCCTGGCCGGCATCCATGGCTTGCCGCAGGCCGAGCTTCCCGAACTGCGCCGCATGACGGCGGCGGCGGAGATCGACGAACTCGCCGATGATATCGCGGCGTTCAACTGGCCGCGGCCGGTGTTTCAACTGGCGCTGCGCTGGCTCAGGGATCGCGACCCGGGCGTCGCCGACCGCGTCACTTTGGTGCATGGCGATTTCCGCCACGGCAATCTGATGATCGGGCCGGACGGCGTGCGCGCGGTGCTGGACTGGGAGCTGGCGCATCTCGGGGATCCCATGGAGGACCTCGGCTGGATCTGCGTCAACTCGTGGCGGTTTGGCGAGATCGACCGGCCGGTCGGCGGGTTCGGTGAACGCAACGATCTGTTCGCGGGCTATGAGGCCGCGAGCGGCATGCGCATCGATCCGTCACGCGTCAAATTCTGGGAAGTAATGGGCACGCTGCGCTGGGGCGTGATGTGCTGCGGCATGATGCAGCGGTTTCGCGACGGCCCCGACCATTCCATGGAACGCGCAATGATCGGCCGGCGATCGTCGGAGACCGAGATCGATCTGTTGCGGTTGCTGGCGCCGCGGGCATGATCCCGAAAAGTGGCTTCCGATTTTCGGACCAGATCATGCCCAATCAAGGAGTTTCGCATGCAGGATGAGCCGACGCCCGCCGAACTGACCAAGGCCGTCGCGGACTTTTTGCGCAACGATATCGCGCCACAGATTTCCGGCCACGCTGCGTTCAAACTGCGCGTGGCGATCAATGCGCTCGACCTGGTGACGCGGCAGTTGTCATTGCAGGGCGACAGCGATGCCGCGGAATTGCACGGGCTGACGATGCTGCTCGGCGTGCACGGCACGCTGGCGGGATTGAACGCGGACTTGGCCGAGCGCATCGCGGCAGGCGATGTCGATCTGGATACGCCGGGCGTGAAGGAGCATCTGTGGCAGACGACGTTGGCAAAACTCGCCGTCGATCAGCCGAATTATGCGGCGTATAAAAGGGAGACGGAAAAGTAGGGTGGGTTGAGCGCTTGCGAAACCCACCACCCTCTGCCGGTGGGTTTCGCGAAGATGCTCAACCCACCCTACGGGGAAGCCGGGCACCGCCCTCTCCACCGTCGTCCCCGCGAAAGCGGGGACCCATAGCCTCTGTCTTCTCAAGTGAAACGAAGTCGTCTCCGCCTTCCCGCAACAGGGCGACGGCGGTTATGGGTCCCCGCTTTCGCGGGGACGACACGGCGTACCTACTTCCCCTTCCAGTCCGGCGCGCGCTTTTCCGAGAACGCCTTCGGGCCCTCGATGTAATCCTGCGACGTCACCATGGCCTGCACCGCCGGGTATTCGCGCTGCTCGGCGATGGCCTGCTCCAGCGATACGTTCATGCCCTTCTGGATGGTCTGCTTGGACGCGCGGATAGACATCGGCGAGTTCTTGCAGATCGTTTCGGCCCAGCGCAAAGCGGCATTCAAAGCCTCGCCCTGCGGCACCACCTCGTTGACGAAGCCGAGCCCAAAGCCTTCCTGCGCCTTGACGTGACGTGCCGTCAGAATCATGCCCATGGCGCGCTTCATGCCGATCTGCCGCGGCAGCCGGTGCAGGCCGCCGGCCAATGCCGCGAGGCCGACGCGCGGCTCGGGCAGCGCGAAGGTCGCGTTCTCCGAGGCGATGACCAGGTCGCAGGCCAGAGCGATCTCGAAGCCGCCGCCCATGGCGACGCCGTTGACTGCGGCGATGATCGGCTTGTCGCAGTCGAACCGCGCGGTGAGGCCGGCGAAGCCGGAGGTGTTCCAGCCGCGCTTGCCGCCGGCGGCCTGCCATTTCAGGTCGTTGCCGGCACAAAACGCCTTGTCGCCGGCGCCGGTAACCACCGCTACCCACTGCTCGGGATCGGCGGAAAATTCGTTGAACACTTCGTGCAGCTCGTTATGCGCGTCGGTGTGCAATGCGTTGTACACTTCCGGCCGCGACAGCGTGACGATGGTGATCGGGCCCTTGCGGTCGACCTTCGAGAATTGCAGCGCCATCGGCGTTTCCTTTTTTCGTTATGCAGAATTTGCGCATTGCGGCCGCGCTTGACTTGATCTGACGGTGCCACCTTAATCGCTCGATTAACAAGAGCAACAATGCTCGGCAACATCGGGAGAGCGCCTTGGATTTTTCATTGCCGGCCGACCTGGTCGCCTATCTCGGCGAACTCGATTCCTTCATCGAAAAGCAAATCAAGCCGATCGAGGAAAGCGACGACAACATCCGCTTCTTCGATCACCGCCGCGAATATGCGCGCACCGATTTCGAGAATGGCGGCCTGCCGCGCCATGAATGGGAAAAGCTGCTGCGCCGCGTGAAGAATCTTGCGGACGATGCCGGCCATCTGCGCTTCGCAATTCCGAAGGCCTATGGCGGACAGGCCGGCTCCAACCTGTGGATGGCGGTGATCCGCGAGCATTTCGCCTCGAAAGGCCTCGGCCTGCACAACGACCTGCAGAACGAGCACTCCATTGTCGGCAACCTGCCGCTGGTGACCATGCTGGATCGCTACGGAAGCGCCGACCAGAAGGCGATGATCGAGGGCTCGATCACCGGCAAGTACCGCATCACCTTCGGATTGACCGAGCCGGAGCACGGCTCCGACGCCACACATATGGAAACCCGCGCGGTGCAGGAGACGCGCGATGGCGTCAAGGGATGGGTGATCAACGGCGAGAAGATGTGGACCACCGGCATGCATGTGGCGACCCACTGCGCGTTGTTCGCGCGCACCTCGGGCAACGACGGCGACGCGCGCGGCATCACCTGTTTCCTGGTGCCGGCGAAGGCGGACGGCGTGAAGATCGAGGAGTACATGTGGACCTTCAACATGCCCACCGATCACCCGCGCGTCTCGTTCACCGATGTGTTCGTGGCGGAGGATGCGCTGTTCGGCGAGATCGGCCGCGGGCTGTCGCTGGCGCAGTGTTTTGTGCACGAGAACCGCATCCGCCAGGCGGCGAGTTCGCTGGGCGCTGCGGTGTACTGCATCGAGGAGAGCGTGAAATACGCCCGCGAGCGAAAGCCGTTCGGAAAAGCGCTGGCGGAGAACCAGGCGATCCAGTGGCCGCTGGTGGAGCTGGCGACGCAGGCGGAGATGCTGCGGCTGTTGATCCGCAAGACCGCGTGGGAGATGGACAAGCTCACCCAGGCGGAGGTCGAGCACACTTTGTCCGACCGCGTGTCGATGTGTAATTTCTGGGCCAACCGGCTGTGCTGCGAGGCCGCCGACCGCGCCATGCAGGTGCATGGCGGCATGGGCTATTCGCGGCACAAGCCGTTCGAGCACATCTACCGCCACCACCGCCGCTACCGCATCACCGAAGGCAGCGAGGAAATCCAGAAGCGCAAGGTCGCGGGATTTCTGTTCGGGTACATGGGCGCGGGGAAGCATTGAGGCGCGCGGACCTCGCAGCCGTCATTGCGAGGAGCGAAGCGACGCGGCAATCCAGAGGCCACAAGCTCGGCAAAAACTGGATTGCTTCGTCGCAAGGGCTCCTCGCAATGACGGCGGAGAGGTCAGCGAATTAAATCCGGTATCTCCCCCGGCGCCGCGCACAAATGCCCCGCGCCGGCGTCAACCAGCTCCGCGCGGCTGCCGTAGCCGTACAGCACGCCGATGGTCGCGATGCCGTTGTTCGCCGCGCCGATGATGTCGTGCTTGCGGTCGCCGATCATGATCGCGCGCGCCGGATCGGTGGAGGTCTCCTCCAGCGCGTAGCGCAGCAGGTCGGTCTTGTGGACGCGGGTGCCGTCGAGCTCCGAGCCGAACACACGGCCGAAATGACTTCGCAGTCCGAAATGATCGATGATGCGGTCGGCGAAGACGTGCGGCTTGCTGGTGGCGACGAACAGCCGGCGGCCACCTGCTGCCACCGCCGTCAGCACGTCCGCAATGCCGGGATACAGCGTGTTCTCGTACAGCCCGACATCGCCGAACCGCTCGCGATACAAGTCGACCGCGCGGTCGGCATCGGCATCGGTGGTGCCGAGCAGCGCCTTGAAGCTGGCATGCAGCGGCGGGCCGATGCACCAGGTCAATTCATCCTGGCTCGGCACCGGAATATCGAACTTGGCCAGCGCGTACTGGATCGACGCGGTGATGCCGATCTTGGGATCGCTCAGCGTACCGTCGAGATCGAAGAACACGGTGTCGATGGCGGGAGTGGTCGGCGTGAACAGGCCCATTCAGTTGGCATATCTGGCGGTGAGGTCGCGCGAGATCTTCGAGCCCTCCTCGATATAGCGGCGGATGGCGATGCCGGCGGCCGGGGTGCAGGTGCGGTAGGTCTGCTGGAAGCCGGCATAGCCGCGGTTGAAGCTGGCGATCATCCGGGTACGGCGGTCGCCGGACGGCGTCTCGGCGTCGACCAGCGCCTGCATCTCGTTGCGCCACTTGGCGCCTTCGTTGTTGCCGCAGATGCCGCGCAGGTAATGCAGCGTGCCCAGAATCTCCGCCAGCCGCGCCAGGTCGCCGTCGAACGGCGCAGCCGCGTCCTGCGCCCGGGCGGAGCCAAGGCCGAGCGTGGCGGCGATCAACAAAGCGACGAGGAAATGCTTGGGCATGACGGGTCCAGGAACCCGGCTGATATGCCTTCTCGGGGGGCGCGGCGCAAGCAGCGGCTCAGGCCCGGCTGAGGCGGTAAGCTGCGTCGATGATTTCCTGCAGGCCGGGGGTCAGCGGGCGCTCGCCCAGCGCGTCCGGCGGCAGCCAGGCGAAATCGCTGCATTCACCATTCAGCACCGGTTCCCCGGCGACCCAGCGCGCGGCGAACGACATCACCACGAAATGCTTGCCGGCGCCGGAGGTGGTCGGCAGCACCTCGCGCCAGCCGGCCATGCCGAGAATCTCGATTTCAAGGCGGGTTTCTTCCATCACCTCGCGGGCCAGCGCTACATGCAGCGGCTCACCGAATTCGACGCGGCCGCCGGGCACCGACCACGACCCCTGGGCAGGCGGATGGGCGCGCTGGATGAGAAGGACCTTGCCGTCGCGAAAGATCGAGGCAGAGACGGCGAGTTGCGGGCGAATCGGGGCTTCTGAGGTCATGAAGCCTTATACGCCATGATGTCGTCGACGCTGGATTCCTGGTCGCGGCCGTTGATGACGCCGCCAGCAACGCCGACCAACGGCTTGACCCAGTCCGACGCCTGTTCGGCCAAAGTGGCGCGGGTCTTGTCCTGGTGCACGGCGCGCATCGCCTCGCCTACCGCGGTGAGGATCGAGGTCATGGTGGCGACCACGGTGTCGAATTCGGCGCGCACCGAGGGCTGCGCCGATTCATAGGAGGCGATGGCCAGGTCGCGGGCCTTGAAGTTGGATTTGATGAAGTGCTCGGCATAGCTCAGCGGCTGCCATTCCAGGAACAGCTCGTAGCAATCCGGCATGTCCGGGATCAGCTCGAGCAGCATGATGGCTTCGTTGAAGTGGTTCAGGTAATCTGTCGCCAGCCCCGTGCGCGGATTGATGTTGGCAGCCATCAGCTCCGCCGCAGATGCAGTCATGGCTGCATTGGCGCTTCCCGGGTCGTGGCGAGTAGGCTGCGCCGGTTGGAGGGCCGTCATGGTCATCTTTCGCACTGTTGGCGTTTCGGGTTAAAACCGCCTGAAGACATCACCACCCTGGATAGAGAATGTGTGGACGGTTCGTCATTACATCGGCGCCGGAAGCGTTGCGGCAGGTATTCGGCTACGTCGAGCGGCCGAATTTTCCAGCGCGTTACAATGTTGCACCGACGCAACCGGTTCCCGTCGTCATCGTTGAAAGCGGCGCGCGCCATTTCCGGCTGATGCGCTGGGGCCTGCTGCCCTCCTGGGTCAAGGACCCCCGCCAGTTCACGCTGCTGATTAATGCGCGCGCCGAGACCGTGCAAGAAAAGCCTGCCTTCAAGAACGCCATCCGGCGCCGCCGCTGCCTGATTCCGGCCGACGGCTATTACGAGTGGCAAAGTTCCGGTGAACGCAAACAGCCGTATTTTATCCATCCCGCGGCGGGCGGGCCGATCGGCTTTGCCGGCCTGCAGGAAACCTGGATGGGGCCGAACGGCGAAGAGCTCGACACCGTGGCTATCATCACCGCGCAGGCGACCACCGGCCTATCGGTGCTGCATCACCGCGTGCCGGTGACCATCGCGCCGGAAGACTTTTCGCGCTGGCTGGATTGCAGTTCGGACAGCGCCGACGACGTGATGACGCTGCTGACCGCGCCGGCTGACGGCGCGTTTGCGTGGCATCCGGTATCGGCGGCAGTGGGCAAGGTGGCGAATGACGACGCGCAGCTGATCCTGCCGATCACGGCGCAGCAAATCGCGGCGGCGGAAGCGGCCACGCCGGTGACGAAGATGGCGCGGAAAGCGGTCGCGGCGGTGGGCGACGATGGCGGACAGGGGTCGTTGTTTTAGTGTTACGCGACGCCCTCCCAGCCGTCATTGCGAGGAGCCCTTGCGACGAAGCAATCCAGTTCTTGCCGATTTTGTGGCCTTCTGGATTGCCGCGTCGCTTCGCTCCTCGCAATGACGGTTGTGAGGACGGAGGCAGGCCGCCTTACGGCGTCAACTCGCGGCCATCCAGCCACTTCGCGTAGACGATGCGCTGCTGCTCGCCGAAACCGATCGACTCGTAGAACGCCTGCACCTGGGTGTTGTCGCCGCGCACCATCAGTTGCAGCTTCTCGATGCCCTTTTCGCGCAACCAGTCCTCCGCGGCGGCCATGATCGCGCGGCCAAAGTTCTTGCGCTGATGGTTGGGATCGACGCTGACATAGTACACCCAGCCGCGATGGCCATCGTGCCCCACCAGCACCGAGGCGGCCAGCGCATCGCCGTCGCGGCCGAGCAGGATATCCGCATTGTCGCTGCGTCGCGCCAGCGCGATGTCGGCTTCCGGATCGTTCCACGGCCGCACCAGCCCGCAGCGCTGCCATAGCGCGATGACCTCAGCCATGTCGGCATCCTCGATCGAAGCGATCGACAGCGTATCAATGCTCATCGCGCCACCGGCAGCAGCACCTTGCCCGGATTGAGGATGTTCAGCGGGTCGAGCATCGCCTTCAGCCCGCGCATCAGCTCGATGGCCACGGGATCCTTCACCGCGGGCAGTTCGGCCGCCTTGAGCTGGCCGATGCCGTGCTCCGCGGAGATCGAGCCGCCCATTCGCAGCACCACTTCGAACACCACCGCATTGACGTCGTGCCAGCGCGCCAGGAAGTCGGGTGTGCTCCAGCCTTCCTTGGGCTGGGTGACATTGTAGTGGATGTTGCCATCGCCGAGATGGCCGAACGGCACCGGGCGGATGCCTGGAATGAGCTTGACCACCGCCGCATTGGCCTCCGCGATGAACGCCGGCACCGAGGCGACCGGCACCGAGATGTCGTGCTTGATCGAACCGCCTTCCGGCTTCTGCGCCGGCGAGATTTCCTCGCGCAACTTCCAGAACCCCTGGCGCTGCGCGATGTTGGCCGCAATGACCGCATCATCGACGATGCCGTCCTCCATGCCGCGCTCCAGAATCTTCTCCAGCATGCCGGTGGAGTCCTCGCGCGATGACGACAGTTCCATCAGCACGTACCAGGGATGCTTGCTTGCCAAGGGATCGCGCACGCCGATGCCGTGGCGCACGGAAAAATCCACCGCAATGTCGGCGATCAGCTCGAAGGAGGTCAACTGGCCGGCGGCCTCTTCGCGGGAGATCTGCAGGAGCTTCAATGCGGCTTCCGGCGACTGCAGGCCGACAAAGGCGGTCTCCATCGCGCGCGGCTTCGGAAACAGCTTCAGGGTGGCCGCAGTGATGATGCCCAAGGTGCCTTCGGCGCCGATGAACAGGTTGCGCAGGTCGTAGCCGGTATTGTCCTTCTTGAGCTTCGACAGGCCGTTGAGAATCCGGCCGTCGGCCAGCACCACTTCGAGGCCGAGCGCCATCTCGCGCGCCACGCCGTAGGCCAGCGCGGCGGTGCCGCCGGCATTGCTGGAGAGGTTGCCGCCGATGGTGCAACTGCCTTCGGCTCCCAGCGACAGCGGAAACAGCCGGTCGACCTCCGCGGCGCGGGTCTGCGCATTCTGCAGGATCATGCCGGCTTCCACGGTCATGGTGTTGGATTCGGTGTCGATCTCGCGGACCTTGTCCATCCGCCGCATCGACAGCACCACCTCGCCGCCATAGGGCGTCTGGCC
>Ga0247742_10003264_pt1 | contig 10300 bp, 14 predicted proteins | sample UWRJL208509C2_FD_180944 | JGI IMG/M metagenome (GOLD analysis project Ga0247742, IMG submission 180944) | Plant litter microbial communities from Arlington Agricultural Research Station in Wisconsin, United States - UWRJ-L208-509C-2 | ecosystem: Environmental > Terrestrial > Plant litter >... | reverse complement strand
CATGAGTCGTCGTACCGACGCAGCCCGAGCATGGGGGGCGTGGATATGAGGGATGTTACTTCCTGAACCGCGTTCCACTCCCAGCTTCTCCAGCTTCTCCTCGATATTCTTCTGCTTCATGGCCTCCCAAGCGAGCTAATTTAAGCCGAAGTTAACATACTGTCAAATATATACCCGAGCCAGAAATACACACCTTTCCGGGGAGATACACGTCAATCGAGTTTGGTAGCTCGTGTCTCCAAGAATCTGGAGGAAAGATTTCTGCTGTAGTCGTGTCAGCCGGAATGACTTGCACATCCCTATATTTGAAATCATTTGACAATGGTTCCCTGGCCCAATCACGGCGCGTCGAAGGCTCGCCATCCTCTCCAGCAACAGTCTCCTTCGGTAAATTAACGATAACTTTCTTGCGCTTCTCCGGTACCGCAGGAGTAGCGGAAACCGTTGCTCCGGGAGTGGCAGGTGCGGCTGGGGGCAATGGACTAAGTTTTCGAGCAGGACCCCCGAGTACCGCTTTCGGAGGGCCACCAATGCTCAATTGCCTCCTATTTCGATTCGGGAACGGATGTGAGGGCGGTCCATGAGGTTGGGCACCCGGTGCAAGCACCATGGAAGGTCGGGGGAAATGTGTAGCAACAGGGGTCATGAAGTTGGGAGGGTGGATGCCAGCGGCTGCCAGATGCATGCTGGCCTGGTTCGGGTGATGGGTAGGCCGCCCAGGAGCGCCTGGCATTGGTGGTTGGAAGAACGACTGCATAGGCGTTTGCAATGGGTTCGCCATGGAGAATGCTGGGTGAAAGCTCTGCTGGATACTGGTCGGCAGGGCAGGCGAGTACATGCCCGCGGTAGGCTGCTGCATATTGAGATTTGGGGCTATGCTGAGCCTAGGTAGGTGCTCCCCACGACGGTTGGACATTGCGAACGATATGGAATACTGTTAGCAAAGAAAAATGAGACCCAATGTGGCTTTTGTTGGCTTTGATGTAGTCCCGGGAAGAGACAAATGAAGCCTAACACGACAATGGGGTGTACGAGCACCTTGACTTCAAAAAGAAGACGACGAGTGGCCCGTGCCAGCGATAGTGGTGGTGGTTGTGGTCGAAGTCGGGGACAACGTACAATGGCCAGTCAGGACCCTGCAGCAAAATCTTACCACGTGTGCCCAGCGCGACCGTAATTCTCACAGCTGCCTTACTAGCGCTTAGTATTTAGGCAGCTAAATACCCTGCAGCATTTGTCTCGGAAAAGGTACTTAACCTGCTTCGCGTTTATGTTTACTGCTAGACAGTGACCGCCCCTGCTGTGTTCAAGGGAGCACTAGCGGAGGCAGATTAGAATTCCAGGTCCCTAGTATTTCCGAAGATGCGCCACTTGCACAAATACCAGTCGCCTTGGCTTCTATCAGAGATCCATTAGACGGTGCATCCCAACGAAGCCATCTCAGGACTTTATGTTCCGGCCTTAAGCGCCAATGTTTTTTTCCCGCAGTGTTTTACACCACCACCACCACCTTGTCCGATCCAAATTATGAGGAAGCTTTGACACTTTCCCCCACGCCTTCTATAAATATTTATTTACGCACAAGCTGCGCGGTGTCTTAAGAATACCATGCAAGAGATCCTCACTTCCTGTAGATAATCTGGACAAAGTTGCAACTATACCTAACCGGTCTGAGAGACCTCGGCTTCAACTCAGCGTTCAATGGAAATATTCATCGACTTCAAGTTCAAGGTTGCTCCCAGACGCGTCGGTCCTCTGGCATCCAACTGGCATCAGTCTGAATTTTGAAATTTACGGAGCTTAGATGGTGAGGCCATTGAATTATTTATAATTATACACACGGAGCTTAACTTTCTTAGGCGCCGGAGCATACAACCAGGCGTCATTCTACATTCCTACTCATCATGGTCGCTGCTGAACCAGCAGATGTGACAGCACGCGTCTCGTTGTGACAATTACCTTATTCGGACTATCGGGACTTCGGGTATAATTTGCAGCTTGCGACAGGTTATCCGCCTCCCTTCACCACTAAACAAACCCCCTCCTCCCCATTTTCTCTACCCTCTCCGGACCATGTCAATATCACTGCTACGCCGTCATTCGACTTCCTCTACAAAGTCTGCTGTCAATGCCACCCGTCTCAGTGCGCGTGCATGGAGAAATACACCAACATACCTGCGTTCATTGAACACAAACTCTCAGGAAGGTTTACTTGCCGAGGTTGATGTACGTTAGGGTACAGCATCTGCAGATGATTTAGCTACTGATTTAACATCTTCATACTATAGCCTTCCAAGCTCGAGGTTACAAGGACGACAATACCAAAGACTCCTCCTCCAGCAACCACACTTAAATTTGGCCATACCTTCGTGAGTCGTTTGTTTAACCTGCGAACATCTTGGTACTGAAAGGCCGCACCCCACTTCAAGACCGATCATATGCTCACCATCCCTTGGACTCTCGAGTCAGGATGGGGCTCACCACAGATCAAACCCTGTGCGTTTCTACAGAGCCTATCTAATCCCCATGTCCTCACCCAAATTTACCGGCAGACGGACCACTCGCTCTGGAACCAAGCTCTACGGTGTTACACTATGCCCAAACCATCTTCGAAGGCATGAAAGCCTATCAAGATATAAACGGTCGCGTAACCTTGTTCAGACCCGACATGAACATGAAGCGCATGAACAGCAGCGCTCATCGAATTGCTCTTCCTGTAAGCATAATTCAATACCCATTCCAAAGCCTACACGTAGCACTAACGACCTGCATCATTTGTAGAACTTTGACGGTGGCGCAGTATTAGAATTGATCAAGGAACTTATCCGGCTTGACAAACATTGGATACCGACTGAAGCTGGCCACAGTCTCTATGTTCGTCCTACGCTAAGTAAATCGCGTCTATTTTTGTTCGATACCCTTATGCTGACGATCACCTTCCATCTAGTTGGGACACAAAAAGCCATTGGTGTGAGCCCTCCAAACGAAGCCCTACTTTTTGTTATCCTCAGCCCTGTCGGACCATACTATCCTGATGGCTTCAAACCTGTATCTCTTTTCGGAACCACCGAGTACGTGCGGGCCGCTCCTGGTGGTACGTCCAAGTCTACTTCCAAAAATACATCTATTCTACCCCAGTCTTCACCTGACCACCCACGTTCTCGCTAATCTAGGTACTGGCGCTTTCAAACTTGGCGTCAACTACGCACCAGGCATCCTCCCTCAAAAACACGCAGCCAAACAAGGATACGCCCAAAATCTCTGGCTCCATGGACCTGAGCACTACCTAACGGAGGTGGGCACGATGAACATGTTCGTTGTGTTCAACAAAGACGGCCGCCACGAGCTCGTCACACCACCGCTGGATGGAATGATCCTGCCGGGTGTTACGCGAGACTCTGTTTTGACGCTTGCGCGTGATCATATGGAGGGAAAGAAGAAGCTTGACGGTCTACCGGGCGATCTCATCGTTTCTGAGCGGCCGGTAACGATGAAGGAGGTCAAGGAGGCTTCAGAGACGGGTCAGCTTGTTGAGCTGTTCGGTGCTGGTGAGTATTATATTGCTCTTCTGGCAGACGAAGTCTAAACCTGAGCTCCGTAGGCACTGCAGCTGTCATCAGCCCTGTAGACAAAATCGGTTATCTAGGGGACGATGTTATGATCCCGACGGGCAAGGATGGTATGGGTCCTGTGTCGCGTCCGATCTGGAAAGAACTCGTAGGTCGTCAAACCGGCATCATACCTAGTGACTGGAGCGTCCACGTCGCTTAGGCATTTCAAGCTCTATGCGTATATATGTAATTAATTTTGGTCTGCAATTTGCTTAGATCTGTGAACATTTTTTCACCCGCTTCATTCTTTTGAACCTCGAGGAGACGATAATGATAAGGGTTAAACGAATATGTAGAACACCCTCATATACCTTATGTTAACTGTAGAAGCAAAGTTACTGTCACTTTGTGCAATCGTAGCAAACGACTTATCACACTATGGGGTGAAGGGCTGCCTGCCTAAACGCAGGAGGTGGTCGACTTGCTGACCACCAGTAGATATTGACCTAGCTCTTGAAAAATACAGATATGGCAGAGAGAAAACAGAAACAGCAATAACCCAAGCCCACGGCAGCAAATTGTAAAATAAGTAGCTCATAGCATACCCATCCCATCCCCGTCGTCACCGTCATTACCCCACCCACTTGCGACGATCTCTTCTTCTTGCATATGGTCCGGTGATCGTCTGCTTCCCGAGTCGACACTACCTATAGGCAGCTCGCCGCTGGGTTCGCTTGAGGACGGTTTTATCGTTTGACTGCTTGAAGCACCATTGCTAGCGTTCTGGCTGCTGGTATACCATGATAACTGCACAGAACCGACAATGGGGATGTTTGAACCTTTTGCTAAACCCTACGCGAGAGCGTCGTAAGAATGTTATAGGGTCAGTCCGAAATAAGCAACACTTACTTGCTCTGCACCTGATCTTGATTTGAACGATACAACGAACGATCCAGTATTTTCGGCAGGCTCCACGCTATCTAGCTGCCCTGTCGTCTTAATATTGGATGAAACGTCAGCAACAAAACAAACTAGTCAATATGACAACGAACCTCAAACCAATCCCTCAACGCCTGCGAACTGTCCTCGCCAACACCTTTGACCAAGAGTTTCTTCGGCCGATTGTCCAGCTTCATGCTAGCTCTCGGTGGACCACCGCGCATTGGAGCACCACGGAAATAACCCCGTGCGCCTCGTGCACGACCACGGAAACCACCACGATATGGGGTTGACGACGGTAGAGATGAATCGAGACCGAGGCTTGCAGCCTGAAAGGTTTGAAGATTAATAAACGAAGATGATTTTACCTTAGGTCAAAATTTGAACGAACCTCAGCTTTAAGCCTCTCCAGCTTGGCCTTCAAGTCCTCCGTGGTCTCTCCTGACGGTTCATCCGTACGCATCTCAAGCTCCTTATCGAGCCTTTCCTTCTCCTTCTTTTCCTGTTCAGCCGCCTTGTCTGCAGGTTTCGTTGAGCCAGAGGCAGATGCTGACGACGAAGCCAACGCGGTCATCTCATCTCCCAACTTCCGAAGTCGGATCATGATATCTTTCTTCTCCTCTGCGGATGCGGTGGCGAGAGAAGCCATCAAACTCTTTTGTTCAGTGATTGTCTGCTCCAGCAGCTGCTGTTTTGCCGCGAGAGCGGAGAGAGTGGCCGAGCTACCTGGTGTTGCGGATGGTTTTCGAGGCGTTGAAATTGTGGATGTGGAGGATGGTGCAGCGGGCGGTTTAGTTGATGACGACCCCGGTGTGGAAGATGAAGGTGTAGGTGCAGCCATGTTGCCCGTCATGTTCGCCACTAAAGGTGCAGAAGCAGCCAACATCCTCGCTCCGACCTGCCCATGACCCTCCATCGGTCTGTGCCAAAATACCTTCACAAACCGGTTCCCGAAGACTGCATCCTCCGACTTCCATGCTGCATGCGCTTCATCGTGGTTTGAGAAACTGACTAATGCTTTTGCGCCCAATGCGTCGATTGCAACATTCGTCACGGTTCCGAACTTCTTAAACCATTCGTTGACTTGATCCAAGGAAAGCTTGTCTTCTGGAATCTTCTCCACGACAAGTGTCTTGTCCCCCCTCTTCTCAGGCCGGAAATTATGCACTTCTCCTCCAAAGGTTCCTCGTCCCCTCCCAGCCCCTCCCATGCCTCCTCGTCCTCTAAACCCACCACGACCTAATGTTTGTGGTCGTGTACCTGGTGTATGAGTACTGGTGCTATCGACTTCCATAGATCCGTTCATGTGCTGGTTTGGGTATTGAATCCCATTCATTGGTCCTGGAGCCTGCATGGAATGGTTATATCCTCCTCCCATCTGTTTAGGCACCTGAGAATTGGTGGATTGTTGCATATCCACATCTCCAGAAGGAGGAGGCTCAGCCTGAGCAGGAGGGATGTTCGGGGTCAAGTCCTGTATCACAGGCAGTTCACCGGACGCATTAATAGGGTGTACCACCCGACTTCCATCCTCTTGCTGTATTCGAGGCAATAATGGGGCCCGTTGGTGCTGCCGTGGGGGCATTGGCCGCATATCCATACGAGCCTCTTGTGGATCATAGCTCCCGTTTTGCATGAAGGGCATCCCATTACCGGGGAACATGGGCATGAATGGCATGCCCTGGGGATTAGAAAACATTTGGTTTGGAACGAGGGCGTCGTCCGCGTGGCTATACTTGCACATTGCACCTCTTGCGCAGTAACCAATATCTAAAGGAGAGTCAGAGATCATAAGTAGGTCTAAAGGTTTGAAACCCACTAAAATAATCCCTACAGATCCCCCGCTTCTGATCTGGTGGTTGGTATCCCTGCGGTCGTCTGTTGTTCATGGGACCCATCCCATTGGCGACCATGCCGTTCATAGCCATGCCGTTCATTGGTACAGCGTAGGGATTCATGCCCATGCCCATACCACCGCCGTTAAACTGCTGTTGAGGATTCCACGCTCCCGATGACTGCGGCCCATTCCCATCTCCTCCATTTCCATACCTCGAGAACTGTGTATCATTGTTCAGTCGAGGACCTTTAGAAGGTGGACGTCCATCTCGGTCGTCCCCTGTGTTACTCCGTTTCCGCGTCCGCGGTGGTTCAGACGAGGATGGCGTCACTAATCCATCCAATGGGATCGGGATGCCTTCTTCTAGTGATTTTTGTTGGGTTGGTGGAGAATTAGAAGTTGGGGCATAGGGTAGATATGATTTTGTCCGAAGCACAGTAAACAGTGTGTCAATGAACGGAGCGCATTCTGCACACGAGATATGGTTAGAAAATACCCGTCGCAAATAGGCCTCACCAACACACCTTTCTCCAAAAATTCGTCCAACTGTACGGCTAGCTCCTGTCGCATCTCATGTTCAGGAACATTGTGCTTGAGTAAAGCGAGGATATAATCAGCAAGTGCTCCAGGCTCTGCATCACATCTAACATTGAAGGTAAGACCTTAGTCAGTATTTCAAGGTTTGGAAGCAAACTGATAACACGAACATTGGCTCAAGAGTCCGGACAAGCCATGGCTTCAAATGGGGCGCAGAGGCCGGGTCAAATACCATGAAGTAAAAAGTGGTGGTGGTCGAAGGAAAAGATATGAAATGGAAGCGATTCAACAACCAACGCTGTGGCAATTGCTCAAGTCGCTGCCAGACCGAAAACAGTTGCAGAGTCGTATGTGTCAGCATCGGCCTTCGCCGATGCCTCCGAGTCAAATGGAGCTACCTCAATTCTTTGAAGCAACAGTTACTTATTCTCAATGAAGTATATTAATTAATTGTATTGCAACTCTGTTTGATCTCGTCCTAATACAAAGAAGGTATCAATACATAGAGAGCGATGATGGCTGCACTGAAACTGAGCAGCATAATGATTATCGTCATCAGGACGCTTCGCCGCGATATCATGCCCGCGTGGATAAGCACCTCCCATCCATTGATGTGTGTTGTAGATTATCCTTGAAGCCAATGTCGAATACGAGTCACTCACTGGAATGTAGATCAATAAGCAGACCACAAAAAAATCTCAGATCACGGCAAACTAGACAGTTGTCCTCGACCAGGTCAAAGTCGTCACATCGGCCATTGGAACAATAACCAGACAAATGAGGCAGGATATTTGACTTGTAGTCTTGATAGTGTCTGCTAGACATATCTTGACTTCAAATAAAATACGCCAGAGATCTTGATGCCAGCGACTTTTGCAGGAGCGATGGAATGATTTTGAGACACCCCTCAAACTCATAGCGTGCATCTTGGTCGCTATATTCCGTCAGAGGGCTGTTAAATCAACATTGAGCGCAATGTACTCGGATGCATAGAGAAAATGATACGAACTTTTGATATATATGCTCGAAACAGACAAGAGCAGCTGCGGCGCATATTTCTGCACGAAATGTGTACTCTCCAGATCGTACTGAGTCGGGAAAAAAGCTTGAAAATATTTGGCCATTTGACGGGACTTGCATGCCCTGAACAAAAGCCTAAATTCATCACATCCAACGTCGGACGTTATCATTGACGGCAAAAAGACCAGCGCAGCAGACCCAGAAGTCTCAGAAGCGAGTAATCCAGGACCAGTAGAGTCGAGAGAAGGAGTAAATGGCGTGGTTGAGCACACTTGGCAAGTAAATTTTTCATAATTGCAGAGAAGAGCTTTCCAGTTTTGCTTTTCGGGCCAGGTGCGCCAAGATGGAATGAGGTAGAGGCGAGATCTGCTTTGTTGCTAAAGATTCGCCAAACCTAGTCGCAAAGATTATGAAATCTAACCTATTCTCCAATCCCTGTTTGGACCACGAATACGTGGGTATCACTAGGCGCAAAAGTGATCTTTTCGACTACAAAAATGCATTTCCCACGCTTCAATCTTTCGAACTCGAAAAATTCGTTACTATTTGGAGTACCGTCGGTCCTCCATATAGAAATCTCGGTACTCCATATATCTTTTAATTTTTTCGAGCCCAAAAGTTCCGATTGTGATGTGATTTTTTGGATACCGAAAATGTGGTTTTGCGCCTAGTGTATCAAAGAGAAATCCATAAGTCGGTTATGAAGGTCTGGAGTCCATTCAACATACATCATCATATCCGCGACGGTTAAAAAGGAGGTCCGCATCGCAATAGGATCTTTCAACGGTGTCTGGTGAGTGATTGGGCATCTTGGTACATGATAACAGAGTACACACCAGCATCTCGTCCCATTTGCAAGCGATTAACGGCCATTAGTACAGCTTGTACAAGAATAGAGCCGCGATTCCCAAGATGGTGCTCTTGATCTCCGGTGGTCCCCAAGAAAGTCGGTGAGGGATGGATGCGCAATCCAAACAAGCCTGTTTTCGCTGTCGAACCGGATGGCTAAGGCAAGGCACCGAGACAGCGCTCAATATCACCCAACTTCAGTGAGAGAAAGGCCACAATGGTGTCCGTTTCCTCAAATGGGGTCCAAGGCGGTAGTATAGAATGGTCACCGCCTAATTTGAGAGTTAACAGTCCCAAAATCTTGAGCACCATTGTGATGTTCTCAACGGGGATGGTAGAGAACATATGCCGGTATAACAGATCCATATTGGAAAATGGAAGATCCTCATAAGGCATGTTCGGTTCCAATCCCAGGATGATCTTGAGTCGCTCGACTGGATGGTAGCGGGATGACCTGACATAGGCTATCAGAGTGGATGCGTAAATAAACTGGCCTGAAGATTTTAAGACCAGTTGATATAAAGTGTCTTCACCGGGCCAAGAGGATGGGATGAACTGCTTCAGTCGATGCATATCTAATCTTCTGGAATTCGTGTTCGAAATAGACGCGAATGTCTTCGTCGGTCTCGAATGAACTTTCCAGAGGAAGTCGCACGGAGAGAGAAGATATAAAGATGAGGTCCAAGCATGATCGGATATCCGTCTCGGGGCGACTGGCAATGAGGACTTTGAGAGGGAGATTACACACGAGGATGGCGTCGGCCATGACCTCGATGATGTGTCCTTGCATCTGGCAGTCGGTGCATTCATCCAAACCGTCAATGATTAACAGGACTGGTGCTGAGGTCGGTGTGAGTCCAGAGGCGTCATTGATAAGGGTGTTGAGTGGTTCAATGAGGAGAGTTTTCAACTAGACTTCAAGAGTCGCGTTGAATACGAGTAGGTCCCGTTCCACCGCATCTACGACAAGCGCCTTGAGCCCCAAGATGGCGAGTAATGCCTAATAAACTAATGTTGCCACAAGGGACAAGTGTGAAGCTCGTGCGCCATCATTCCTCGAGAAAAAGAAACCGGCCAGCAGCTGTGCCTTGTAACAGCGCTCAACCAGCGTTTTGCGCAATGACGGACTTCCCTACGCCAACGTCGCCGTATAGCCAAAGCATCCGTTCCCCCTCGTTTTCGTTGGCTACCCAGCTCATCTGGCGCTCGAAGACCGCAACACGAGTTTTCTCGTGGCATCGAGGCCGTTCAACGTCTTGTCCTGAGGTATGGATTGCGGATGGTACAACATGCTGTAAGAGCCCTTCAAATCCACCAACACCTATTGAAATCAGTTCTTGTCAGCAAGATGACTTGTTCGGAGAGAGAGAGCAATTACCACTGATGTGGGTGAGTTGAGTGAAGTTGCCTCCCGAGATTAGCACATTGTTACGTGGACCGAGGATACCGCCCTCCAACCGGAAATCGGCAGCGGATCAAATAGCGTGAAGCTTCAATGAACGAGAGCCTAGAAGACCCTGTATCTGTGCAGAGTTAGTAGAGAAGGTAGTGTCCAGCCCAGGCTATA
>Ga0247742_10003263_pt1 | contig 10302 bp, 8 predicted proteins | sample UWRJL208509C2_FD_180944 | JGI IMG/M metagenome (GOLD analysis project Ga0247742, IMG submission 180944) | Plant litter microbial communities from Arlington Agricultural Research Station in Wisconsin, United States - UWRJ-L208-509C-2 | ecosystem: Environmental > Terrestrial > Plant litter >... | reverse complement strand
GAGCAATATCAGCGGCTAAGGTGGTCTGGTCCGCGGTTCCGCGCACCGCCAGCGCCGACAGCAGGCTGTATTGCAGCGGCGTGATCTCGAACGCGCCGCACGCCTCCTGGAACAGCGCCACGTGGATCTGGTGCAGCCGGCGGATCAGGAATCCGGGCCGCTGCGGCAGCGGCCATGGCTTGTGCGCCGCGGCGTCGCGCGGCTTTTTGGCTTTGGGCAACGCGATCTCCTGATACCCCCGCGACTCGCGGCAACGGATGTCCCGCCAGTTATGGCACGCTCTTTGCTCTTGTAAAATACGAAGCATACTTCGTATTTTGGCGTGGCCCGCAAGAGCCGCCCAATTTCAGAGGAGACCGCCATGTCCGTCACCGCTACTTTCGACCTGCTGCTGCGCGGCGGCCGTGTCATCGACCCCGCGTCCGGCATCGACGGCATCAAGGATGTCGCCATCCGCAACGGCAAGATCGCCGCCGTGCAGTCCGACATTCTGCCGACCAGCGCGAAGGAAGTGATCGACGTCTCCGGCCAGCTGGTGTTGCCGGGCCTGATCGATACCCACGCGCATGTCTATCAATACGTCTCCGGCCGCTTCGGCATGAACCCCGACATGGTCGGCGTGCAGTCGGGCGTCACCACGCTGATCGATCAGGGCGGGCCGTCCTGCATGACCCTGCCGGGCTTTCGCCACTTCATCGCCGAGCCCGCCAAGTCACGCGTCTACGCGTTTCTATCGGCCTATCTGGTCGGCGGCCTGGAAGGCCACTTCTATCCCAACCTGTACAGCCCGGACGGCGTCGACATCGACGCCACCGTGAAATCGGCGCTGGCCAATCTCGATCTGGTGCGCGGCATCAAGGCCCATGCCGAAATCGGCGGCTTCGCGCGCTGGGGCATTCGCGTGCTGGAGATGGCCGCCGAAATCGGCAAGCAGACCGAGCTGCCGGTCTATGTGCACTTCGGCCAGCTCTGGGGCCTGCCCGAGAGCGGCACCAATGGCGAGGATGTCGATACGATTCTGGAGCGCGTGATCCCGCTGCTCAAGGAGGGCGACGTGCTGGCGCATCCGTTCACGCGGCATCCCGGCGGCTTCGTCAATCGCGAGGGCGAGGTGCATCCGGTGATCCAGGCGGCGATCGATCGCGGCCTCAAGATCGACGTCGGTCATGGCAGCCACTTCTCCTACCGGCTGGCGAAGAAGGCGATCGCCGCCGGCATTGTGCCGAACACACTGGGCGCCGACATCCATGGCTACAACACCCACGTCCCCGCCCCCGCCGGCACGCCGGAAGAGCACGAGGACGAGGAGAACCACCCGTTCGCCGGACAGGCCAAGTTCAGCCTAGTTCAGGCCATGAGTTCGATGATGGCGCTGGGCCTGACGCTGGAGCAGGTGGTGCCGATGGTGACGTCGAACCCGGCCAAGATGATCGGCCTGTCGGACAAGATCGGCTCATTGAAGGTCGGCATGGATGCCGACGTCTCGGTGATCACGACGAAGCCCGGCCGTTACATCCTGCGTGACAACGAGAACACCGAAGTGGTGGCCGATGGCCTGATGCAGCCGCTGTTCTGCCTGCGTGCCGGCGTGCGTCACGACGCGGTGGCGATCATCCTGCCAGAAGCGGTCGCCGCGTAACGCGGCCATCGATGGATCAGAAGGCGGGGGCCTGGCCATGCGCGACACGCGCGATATTTCTTCGGACGCACCTGCTGAAAAGCAGGGCGTCGGCGCGCGTGTCCTGCGCAAGGAAGACGACCGGCTGATGCGTGGTCGCGGCCAGTTCGTCGCCGATATTCGCCTTGCTGGATTGCAGGACGTCGCTTTCGTGCGCAGCCCGGTGGCGCATGCGCGGATCCGCGCCATCCACGTCCCCGAACGCTATCGCGACGTGGTGTTCACCGCGGCCGACCTCGATCGCGACGGCGTCAAGCCGATCCGCGCGGTGTCCGGCCTGCCGGGTTTCAAGATTTCCGAACAGCCGATTCTGGCGACCGGCAAGATCCGCCAGGTCGGCGAACTGGTCGCCATGTGCGTCGCGGCGACCCGCGCCGAGGCCGAGGATATCGCGGCGTCGGTGACGCTCGATCTCGAAGAGCTCCCCGCGGTGCACGACATGCTGAAAGCGCGCGAGCCCGACTCGGCGCTGGTGCACGAGCACTGGGGCGACAACATCTTTCTCGAAAGCTCGTTCGAGGTCGACATCTCCACGGCGCTGGACGCGCCGATCAAGGTGACGCGCGAGATTTCCACGGCGCGACAGTGCATGGCGCCGCTGGAAGGCCGCGGTGTGGTCGCCAGTTTCGATCATCGGCTCGATCAACTCACGCTGCATACCGGCAGCCAGATGCCGCATATCGTGCGAAATGGTCTGTCCGATTGTCTTGAGATGGATCAAGGCCAGATCCGCATCGTCTCGCCGGATATCGGCGGCGGCTTCGGCCACAAGGGCATTCTGCTGCCCGAAGAAGTGTGTCTCTCGTGGCTCACCATGAAACGCGGCTTTCCGGTGCGCTGGATCGAGGATCGCCGCGAGCACCTCACGGCCTCGGCCAATTGCCGCGAGCACCATTACAAGATCACTGTCTATGCGGATCGCGACGGCACACTGCGCGGCATCGACTGCGAAGCCACCGTGGATTCCGGGGCGTACTCGTCCTATCCGTTCTCCGCCTGCCTCGAAGCCGCGCAGGTCGCCAGCATCCTGCCGGGGCCGTATCTGATGCCGGCCTATCGCTGCCGAACGTTTTCGGTGGCCACCAACAAGTGTCCGATCCTGCCGTATCGCGGCGTCGCTCGCACCGGGGTCTGCTTCGCGCTGGAGATCATGATCGACATGGTCGCCGCTGCCGCGGGCCTGGAGCCCGGTGAAGTGCGTTTGCGCAATCTCGTTCGCCCCGAGCAGATGCCGTTCGACAACATCACCAAGAAGCATTTCGACAGTGGCAATTATCCGGAAGCGATGCGCCGCGCGCTGAAAATGATCGACGTCGACGCGGTGCGCGCGCGGCAGCGCAAGCATGAAGCCGATGGTCGGCTGATCGGCGTCGGGATGTCGATCTATTGCGAGCAGGCGGCGCACGGCACCTCGGTCTATGCCGGCTGGGGCATTCCCATGGTGCCCGGCCACGAGCAGGCCACCGCGCGCTTCACGCCGGATGGCGGTCTCGAACTACGCGTCGGCGTGCAGTCGCATGGCCAGGGCATGGAGACCACGCTGGCGCAGGTCGCGCATGAAATGTTAGGCGTCGATATCGGCAAGATCCGCGTCGTCCATGGCGACACCGCCATGACGCCATATTCCACCGGCACCTGGGGCTCGCGCTCCATGGTGATGGCCGGCGGTGCGGTGGCCACCGCCTGCGCCGAACTCGCCGAGCGCGCGAAAAAAATCGGCGCCAAGCTGCTGCAAGTCGATGTCGCCGACGTGATGCTCACCGACGGTGAGGTCCGCGGCGCCAGCGGCAGCGTGACGCTGAAGGAGATCGCACACACCTGGTATCGCCGCCCGCAGGATCTGCCGGCCGATGTCGATCCAGCCGGTCTCGAGACCACTTCCGGGTACAAGCCGCAGCGCGATTCCGGCACCTTCAGCTACGCTGCCCATGCGGTGATCGTCGCCGTCGATCCCGATCTCGGCGACGTGGAGATACTGGACTACGTGATCGTCGAGGACGGCGGCGTGGTGGTCAATCCGATGATTGTCGATGGCCAGATCTATGGCGGCCTGGCCCAGGGTATCGGCACGGCGCTGTACGAGGAGATGCCGTTCGACGGCGCCGGCCAGCCGCTGGCGACGACGCTGGCGGACTATCTGCTGCCCGGTCCCACCGAAGTCCCGATGCCGCGGGTCGACCACATGGAGACGCCATCGCCCTACACCAAATTCGGCGTCAAGGGCATCGGCGAAGGCGGCGCCATCGCGCCGCCGGCGGCTATTGCCAATGCCGTCAACGACGCGTTGCGCCCGCTCGGCGTCGAGCTTTTGCATTCGCCGATCTCGCCGCGCCGCATCGTGGCCGCGATCATCGCTGCCCGCGATGCGCAAAGGCCGGCGGCATGAAGCCGGCCCCCTTCGCCTATGAGCGCCCACGCGACCTGCCGGCAGCGCTTGCCGCGATGAGCAGCGACGGCGTCGTGAAAATTATCGCCGGCGGCCAGTCGCTCGGCCCGATGCTCAACCTGCGCCTCGTTACGCCCGACCTGATCGTCGACATCGCCGGCCTCGCCGAACTGAAGCAGGTCGAGCGCATCGGCGGCGATCTGGTGATCGGCGCCTGCGTCACGCACGCCGACATCGAGGACGGCCGGATTCCCGACGTGACCCGCGGCGCCATGCAGCGCGTGGCGTCGGCCATCGCGTATCGCGCGGTGCGCAACCGCGGCACCATTGGCGGCTCGCTGAGCCACGCCGATCCCTCGGCCGACTGGGTCTCTGCCTTGTCGGCGCTCGGCGCGACCCTGACACTGCGCAGCACATCAGGCTCGCGCGATGTCGCGATGAAGGATTTTATCGTTGGTGCGCTGGAGAGCGTGCTGGCGCCCGGTGAAATGATTGCGAGCGTTCGCGTGCCCGCGATGACCGCCTCGGCGCGCTGGGGTTATGTCAAAGCCTGCCGCAAGACCGGCGAGTTTGCGCACGCCATCGGCGCGGTGCTGATAGATCCCGAGGCAGGTCACGCCCGCATCGTCATCGGCGCCGTCGAAGCCGCGCCCATCGTGATCGACGAGGCGGCCGAACTGTTCGGCGGCCGCATCGACAGCGACTTCGCCAAGAAATTCGATGCCCGCGTCGCGGACGTGCTGATCGCCAAAGCCGGCCTCACCGACGCCGCCGACCGCCACATCCATGTCGCCGTGCTGCGCAAAGCCGTCGCGGAGGCCGCCAGATGAATACGATCGAACTCACTGTGAACCGCCGCGCCGTCCACGCTTCGGTCGAGCCACGCACCAGCCTCGCCGACTTCCTGCGCGACGAGCGCGACCTCACCGGCACCCATCTCGGCTGCGAGCACGGCGTCTGCGGAGCCTGCACATTGCTGCTCGACGGCATGCCGGCGCGCTCCTGCATCACCTATGCGGTGTCGTGCGACGGTGCCGATGTCACCACCATCGAAGGCCTCGACGACGACGAGATCGCCATCGAGCTACGCGCCGCGTTTACCCGCGAGCACGCGCTGCAGTGCGGTTACTGCACGCCGGGCATGCTGGTCTCGGCGCGCGATCTGGTGAAGCGGCTCCCGGACGCGGACGAGCAGGCGATCCGCGTCGGCATGAGCGGCAACCTGTGCCGCTGCACCGGCTATGTCGGCATCGTCAATGCCGTGCAGTCGGTGATCTCAGCGCGCCGCGCCCGGGATATCGCGCCGGAGCCCGATGCCGGCCGCAAGGCCCTCGGGCCGGTCGGCTCAGGCCACGCCGCTTGCGTCAGCGCGAGACCGGCGACCGCCATTGCCGCGCCGGCCGAAGCCGCGAGCGCCATCGCGCCGCTGGAAATTCCCGACTTCACGCCTTCCACTAATCTCGAACAGTCCTTCAGCGTGGCGCATCCGCCCGCAAACGTGTTCGCGCTGTTCGACGACATCGCGGCGGTCGCGTCGTGCCTGCCCGGGGCTTCCCTGACCGGCACGCCGACGCCCGCGCGCGTCGACGGCGCGATCCGCGTGAAAATCGGTCCCATCTCGGCGAAATTCGACGGCGCCGCGCGCGTCGAGCGCGATGCTGCGACGCTGTCCGGCCGCATTCTCGGCGTCGGCAGCGACCAGCGCAGCCGCTCCACCACGCAAGGCGAAATCCGCTACCGGCTGCTGCCGCTGGCCGGCGGCGCCGCCACGCAGGTCGAACTGTCGATCGGCTACAGCCTCACCGGCATGCTGGCCCAGGTCGGCCGCAGCGGGCTGGTGCGCGACCTCGCCGCGCGCCTGATCGCCGAATTCGCCGGCAATCTCGATCGTCGCCTGTCGGGCGGCACCGGCGCGGCCGCGCCCGCCGCGGAGCTCAATGGAATTTCGCTGGTCTTCGACCTGTTGCGGGAACGTGCGGCGTCATTGGCGCGCCGTCTCACCGGCAAAGGCGGAGACCGAGCATAACGGATCGACGTTCGCGCCAACCGCACGAACGGCGAAGTTTGACTGCGCCATTTTCACCCGCGTTGAATCGGAGAATGACATGACACGAACCTTCAAGGCCGTCCCGGCGATTGCGCTCGCGCTCGCTCTGTTCGACAGCGCCGCGCATGCGCAAACCATCAAGATCGGCGTCAACGAGCCGTTGACCGGCGCCTTCGCCGCGTCCGGCACCTATGTGGTGAACGGCGCCAAGATCGCCGCCGACGAGATCAACGCCAAGGGCGGCGTGCTCGGCAAGAAGATCGAACTGGTCGTCGAGGACAACAAGAGCAACCCGACCGAGGCGGCGGCCGTCGCCGAGAAGCTGATCACGCGCGACAAGGTCCCCGTGATGATGGGCGCTTGGGGCTCCAGCCTGACGCTCGCCGTGATGCCGAAGCTGGTCGAATACGAAGTGCCGATGGTGGTCGAGACCTCGTCGGCCGGCAAGATCACCACCTCGGGCAATCCCTACATCTTCCGCATCTCGCCGCCGTCGGCGGTGGAAGGCGCGGCCTTCAGCAAGATCATCGACAAGCTGGCGATCAAGAAGGCCGACTTCCTGGTCATCAACAACGACTGGGGCCGCGGTACCGCGGAAGACTTCGGCAAGATGATGAAGGAGCACGGCATCAGCATCGGCCTGGTCGAGACCATGGACCAGTCCGCGCAGGACATGAGCGCGCAGCTCGCCAAGATCAAGGCCTCGGATTCCGAGACCGTGATCGTCACCACCGCGGTCGACCAGCTCACGCTGATCTTCAAGCAGGCGGCGGCCATCGGCCTGAAGAAGCGCATCATCACCACCGGTGGTTCGCAGAACCCCGACCAGATCATCGCCCAGGCGGGCGCTGCCGCCAACGGCACCATGCATCTGACCACGTTCCTGCCGTGGTATCCCGACAAGACGCCGAACCCGGAAGCCACCAACTACTTCATCGGCGAATGGAAGAAGCGCGGCTTCGAATTCGCTGGCGTGACGGAAAGTTTCCGCGGCTATGACGGCATCCGCACGGCGGCCGCGGCCATCGAGAAGGCCGGCAAGGCCGAGCCGGCGGCGATCAAGGCGGCGCTGTGGGAGATCAACATCAAGGGCCTGAACGGCGACATCGTGTTCAAGAAGTCGGGCCCTGCCGGCCAGGAGAGCGGCCAGTCGATGCCGAACGTCTATCTGATCGAGATCGCCGACGGCAAGGTCGGCATGAAGGCGCTGTAAGCCTTTTCCCTCGCCCCGCTTGCGGAGAAAGGGTGGCTCGAAGGCGCGAAGCGCATTCGAGTCGGGTGAGGGGGATTCTCAGTTTCACTCGAGAGTCCCCTTCACCCGGAGCCCTTCGCTTCGCCCAGGACTCCGACCTCTCGCCGCAAGCGGGGAGAGGTTAAGCAAGATCGCTTCGCGTTCGTCGTGACTAACTCAAAATCGAGAACCGCCTTGGACCAGCTCCTGCAACATCTCGTCAACACCCTAGTGCTCGGCGGCACCTATGCGCTGCTGGGCATCGGGCTGACGCTGATCTTCGGCATCATGAACGTGGTGAACTTCACCCACGGCGTGCTCTACACGTTTGGCGCCTATATGATGTTCATCGTGGTGCACCAGCTCGGCGTGAATTTCTTTCTCGCGCTGCCGATCGCCATCGTTGCCGGCTGGCTGCTCGGCGCGGCCATCGAAATCCTGCTGCTGCGGCCGCTGCGAGGCTCCGATATCGACACCACAATGCTGGTGATGATCGGCGCCTGGATCGCCATGCAGTCCGGCGCGCTGTGGATCTGGGGCGGGGTGGCGAAGTCGGTCAACAACCCGTTTCCCGATGCGCCCTTGGTGCTCGGTCCCGTATCCGTCTCGTGGCTCCGCCTGTTCGTGCTGGCCGCCGCGGCGCTGCTGATCGTGATCGCCTACCTGCTGATCAACCGGACCAAGCTCGGCAAGGCGATGCGCGCCACCTTCCAGGATCACGACACCGCAGCCCTGATGGGCGTCAATGTGAGCTGGATCTATACCTCCACTTTCGCCATCGGCTCCAGCCTTGCGGCGGCTGCCGGCGCGTTGCTCGGCCCGGTCTATGTGATCTTCCCGCAGATGGGCGATCTCGCGGCCGTCAAAGCCTTCGCTATCGTCATCCTCGGCGGCCTCGGCAACATCACCGGCGCGGTGATTGGCGGCTTCATCCTGGCGCTCGCCGAAGAACTCGGCGCCGGCTACGTGTCGTCGGGCTACCGCGACGCCATGGGTTTTCTCATCATCATCGCGGTGCTGATCTTCAAACCCACCGGGCTGTTCGCTCGCGCGGAGCGCGTCGGATGAACCGGCTTGCCACGCTCATCTGCCTCGCCGCTTTCATTTCGGTGCCGCTGTGGCTCACCGACCCGTATCTGCTCAACGCGCTGATCACCACCGGCATTTTCATCATCGGCGCCATGAGCCTGAACCTGCTGCTCGGCTTCACTGGTCAGCTCAGCCTTGGTCACATCGCCTTCTTCGGCATCGGCGCCTATGTCAGCGCGCTGACCTCGCTCGGCTTCGACGTGCCGATCTTTGGCGACTTCCACATCGTCCATGTGCCGTGGCCGCCGATTGCCGGGTTTGTCCTTGCGATCGTCATCGCCGGCTTCTGCGGCTATCTGGTCGGCCGTCTGTCGTTTCGCGTGCGCGGTGCCTATTTCGTCATTGTCACCATCTCGTTTGCCGAAGTGGTGCGGCTGGTGGCGCTGAACTGGGTCGAGCTGACGCAAGGCCCGCTGGCCCTGACGAACATTCCCTCGATCAGCATCGGGCTGCCCGGCCTCGGCTATCTCGTGCTGAAGACCAAACTGCAGAACTATTATCTCGTGCTTGCCGTTGCGGCGTTGTCCTATCTGCTGATCTCCCGCCTCGTACATTCGCATTACGGTCGCGCCATGCGCGGGCTGATGGAGAACGAGACCCTTGCGGTCGCCGTCGGCATCGACGTGACGAAGACGCTGACCCTGGCCGCGGTGATCTCCGCCGGCATCGCGGGCGCCGCCGGCAGCCTCTATGCGCATTATATCCGCATCATCGATCCCGATGTGTTTGCCTTCATCTCCACGGTGACCATGGTCATTATGGTGGTGTCCGGCGGCAAGGGATCGCTGGCTGGGCCGGTGATCGGCGGCGTGATCTTCGGCCTGTTGCCGGTTTTCCTGCGGCCTATCATGCCGCCGGAAGCGCAGTGGATCACCTATGGCGGCGTGCTGATCGCGATCCTGTTCGTATTGCCGCGCGGCATCGTGCCGACCCTGGCGCCATTGCTCGGGCTGTCGCGCAAGCAGGGCGACACCGCGGCTAAAGCCGCGCCGCTGGCGGTCGAGGAGCGCGCGTGATGGCCGAACCCATTCTCAGCGTCGACCATGTCGGCATGCAATTCGGCGGCCTTACGGCGCTGTCGGATCTCAACTTCAACGTCGGCGAAGGCGAAATCCTCAGCCTGATCGGCCCCAACGGCGCCGGCAAGACCACGGCGTTCAACCTGATGACCGGTTTCCTCACGCCGACCAAGGGCGCGGTGAAGTTTCGCGGCGTGGCTTTGCGCGGCCTGAAGTCGCACGAGATCGCCGATCTCGGGCTGATCCGAACCTTCCAGCGCACCAGCGTGTTTCCGCGCGACACCGTGTTCGACAACGTGCTGATCGGCCTGCACCGCCAGGGCAAGCTCGGCCTCGTTGAATCCATTCTAAGATTGCCGCGCGCCCGCGCCTCGGAGCGTGCACAGCGCGAACGCGCCGCCGAACTGGTGCGCTGGATCGGGCTCGAGCACCGCGCCAACGACCTCGCGGGCTCGCTCTCCTACGGCGAGCAGCGCCTCGTTGGCGTGGCGCTGGCGCTGGCGGCGCAGCCAAAAATGCTGCTGCTCGACGAGCCCGTCTCCGGCATGAACGCCTCGGAAACCCACACCTTCGTGCAACTGATCCGGACCATCCGCGACCGCGGCGTCACCATCCTGCTGGTGGAGCACGACATGCCTATGGTGATGGAAGTGTCGGACCGCATCGTGGTGCTGAACTACGGCCGCATCATCGCCGAAGGCACGCCGGAGGTGATCCGCAATGATCCCGCAGTGATCGAGGCCTATCTCGGTCAGAGCGGCAAGAAGGCGGCGGCGCATGCTTGAAATCAACGACATGGTCTGCGGCTACGGCCAGATCACCGCGCTGCGCGGCGTCACGTTGTCCGTGAAG
>Ga0247742_10003262_pt1 | contig 10303 bp, 5 predicted proteins | sample UWRJL208509C2_FD_180944 | JGI IMG/M metagenome (GOLD analysis project Ga0247742, IMG submission 180944) | Plant litter microbial communities from Arlington Agricultural Research Station in Wisconsin, United States - UWRJ-L208-509C-2 | ecosystem: Environmental > Terrestrial > Plant litter >... | reverse complement strand
GATGGCCGAGTAATCATGGATATCAAACGCACGATCCTGATCGTCGCCCTGGCAATCGTGTCCTACGTTATGGTTCTTAAATGGAACCAGGACTATGGCCAGGCTGCCTTGCCGACTCAGAATGTTGCTTCCAGTACTACCGCACCGGGCCTACCGGACACGGCGACTGGCAATAACGCTTCCGCCAGTGACGACATCCCACGCGCCGCAAGCGACACCAGCGCTCCAGTCGAAGCCCCAGTGGCTGCCAGCAAAGACCTCATCCAGATCAAGACGGATGTGCTCGAACTGGCTGTCGACCCGCAGGGTGGTGATGTTGCCCAACTGAAGCTGCCGCTTTATCCACGTCGCCAGGACCATCCGGAAATTCCATTCCAGCTGTTCGATAACGGCGGCGAGCGGACTTACCTGGCCCAAAGCGGTTTGATCGGTACCAACGGTCCGGACGCCAGTCCTGCCGGTCGTCCGGTCTACTCCTCGGAGAAGAAGACTTATCAACTGGCGGAAGGTCAGGACCAATTGGTCGTCGACCTGAAGTTCAGCAAGGACGGCGTCAACTACATCAAGCGTTTCACCCTGAAACGTGGCCTGTACGACGTGACGGTGTCCTACCTTGTGGATAACCAGAGCGCACAACCTTGGTCGGGCGCGATGTTTGCCCAGCTCAAGCGTGACGCCAGCTCCGATCCCTCTTCCAGCACGGCCACCGGCACCGCGACTTACCTGGGCGCAGCCCTGTGGACAAGTTCGGAGCCGTACAAGAAAGTGTCGATGAAGGACATGGACAAGGCCCAGCTGAAAGAAACCGTTTCCGGTGGCTGGGTTGCCTGGTTGCAACACTACTTCGTTACCGCGTGGATTCCGGCCAAGGGCGAAAACAACGTCGTCCAGACCCGCAAAGACAGCAAAGGCAACTACATCATCGGTTACACCGGTCCGGCCTTGTCGGCTGCACCGGGTGCCAAGGTAGAAACCAGCGCCATTTTGTACGCTGGCCCGAAAAGCCAAGCGGTGCTCAAAGAGTTGTCCCCTGGTCTGGAATTGACCGTCGACTACGGCATTCTGTGGTTCATTGCCCAGCCGATCTTCTGGCTGCTGCAACACATCCACGCACTGGTCGGTAACTGGGGCTGGTCGATCATCTTCCTGACCATGCTGATCAAAGGCTTGTTCTTCCCATTGTCGGCCGCCAGCTACAAATCCATGGCTCGCATGCGCGCCGTGGCCCCGAAACTGGCTGCGCTGAAAGAGCAACATGGCGACGACCGGCAGAAAATGTCGCAGTCGATGATGGAGCTGTACAAGAAAGAGAAGATCAATCCACTGGGTGGCTGCTTGCCAATCTTGGTGCAGATGCCGGTTTTCCTTTCCTTGTACTGGGTGTTGCTGGAAAGCGTGGAAATGCGCCAGGCTCCGTTCATGCTGTGGATCACTGACCTGTCGATCAAAGACCCGTTCTTCATTCTGCCGATCATCATGGGCGCAACCATGTTCATCCAGCAGCAGTTGAACCCGACGCCACCGGATCCGATGCAGGCCAAGGTGATGAAGCTGATGCCAATCATCTTCACCTTCTTCTTCCTGTGGTTCCCGGCCGGTCTGGTACTGTACTGGGTCGTGAACAACTGCCTGTCGATCGCCCAACAGTGGTACATCACACGTAAGATCGAAGCGGCTACCAAAAACGCCGCTGCGTAACTTACTCTGTGGATAACCACTCAAGACGCCCCCTAGTGGGGCGTTTTGCTATCTGTCTTTTTTGTCGGGAAATCGGTTTATGAGCGTTCCTCGTGAAACCATCGCCGCCGTTGCCACTGCCCAGGGCCGTGGCGGCGTGGGCATCGTGCGTATTTCCGGACCGTTGGCGAGTACCGCGGCCGAGGCCATCAGCGGCCGTGAATTGAAACCGCGGTTTGCCCATTACGGTCCATTTCTTAGCGCTGACCAAGAGGTGCTGGACGAAGGCATCGCCCTGTATTTCCCGGGCCCGAATTCGTTTACCGGCGAAGATGTCCTGGAGTTGCAAGGCCACGGCGGCCCGATCGTCCTGGACATGCTGCTCAAACGCTGCCTGGAACTGGGCTGTCGCCTGGCCCGTCCAGGGGAATTCAGTGAACGCGCCTTCCTCAACGACAAACTCGACCTGGCCCAGGCCGAGGCGATTGCCGATTTGATCGAGGCCAGTTCTGCACAGGCGGCACGAAATGCCCTGCGCTCCTTGCAAGGTGCGTTTTCCCAGCGTGTGCATAACTTGACCGAGCAATTAATTGCCCTGCGGATTTATGTCGAGGCCGCCATCGACTTTCCCGAAGAAGAAATCGACTTCCTCGCCGACGGCCATGTCTTGGCAATGCTCGATAAGGTCCGCGAAGAGTTATCCACAGTGCTGCGTGAAGCGGGTCAGGGTGCCTTGCTGCGCGACGGCATGACCGTGGTGATCGCCGGGCGGCCGAACGCCGGCAAGTCGAGCCTGCTTAACGCTCTTGCTGGGCGTGAAGCGGCGATCGTGACGGAGATTGCCGGCACCACGCGGGACATCTTGCGTGAACATATCCACATCGATGGCATGCCGCTGCATGTGGTGGACACCGCAGGCCTGCGTGATACCGACGACCATGTGGAAAAGATAGGCGTAGAACGGGCACTGAAAGCCATCGGCGAGGCTGATCGGGTGCTGCTGGTGGTGGACAGCACCGCACCGGAAGCCCTCGATCCCTTCGCCTTGTGGCCGGAGTTCCTCGAAACCCGGCCAGACCCGGCGAAGGTGACCCTGATACGGAACAAGGCTGATCTCACCGGTGAGGCCATTGCTCTGGATGTCAGCGAAGATGGCCACGTGACCATCAGCCTCAGTGCCAAGTCGACCGACGGCGGCCTGGATGTGCTGAGGGATCACTTGAAGGCGTGCATGGGCTACGAGCAGACGTCGGAGAGCAGCTTCAGCGCTCGCCGTCGTCACTTGGAGGCGTTACGTCACGCCAGTGCGGCGCTGGAGCATGGTCGTGCGCAGTTGACCTTGGCGGGGGCAGGGGAGTTGCTGGCCGAAGACCTACGACAGGCTCAGCAGTCGTTGGGTGAAATCACCGGCGCCTTCAGCTCTGATGATCTACTAGGAAGGATCTTCTCGAGTTTTTGTATCGGCAAATAAAAAGGGACTGTGGAAAACTTATCCACAGTCCCTTTTTTTCGTCTTACCAGTTGTAGGAAACCGAACCCAGCAGCGTGCGGCTGTCGCCCCAGTAGCAACGGCCTGCATCGTTACAACCGGAAACGTATTCCTTATCGAAGAGGTTCTTGGCGTTCAGGTCCACCGACCAGTTGCGGTCGATCTGGTAACCAATCGCCGCATCCACCAGCGTCACGTCGCCTGCATCCAATTTTCCGTACAAAGTCGGGGCGGTGTAGGCGAAGGTGCTGTCGAAGTAGCGAATCCCGCCGCCGATGCGCAGGCCTTTCAAACTGCCTTCCAGAAAGCTGTACTTGCCCCAGACCGAAGCCTGGTTGCGCGGTACGCCTGTCATCTGGTGATCCTTGACCAGGGACGTGGCCGAATCCTCGGTAATGCGCGCGTCGGTGTAGGTGTAGGCGGCCGTGACGTTCAGGTTCGGCGTCAGGTTGCTGTTGACCTCGAGCTCAACACCCTTGGCGCGACTTTCACCCACTTGGCGATAGCTGTTGGTGGTGCCGTCGAAGTAAGTGTCGTCTTTCTTGCGTAAGTCGTAGACCGAGGCGGTAAATGCGGTGTCCCAACCGATTGGCTCGTATTTCAAACCTATTTCGTACTGGCTGCTGGTGATCGGGTCGAGCGGCGCGCCGGCATTGGAAATCTGCTGCACCGGTACGAACGCCGTGGAGTAGCTGACATACGGCGTGAGGCCGTTGTCGAACTGGTACATCACGCCGCCCTGGTAGGTGAACTTCTTGTCTTCGGAACTGATATTGCTGGCCCTGGCCACCTTGTCACGAAAATCGCTGTCGACCCAATCCTGGCGGCCACCGAGCAGGAACAGCCAATGGTCGTACTTGCTCTGGATCTGAGCGTAGGCGCCTTTCATTTCTTGCTCGAGCAAGGTGTTTTGTACCGCGATCGGTGTCAGCGGGTCGCGCAAGTAAACCGGGTTATAGATGTTGATCGGACCGACCAGGCCGGCATTCCAGTCCTGGTTGTAAGACGTGCGGTCGAAACTGCCGCCGAAGAGCACGGTGTTTTCCAAACCACCGACCTGGAATTTACCTTCCAGTTGGTTATCCAGCGAGTAGACCATCGACTTGTTGAAGCGATCGTAGGCGGTCATGTTCAGGCGATTGCCGAAACCCGCATTGTTCAAGTTGCCTGGCCAGGTTTCATGGCGGGTGATACGCGACTGCATGTACCGCGAGTTCTGGCGGAACTGCCAGTCGTCGTTGAAGCTATGGGTGAACTCGTAGCCGGTGCTCCAGGTTTCCCGCTCGAAGGTGTTCCAGTCCGGGTCGCCGAGCATGGTGTGCTTGGACAACTTGCCGTTGGGGTTCTTCAGCAAAGTGCCGGCGGCGGGCAGGCCCAGTTCCAGGTTGGTGTGATCTTTCTGGTAGTTGGCCAGCAGCGTCAGTGTGTTGTAGTCGTCGAAATTCAGGGTCAGGGACGGCGCGATGTAGATCCGATCATCCGGCACGTGGTCGGTCTGGGTGTCGGCGTTACGACCGAGCATGACCACTCGACCCAGGATGTTGCCGCTGTCATTCAACGGACCCGAGACGTCGACGCCCAACTGGCGACGATTATTGGAACCGTAGCTCAGTTGCACTTCTCCCTGAGGCGCGGCGGTAGGGCGTTTGCTCACCAGGTTGACCAGGCCACCCGGGGCGTTCTCGCCATACAACAGGGAAGACGGACCGCGGAATACTTCGACGCGCTCCAGACCGTAGGGTTCGGTGCTGGTGTCATAGCGGTTGCCTTGCACGCGCAGGCCATCACGCAACAAGCCGTAGCCGTAATCCGTGGCGTTGAAACCGCGAATGAAGAACAGATCACCGGCCAGGCCGTCACCGGCGGCGAACGGCGGGGCGAAGATCCCTGGGACATAACCGAGCACATCGGTCAGGGTCTGGGATTTCTGGTCCTTGATCCGTTGGCCGGTCACCACCGACACCGAACGCGGCGTTTCCGACAGCGGGGTACTGGTTTTGGTACCGATCCGACTGTTTTGCGCTTTGTAGCCAACGTCGGCGTTGTAATCCAGGTTCATCGGATTGGCCTGGGTCGCGCTGATGTTAGTCGGCGCGAGCACCATAGAATCACTCGCCGGGACCGGTTGCAGGATGTAACTCCCCGGCGCCTGCAGCACCGCTTGTAGGCCAGAGCCTTGCAACAGCATCGAGAAGCCCTGCTCGATCGAATAGTTGCCAGTCAATCCCGCGCTGCGCAGATGTGCAGTCTGTTGCGGCGAGAACGACAGAATCACGTTGGCGGCCGAGGCGAACTGGCTCAGGGCACTGTCCAGCGGACCGGCGGCAATGGCGTAACGTTGCACCGCACTGGCGGCCACAGCGTTGCCCGCCATCAGACAGGTGCCCGCTACGGTCGTCATGAGTAGGCCATAGGCGATGCAGTGATGGGAAAGACGCTGACGTGTTTGGAATGGGATTGTAGGAAAGCGCATGAGTGAATAAGCCCTGAGGGTGGCGAAAGCCGCGTAGATCGCGATTACCTGTAGGGCCGTGTCAGGTTTGAAAAAGATAACCCCGGCGCAAAATTCTTTTTTCCCACAGTGAATGGCGATCAGGCTGTCGTCTTGATCGACACCCAGTAGCGGGTGAAATAGCGGACACTGATTGGCAGCGTGGCTTGCAGATTGGCCAGAACCGCTTCGGTGGAATCCAGACGAAATGTCCCGGAAACCCGCAAACGGGCCGCATCTGCATCGCAGTGCAAGACACCGGCACTGTAGCGGCCCAATTCTTCGATCACCGTTCCCAGGCGTTCGTCCAAGACGATGAGTTGGCCATCGACCCAGGCAATATCGGTCGGCCGGTAGGGATGAATCGCGCCCATCCGCCGGTTATCGAAATCGACTCCTTCACCGGCCTTGAGTAACTGACCGTCGCCCGATTGTTCGCTGGGCAGGATGCTGACGCGATCCTCCAGCACACCCACTCGGGTAATCCCCGACAACTGGCGCACGGAAAACCGCGTGCCCAAGGCCTGAATTCGGCCCTGATGGGTCTCGACGTAGAACGGCCGGGTGTCACCACGCTTGCCAGTGCGAATCAATATTTCGCCGGAGCGCAGGCGGATCAAGCGTTGCTGATCGTTAAACAGCACATCGATGGCGGTATCGGTGTTGAGGTGAATCTGGCTGCCGTCGGCCAGTTCGAGGGTGCGGCGCTGGCCCACTTTGGTCCGGTAATCCGCCCACAAGTCACCCACGGCCGTGTGTTGCTGGATGTTCCAGCCGGCGTAACCGGTGCCGGCGAGGATCAACAACAGCTTGAGAACGTGGCGACGTTGCTGGGTCGCGGACAATGCCCGACGCGTCAAATCGCGGGGCAGGGTGCCCAAGTTGCGCTGCAATTGCTCGACATGGTTCCACGCCGATTGATGCGCCGGATCACTGTTGAGCCAACGCTCCCAGGCCTGATGCTCGGCGGCTGTCGGCGGTTCACTCTGGAACTGCACGTACCAGCTGGCGGCGGCTTCGAAGACTTTGCGGTCAGGAGTGATCGCCATTACAGGCCCGCCATGATCAATGAACATTCAGTCAGCGCACGAATCATGTGCTTCTTCACGGTGGTCAACGACACCTGCAATTGCTCGGCAATCTGTTGATAAGTCAGGCCTTCGACCTGGGACAACATGAAAATCTGTTGGGCCCTGGCGCCCAGCCCTGCCAAGGCTTTATCCACAGCCATCAAGGTTTCGATGATGACGGCCTTGTCTTCCTCGCTGATTTCCGTGGCTTCAGGACGGCTGGCCAGGGTTTCGAGATACGCCACCTCAATGGCGCGCCGCCGATATCGATCAATGACCAAGCCCCGAGCAACTGTGGCCAGGTAGTCCCGCGGTTCACGAATCTGCAAGGCGTCACGGGCGCTGAGTATCCGCACGAAGGTGTCGTGGGCCACGTCTGCCGCATCGCAAGCGTCATGCAATTTACCCCTGAGCCATCCATGCAACCAGGAGTGATGCTGCTCGTAGATACGCTGAACGGCAGCCGTGTGCGCGGGTAGGGACATAGGGAACAATAGTGAGTGGATGATAATAGCTATTATTAGCTTTTGTTACGTCTTCTCACAATAGCGACCCTTTGGTCTTCGTCCTGCCTTGCTTAGGCCTACCCGGAAGGGTTGGATCGACTGTCTATTTGCCCACAGGTGAAGTTTAAGCCCTGTGAGTAAGTACCTCTAAGGTCGGTTGATAAACCCCCTTCAAAACTGAAGATAACCACCTCTGTGGATAACCATCCCTTTAATCCACAGGCTTACACCGCTTATCCAAGGGGCTCATTGCCACATGACCACAGGGTTTTGATTTCCTGTACACATTGAATATAAAGGCGTGTGTGAATCTATCCACAGAAAGGTAGGGCAGTAGAAATAAACATAAAAACAAAGATTTAATAAATTTCTCTCTTTTAATTTCTATTACCTGCAGTTCTCCACAGCGGTCGTACAGAATTGGTTAAATTTTGTGCAAAGGGTTCTTTAGAAGGGGCGAAGTCCCTATACTTGCCGACCTGGTCCAGAAACCGGGCTCAGAACCTATTCCTAATACCTAACTGAAGCAGGCACGAGGTGCGTGGTGGATTTCCCTTCCCGTTTTGAAGTGATCGTCATCGGCGGCGGTCATGCCGGTACCGAGGCAGCACTTGCATCAGCACGCATGGGGGCAAAAACCCTGCTGCTGACGCATAACGTGGAAACCCTCGGTGCCATGAGCTGCAACCCCGCGATTGGCGGGATTGGCAAAAGCCACCTGGTCAAGGAAATCGATGCCCTCGGCGGCGCGATGGCCATGGCCACCGATAAGGGTGGTATCCAGTTTCGCGTGTTGAACAGCCGCAAAGGCCCGGCCGTGCGCGCTACTCGCGCCCAGGCCGATCGCGTTTTGTATAAAGCCGCTGTCCGCGAAACCCTGGAAAACCAGCCGAACCTGTGGATATTTCAACAAGCGGCAGACGACCTGATCGTCGAGCAAGAACAGGTGCGCGGTGTCGTCACGCAGATGGGTCTGCGTTTCTTCGCCGACTCCGTGGTGCTGACCACCGGGACCTTCCTCGGCGGACTTATCCACATCGGTTTGCAGAATTATTCCGGTGGTCGTGCAGGTGATCCGCCTTCCATCGCCTTGGCCCACCGTCTGCGTGAGTTGCCACTGCGCGTCGGTCGACTGAAAACCGGCACGCCGCCGCGTATCGATGGCCGGTCTGTGGATTTTTCGGTGATGACCGAACAAGCAGGGGATACGCCGATCCCGGTCATGTCGTTCATGGGCTCGAAAGAGCAGCACCCGAAACAGGTCAGCTGCTGGATCACCCATACCAACGCCCGCACCCACGAAATCATCGCCGCCAACCTCGACCGTTCGCCGATGTATTCCGATGCCGGGCAGATTGAAGGCATCGGCCCGCGCTATTGCCCGTCGATCGAAGACAAGATTCATCGCTTTGCCGACAAGGAAAGCCACCAGGTCTTCATCGAACCGGAAGGCCTGACCACTCACGAGCTATACCCGAACGGGATTTCCACCTCGCTGCCATTCGACGTGCAATTGCAGATCGTGCAATCGATTCGTGGCATGGAAAACGCGCACATCGTGCGTCCTGGCTACGCCATCGAGTACGACTATTTCGATCCGCGTGACTTGAAATACAGTCTGGAAACCAAGGTGATCGGCGGTCTGTTCTTCGCTGGGCAGATCAACGGCACCACCGGTTACGAAGAAGCCGGTGCCCAAGGTTTGTTGGCCGGTGCCAACGCGGCATTGCGTGCCCAAGGCAAAGACGCCTGGTGCCCACGTCGCGATGAGGCCTACATCGGTGTATTGGTCGACGACCTGATTACCCTGGGTACCCAAGAGCCGTATCGGATGTTCACGTCCCGTGCCGAGTACCGCTTGATCCTGCGCGAAGACAACGCCGACCTGCGTCTGACCGAGAAAGGTCGCGAATTGGGACTGGTGGATGACGCCCGTTGGGCCGCGTTCAGCAAAAAACGCGAAAGCATCGAGCTGGAAGAACAACGCCTGAAAAGTACCTGGGTTCGCCCTGGAACCGCGCAGGGCGACGCGATTGCAGACAAATTCGGTACGCCGCTGACCCACGAATACAACTTGCTCAACCTCTTGAGCCGTCCGGAAATCGACTACGCTGGTCTGGTCGAGGTGACGGGGCAAGGCGCCGAAGATCCACAGGTGGCCGAACAGGTTGAAATCAAGACCAAATACGCCGGTTACATCGACCGCCAGCAAGACGAAATCGCCCGCCTGCGGGCCAGCGAAGACACCCAGTTGCCTGCGGATATCGATTACACCAACATCTCCGGTCTTTCCAAGGAGATCCAGAGCAAGCTGGGCGCGACCCGTCCGGAAACCCTGGGCCAGGCGTCGCGTATCCCGGGTGTGACCCCGGCGGCCATTTCGCTGTTGATGATTCATTTGAAAAAACGCGGCGCGGGCCGTCAGTTGGAGCAAAGCGCTTGAGTTCGTTGGTCACCTCGCAACATGCCGAAGAGTTATCCACAGGCGCACGCCAACTCGGTGTCAGCCTGACCGAAGCCCAGCACGCGCTGTTGCTGGGTTATCTGGCCCTATTGATCAAATGGAACAAGGCTTACAACCTGACCGCGGTCCGTGATCCGGACGAAATGGTCTCGCGCCATCTGCTCGACAGCCTGAGCGTGATGGCTTTTGTGGAAAACGGCCGCTGGCTCGACGTCGGCAGCGGTGGCGGCATGCCCGGGATTCCCCTGGCGATCCTGTTTCCCGAGTCCCAGGTCACTTGTCTCGACAGCAACGGCAAGAAAACCCGCTTCCTGACTCAGGTCAAACTCGAACTCAAACTCGATAACCTGCAAGTTATCCACAGTCGCGTGGAGGCTTTCCAGCCGGCCCAGCCTTTCAACGGGATCATCTCCCGGGCGTTCAGCAGCATGGAAAACTTCAGCAACTGGACGCGTCATCTCGGCGACAGCGATACCCGTTGGCTGGCAATGAAGGGCGTTCACCCCGCCGATGAGCTGGTAGCATTGCCGGCAGACTTCCACCTCGATAGCGAACACGCCTTGGCCGTACCCGGTTGCCAAGGCCAACGTCATCTGCTGATACTGC
>Ga0247742_10003261_pt1 | contig 10304 bp, 15 predicted proteins | sample UWRJL208509C2_FD_180944 | JGI IMG/M metagenome (GOLD analysis project Ga0247742, IMG submission 180944) | Plant litter microbial communities from Arlington Agricultural Research Station in Wisconsin, United States - UWRJ-L208-509C-2 | ecosystem: Environmental > Terrestrial > Plant litter >... | reverse complement strand
TGATCAAGACCGTCGCAATGCCAAAGTCGGCGAGATCGTTGGCGAGCTGCAGCTCACGGCCGTCACCGAAGATGATGACGCCTGTTCCGCTGTCGTTCGGCTCCATCGGGCCATGCAGGAAATTGAGTGTATCCCAGTTCTGAGCTGGCACCCGGACCGCTTCACGCAGGAGGAGTGCCGCATAACCCGCAGCACCATATGCTGCGTTTGCGCCCACGCAATCGATCGAGCGCTTGCCGTTGAGGAGCTGGCTGGCTTTACTGACGGAATTGCCGATCGAAGCTTGTAGAGTGCCGAACGACATTGCCAAGGTGTCCCAGTCAAAGCCCGACGTTTTGCCGCTTGCATCTGCGATCAAACCGAGTGCAAGGAGAGACCCTAAATAGCTTGTCGTATTGGGTCCGCTGTCGATGCCGCTGTCGGTGCCGATCATCTTGCCGACAAATTCAGCAAGAGGGCTGTTGCTTGTCTTGGCAATCCCGAAGGTTTCGGATTTCAGGCGCAGTCCAGCTGCCTTCGCGGGCTCGACACTGCGACCGGAAGCAGAAACTGCAATATAGACATCCGCTGCATTATCTTCAGCATCGTAAAGCTCACCGCCCGCGAACGCGAACGAGCGCAATCCCTGTTTGCGGAATTGCGCAGCGGCAACGACACCTGCATAAAAACTCGCTCCAATGCCCACGAGCGCGGTTGTTCCGTTCCGGACGGCATCCAGATCCGTTTCTTTGAGGGTTTCCCGGATACTTGCAAGGGCGGTTTGCAAAGACTGGGGTTGTAGCGCGACTGCGTCGCGAAAAGGCAAGCGCTCCAAAACGATCTCCATGACGTGGCTGCTTGACCGCCACTGGTTTCAGATTATAAACGAAAGTGCACGTGAGTTAGTAACGTAAACTAACTAATGTGCAAACTGTTTTTTACAACTGAGCAGGGTGCAGGATTATGAACGATCGAGCAGTGGATCGAGCAGCTTGGGAGAATCGTGATCTCGAGGTGGGCTATGACGTGCCCGCCGAAATCGGTTATTTGATTGAGGACATTCAAACGCCTGCATTGATCATCGATCTCGACGCATTCGAGCGCAACTGCGATCGAATGCGCAACTTTGTTGAAACAATGGGTCTGCGGCTCAGGGCACATGCAAAGACCCACAAATCAGCTGACATCGCGTTGTATCAGACCACAAGAGGCGGTGCCTGCGGCGTTTGTTGTCAGAAGGTTTCAGAAGCAGACGCGCTAATCCGTGCTGGCGTCACCGATATCCTCATTTCAAACCAAGTATGGGGAGAGAAGAAAATGGAGCGCCTCGCGCGGCTCGCCAAAAAGGCCCGCGTTATCGTGTGCGTGGATGATGCGGCCAACGTATCGGATTTGTCTCGCATCATGACCAAGAACGATGTTGTTCTTGAGGTGCTTGTGGAGATCGACTGCGGGGCCGCACGTTGCGGAACTGGGCCTGGCATACCTGCTGTTGAGCTAGCCAAACAGATTGCGGCGTCGCCAAATCTCGAGTTCGCTGGAATTCAGGCTTACAACGGTCCGGCCCAGCACATCATTGACGGCGAGGAACGGCGCTCCGCCATCGCTGCGTCCACGGCGAAAGCGGAAAAAACCGTCAGCCTGCTTCGGAACGCGGGCCTCGAATGCAAGATTGTGGGCGGCGCTGGGACCGGAACCTTCAATCTTGAGGGCACATCAGGGGTCTACAATGAGCTCCAATGCGGATCCTACATTTTCATGGATACGCACTACGGGATGGTTAGGGGAGAGGACGGGGAGCGCATTGGTGGATTCGAAAATGCGTTGTTTGTTCTCACCTCTATAATGAGCCGACCGGAGCCTGGGAGAGCGGTGTGTGATGCGGGGCTCAAGGCCCACTCCATTGATAGTGGTCTGCCTACGGTGTTTGATAGAACTGAACTCGCCTTTGTCGATGCTTCAGATGAACACGGTAAGATCAACGACCCAGAGGCAACGCTGCTACTGGGCGAAAAACTAAGGTTGGTACCTGGGCATTGCGACCCGACATGTAATCTTTACGACTGGTTTGTTGCTGTTCGGGATGGGAAGGTTGAGGCACTGTGGCCGGTAACGGCGCGAGGAAAGCTATTTTAGCGCACGCGAACCCTTCCGCGGTGGAACCATCCAGAGCAGTGGAGATTACCACCTTGAAATCGCGGCGTGCCAATAGGACGCGACGGGGAAGGTGAACGCATCAGTTTTTTCCGATTTCTCGGCGGGGGCAACGAGATGCCAGTCGTGCAGCAACTGGTCACCCCAATTGTAACGCTCCGCGTACCGGCCCACGTTTCCCTGGGTGATGCTTCCAGGATTGCGTTCGAAAGGCTCGGTGTACATTGCGGCGGGACCTCAAGCTCTACAACAAGCTCGAACTCGTCTGGGGAAACGGTTCTTAAAATGATTGATCGCTCATCAGCGCTCGTTTCGCGGAAATCCGAAGCCGACGCAAGTTGAACCTCATCAACTCCAACCGGAACCCATTTCAGTTTGAAGCAATCTCGCAACAACTGATCTGATGCCACGTCTGCCTCCGACGTGCTAATGTCTATGCATAAATTAGTTCTTCTGAGGAAACGACCGATCAGTGCAAGCCCGGCGTACCGGCAACCTTCCACAACCCATTGGAAGGACAGGCGGTTCCATCGAACCGTGAAGCCCCCACAATGGTCTGCTGGGTCGTAACGAATTGTCGGCAACCTCCCGAGCCACTGGACACCGCGTTGATCTGCTCGATAACCCCCGCGCTCCCTGTCGCCGGATTGGCCCATGCTAACGTGGTGCTACCGGCGGGCGCATTCCCAACTGTTTGAGCAATGATGTTCTGATCTGTGACGGGCGCGGCCCGGGGAGATGAGCTGCGGATGCTTGATGTCTCTAGCGGCTCGACATGCGAGCATGCGATGAAAAAAGGCGACAGAGCTGCCAACAAAAGGCAATGTCGAAGCTGTTTCATTACCATCGCGATCCTCTTCCTTTGCGCCTTGCCTGACATCGCATTGTGGCAGCGGGATGGTCTAATCATCCGCGCTCAGGCTCACAATGCGGTCACGCCGCAAGCGGACGAAAGTAAGCCTCGATTAGTTTGCATTTGATGAATATCTTATGAACTGGCGACGGCCGCGTCACTTTTGACGCGGCGTGTCCATGGTGCCCTTGCCAGTAAAGAGCTGCCTCCCAGAGGGGCGATCCGCCCTTACCAGCCCAGGCTGAATGCAATTAGCGGCCCGGGCCCATTATTGAACGCCATGCTATCCGAATAAAGTTGAGCCGTGAACGGACTTGCTTTTGAACCGGCGTTTCCAAGCCGTTGCGAAAGTCCGCCAAAGCCTGTGCTTGCAGCATGTTAAGTGGGCGATCGACGGCACCTCCGAAAGGCAAGCCAGACATTTTTTCGAGGACGACCCAATGGTCGCCGGTATCTTTGATCTCGTACCGATTCACGCGTATGCCTCTAGATTTTGGATATCGGACGGTAACGCGCCTCAATCAATCCCATACCAATAAATAAGCCTCTAGACCCGCCATTCACTTTGTTGGTGAATGGCCCCGTAAACAGAGTGATTTCCGATTATGGTTGGCACCCGCTCTGCACAGTTGGTCGGATCGACAGTGTCGCTGTAGCGAGGCTCGATGTCCACGGCTTGGAACGTCGCCCAGCGTTCTTCGGCATCGGGCCAGACCATTTGCGATTTCGGACTGGCTGCTGGAGCGTTGATCGTGGGCGAGGGGGCCGCTCCTCGCAGCCCCCTCAAATGCCGTACGTCCGAACAGGCTGACGGACGTGGGGTTTGGCAGAAGTAAAAATTCTTGAAGGGGGAGAAAGTTGCGGCATGGTGGTACCGCTTTGGGGAACATGCAAAAATCCGCCGGTTAGTCAAAGCGGCGAAGCGTGGCCACCGCCGCCCGCATCCCGACATGCCGAAGAAGCTGTCGAGGTCTGGTGTCCACGGAGCGCAGGCCTCACATGGGCACGCGGTCGTCCGCCTTCGCAACCGCCGCCGTCCGGGCTGTTGTTTCGGCTGGCGCCTGCGAAGTCGGACGAAGCAGTGTAGATCTGTACAACGTGGACGTGTTGCTCAGCGACGCTGTTCCAAAATACGGCCCGGATAGCGGAATTAAACGCGCTTCGCTGGAACAAGATGGCCGTCGCGGACTTTCCAATTACCATAGTTGGAGAACTTCTAATGCAGCTGGTAAACACGAATGTCGCAAGCACTACGGCTGGAACGATCACTGTCGAGTTCCATGGTGAAGGTAATGAGCTGGTGAGCGTGCGCATGGCGAAAGATGCAACGATCAGCGATCATGATGCCATACAGCACGCCAAGCAAATGATGGTTCAGCTAACTGCTTTCGGTGAGGAAACGGGGAGTAATTCCGTCCAGGGGGAGGGTGCCAGCATTAATGATACACTGTCCGCCGAAGTGAATGGTTCATTGAGCGGGACTTGATTGCTAGTGTCACGCACAGCCACACAGGCAAATAGCTCGCTGGCTTGGCGCCTGCGAGCTTCTGCGAAACCGCCTATGTCCGCAGTTTCGAAACCGAGATCACAGGGCGTCTTAACTGGTCGCGAGACGGATGATGAACCTCCTGGTTTGCGGATCCTCATCACAGCATCGAGGCCGAGTGGCCCACCCGTGTGCCGCGATCTTATTCTGGAGGGCAAATGGGCGAAGAGGTGGTGAAAGCATACGTTGATGGGTTGCTGCAAGACGGCTTTGCTATCGACGTTGTGGGTGAGGACGTCATAGTGATCGTCGATCCGCCCCACACGTTGAATGTAATGCATGCGCGTGATCCAAAGCGGGTAGCAAATCCGAGTACACACAAGGACGCGATCATTCTTTATCTCAAGAGCATCGGCAGGATAGTGTAGTGCCGCCGGAGACGGTTGGCGCTATAGTTCAATTCGCAGATCAACGAGGTAACTATTTTCCTTAACTTTCTCTAGTAGGGTTAACGTTACGTAAAGCTTGCCTTTATTAGCGGATAGGGCACGATGTACAAATGTCAGATGTTGCCTCACCAAGATACGAAATTGATGAAATAGGTCGCTCCAGCGAATGTGCTGAAGTGTGCGAAAGTTCTCTCAGACGGTTAATCCTGGACATGGTCGAAGCCGGGTGGCGAGAGCAGGAAGTTGCCCTTCAGTTTGCGGATGCAGCCGAAGATTATGTGATGCACTTGGCAGCAAAGTCAAAGCACCGAGACACGGCAGCAAACTCGAAGTAGCAAAAGGACCTCAGTGATGACTGAATGGGCCTGTCGAAACGTAGGCACCATCCACTCCCATTAGTCTACCCCACCCACCACGCCTTGAGCTTTTGTTTGTCTTGATGAAGCAGTTGGATAACCGACGTTTTAGTTGGCGGCCCTGACCAGGATCTCGACGCGTCGGTTTTTCTGACGGCCGTCGGGATCATCTTGCCCATCAGGGGTCTCATTGGGAGCCACCGGGCTGGCCTCGCCGCATCCCTCGATTGCGACAGTCGATGAATCGAACTTTTCCGCTTTCGCGAGGTAGTCCTTAACCGCCGCCGCTCTTCGGAGTGACAGCTTGAGGTTATAGGTGTCACTACCCTTGCTGTCCGTGTAGCCATCAACAACGAAGCTTGCTTGCTTGAAACGCTGACGAACATCATTCGACATCGCTTGAAGCGCTTGGGTAGCCTTCGGACGCAGTGTCGCCTTGTCGAAGTCGAAAAGGATGTCCGCCGAGAGCGTGTATCGAACGCCGCCTTCCACCTCTGTCACCTCAAGTCCCTTGACGACTGGCACGGGAGGGCCCTTGGGCTTAGGGCCTAACGCAAGTTCTTCCTCCGTCATCGGCGGCGACCGAAATTCGATGCGCGGCGACGAGTAGCTGATCGAGGGTGATACGAAACCTACGCTAGGCGAGCGGGCCGAGAAATTCGGCGGCGCCACGGTAGGGACTTCTTGAGCTTGCGTTGTGCCGATTGTGACTACCAGCATCGTGAACGCGTGAATTGGTAGCCTGGTGATCATTGGATAGGAACGTCCATCACGGGAAGCGTCGATCCGAAGCGAACGGCAAATGGACCTGGGTTTGTTTCAGGCGGCGCGAACCACGCCCATGCCTTGAATGTCTCACCTGGCTTCAGTGGCGCTTCTGGCGGCTGCGTGCAGAGGCATTCACTCGCGACGCCTATCTTGAAACTGATTTTGTTGGGGAAGTCATACAAGGTGATCTCATTTAGACCGTAACTTGCACGCCCGATGCCGATCTCCGCCAGGTTTACAGGAGCACCTCCGGTGTTGCTGATCTCATAATCCAGCTGCACGATCTGCTGACCCGGGACGCGCTTCAGGCCGAGGATCTTGGCTGACACGCCAGGCTGAAGCTCAACGGGTGGCGGGGCATTTTGGGCCACAGCGAATGTGGCGGTAAGCAACGGGATGATTACCGTGGCGATTGATAGCACGCGATTGAGCAAGTCACTTTCCTCCGAGTTCCCGTGGCACCAAAAGGTGATAGCGTCTACTAATTTAGGCAATCTGTAATAGCTGTTATCCAAAGCATTGTTAGGTCCACTGGAGCGCTGTACGGCCCCATGCGTCCGAAATCGGACGATCGACCTGAAACCGGCCGTCGGAGTTTGCTATATCCATCAGCGCGATGGACAATATCTTTTCGCAAACTAGGTCGCTTGGGTTTCCGGTTGCAACGGTTTCTATACCCCGCGCACCATCTATTGTGATCTCCGATTGGCGACATCGGCTTAAGTCGCTTGCACCGAAGCACAACCACGCTAGTTCCACGGGAGAGATATAGAAATGGAGCGACGCGGTGCGGATAGCAGTGATCGGGATGGGAGCGATGGGGAGCGCCGTGGCCAGGTCGCTGCTGTCGTCAGGTGCGGAGATCGTCACCTACCTTGAAGGACGCTCATCCGCGACAAAAGAGCGAGCTGTCGCCGCTGGCATACGGGACGTGGACATCACGACAATGCTGGATGCCGATATCATCCTGTCTATTGTTCCGCCGTCCCAGGCGCTTGCAGTCGCTGATTATGTCGCGACAGCCATGCGCTCCAGAAATTCTGTTGGCATCTACATCGATTGCAATGCAATCTCGCCGCAGACAATGACGAAGGTTGCGGAAAGATTCGGCGCGGGCGGTCCAAAGGTCCTTGACGGCTGCATCATCGGTGGGCCGCCGATGCCAGGCAAGTGTGGCCCACGCGTCTATATCAGTGGCGGTGCGAACAAGGTCGTCCCGATCCTCGTAGACTACGGTCTGGACGCTCGTGTCCTCGATGGTGATATCGGAGCGAGTTCGGCGCTGAAGATGTGCTATGCTGGGATCAACAAGGGACTGACCGGACTCGCTACGGCGATGATTTTGGCTGCTGCAAAAAGCGGAGCTGACCAGGCGCTCATGGCCGAATTGGCAGAAAGCCAGTCACAGCTTTTGGCAAAATTCTCGACCACGATCGCAGACATGTATCCCAAGGCCTACCGTTGGGTGGCCGAGATGCAGGAAATTGCGGAGTTCCTTGGGGAGGATGACCCTGGCGCAGAGATATTTTGGGGAATGGCGGGCGTCTTCGACTACATGGCGGCCGATCAATCATCAGACGGCAATATGGCTGCGACTTTGTCCAGGATGCTGGAACAGCGGCCGACAGATGGAAGCATCAATCGCTATGATGCCCTGAGCAACGGAAACTTTGACCAAGGCAGTAAGGGCCCCGATAGCGTTCCAAGTGCTCGCAATACTGATGATCGGGACGAGTTGGAGGACAGACTTGAGAGTGGCTTTCCGGCCAGCGATCCAGCTTCGACGACATTCACCGGTATTCCCGAACGGACGCGGACGTAGATCTCTCGATGAAGCCGACCGACCCAACACACATCGCCGTGGTCCGCGTGATCGATCTTGAGACGGGCGGCAACGGCCCGCAAGATGTCTGCGAGGTCGGCTGGCAAGATGTGGTACAGGGTGAGGGGGGCCGTTGGCAGATCGATGCGGAACGAGGCTCGCATATGGTCAATCCCGGCCGTCCGATTTCGCCGGAGACGATGGCGGTTCATCATATTCTCGACCGCGACGTCGTCGGAGCGCCCCTTTGGAAGGAGGTGGCAGCATCAGTTCTGCAGCCCGACAGGCCGATCCAGGCGTTAGCTGCGCACCGCGCCGCCTTCGAGCAGCGTTACTGCACTCCGCGTCTCACCGGAGGTGCCCAATGGATATGCACCTGGAAATGCGCGTTGCGGTTATGGCCACACCTTCCGCGCTTTTCAAATCAAATGCTTCGATACCAACGCATGCCAGCGGGACTGATCCACGAGATAGGTTTGCCCGCTCATCGCGCGATGCCAGACGCCTACGTAACCGCTCATCATCTCCGCGACATGCTCAACGAGGCTTCTCTGGATCAGTTGCTCGCATGGAGCGCCGAACCGGGGCTCTTGCCTCGTATCCCAGCCGGGCCTGAACGTGGAAAGTCGTGGGACCAGGTAGACCTGGCGGTGCTGAAGGCGTTCCTGATGGATCGAGATCGAGACGTGCGGTTTACCGCTGAAAACGAATTAGCCCGGCGAGGCGAGGGGCCATCCGGTCGTGACATGGAGCCCGCTCAGCGTAGCCTTTTGTAGCTGAGTTGGTTGCGGTCGCTATCAGCGCGACTCCTCACGATCTCCTCTTTCAGCTGGGGTAGCCCGGTACGGCCCAGGCCTTCATCATGGGACCAGTTGCGCCTTGAACCGGATCGTTCCCAGGTAAGGGAAGCTTCTCCATGTTTTCAGCGGCCCCCGTGGATGGGGCCGACGTCTGGATATCAGCATGCTGGTGAGGCGGGTACGCGCCAATGACCTCGAAATCTTGGCTGGCTCCAAGGTTCATGTGGCCAGTTCCCGCCGGTAGGAGGATGCAGTCTCCAGCTTTCACATCAAAAGCCATTCCTGACGGCCCGCCGATCAAGAGCTTTGCCTGGCCTTTTCCTATTCCGAGTACCTCGTGAGCCCCAAGGTGATAGTGCTGGTAATCAAAGACACCGTTTCTCCAGACGCCTTGCCAGCCGTGAGATGTAAAAAGGCGAGCAAATTCCTCAGTGCCGTTTTCGGCGAGGAACACAGACCGATAATACAGGACTGGAAGCCACCGGTTATTGGGCACCCAGTCGCTGTTTTCGAAGATGATCTTTTGGACGTCCATATCGCCTCCGGGCAGCCCGCATCGCACCAAGCTCAATTCGCAAGACCGACTTTTGTTCGGTCCACGCGGCAAACTTAGCGAAGTGGTTAGTCAAGGCCATGCTCGGCGTTTTAGGTCATCCGTCGCACTAACGCGAGCAAGGCGTTCGCGTCCTCGGTGGCCTGACGATCAGGCATATGACTATCGGTCAGATCGATCACAGCTGCGGCGAGTTCAGGCTCACGCCAACCTACCGAATTGGCTACGTCCATAACGTCACTTAACGCGTGTTCGACCGCATCTTGATAGCGGATGTGGCGATCTGGATCATTTCGATCCGAAATTGGACGTAAGATGTCAGCCATGAGCAGAGTCTGAACTGATTTGCCGGATTTAGCAATTGATTGCTTACAAGCTTTGGTCCGAACCGACGCCGTGTCCTCTCGCTACCTGACGACGACCTGGGTTCCAGGTTGGACCATCTCGTAAAGCTCTTCGACATCTTGCCGGTACATCCTGAAACACCCACTTGGGCATTGGTGCCGATAGACGAGGGATCATTGGTGCCGTGAATGCGTAGCAGGCCGTCGGCAAGATATATGGCTCGGGTGCCCAGTGGGTTTTGCGGCCCTGCCTTCACCACCGCCGGAAGTCGTGGGTTCTTTGCTCGCATACTGGCCGTCGGCCGCCATTCAGGATGCGGGCGCTTGGAAACCACCCGGGTGGTCCCAAACCACTGCTTGCCTTCTCGGCCCACAGCGATCGGGTAGGCAAACTGCTCACCTTGGGATGCCGTGTAGACGAGTGTGTGCTCGCGGGTAGAGATCGTGATGGTTCCCCGACCGGTCCGCAGGCTTGGTCGCTGATGTTCCTGCTCAGGCTCCTGATATCGCGGTAGCTCCTCGTAGTATGGAGGAGGAGGATAAGGGCTGTATGGATCGTCGTAGCCGTAACCACCATCCTCGTCATACCCATCGTAGCAAATACACCTGTGCTTGCGTTTGAGCTGACGCCAGCACCATCACAAGAAGAGAAAAAATCAGAGCCAGCAATCTCATTCGGCACCATCAGTCTGTTGAACAGATGATTGGTCCGAATCCTGTGGCGGCACTATGACGTGCAG
>Ga0247742_10003260_pt1 | contig 10314 bp, 10 predicted proteins | sample UWRJL208509C2_FD_180944 | JGI IMG/M metagenome (GOLD analysis project Ga0247742, IMG submission 180944) | Plant litter microbial communities from Arlington Agricultural Research Station in Wisconsin, United States - UWRJ-L208-509C-2 | ecosystem: Environmental > Terrestrial > Plant litter >... | reverse complement strand
CGCGTGCCCAGCAGGCCCTGCGAGCCGCGCCGCGCCACCTGGCCACCGGCGTAGGTGTCGCCGTCGTAGAGGCCGGTGGTGCCGAGAATCGAGGTCGGCGCCAGCTCCAGGCTGCTGCCATCCGGTATCGGCACCAGCATGTAATCGCGGTCGCCCATCGGTTGCAATTGCAGGCCCGACCCTTGCAGCAAGCGGGCAAAGCCCTCCTCCACCCCATATTCACCGGACAAGCCACTGCTGCTGCGGCCGCTGACCAGCGCCGGGTCGACGGACAGATTGACGCCCGACAACCCGGCAAACCGGGTCAGCGCCGCGCTCAGGCTGCCGGCCGGCACCTGGTAACTGCGCCGGGCGGCGGTGTCTTCGGCATAGCTGACGGGGACGAACAACGGGCTGGCGCTGAGGCTCAGCATCAGGCTCAGTTTCAGCAACGGGCGCAAGCGCAAAGGTAGAACTGCGGGCATTGGAGGAAGCTCTCGATTTTGTTCACTTGCCTGGAATGACAGGCGAGGCGAAAAAAGGGGACAGGCTTCGGCCAACTTTCTTCAACATCGCAGGGAAATGGCGACGCCACCTCCCTGAAAAATGGGGAAAACAGCCACAAGAATTTCGGATTTTTCGAAGCGTGCGTTTATGTAGTCTTTTTTATAAAGGAACTCCCACGAAGCTTCCGGGTCGGCTGATGTACCTATTTTCATTTCACTACACGGATGGGTCGGATGAAACAGATGTCCTTCGTCGAGACCGAGCATGCTGGCGCCGCCAAGGACGCTCTGTATGCCCGCCTCTCAGGCCCCAGGCACGCTAACGCAAGCCAGCAGGCTGTGCACGACTTTGATAGCTGTCGGAATATCGAATCAGGCGCCGTATTCATTATTGCCTCCGGCCTGTCAGCCAAGTCATTCCCGTTCGAAACGTTTGCGCACGTGCCTATGATCACGATGAACGGCGCTGTCTCGATGTTTCTGAACACAGACATCCAACCGTTTTTTTACGCCTGCACCGACAGAAGCTTCTCCAAGCAACAGCCGGATTTATTCAAATACGCCATGGCAACCAGCAAACGCGTGGCGCTGTGGGAGGACCATGCGCGATCGTCCCGTGCGCGCCCGACCGGGCAGCTCTATCGGCTGACCAAGGCGAAAAGACCCTCCTGGCTCGATGCGGCCATGGGCAGACACGCTGCCCTGGTGGCCGACCACTCCCTGCTCGCAATGCGCAAAAGGCCGGTAGGCTTCAGCAAAGACATGAGCAAGGGCTTTTTCGACGCACGAACCGTGGCCTACCTGGCCATCCAGTTGGCCTACCACGCAGGCTTCACCAAGGTCTTTCTGGTCGGCGTCGACCTGCATGAAAATTCGGGACGGTTCTACGAGACCCAAGACTCGGTCAAGTCGCCCTGCGGGCTCGATGAGCACTATGAAACCCGCATCCTTCCCTCGCTCGAGCTGATGTCCAGGAAGGTCATGGGTAATGACTTCATGGTGTACAACTTCTCCGACTGCTCGCGGATCCCAGAGAGCGTCATACCCCGCGTGACGCTGGGGGAAGTCGAGGCGATGCTCCAGTAAGCTTACGCGCACTTCCAGGGCCCAAGCCCTGGAGCGCGCCGATCACGCCCCCCCTTCAATCGCCGCGGCCGGGCAGCATGCCTGCGAGTACGTTGTCCTTGTCTATGAAGTGATGCTTCAACGCCACCAATGCATGCCCACCCACAAGTACCCCGCATAGCCAGGCAGTGTAGGTGTGGATGGCCTTCGCCAAGTCATAGAGACTTTGATCAGGCTCCACCAGCGGCGGCAACAGCAACAACCCGGCGAGCAGGATGGATTTGTCTGCAACCGAACTCCAGTACCAGCCGGACATCGGCAACCCCACAAGCGCAACGCCGTACAGCAGCAGATGACCGACGAACGCGCCCCGCTGCATCAGCGGGCTCATCGTCGCAGGCATCGCCGGGGCCGCATGTGTAAGACGCCAGCCAACACGCAGCACGATAAGCAAGAGCAGAACGCTGGCCATCGCCTTATGGACAAAGGTGAGCTGGTGCTGAGGGTTAAGCTCATCGCGCCAATGCACCGCCACAATCCCGACAAACCAAGCCACCACCCAGATCAGCGCCATGCCCCAGTGCAACCACTTCGCGGTGGCCGTATAGCTTTCTGCCTTCGACATTCGGATAACCCTCCCTTTTTGAGAAGCTTGGATTATCGTCAATGGGCGTTATCGAAAAACCGTAAAATGCCGATGATGATGATCGAGTTTTCTGATTTTTCAGGGGGGGATGGCGGGTCTTCAGATAGGCTGCAGCAGTAGCAAAGCGGGGGCTTCACCGGCCTTCGTGGCCAGCCTGCGAGGCGCGATTACTTTTTTACGGGCATGAAAAAGCCCAATCGTTTCAGATTGGGCTAAGTCATTGAAAAATATGGTCGGGACGGAGTGATTCGAACACTCGACCCCTAGCACCCCATCTCCTTTTTCATACGTCTTGAAAGCTTCCAAAGTTTTACTCTGGATTTTTCCAAGCGAGTATTTACTTGAGCTCCAGCGGTGTTCTGCTCTACGAGACTCCAGTAACGTCCATCAAGAGCCGGCGTTTTTGTGGGGGTAAAAGTAGGGGGAGTCCATTTCATGGCCAAAATTACCATCAAAGAACTCGAGTCGCTGACCGCCAATGATGCCGGCCGAATCCTCAGAGAGGATGGCAATCTGGCCGGTCGAATCTCAGTTCGGTGGGAAGACAACGGGGGTTTCCTTCATAGGTTCATGGTCGAGGATTGATGTTGTTCAAAGCATGTGCCCTGCCCAGATTTCGCGACCTACTAGATCGGCAGCAATCTCGATGAACGCATCCCCAACAAATTTTGCAGCCGGGCTGACTCGCCTGTCCGCGGGAAATACCTGGACCAATTTACGCATGGGAATAGGGTCGACCAAAGGTGCAGCACTGAGCACTCCCGATTCAATCTGCGTATAAATCGATGCCAGTGGCAAAGCTGTCAAACCGAAGCCATTGCGAACCAGGTCAATCATCGCGCCGAAGGAGTCGGCTTCAACGCTGGTTTTGAGCTTGATACCGACTTCACGCGCACAATTATCCAAAATCACGCGAAGACTGTGGCGGGCGCTTGGCAACACCAATTGCTGCTCAGCCAAAGACTCGAATGACACCGGCGCATCCAGGCGCAGCTTGGCGCTGGCGGGCCCCACCAGCAGCAGGTTTTCCATCATCACCGGCACGATACGCAGCGTATGCAAGGGTTGGGGATCGTAAGAAATCGCCAGCTCCAATTCGCCACGCTGAACCCAATCCAGCAGGTAACCGCTAAAGGCGGAGGAGAACCTGATGGCGAGATTCGGATGCTCTTCTTTGATTTTCCGAACCAGCGGAACGGTGACAATTTCCGCAACCGTCGGTGTTGTACCGATCACCACCGTACCCCGAAATGAAGACTTCCCGCCCACGACCGAACTTCGAATGGACTCCATCTCTTCCATGATCCGGGTGGCATGCGCCAAGACTTCACGGCCGGCATCGGTAATTTCCATGCCTCGACCATGCCGATCAAAAAGGTAGGCCCCGAGTTCTTTTTCCAACAGACGAATTTGCCTACTCAGTGCCGGCTGTGCGATGTGAAGCCGGTCGGAAGCCTTGCTGAGACTGCCTAGCTCGGCCACATGAATCAGGGTCTTGAGTTGAACGACATCCATTACCAGGCCAGTCAAAGTCGGGCTCGGCGCGAAATGCGTCGAAGGTAGAGTCAGTGTAAACACATTAGCGCCCCTTGGAATGCCGCAGAATCCGCGCCGCATGGGGAGTCGCGGCTTACGAGCAGCTGTATACCCTAGCCAGCCGGGGCTGCAAGACAAGCTATAGAATTTCGGTATATCAGTTAGACCTGGCTGACGGCTTATTACCCTCGTCACTCTGCGGTAGCGTGCAATCAACGTCGACGCCAAGGGCGATCGACTGACGACAAGAATAAGATTCGAGGGTTTACGCCATGACTTACTACATTTCTCGTTACCTGACCGACCCGCCTAATACCGTCAGTGAGCAGCTGACCTCTCGTACACATCCCCCCTCTTCATTTGCCTTGGTCGTCAAAGGATCACTGCAACTGCGTTAAGCACATCAACCCATCGAGCTAGCAACGTCGGACACGCATCAGCGTGCGCCTCGTATCGTCTCGCCTTGAAAAAAGGGTGAACAAAATGTCCGCATCAACCAGCGACTCAACACTCCACACTGAAAAGTCCGATCAGATGAAAAGTCCGAATCGCGTCAGAGCCATCATGGGTGCCTGCTCGGGCAATCTGGTGGAGTGGTACGATTTTTTCATTTACGCCTACACCGCCATCTACTTCGCGGCTTCGTTTTTTCCCAAAGGTGACACCACGAGCCAACTGCTCGCTACAGCCGGCGTTTTTGCCGTCGGTTTTTTCATGCGCCCTCTCGGTGGCTGGATTTTCGGCTGGATTGCCGACACCCGTGGCCGCAAGGTCTCAATGATCATTTCGGTGTTCATGATGTGCGCCGGTTCGCTATTGATCGCCGTCATGCCCACCTATGAAACGATAGGTATGGCTGCGCCAGTCTTGCTCGTCGTCGCCAGACTGATTCAGGGCCTGTCTGTAGGCGCAGAGTACGGTACAGGTGCCACCTACATCAGTGAAATCGCGACGCCGGGACGACGCTGTTTCTATGGGTCGTTCCAGTACTTCACCATCATCGCGGGCCAACTCCTGGCGCTGATGACCGTGGTCATTCTTCAACAAACCCTCACCGGCGAGGAACTGCGGGAATGGGGCTGGAGAATTCCTTTTTTCATCGGTGCATTGAGTTCCATCGTGGTGGTGTATCTGCGACGCGCCATGCATGAAACCGCCACCAAAAAAGACATGAACCGCAAAGATGCCGGTTCGCTGCGCGGCATGTTCAAACACAAACGTGCCGTTGCACTGGTAGTAGCGTTCACCATTGGCGGTTCGCTTTACTTCTACACCTTCACCACCTACATGCAGAAATTTCTAGTGATCTCTGCAGGGTTTAGTCCGGAAACGGTGAGTTTCATCATGACGGCGGCACTGGTTGGCTTTATGTTCTGCCAGCCGCTCTTTGGTCTGCTCGCCGACCGTATCGGAATCAAAGCTCACATGTTGATGTTTTCTGGATTGGCCATGCTGCTGGTGATCCCTCTGCTCTATTCACTGCAATCAGTCAGTAGTCCGTTTACGGCGTTCCTGCTGGTATTTGGCGGCCTCGCTATCGCATCGCTTTACACTCCCATTGCCGGGATCGTCAAAGCTGAGCTTTTCCCACCTGCGGTACGTGCGTTAGGCGTGGGCTTTCCGTATGCGGTAGGCAATGCGGCATTCGGCGGCACCGCGGAATACGTCGCCTTGTCGCTGCGGTCACAAGGTACAGAGGAGTATTTTTTCTTCTATGTCGCGGCTGTCGTGACCATCACTTTCATAGCCGCAATGCTGATGCCGAACCTGTCACGCTATGGTTACATCAGCGGTTCGGGTGAGATTGAAGAACGAACCGGACTGAGGGGTTGCACTAAGTCGCACGCTGCGAGGATCTGAAGCACTGACGATTACTGCGGTTAGTTAAAGGGCCCATGACGATCCCTGGGCCCTTTTAACCATCCCTGAGTAGCGGATGCTACCTGCGTTGAAGAAGCCACGCTCAACTGCCCCCACCATCATAGGTAGTTGCACGTGACTGAAACTTTCTGGTGAAGGCACGTCATTGACTCCTTGAGCGAAAGGTAACGCCGAACCAGGCCTACAACTTCAAGGGGATCGTATGTTCTGTAAATTCCTGGAAGCAGATGTGGCCGTGGAACATGGCAGTGATTTTGGTCTGGGTCCTTAAATCCGTATTGCCTATGCACTGGATGATGCTTCATTGCGCCGGGCTTGCGAGACGATCCGTACATTCTGCACACCGCTGCGTTAATCATTCCCCCTTCCCATAAAGCGTGGCTATCGCATTTACCCGACATGCCACGCATTCCCGAACCAGCTATACAAAATGGGCATATCTCAAAGACAAAAACGGTAGTCGTCCTTCTCCTCCAGCACTCCCAGAATGGGTGAAAACACAAAAGCAGCACTGCTTGGGAGATGAGTATGTCAACAGAAGCTGAACAAATCGTGGGACAGGATTGGCAGGAGGACGTGTTCCGCGTGCTCAAGGCCCATGACGTCAAACACGTGGTCTTCGTCCCGGATGCAGGCCACTCGGCGGCGATCCGTATGTCGTATGCAGACCCGGACATCAAGGCTGTTGTCCTCACCACCGAGGAAGAAGGCATCGGCTATCTCGCCGGCGCATGGCTTGGCGGCGAACGCGGTGCCCTCCTGATGCAGTCCAGCGGCGTCGGTAACTGCATCAACACTCTGGCACTTCAAGTCTGTGCCGGCTTCCCGCTGTTGATGGTGGTCACCATGCGCGGCGACTGGGCCGAATTCAACGCATGGCAGAACCCTATGGGTCAGGCCACCGAAGCCTCCCTGAACCTGATGAAGGTCATGACCTGGCGCGCGGACGTTCCGGAAGACGTCGCCCCGTTGCTGCACGGTGCCGCGACCATGGCCTTCAACGGTGATTCGTCCACTGCCCTGCTGCTCGGTCAGCGCCTGATTGGAGAAAAGAAATGGGTCAAGTAAGCGCAAACCACACTCTGTGCCGCCGCGAAGTGGTCAAGGCCTTGCTGGCCGACCGCAAAGACGTGCTGGTCGTGACAGGCCTGGGTTCAGCGTCCTATGACGTCATGGCCGCCGGTGACAACGATCTGAATTATTACCTCTGGGCCGCCATGGGCAGCGCAATCACTGTGGGTCTGGGCCTGGCGAATGCGCAGCCAAACAAATCGGTGGTGGTGGTCACCGGTGATGGTGAGTTGCTCATGGGGTTCGGCGCACTGGCCACGGTGGCACTGCAGAAGCCTGCCAACCTGACCATCGCTGTGCTGGATAACGGTCACTTCGGCGAAACCGGCATGCAAGTCAGCCACGCCGGTTTTGGTATTTCCCTGGATCAGGTCGCAAAGACTTGCGGCTTCAGCTGGACCGATGAAATCCGTGACATGGAAGGCGTACATAACTTGCGCGAGCGCTTTGCAACTCGCGATGGCGTCAAGCTAGCGACGATAAAAATCAAGGCGGAAAACCCGCCACGGGTGCTGCCACCGCGCGATGGTCACTACATCAAGAATCGCTTTCGTGCTGCGCTGGGTTTCAACCCGATCTGACCATTCTATGCCCGTACCCGGTCACGCAGGGCCGTTGTCATGCGTGACGCGTTGAGGAGAACAATAATGACTGACCGCAACTCTGAGGAACTCAATGCCATCCGCGAGGGCGTACGCGCTCTTTGCGCTGAATTCGATGCGGCTTACTGGCGTAAAGTCGACGAAGAAAAAGGCTTCCCGGAAACCTTCGTCAAGGCCCTGACCGATGCCGGCTGGCTGGCGGCGATGATTCCTGTCGAGTACGGCGGCTCCGGCCTCGGACTGGCCGAGGCCTCGGTAATCCTGGAAGAAGTGAATCGCTGCGGTGGCAACTCCGGCACCGTTCACGGGCAGATGTACAACATGTTCACCCTGCTGCGTAACGGTAGCGAGGCACAGAAAAGTTACTACCTGCCGAAACTGGCCAGCGGCGAATTGCGCCTGCAATCGATGGGAGTGACAGAGCCGACTACCGGTACTGACACCACCAAGATCAAGACCACCGCCGTACGCAAAGGCGACAAGTACGTCATCAACGGACAGAAGGTCTGGATCTCGCGAATTCAGCATTCCGACCTGATGATCCTGCTGGCGCGTACGACCCCTCTGGCCGACGTGAAGAAAAAGTCCGAAGGCATGTCGATCTTTCTCGTCGACCTGCGTGAGGCCATCGGTAACGGCCTGACCGTGCAACCTATCGCCAACATGGTCAACCACGAAACCAACGAGTTGTTCTTCGACAACCTCGAAATTCCTGCCGACAGCCTCATCGGCGAGGAAGGCAAAGGTTTCCGCTATATCCTGGATGGCCTGAACGCCGAGCGCACACTGATCGCCGCCGAATGCATTGGCGACGGTCGCTGGTTTATCGAAAAAGCCAGCGCCTATGCGCGTGATCGCGTCGTGTTCGGACGCCCTATCGGGCAGAACCAAGGCGTTCAGTTCCCCATCGCTGAAGCACACATTGAAATCGAAGCGGCTGACTTGATGCGCTGGCGTGCTTGCGAGGAATACGACAGCGGTATCAACGCCGGGGCCAGCGCCAACATGGCCAAGTACCTGGCGGCGAAAGCCTCTTGGGAAGCCGCCAATGCGTGCTTGCAGACCCACGGCGGTTTTGGTTTTGCCTGCGAGTACGACGTCGAGCGCAAATTCCGTGAAACCCGTCTGTATCAGGTTGCTCCCATCTCCACCAACCTGATCCTGTCGTACGTTGCCGAACACCTGCTCGAACTGCCGCGCTCCTTCTAAAGGATCAGCGTAAAGCCCAGTGCGTCGGCTTAAGCAGGCGCGACTGGGGAGCCATGACAAGAGAGATAATAATCATGAGCCAACCCAAAGGCATCCGTCCGCTCGATGGCATTACTGTCGTCAGCCTTGAGCATGCCATTGCAGCGCCCTTCTGCACCCGACAATTGGCCGACCTTGGTGCGCGTGTAATCAAGGTCGAACGCCCCGGCACGGGGGACTTCGCCAGAGGTTATGACCAACGTGTCAATGGTCTCGCCTCGCACTTCGTCTGGACCAATCGCTCGAAAGAAAGCCTGACCCTCGATCTGAAACAAGATTCGGCCACCGAGGTGCTGGACAGTTTGCTGGCCACTGCCGATGTCCTGGTGCAGAACCTGGCGCCGGGTGCCGCAGCACGAATGGGACTTTCATTTGAGGCTTTGCATCAGCGGTTTCCGCGCCTGATCGTTTGTGACATTTCAGGCTACGGCGCAGGCGGCCCCTATGAAAAGAAAAAAGCCTATGACCTGTTGATCCAGAGCGAAGGCGGATTTCTTTCGGTCACCGGAGGACCGGGTGAGGACGAAATGGCCAAGGCAGGTTGCTCGATTGCTGACATTGCGGCCGGCATGTACGCCTACACCGGAATTCTGTCAGCCTTGCTGTTGCGTGGACGCACTGGCGAAGGTAGCCACCTCGATGTGTCCATGCTGGAAAGCCTGGTCGAGTGGATGAACTACCCGATGTACTACGCCTACGACGGCGCTACACCTCCCCCTCGCGCCGGCGCCGCGCACGCCACGATTTACCCCTATGGTCCCTTCCCCATCGGTGACGGCACCACAGTAATGCTGGGTTTGCAGAACGAACGAGAGTGGCAGCTGTTTTGCGACAAGGTACTGCTGACGCCTGAACTGGCGAAAGACGAACGTTTCTCTGCCAACTTCAAGCGCGTCGAAAACCGCCAGGCGCTGCGGGCACTCATCGTTGAATCGTTCTCCACACTTAATTTCGATGCCGTGTTTGATCGGTTGGAGCAGGCGCAAATTGCCAACGCTCGGGTCAACGACATGCAAGGTGTTTGGGACCATCCGCAACTTCAGGCACGTGATCGCTGGCGGGAAGTCGAAACCTCTGCCGGCACCGTGCCCAGCTTGATTCCTCCAGGCAGCAATAGCGCATTCGAACCACGTATGGATGCCGTACCGGGCCTCGGCCAGCACACCGAACAGGTGCTCAGGGAACTGGGGCTAGGTACGGATCGTATTGAACAAATGCGCTCAGCCGGGGCGATTTAACCTTGAGCTGAACACAAAAAGCCTGCCTGCAACGATCAAAGTTTTTGAGAGAACACTGCCCAATGAAGATCCTGGTAGCTGTGAAACGAGTAGTCGACTACAACGTGAAAGTTCGCGTCAAGGCGGACAATTCCGGCGTCGACCTCGCCAACGTGAAGATGTCGATGAACCCATTCTGCGAAATCGCCGTGGAAGAAGCCGTACGCCTGAAAGAACTCTTTATAAAAGAAGGGCGCGTTGCGACTGAAATCGTCGTCGTTTCCGTCGGCCCGACCACTGCTCAAGAGCAACTGCGCACCGCGCTGGCTCTGGGTGCCGACCGCGCCATCCTCGTCGAATCCGCTGAAGATCTGACTTCCCTGGCCGTTGCCAAACTGTTGAAAGCTGTTGTCGACAAGGAACAGCCGCAGCTGGTGATCCTTGGCAAACAAGCCATCGACAGCGACAACAACCAGACTGGCCAGATGCTCGCTGCATTGAGCGGCTACGGTCAGGGCACCTTCGCTTCGAAAGTCGAAGTGTCCGGCGACAGCGTTGCCGTG
>Ga0247742_10003258_pt1 | contig 10316 bp, 8 predicted proteins | sample UWRJL208509C2_FD_180944 | JGI IMG/M metagenome (GOLD analysis project Ga0247742, IMG submission 180944) | Plant litter microbial communities from Arlington Agricultural Research Station in Wisconsin, United States - UWRJ-L208-509C-2 | ecosystem: Environmental > Terrestrial > Plant litter >... | reverse complement strand
CCCAAGGAAGGTAAAGCAAACCCTATTACAGAAAAAACCACCCCTAAATTTTCGAATAGATGTAATTACATTGATATATTAAAAAATAACTCGTGAGTACTCTTCAGCTCGTGGACTCGTTGAACTCGTGAACCCGTCAACGAGCCGAAAAGCCCGGAAAGTCCCACGAGAAAAGTCCTAAAATACTGATGCTTGTAATAATCGAGAACGGTGTCTCGAGCGGGTTGAATGATATCATCATTCCACCCATCCAAAGTGAACTCTACATGAAAGTTACGTAAATGTCGCCCACTTTCAGTATATTCTGTAGAGAAGATAGATCCCAGAATGTGCTCAGACATGCATGCAAGAGGAAGCAGATGGGCAATGTAGAGCAAAGCCAACAAGGTCTTGGAATGGTTCCGCTTTTTCGTGTCCTCGGCTATGTGAAACTCATCAGCATTCTGATAGAGGCTAAAATAATGGCATTGATTAGCGTATGAATAACAGGATTTGCAACCAAAGACATACAGCGGGTACAAGATTTCCATAAAGTACTCAGCAACTGTTGTGTAATGCTGCCCTGTAAAGTCAAGCCGATGGTATTGGGGGTGCTTGGTGAATAATGTCTTGAAAACTCGGCCATAAGACTCATTATATTCAGTATCAAAGACGAGGGCAAACACCGAAGTGGGATTTGAGGCCTCAACCTGACGTATGTGGGAGTGTTGCACCTCATATATCAGCAAAATTAGTTCTCCATTCGAGATAGACACAGTTTGAAAGCAGAGAGCCTGAAAGTCAGAGATGAGATGAGTGAATTGCTCCAGGAGACCCTGTCGTCAGTTGGTAACTGATTCACCGCGATTTGAATAATGACGGCTTACCTGTTTGTCCAGCATCTCGATGATTTCCTCCGACAAGCACCAAAATCCATGAGTCATTTTGAGTACTTCACTGACGCTGTGGAGAGTTGGGAATGATAGTTGACTGAGTTCCTCTTGAAGTTGAGGGGTACAGCATGGACCAGCTTCAATGCAGTCGTTGGTGATCCACAAGTAACAGCAAAAATCTGGGATACAACATATTGATAGTTGAAGAATCAATTCCCGAGCGGGTAAAATTGACGCACCGTCTTCATCATGCTCCTCGCGCAGATGGCGCAGTCCAAGGGCTGCATTGTCACCCAAAATGGACTCTCGACATAGGTAGAATTGCTGGGATCGAGTGGGATCGAGCAGGAAGTCCGATAGTGATGCATGCAAAATAGATATATCACCAGCCGTGTTGCATTCGATGATGGATGCGAACTGGCTTAAGCAAGCTTTTGATTCGCCAGATTGCCAGGAGAGCCAATTGTCCATTTTGTATGTGGAGTACATTGCATAATCATCGTCGTTTATGGTTGGGTTAACAACGATCAAGATTCCGAGGACCACCTCGATGTTGTCAACGTTAGAGAGTACATGGTGGTATAAGGAATTCAGCTCCGCGTACGGCATATCCTTCTCACCCTTGGGAGGCTGAAGACAACGAATGACATCCAATCGACGATGCGGAAGTTGGTGAGGGTCTCCTCCGACATACAGTTGAACCTGCCATAACACATACTTCTGATAACCCATAACCCCCTGTATCCCATACCTTTTCCGGTCCACCAACTCGGTGGGCGGGGATTAGCATGTAAAACCCCATAGGTCTGCTATAACCCATACCCCATACCCTTCCTGGGCCAAAACCCATAGGTTCAGCCCTATATTGGACTCAGAAACCCGAATAGTATTGAATTCACTTGTATTGGATATCCACTGTGATGCGCCGCTGGGACCACTGAGGAGCTCAGAAGCGAACAAACTGATCTTATAACCATCCTCTTCCTCCCATGTCACCAAATTCTGAACTCATGTAGGGATATGGATATAAACGGCAGGGACGACACCTGACATCAACATTGATATTTCTCATCTGAGCTGGCGTGCTGCGGTCTCAACCATTGGACGGTACATAAATGACTGGAATAACCCAACTACACGGAAGCTTGAAGGCTTGAAGCACCTTTGGAGTCATTCAACAGGCAACTCTCCCTTGGCGAGACCAATAACATGAAAACCACTGTAATAACCAACTATTCCATAGGGCATACATTTTGCAATTCATCTGACCTATAATACAATCCTGAAATTTTGGCGATTTTTTGGCGATTTTTTGAATCTATTTTTGTCCTACCTCACCAAAGCCATAGCCTCTGATAACCCATAGCCTGGACCATCCACCAAAAAGTATGGGTTATGACAGGTTCAACTGTACTTGACTGTTGTTGATGCAAAGATAAATTGGCCTGACGATTTCCGGGTGAAATCACAAAGGACCTCAGGGGAGGGCCAAGGAGATGGAATGTAGGAGGCGAGGGGGTGTTCGCGTCTGATCTTGTCGAATGAATCTTCTAGGAATCGATAGATATCTTCCTCGGGGGAGTATTCGCTGGAGAGAGCAAGACGTGAAAGATGAGGCTTGAGTGAGGAGGTACTGAAGGTGGAATGGAGATAGACTTCAGGACGGCTGGCGATGAGAATCCGGATACGGAGTGGAGAGCTACGGAATGCAGCCGCTAGCGACTTCACAAGCCCAGATTGTATGTCGGATCCGTGACATTCATCTAGGCCGTCGACAATAATAACAAATGGGAAGTCCTTAAAGTCGAATCCAGTAGAGTGAAGGTGACGGAGAGGTTCGATGATGAGCTTCATGAGTTGGGCGTCGATAGATTGGTGGAAAATCATTGGGTCTGCATCCACAGCAGCTTCAATTTGTGAACATGCAGCTGGAATTGCACGAGCGATTTGATAGGCGATGGTGGAAACAAATCGAGTAATGTTGCTACGTTCCGCCGCAGTCTTCTAGAAGAAAAAGGTGGCCAGGAGACATCCATACTTCTCGCATATTTCAGCGAGCGAATGTGCAATGGCCGACTTTCCAGCTCCAGCAGCACCGTAGAGCCATAGTAGCAAAGCCTCATAGTCAATATCCCCTTAAGCCAGTCAATAATCCTGTCGATTACTGCAATGCGAGTTTTTGGGTGGCATTTCGGTGCGTCGAGCTGCTGTCGCTCTAGGGAGTTGTAGATGGCGCCTATTGCAGCGTTTTCACCAAGAAAGTTTAGTCCTGAATCAATGTGTTTTCTTGAGACTAAAAGATTGAGAGTCCACGAATTCGTCACACACCTGTGCTACGGGCTTGTATTTGGGTGATGTTTGCATTGAAGTGACTATTTGTGAAGGTGTTGCTTCCAGCGTGGTCGAAAAGCGATACTAAGATCGATACCGTAAAATTAGTCAGTGGGGATACCGTAGATAGTGGGTTCCAGCGCACCTGACGGTCCATAGTTGTAGCTATAAGTGACCTGATTCGGCGAAGCGGATGTACTTCCACTGGATTCAGCGGGGTAGGGACCCCAGGACATCCTGACTGAAGATGGTGGGTAGCGAGCTATGGTATTAGCACACGTAGAAAGTTTTCAAGATATTGCAGATGGGTCCGCTACAGATCGGGCGAGGAGTAGGTGGACGAGGAAGTGGTTCCAGTTGAAGGGTGTCTGGATTACTATACTGCTCAATGCACCGCCGTGCCTGCCAGTTGCTGGCTGGCATACACAGGGTTCTCAAAGCTGCACAGCACTGTTAACGTATAAGTGTGACACCTCGAGGTGCAATTCAATGTGGTGTGAAGGACACTGTTTCAATTGAATGTTTGCCAAGTCTTGTGGCGGCGGGCCGAGAGGCGACTGAGCACATGCGTACTGCATGGATCGCCGCGACTCCATGCAAAACCATAGGCCTACTTGACTTTCTCACAACTCAGTGGTGAATCTGCTCCATATGCCCACCATTATGGAAACCATGACGGTCGCGCCCAAGTCGGGTGTGCCAAACACCCTGCGGCCATGATGCCAACGCATCACCGGTGGTCCGTCGAGGGTGGACAACTAGAGACGAACTCTTCACCCATAATGACGAGGTATACTTCCACATTTTCCCCCAGTGTACTTGAGCTGATAGAACTTTTTAATGTTCACGGCTCTGAAATTGATGCACAAACATGCCATCTCCAAACGCCCATTATTTGACGGCTTCGCACCTGCGTCGATATCGAGGTCCCATTCAGACATTGGTTCTTATTGGACTACTCGTTGGCAATCACCCAAGGTGGAGCGCAGACAATGGTCGGCGACGTTTCAATACTTATTAGAGGTGCGTTTTGGGTTCTCTCACGTCATGATCCAGTGCCAGGCTCAGTTGGACTCTTCAGGCTGCTCTCTCTCTTCAAGATGCGCCGGAACATTGAGCCGTCTATGCCACCAGACCTCAATAAATCCTATATTTTCTCCAACCCCAGCCAGATTCACTCAAATCTCCGCTGACAGAAGAATCAATTGATGGAGGAATTGATGGGTACGATTCTACGTCTCTATGCCAGTCGAGTCGGTCGATTCATTCAGTTCTACCGTATACAGTGTCAATATTGGTGACTGCACAGCGAAGAATTTTGAGCGTCTCAGTCAGATGATTCGTTGGCAATTGTGCATCGACTTTTGTCGACCACACTGGTCATGTCCTTCACCACTAACTCTTCCACATCCGAGCACCGATTTCTCTCGTGATTCTACCCAGTATTCTTATCTTCTCTGAAGTTTTTGAGAGGGAGTCCCCATTTTGGAATCTACAAGGTTTGATTTTTCCATGGCTTATACCAATTGATTAGATGTCTTTTTCATCTCTTCTCAGTCTCTAGGTTTAGTGGTTCTCGTGGTGATTTTACTGCTTTAAAAGTGTATTGGAAATCTATGATATCCTTAACCACGCTTACTCGCTCTGTACTGTACGTTTCCTGTCCGGATGGGCAGCTCTTCAAGCTCAACACTGTTTTAGTGCCTGCGGATTCTATGCACCACTATCATGTTCGTTGAGTTGTCAATTTTTATTTCTGTTCGTGATTCCACTCAACTAAATTTTGAACGACTACTTTCCTCCTTCGTTGGGTACTTTGCGACCTGGGCACTCGATATATCTTGCGTTTTATCTAGCTCACTAACACAGGGCATCGCGTCTGTGTGGTCCGCTTCCTGTAATTCATCGGGCGCGTCTTTCATGGATCAAATTTATGCCAGTCAAGTCCATCTGGTACATCTAGTCATGGTCAATGTCTGACAATGTTTGATTTGCTATGACGCACAAACGGAGGCTACCATTGTTATAAATGAATTATTATTCTACGGATGGCTTTATACACGTGTACGTTGTATACTTGTATATTTGAATCTCGATCGTTGTATATAGAATATTTAGTAGAATATTTTAGTGAGCTACGAATTTGATGAATACGGTCATTCACCGCCCAATGGGACGGGCAAATATTGTTCCAGGCACAGCGCAACACGGAACTCGAGTTGGGCCAATTTTTTTTAAAAACATGCTAAGGACACTCACTCAAATATGTGTACCAGGTTCCAAAACAATCGGAACTGAAATGAGAGAGGAAAAGCAAAATCAGTTCGAAAGTGTGTTATCACCGCGTCCACTGCCCAGTGGGACAGTCACAAAATTGCCAAATTGGGTTGCCTCTCTCTGCCAAAAAAGCGTGACATCGCTAGTGGTGTCAAGGTTCGGTTCAGTCCGGTCTTTTCGACCTTGAGGGAGAACCAAGAACCGGACTGTAGGTCCGGTTCAGTAAGATTGCTCGAACGGAGAACCGAACGGTAGGTTCGGTTCTTGAATGGTCTGGTCTCGGTCTGAAGGTGGTTCGAACCGTGAACCGAACGAAATATATTTCAAAAATGCAAATCTGCATATCCATACCCCGTCGGTGCTGTCCTCAGCATCCATGGACATGATCAGAGCATCCAAATGCTCTGCTGCTTGAGTAACAGCTGATATCCCCATTTCGGTACGCACTGTTGAGGATTTGATCGCTTTTTCCAGTCTCCACAACCGGCCGTGTCGACAGAAGTCTCGAAGGGTTTACCCTTGTCGCAAGTCCACTCAATTTCGGAGGCGTATTTCAGCGACCCATCAGGATGAAGAGCACACCCTATTTCGGAGTCCACAGTAGACATTTCGATAGCGATCACTGTTGGAGTGAGATGAGTGGGGTCCAAAAATTCGATGCAAACCTTTCTTAGCCTCTGATGGCTTTTATGCGTGAAAACCTCCGATTTTCGCGCCCAAAATTCGGCAGACCTGACCTGAAAATTTAACAGAAATTCAGAGATATCAGGTGGACTCGAAGTGAATGGATCGGTGGCGAACGAGAGACCTAAAAATCACCATGGGCGCCTATGACAAACAAAAGAGGCCAGTAATGATTGGAAAAAATGTAAGCCATGATAGCCTATTACCACATGCCATGTAGCTACCGATATCCATAGAGGATTGACCTTCACCGGTTTCTGAAAGCAGATGGAGAGGTGGTGACATCAAGATGTCACATCGCGCATCACACTGAGGGACCTCCAGGCAAAGTAGGTCGTTTTACAATGTTGCAGATGCAGATGTACTCGTGCCCGTCAAAAGTATGGAAACACGTGGTTTTTTGATATAACTTGACAACAAAAAATGGCGAAAACCTGAGAGTAGGATATGTTATGAAGGCCTATTTAACGGACCTTCTGTAGAAGAAATCGAAAATTTTGCCTCCTCCTGCATAGAGAAACAGGGGAAATAGTAGCTACTGCCAAAATGTAGCTCATTGAAATTATACCCGTTTGCTCTATAATTCACCAAATATGCTCCTTTGCATTTCAAAATGCCCTGTAAATATTTTCAGATTTTTTAGAACAGCGGTTGAGCTACTATTCACCAACAAAGATGCCTACGAGAAGTGCTTTTGATGGGGTTCACACGATATTGAGGCCTTTTCGGACATCTTGAAACGCTTGTAGCTTGCTCATTTCTGGGTCGATTCTCTTCAAAAAAGCTGTGTCTGAATCTATTTCTAAATCCCTTTGTTTCTCAAAAAAAAAATTCTTCAAAAGATGATTCTGTAACGTGTTACATTTTCACAGTAACCGCTATTTCCCTTGTTTCTCCGCACAGAGGGGCGGAAATTTTTCGATTTTTTCTACAGAAGGTCCCTCGAATACGTCTTTATAACATATCCTACTCTCAGGTTTTCACCATTTTTTGTTGTCGAGTTATATCAAAAATCACATGTTTCCATACTTTTGACGGTCACGAGTACATTATAAAGCCACTTAAGGACCATAAGACTCCAATTAAGCTGTAAAGTAAAAAAAAAATTAAGACATTTAGACTCTAGATCAGATAGCTAATAGTGTAAAGAAAACAATATGAGTAAATTTGAGTTGAGAAACGGACTGTGTCGAGCGAAAAACGGGTTTGTCCCACTGGGTGGTGGTGTCCCATTGGGCTGTGAATGACTGTACTGAAATATATTTTCTCTCGAGAATCAAAACTGGATTGAAGGATTCGGCCCTGCAGAATCCCCCAGTGATAGGATTACCCTGTTTTCGTGGATAACAAAGTTTTTCCTACTGTCGACCAAGAGCGTGGAGACGATGAAACGGCTAAAAGTTACAAGAAATACTTAGTTTTACAGAGAAATTTTTATAAAGGCTCGCCGAAGCTGTGGGTTGCATGGTGATGGAGCATGGTGAAATATTGCATACGTCGTCTGGTCTCAATGGTTGACGGTAATGTTGTGTAGGAAAACTAGGATCGGGAACCAGAGGTTATTCACAGTTCAATTCCCGGTTCAAAAGCGATTCTGTTGATATTTTGCAAACCGAAGTGTCCTAAGCGCTAGTGAGGTCCTTATTGGTGGAGGTGCAGGCCGACGGCGATGACCAATCAGTCCGTTTTCCTGGCCGACCCCCAAGTTCTTCTGCTTCCCGAGTCCACGTCCAGAGTCATCAACAAAAGCCAACCGGTGCATTCAACGGTCGCCTACTCGCAGCCATGCACGATGGCAAGGCTGTTTCGTCCAACATGAACTTGAATCCACGCCACATCGGTGCTCCAGCGTCTACGATCCCGCACTCGGCTCGATGCCTCTCCACAGCCTGTCTCCTCTTCAATATGCACCGGTACCCTTGACGTCATAGAGCCTCCCTCAATCGAATCTCATCCTTCTCTGCGATAAGCTTAATCTGTTTGAACATCAAACTCGGGAACACCTGGCCAATGTAGCAGCGCTGATTTGGATCCACTGCCCTTCGCAAGGATTCTCCTCTGTAACTCTCGATGTCAACCAATTCGAACATAGTCCTCCCTCAGATTATGCAATGGCTCCCTTTCTCTCGCGAAACCTTGCCGTCGAGTCTGACTCCCGCTCCCTTTCTGCCATCGTAAGTCCCATCCTTTGTCAACCCCTTCCTTGATGATTTCATATTCGCAGATCTCAAGGGTTGAACAGAACTCAGGGTCTTTGCTACGTCGATCCCTCGTTCCCTTTTCGCGTCACGATGGAACGTTTGGCTCATTATGAAACTGGCTCATCGAGATTGATCCCGTTCGCCTCCTCGCCTTGGTGCGTATCACGACTTTCACCTTCCCTCACTCTGCTCACAAATTCCAGTTCCAAGGTCCACATATATTTACCTGCATTCCCGCAAACACTCTTTCGAGTTTCGATAACTTTTCCTCTATTCAGCGCAGGCGGCAATTACCCCTTGGTCAAGGTCAGCCAAATAAACTTAAAGGGTAGGTCTTTCTATATCTATATGCTTTCGGGATTCGGTCTAACGACTTGAAGACTGATCCGCTTCCTACACAGTTCTTGGAAGAATGAAACTTGGAGTCACTGAGCCAGTGCGACCAAGGGTACTTCCTGACTTTTTCATCCACTGTTCAACAACCTAATATCTCTACTGTTTCTCTCTTTTAGGCGCCATACATTACAACCCCCATAAATTTCGATCAAATTCGCCTAGACCTCGCGCCTCGAAGCTATTTACATCCACACTCTCAAGTCGGAGCCAACATCAGACTCCAAGAACGCTTAAAGAGGATCAGCAGAGTGCGAGAAGTGAACGAGGCGAATGACCACATTATGATTTGGGAAACAGGGTACAGGTGTGTATGCGATAACTTCTGATTCTCTAGTTCGTCCTTTTCGCTGACATGTCTGTCTAGCAACCAGCACGAGCGCCGCGCCATTGCCATCAGGCCGCTCATGATGGGGGATGAGCACATCGCTGGAGAGGACTGGGTAAAGGCACCAGGGGTCAAATATAGTTTTTTTGAGGCAACTCGACTAATGGTATGTTTCCTACACTACACCTTCAACTGTCTTTTGGAGCGTCGAGTCAGACGCCCTGCATTGGGTACTCCGGCAGTATCTGCTTTTTTATCTATACTTTTGGACACATATATTCTTTAGCTCATACTGACGTTCAAGTTAACAAGTTTGGAATGTTGAAATCGTACATCTAACTTGACCATCGCAAACAAAGTTTCGAATTTTCAACTCTACCTCATGATCGCCGGATGCTTGAAGGGCAAGAAATTTGCTGAAAGATTGGAACGGAAACACGGTATGTTGATATCAACACCTAAAGCGACAGCAGATAAATATGATATACGTTCTTCTCATCTACAGTTCTATAGCGATGACTCTGAGTGGGGGGTCAGATACGAGACTAAGGAGTACTCATGGCCCATGGTGATGTCGTCGACTGTACCACGGCGATATTTCTCAATTATTATTCCTCTCTTGCCTTCAGTAGGTTATCCTTATGCCATCAGCTAAACGAATTGCGATGGGCTACTGATACATGCATGCATGCGGAGTCTCCTGAATATGTATTTTCCTCAAGAGTCGCATGAGCCCGCAGGCGTCTTCGGATCGGAGAGTGTATCGTCTGGAGCGAAATTTCCCCCGAATCGTAAGGCCATGATGCCACAGAAGACTCGGGCGTGAATTTATGATTGATGAAATCAGGAAATGATTATATGAGTACGATATGGATGCCCAAACGATAGAAATCTAGCAAAAGGATAAACCAAACACAAGTAGAAACTAGGATATATTATTGATGCGCATGTACTCTTCGATGTTGGGCGGCTCTGCGTAGCGCTGAAAAACAAATGAAGTTTGGTGGGATAAGTTTTAGCGCGAGCACTGTGTGAAGAGATATTGGGCGCGTAGGTACCTTGTAATAATCGAGAGCAGCGTCTCGAGCGGGTTGAATGATATGATCATTCCACCCATCCAAAGTGAAATCTGCATGAAAGTTACGTCCCCAGTATTCATCACATTCTGGAAAGAAGATATATTCCAGAATGAATTCAGACATGCATGCGAGAGGAAGCAGATGGGCGATG
>Ga0247742_10003257_pt1 | contig 10317 bp, 8 predicted proteins | sample UWRJL208509C2_FD_180944 | JGI IMG/M metagenome (GOLD analysis project Ga0247742, IMG submission 180944) | Plant litter microbial communities from Arlington Agricultural Research Station in Wisconsin, United States - UWRJ-L208-509C-2 | ecosystem: Environmental > Terrestrial > Plant litter >... | reverse complement strand
ATTCGCAAACAACGCCGCGGTGCGCGTGCCCGCGCTCTGCTCGATCATCAACTCGTCGCGGCCGAGCCCCAGCGGATTGCCGCTCAATTGCAGCGCGATGCGATCGTAGCTGCCGAGGCTGAGTTTGGATGCGGCATCGAGCTGGCGCTTCGGCAGTTCCGGGGTGAATTTGATCGCGCCCGACGCCAGCACGTTTGACGACACGGTGAGGATGACACCGCGCGCTGCGATGCGCCCCGACGCCGTCTCGACGCCGATGTCGCGGCCGCTCCAGCTCACGCGCGTCGCCGGCGTCGACAGCGCCACCGGGATGCCCTCGCCGAGCTTGGCCATCAGCACACCCAGCCCCTGCCTGGTGGCGACGTCGATGGCGCGGTCCTGGGCGCGGAACTGGTCCAGCGCCGAGAGGTCCTTCAAATCCTTGCCGGTGGCATAGGCGCCGAGGACGAAATCGATCGTGCCGGCCCAGTCGCCGAGATCTTTCGGCAGCACGGCGGCACACGACATGTCGCCGCGGCGGGCGCCGTCGTCGATGGCGCGGTTGGCGCGCACCAAAGTGGCCAGCAGGTCCTCGGTCTCGCCGGCGCGGGCGTTGCGGCGGCCGATCCGCAGCTTCTGGCTCGGCGGCGCCGGCGCCACATCGATGCCCGCCGTCCGCGCCAGCTTCACCAGCACGTTGGTGTCCGGCGTATGCAGCCAGCGCGCGCCGCGATCGAACGGCGCTTCGAAGGTCGACGCATCGGTCGCGCAGCGGCCGCCGATCTGGCCGGAGGCTTCGAGCACGATCACCTTGCGGCCCGCGGCCATCACCCGGCGCGCCGCACTGATGCCGGCCGCGCCCGCGCCGATCACGACAATGTCAGCCTCACGCGGCAACGGCGCTGCCCAGGCCCTTGCGCCGAACGCCGGCACAAGCGCCAATACTGCCGACGCCGACAGGAAATCGCGGCGCGAAATTGTCATGATGGTTTCCGAAGCTTTGTGAAGTGGCAGAACATCCAGCGAACTTTGCCGTATAAGGCTATGCCCGGCAACTCTCATGGTGAATCAATCATGAGCAGCAGCAATGGCGCATGAACCAAATCGCAATGGCTTGCGACCATGATCGAACCAAGGGGAAAGCGGTCGACACGAACCGCACGGGGGAGACCATCATGGGCGTAGTGCTCGATACGGTCGGAAAATGGATCGCCGGCTATCTGCAGAAGGAAGTGCCCGGCTACGAGCCGTTCACGCCGAGCGATCCGGAGCGGCTGCGCGACGTGATCCAGGACGGCGACGTGCTGCTGGTGGAAGGCAACAACCGCGTTTCCGGCATCATCAAGTATCTGACGCAGTCGACTTGGTCGCACGCGGCCCTCTATGTCGGGCCGATCGACGGCGCGATGGAGCCTGATGGCGAGCCGCATGTGCTCATCGAGGCGAACATCGGCGAGGGCGTCACCTCCGCGCCGCTGTCGAAGTATTTTCCGTATCACACGCGATTGTGCCGCCCGGTCGGGCTGTCCTATGAGGACCGCACCACCGTGTGCCGCTATGCCATCAACCGCATCGGCTTTGGCTACGACACCAAGAACATCGTCGACCTGATGCGCTTCCTGATCCCGCTGCCGGTGCCGCAGCGCTGGCGGCGCCGCATGATCGCGTTCGGCTCCGGCGATCCGACAAAGATCATCTGCTCGGCGCTGATCGCGCAGGCGTTCGACGCGGTGCGCTATCCGATCCTGCCGCGGATCACGCGCGCAGGCAGCCGGCAGGCGCGCCGCGAGATCCTGCACATCCGCGATTCCTCGCTCTACATGCCCAGAGATTTCGACATCTCGCCGTATTTCGACGTGGTCAAGCCGACCATCGAACTTGGCTTCGACTACACCGCCCTGCACTGGGCCGACAAGCAGAAGCCGCTCCGGGAGGTAGCGGACGCCTTCGGTCCGTTTCCGGATCCGACACCGGCGCCGCCGCTCGTTCCTGAAGCGGCTGGTGCGACGGCGGAAATTTCTGGCGAGCAAGTGACGGCGCGGATCAGGCTGGTGGCCTGATCCGCCGCGGCCTACCAGCGATAGCTGGCGGTCGCCATCACGATGCGCGGGCTGATGTACTGGCAGCCGCCCGAGGTGGTGCAGGCCAGCGCGCCGTTGTTGCCGATGTTCTTCAGGTTGAGGGCGTAGTTCATGCCCTTCGCCTGGCGATAGTGCAGGCCGGCATCGAAAGCGGTGTATTCCGGATTGACGATGGTGTTCAGCGTATCCGCATAGGTTTCGCCATTATAGCGAATGCCGGCGCCGAAGCCGAAGCCCTCCAGCACGCCGCTCTGGAACGTGTAGTCGGCAAAGGCCGAAGCCATGGTCCGCGGCGCCAGCAACGGGACCTTGCCGACATCACCGTTGGTGCTCTCGGTGATCTTCAGATCATTGATCGTGTAGGAAGCCAGCACGTTCAGCCCGGGCAGGAATTTGACGAACGCTTCGAACTCGAAGCCCTGTGAATTAACCTCGCCGGTCTGGACGCTGTAGGCCGCGCGCCCAAAAGCCGGATCGGGACCCAGCACGTTCTTCTGGGTCAGGTCATAATAGGCCGCCGTGACCAGGACGTCGCGGTTGGGCTGAAACTTGATGCCGCCTTCATACTGCTTCGAGGAGGTCGGCTTGAAGGCATTGGTGAAGAAATCGACGCCCGGCGTCGGCATGAAGGATTCGGAATAGCTCACATAGGGCGCGATGCCGTTGTCGAACACATAGGTCAGGCCGAACCGCTTGGTGAAGGCTTCGTCGGTGGTGGCCTGCGGCTTGCCGGTCAGGCGGTCGACCGTGTTCAGGTCCGCGGAATCGAAGCGCCCGCCAAGGGTCAGAATCCAGTTCTGCAGCTTGATCTGGTCCTGCAGGTAGACGCCGACCTGATTGATGTCCTGGGTCAGGCTCTGGACATTGGCCGTCGGGGTCGGCACGGTCTGGCCGTAGATCGGATTGAGGCTGCTGATCGACGGCGCCGTGCCGCCCAGCGTTCGGCTGTCGAGCGCGAAAAGCTGATAGTCGGTGCCAAGCAATACCGTGTGGTGCAGCGGTCCCGTCCAGAATTTTGCGATCACCTGGTTGTCGGCGCTGAAGCTGTCGGACCGCTCGAACGACTGACGCGAGATGCGTGCAAAAGTCGTCTGCGGCGTCAGCGGGGTGCCGGCGAAGGTCAGATAACGATAATCCAGTTCGAGGTGGCCGAACCGTGCGCGCGAGCGAACGATCAGGTCGTCGCTGAAGCGGTGTTCAAGCTGGTAGCCGACGCGATACTGTTCCTGCTGGAAATTGTTGAACGACGGATCGCCGAGCATCAGCGGCAATGCCGTGACCGCGGCGACCCTGCCGCCGGCCACCGTGCCGATCGACAACGGAAACGCGTTGCCGGTGACGTCGCGCTGGTAGTCGGACAGGATCGTCAGCGTCGTATTCGCATTCGGCTGCCACGTAATGGCAGGCGCGATATAGGCGCGATCGTCCTTCACCTTGTCGGAGAAATGCGCGATCTGGGCATCGGAATCGCGCAGCACGCCGGTCAGACGATAGAGCAGCGTGGAATCCTTGGTGACCGGGCCGCCGACGTCGAATGCGCCCTGAAAACGATCGAAGTTGCCGATCGAGCCGGCGACCTCGCCGAACGCCTTGTCCTGCGGTCGCTTGCTGATGAGGTCGACCAGTCCGCCGGGGCCGTTCTGCCCGTAAAGCACCGAACTCGCGCCCTTCACGACGTCGACCCGCTGCACGCCATAGGGCTCGTTGCGAAACACCGAGAAGCTGGTCGCGTTGGCCATGTCGCGCAATCCGTCGCGAAACTGGCCGTTGCCATAGGTTTCGAAGCCGCGGATCTTGGCGCCGTCATAGCGCGGATCCTTGCCGCCGGTCTGCGGTGACACGCCGGCCGTGTATTGCAGGGCCTCCGTGACCGTCTCGATGCCGCGCGCATCGAGATTTTCACGGCTGAGCACGGAGACCGACTGCGGCGTCTCGAGCAGCGGCGTATCGGTCTTGGTACCGGCAGCGCTGACGTTCGGCACGAAGCCGCGCACCGGATCGGTGCCGCGCACGATCGCCGTGCTCGGCGACGCGGGCTGCGCAGCGCGCTGCTGCGACGGCGTTCGCGCGCGGCCCGATGCCGCGCGCCTGGCGCTACGCTGCGGCCGCACGACGCGCCTGGCTTCGCGGGGCTGTTCGACCGAGACCGGCGGCAACTCCGTTGCCGCGGGCGCCGCCTGCGCATGAACCGGATGAACGTTGCTGAGCAAAGCGGGGACGGCGAGGGCCGTGGTCAGCAACCAGACCATGGCGCGCGGCGAGACGCGCGACGAACCACGGTTGCTTCCGCAAATTTCAGCGATGTTCATAGTCCGATTCCTCAGTTCACTGCGGTGCGGTTAGCGAAACCGCCGAGCACACAGCAAGAGGAAACGGAACCTCGACACCTTCCGAGGATTAGAATGTCTATACCTGAGTTGGACAGGTTTGCACGCGAGGCGCGATGCGATGATATTTACTGTCCCGCGCGAGCAGGGCGCTTAGATGCCTTATGACTTCACCGCACCCGCCGTCAGCCCGCCGACCATGTAGCGCTTGAAGGTGTAGTACACCGCGGCCGGGGGCAGCGCGTAAATGAAGCCGGTGGTCATCAGCAACTCCCACGGCGAATCGTCCGCGGCAAGGAAATTGCCGAGCGCCACCGGCAGTGTGATCTCGGTGTCCTTCGACAGCAGCAGGAAGGCGTAGAGATACTCGTTCCACGCCAGCAGCAGCGCGTAGGTGCCCACCGCCACCAGTGACGGCATCATCAGCGGCAGGTAGACGAGGCGAAACAGTTGCGGCGTGGTGGCGCCGTCCATGATCGCGGCTTCGTCGAGTTCGACCGGCAGCTTGTCGGAGGCCTGCTTCAGCACCCAGATCGCATAAGGCGAAGCGATGGTCACCATCGCCAGGATCAGCGCCCAGTGGTTGTTGAGCAAGCCGTAGTTGCCCATGGTGCGGTACATCGGCACGGCCAGGAACGCCGCCGGAATGAAATAGGTGAACAGCGCCAGGTTCATCACCGCGCGGCCGCCGGGCACCCGCAGCCGGCTGATCGCGAACGCTGCGGCGGTGGCGATCAGCAGTGTCAGCACGCCGACGGCCACCGCGATTACCACCGAATTGCCGAACTGCACCCAGAAGTCGCGCAGGAAGTAATGCTGCTGTTTGAAGACGATCTCGAAATTGTGCAGCGTCGGATGGTCCGGCCACAACTTGCCGGAGAACGCATCCTGCTTCGGCGAGATCGCGAACAGGAACATGTGATAGATCGGAATCAGCGTCCAGATCAGTACGGGAATGCCGATCAGCAGCAATCGCGCCTCGACGCCGATTTCGCGCAAGGTCGGCATGCGCATGTCTGAGATTTTCATCGGGAGAGCCGTTTCATCATGAAGTACACCAGCGGCAGCACTAAGGGCAGCGCGCAGACGATGGAGGCCATCGACATGTCCAGCTGGTCGAGCCGGAGATAGCGGATGCCGAGCGTGGCCAGCACATGGGTGAGGTCGGCCGGCCCGCCGCCGGTCAAGAGATAGACGCTGTTGAAATCACCCAGCGTCCAGATCATCGAGAGCAGCGTGCAGGTCAGGTACAGCGTGCGCATCGACGGCCAGGTGACGTAGCGGAATTTCTGCCACCAGCTCGCGCCGTCGACCTCGGCCGCTTCGAACTGGTCCTGCGGAATCGCCATGCGTCCGGTCATCAGGATTAGCGTCCAGAACGGCAGCGATTTCCAGATGTGCATGCCGATCGCCATGGTCAGCGCGATGCCGGGATCGTTCAGCCAGTTCGGGCCGTCATCGCCGGTGAGGTTGAAAATCAGGTGATTGATGACGCCCCATTCCGGGTTGAACATGAAGCGCACCGAAAGGATCGTCGGGATCGACGGCACCGCCCAGGGCAGTATGAACAGCACCGACAGCCACTTGATCCAGCCGCGCGACTGCACGAAGAAGCCGGACAGGAACAGCGCCACCAGCATTTTGAAATTGATGCCGATCACCAGGAAGATCAGCGTATTGACCGCGGCGCGCGCGAAGATCGGATCGCTGGCCAGCGCGACGTAGCTGGCCGGATGCCGCGCCAGCCACAGGCCGTAGCCGATCGGATAGACCACGAAGGCCAGGAACACGAGCAGATACGGAGCGACCAGCACCAGGCCCCAGACCTGCGGCGTGGTGAGCCACGGTCCGCGCGGCTTGCCGGGCAGCGCATCGTCGGCATGGGAGACGGTGATGGAAGTCATGGCGCATCCGTTGTCTAGATCGACGCGCGGCACCGGCCGTGCGCCCCCTCGCCCCGCACCTGCGGGGAGAGGGCTGGGGTGAGGGGCGCTTGCGAGCGAACCGCTGGCAGCCCCTCACCCGAAGCCTCGCTGGCGCTCGGCTCCGACCTCTCCCCGCAAGAGCGGGGAGAGGTGAAGAGCGAACTAGCCGGCGACTTCCTTGATCCGCGCGATCAGTTCGTCGACGGCTTTCTCGACCGGCACCTTCTCGCTCACCACGCGGTTCATCGCCTTGGCCCAGACGTTCTCGTTGTTCAAAATCGTGAACTTGTAATTCTTCACGAAATCGAACGATGAGGTCCCGCCCATGAACTGGGTGTAGACCGCCTTGCGATGACGATCCGCCTGCCAGAACGGGCTGGCCTGGCCCTTGGTGGTCACCGGGAACCAGCGGCCCAGCGCGCCTTCCACGTAAGGCCCGAGATTCTCCTCCTGCATCAGGAATTTGACAAATTCCTTGGCGCCGGCCTTGTTCTTGGACTGGCTGAAGATCATCCCGGTCTTGACGTCGGAGCGATACTTGATCGGCGTGCCGTCCGGCTTCAGCGGGAACGACGCCGTGACGATGGTTTCTTCATAGGCCTTCTTGCCGGCGGCGCGCTGCTCCGGCGTCAGCGCTTGGTTCTGCGAATCCTCGAACCATTTGGCGGCGATGGAGATGGTGAAGTTGTGGGTCATCACCGTCGTCTTGTTGTGGAAGGCGACGTTGTTGTCGGGATCCTTCCAAGTCGTCGAGGACGGCGGCGTGCAGCTCTTCAGATACGGATCGGTGTAGTCCTTTAGCGCACCAATCAGGCCTTCCTTGACCTTGGGATCGTCGACCAAGAGCTTGCCGTCGTCGTCCACCAGCTTGACGTTGTAGGCGTCCATGAAGGTGTAGAACGACTGCAAGCTGTCCGTGGACTCCACGCCCATCGGCATGCCGATGCCGTAGGCGCGGCTGCCCGACGCCTTGCGATAGGCCGGCTGCACCTTGTCGCACCAGAACGACCAATAGCCTTTCCAGTCCTTCGGAATGTCTTCGACCTTGAAGCCGGCCTGCTCCAGCATGTCGCTCCAGATCTCCACATGCATCGACTGCTGCTTGATCGGGAAACCGTAATAGGCCTTCTGCTTGGTCTGGCCGTTCATCAGATACGCCGTCTCGATGGTGTTCGGCGCAAAGTTGCCCTTGATCGGCGTCAGGATGTCGGTGAGGTCCTCGAGCTTGCCCTCGAACGCCCATTTGCCGGACGCCTGCACGTCATAGGTGTCGGCATAGGCGACGTCCGGCGGCGTGCCGGAATCCAGCGCCGCCACGGTCTTCGGGATCATGTCCTGGATGGCGTATTGCGAGAGCTCGACCTTGATGCCGGTCTTGGCTTCGAATTTCTTGATGGTCTCGATCAGCGAATCGTCTTCGGATCGGTAAAAACCCTTGCTGAACCAGACAGTTATTTTTTCCTGCGCGAGCGCCGGCGCGGCGCCGTAGAACAGGCCGATGGCCGCGACAGTGAATGCAAGCGGACGCGTAGTCTTGAATGCCACGATGGTCTTCCTCCCCTGACGTTTTATTTTTCGTCAGACTACTGCAATTCGTCGGGCCGTCCAGACAAGTCGATGTTGCAGTGCAGAGGGAGAGGGCTTTCCACGCGGTAGCTACGACCAATGGATGAGGCCCCGGCGATCGATGCCGGGACCTCGCTTGCGTCGGACGCTATTGCTGGCGATTTATTTGGCGATTTACTTGGAGCCGCCGCCGGTGACATGCAGCGTTTCGCCGGTGATGTATGAGGCGTCCTCGGACGCGAAGAACGCGACGACCGCAGCGATTTCCTCGACGGTACCGATCCGTCCCAGCGGCGTCACCGATTCGACCCACTTGCGCATATCGCCTTCGTGCAGACCGGCCGAGACGACGCCTTCAGTGGCGACCATGCCGGGATTGACGGCGTTGACGCGGATCTTGCGCGGCGCCAGTTCCTTGGCCAGCGACGAGGTAACGGCATCGACCGAGGCCTTGGTCGCCGTGTAGATCGCCGCATTCGGCGGCGCCAAAGTCGAAATGCCCGAGCTGATATTGACCACGCTGCCGCCATTCGGATTGAAGTGCCGCGCGGCTTCCTGCGTCACCAGCAGCAGGCCGAGCACGTTGACATCAAACTGCTTGTGGAAGTTTTCCGCGGTGATCCCGTCGAGCGGCGCGAACTCGTAGACGCCGGCATTGTTAACCAGCACGTCGATCGGGCCGAGCGCCTTGACGGTCTCGGCGACAACGCCCGCGGCAGCACCGGCTTCGGCCAGGTTGCCATGCACGGCAACGGCCTTGCCGCCCTTGGCGGTGATGTCGGCAACGACCTTGTCGGCGCCGGCCTTGCTGGAGCTGTAGTTGACGGCGACCGCAGCGCCTTCCGACGCCAGGCGGCGGGCGATCTCGGCGCCGATGCCCTTGGACGCGCCGGTGACGAGGGCGACTTTACCTTCAAATCTCTTGGACATGATCATTCTCGCTAAATTGTGGAACTTCATCGTTCCATTGTTCAGTAATAATGAACTATTGAACGAGTTCAAGGAGCGCCCTATATTATTTTCATGGTTCAGCTGGTTCACCCATCGAAGGACGACATCACCCTCGCCGGCGTACTCAATGCCCTCGCCGATCCGATGCGGCTGCGCATTGTGAAAAGCCTGCTGGGCAAGGAATCCTGCATGTCCTGCACCGAGGCGACCCCGATGCCTGGCATGGCGAAGTCGACTTTGTCGCATCATTTCAGGGTGTTGCGGGAGTCCGGCCTGATCCAGACCTCGAAGCGCGGCGTCGAGCACCGCAATGTCGTCCGCATCGAGGACGTCAATGCCCGGTTTCCGAAACTGCTGGAAACCGTTCTCGGATTCCCTGACTGAGATCGAGCACCTTCGCGTCACGTCGAAATGCTTGCTGAAACGTCGGCGCGACTTTACCTCTGCGGAGATTTTCGCCGAGGACGTCCCATGCTCGCTGCCGCCGCCAAGGCGCTATCGCAGATTCTGTCGCCGCCGATGCGCAGCATTTTGTGGAAATCGATCGGCCTCGCTCTGGTACTGATCGTGGTGCTGGGCATCGGCATGCAAAGGCTGCTCAGCTGGCTGGCGACTTCCGGCGAGGTCTGGGCCGAGGCGATGCTCGGACCGGGCTTTCACACGACGCTGGAGATTCTCGCCTGGATGCTGTCGATCGCCGCGGGGCTGAGCGTATTGGCCGGCGCGATCTTTTTGATGCCGGCGATCACCTCGCTGGTAGCCAGCGTGTTCGTCGACGACGTCGCCGACATTGTCGAGCGCGAGCACTATCCCGCCGAACGGCCGGGCACCGCGTTGCCGTTCGGCATCGCCATCACCGAAGGCGTGAAGACGGCGCTGCTGACCATCGTGGTCTATCTGATCGCGTTGCCGTTCGTGTTTTTCGCCGGCGCCGGCTTCATCGCGTTCTTCATTGCGACTGCGTGGCTGCTCGGCCGCGAATATTTCGAACTCGCCGCAATGCGGTTTCGCTCGCCGGCGGAAGCCAAAGCGATGCGCGCGCAGCACGGCACGACGGTGTTTGTCGCAGGCCTGATCATCGCGGCGTTCGTGTCGATCCCGATCATCAATCTCGCGACGCCTTTGTTCGGCATGGCCTTCATGGTTCATTTACACAAGCGCCTCAGCGGACCGCGGCCGGAGCTGATCGAGCCGGCACGGCAAGCGCGAACGCCTGTAATTTAAGCATTTGGCCTCTCCGCCGTCATTGCGAGGAGCGAAGCGACGCGGCAATCCAGAGCCACAAGCGAAGAACTGGATTGCTTCGTCGCAAGGGCTCCTCGCAACGACGGGGACGGGACGGAGAGCTACGCTACCGTCTTTTCCGGCCATCGGCAGAGATCGTTGATGAGGCACACTTCGCAGCGCGGCTTTCGCGCCAGGCAGGTGTAGCGCCCGTGCAGGATCAGCCAGTGATGCGCGTGCATCATGAATTCGTCGGGGATCACG
>Ga0247742_10003254_pt1 | contig 10329 bp, 13 predicted proteins | sample UWRJL208509C2_FD_180944 | JGI IMG/M metagenome (GOLD analysis project Ga0247742, IMG submission 180944) | Plant litter microbial communities from Arlington Agricultural Research Station in Wisconsin, United States - UWRJ-L208-509C-2 | ecosystem: Environmental > Terrestrial > Plant litter >... | reverse complement strand
CTCCAGGGACTCGATGTTGGCTGCGGCGTTGCGCTCCTCACGGGTTGCGAACTCCAGCCTCTTCGTGCTCGTAGCGTTCTTGTTGGTGGCCTCATCGAAAGCGATCTCAGCGGCGAACTGAGCTGATGACTGCGCCCGTCGTGCTCGATGCCGTGCCTGAGTGGCCTTGGCCAGGAGTTCAGCTACTCGGTCAGATCTCGTCCTAGCTCGGATGAGCATCGCCTGGATGCTGCGGGGGTCAGACCAGTCCACCTCGCTGAGGGTCATCTTCCCTTCGGGATCTCCTGCTGCGCCATGAGCAAGGTCCAGAGCCTCCGTGGCCCACGCCTGGAGGGATGACTCGATCTTGTTGAAGGGAACGTCGTACTGCCCCTGAGCCGGGATCATAGGTCTAGAGATCCGATCAGCTCGTCAGCCCGGACGGACTCCGCTCCTAGGGCCACGGTTGCCCCTCCTAGGATCAGTGAGAGCTTCGGCTGATCCTCGTTGGATAGAGAGTGCTTGGTGTCCATCTCGATGTCTCCTTCGGGCGTAGAGACCACCACGGTCATCGTCCCCGGCTGCTTCTCTAGGTAGTCCTCGAATGCGGCCCACTGATCTTCATCAGGCATCTCGGTGATGGTGACGATTGCGCGCTGCGGTTCCTCTTCCATGAGAGCCATCGGGGTGTCGTGCTCGGCGTGCCACTCAGCTCCGTGGAGCCAGGGCGGTTCCTCCTCGGTGGCCTCTGCTTCCAGCCCAAAATCTTCTTTTGGAGCTTCTTCTGGGTTGAGAATCGGAGCCACAATCGCGTCGAACTCGGGATCGGCCACCGGCTTCTTCTTGGCACCGGGCTTCGGCTTCACGATCTCGGGAGCCTGAGTCGGTAGAGATGCGGTCTTCTTGGCCTTCTCCCCGAAGTACTCCGACTCCCACGCTGCGTACTGCGCGAGCACCACGACTAGAGACTCGTCCTCCCAGTGCACTGCGCTGCCGTCGTCCAGCTCCACCGTGTGCGAGTACTTCACGATCTTGCCGTTGTCGTCCAGCTCGATCTCGGGTGCTGTTCCCCAGCGAGGTCCCTCGTGCCAATCCGTGCGAATCTGCGGCAGGCCCTTGACCGGAAAGCTCACTGCGGGAGTCACGATGTCAATCACGGTCTGGGATGCCACGTCGTTGTGCACGTAGAACTCCAGCGCGTCGTGCACGGTCAGGATCAGCCGAATGGAACCGACAGGGATGAGTCCGGACTCCTCTGCCTTCTTGATCGCCTTGGTCACGCGGATCATGCCGATCTTCATGTAGTCGGCGGCACCGCCCTGCACCGGAGCGTTGATGCACATACGGTCGCCCTTGTTCCGGACGCTCGGGAACTTGGACTGGTACTCCCAGACGGTGAACTTGCGCTTGAAGATGGTCTCCACGTAGCCCTGCTCGGAGCCTGTGGCCATCATCTTGTCCATCCAGGTGCGAAGGTTCGGGAACCCCTCGTAGTACTTCTTGAGGAGGTCCTCAGCCTCTTCCTTCGTGCTGCCCATCATGTCAGCCATGTTCTGAGCACCGGAGCCGTAGACCACGGCGAAGTTACCCGTCTTGCCCTTGGCGCGGAGATCCTTGGTCACGTCCGACACCGGGATGTTGAACATGGCTGCGGCGGTCGCCTTGTGAATGTCGGTGCCTGAGGCGAACGCCTGGAGCATTGCGGTCTCTTGAGCCATGCCTGATAGGAACCGAAGCTCGACCTGTGAGAAGTCGTAGCCCATGACTCGGTGATCCGGAGGAGCGATGAAGAGGTCTCGGAAGTTGAAGTCGAACTCGCGTCCGCTCTTCAACTCGTAGTGATACGGCTTCGGCCACTGCTGGTAGGACACGTGATCCACAGAGAATCGACCAGTGAGAGCACCCACCTGATTGTGGTTCGGATGCGCTCGACCGCTCTTGTCGTAGTGCAGCTCGGTTCGGTACTTGTTGAGGTAGGAGCCGTAGAGCTTGATGACTTGCTTGTAGTCCAGGATCGCGTTGACCATCGGATCAGCCTTGGCAATAGCGCGGAGGGCTTCTTCGTCCGTGCTCGGCTTCTGGGTCTTTTTGGAGCGCTTCTTGATGGGGAGGCCCATCTTGTCATAGAGGACCATGGCGAGCTGATCTGTGGAGTTGAGGTTGATGTTGATGACCTCCCCTAGACGCTCGGATAGCTCGGCCAGGATCTCTTCATTCATGAAGGCCTGGAAAGTCTTGATTTCGTTCGCCTTCTCCTCAATGAGGTCCCAATTGAGAAGCATCCCCTCGAATTCCATCTGTACGGTGACGGGGATGAGCATCATCTCGGTCTTGTGAATGACGGTCTCGGAGCCATCGGTATTCGTGATCTCGGGCATCGGGTAGTGCTTCTCATGCAGAGCTAGACACCACACGGAGTCTTCACAGCAATACTCGATCACCTTCTCCGACAGCTCCCGGGTGTTGAATCGGACGGTCGTCGTCTTGTTCTTCGGAGTGCCCGGACCATCAGGCCCATCCTCCGGAGGGAAGAGATCCATGAACTCGATCATCTGGTGGCCGAAGATGTGCTTGGTCAACTCCTTGAGGCCGATACCGACACCTCCGGGCATGCTCTTCGGCATGTAGGCCGCAACCTCGAAGGCCTCAATCATCGTGTCTGAGCGGAAGGGGAAGAACCCCTTGGAGGTACGGACGGCTTCACCTACCTCGGGGTCGTCCGCGAGGGTCTGCATGAACCAGATCGATAGACCTGTGAGTTCGAAGGGGAGGTTGTGCGCTACACCTAGGGCTTTCCCGTTGTCATCTAGGTGGTTGAGTAGACGCCAGAAGGCTTTGGCTGCTCGGGGAACATCGTCTACGTTGTCCCCTCCATCATGAGCTACCGGAACGTACCGTGCCCATTTGGTGGAGTTCGTGAACGAGACTCCCACCAGTAGCCAGTCGGGATGATGCTCCCACTTGGCTAGATCCTTGCGGTCTGGACCTACGTAGCCCGACTCGATGTCGAATCCGACAGGCTTATTCTCTTTGATCAGCTTGTCCACGAAACGTTCTAGGACTTCCGCTGAGCGAATAGCTCCATACTTCTCTGCCATGACTTCCCTTCCTAGTTCGTTATACGCGGATCACTGCGGTCCAACCAGCTTGTGCTGATCGAATAATTTCAACTCGTACCCGAAGAAGGAATGGCGGCTGAGAGGAATGAGGAACCTACTGAAAGCCTTGTCCGACTCCAGCATCTCGTACGGTCTCCCCGCCCTCGCTATGTGACCCTTGGACTTCATGTGACGTGCCAGATGATGCCTCCGGACTGCGTAGTTGCAGATGTCACAGAACTTGTCCGTCTTGTACCAGAGGACTTCCTTCTCTGGGTGAGCCTCTCGATACGCCCGGACTCTCTCCTGTAGGCAGACAGAACAGGAGCCACCACTCTTATTGAACTCTGAGGGGGCGAAGTCGGACTCGGGCTTCTCGATCTTGCAGTGGCCACAGGTTTTCACCAGAACCCCACCACGGCTTCCATGACGCCCACGGTCGCGCCCTCACGTAGAGAGGTGTCCGCGATGGCCAGGACCTCCCTGATCTGGAGTCGTCGCTTGTAGTCGTAGTGCTTGGACACGGGGAGGAGATCCTTCACGAGGAAATTCTTGTTTCCAGCTCGGGCGTTGATCTCACTGATCGTCTTGTACTCCGACTGCATGTCGTGGATCATCCCGGCGAGATCCAGCTTCGTATCAAGTAGCCCAATGATCCTGGAGTACTCGGTGTAGTCAATGGTCTCCAGCGCCAGTAGAGCAGTCTTCTTGTCCAGCCTCAGTAGGGCGTCAGCGAAGTCATCTCTCGGCTGCTCCTGGAGCATGCCGTTGATGGTCGTGATGGAGATCTCCTCGGGGAAGACCGCGAGCTTCGTGCAGAGATCCCGAACCAACCTGAGGTCACCGTTGGCTCGGTTGAGTAGGTACCCGGCGATGCCGTCCCTCATCTTGACCTTGGACTGGACCCACGCCACTGCATGCTTGGCGGTCGCGTTCGTGTACGGTCGGCACTCCACAGCGATGCCCTTGGCTGAGATAGCCGCGATATGGGGGAGCACATCCCCCCGGGTTCGGTCTTCTCCGGGCAACCGGGCTATCTTCGGCTCGTTCGAAACAAGAATTAGGTGAGTGTTCGGGTTCGTCGCCTTGTGCTTCATCCAGTCATAGAGGCGATCCCAATGGACCAACTTCTCGGCGTCCCGGATCAGCACCATGCGCGCTTTGTTGTCTAGGGGGTGCTGATCGATCTCGGCCCAGATGTCTCGCTCTGTGTCGTCACCCACCACTAGAGAGGAGTAGTTCCATGGCTCTGGTGCCAGCTCTTCTCGGATGGTCTGGATCATGTCTTCCACGAGGACACGCTCATCCCCGCAGATCCAGGTGACTTGCTTGATGGTGTGGTTCTTGGAGAGGGAAGTTCTCCATTGACTGAAACTTGCGATGGCCCTACCCCTTCGACCTAGGCATGCCCTTGATGCACACCTTGCACGCTACGCCCGGGACCGGAAGCATCGGGTTGTCTGCCCGTTGAACCTTGGCCACCCGGTCACCCCGCCTGATGCGGTGTTCGTCATCGATGGTGCAGGACTGTGAGTACTGAGCCTCAAACACCCTGCCGATAACTTCGTAGTCTTCTTCCATTACGCCCCCCTGAGGACTTTCATGAGACTCGATCTTACGATCAGTCTGGGTCGGAGATTCTCTCTGAGAGACATCAAGATTTTGAGCGCTAGGGACTTGCCCGACATCTCTGCCTCGGCGTCGTTGAACACGTGCCACTGCCCTGTGATCTGCTCTCTGCACCAGATGGTGAGGAGATCTGTAGCGTCATCGGTCCAGCGGTCGGCCAGCCTATCTAGCTGCTCTGGGTCATGCTCCCGGAACGCCTTGAGCGCCAGCAACACGATGTTCTTGGAATCGTATCCCTTGAGGGACTCGTACCCCACCATGACTTGACCACCGGCCCGAGATGCTGCCACCGTCGCCTCACTCGGCTTCATCTTGAAGCGCTCTGTGTAGATCTGCTCCATGTGCTTCATCGAGAGAGTGCGGAAGTAGAAGACTCTAGCCCTGGAGGCTACAACCGGCGCGGGGAGGGTCTCAGCTATGAGGATTGCCCGGAAGGTAGTGGGAGACTCTTCCAGGGTCTTGAGGAGCACGTTCACTGCGCCGGTAGTCGAGTGCTTGAGATCGATGATCGCTACCTTCATCAATCCCATGGGAGCTGTGTGCGCGAAGCTCACCACATCCTTAGCTGACTCAGCCGTCAACCTCTTCACCCGGAGGACATCCGAACCAGATGTCATGTGTGCCCTGAGCAGAGTGTCGGCCATCGTGTGCTTCCCGACAGACCACGGCCCGACGAAGAGAGACACCGGGGGCAAGCTCCGTCTGAGCACCTTGAAGGTTACGTCGTTACCTAGGACCCTCACGCGATTACCTTCTCTATCTCCACACGGAGCCTCTTCATCCAGTTCTGGATCGATGTCGTAGACACCCCGAACTGTTCAGCCAGGTCAGGCATAGAAGGCCTCTTATCGGCCCTGTACGACTCTAGGACGCTCTCGAAGAGCAGAGGCAGGTTGCACTTGTCCAGACGATTCGTCGGGACTGTGGTGGCGAGATGAGCACGGATGCTCCTGATGAGGTCGAACTCCACCAGCGACTCATATTCCTCAATGACCAGAGGGAGGGTCGTTTCTTCTACGGTGAAAGGGGCACGGTACTGAGAGGCCGACTCTAAATTGATTCCCAGCCCCTCACGGTGGATGAGCTTGAATTGCTTCTCTCTGTAGTGCCGTACGTAGATGGACACGAACCCAGAGAGCAGGGTTCGGAAGACTGCCTTCCGTTCAGATCCTCCGTACGATGAGGTTCGTTCAGGGTCATAGTCAGAGAGCACGTCATTCTCGAAGAACTTGAGGATGATCGACTGAGCGACATCCTCTGCGCTGCGCTGCTCGATCCCGAACGTCTTCACCAGCTTCACGACGTAGAGATAGTAGTGGCGGTAGAAGTCGTCGTACGACGAAGGAACATAGTCCTTCGCCATCCTGACAGTCTTAGTAGCCGAAAAAGGGTCGGTGGAAGGCTGCAATGTGAATCCCCTTGTGATGCGTTGACCTAGCGAAAATAAAGGAGGCGACTAAGCCCGAAGACTTAGCCGCCTCACCCCTGTAGGTCAACACAAGGAGTCACCCGAAGGTTCCTACCAAGAATTGTACCAGTGAACTACAGAGGATTGGCCTAAATCTTAGGCTATTGCTTCCTTGACCATAGCCATCCTCTTGACCTTCCAGGTGCAATGGACACCACTGTCCATCCCTAGCTGCTCCTGGACCAGACGGATGACTTCTGGATCGTCATCGAACAGTACTACATGGTCGTAGATCTCTGTGAGCACGATGTCTCGCATGAAGTCGCCCTTGAGATTGGCGAGCGGGATCTTCTTGCCCAGTGGGCGCATGTGCAGTGGCAGGAGCGGGAATTCGTTCTTCACCAGCCACGCAGTAGTCACCCCTCGGAGGTCCTCACGACGCCCTGTGAGGTACTGGACCTCATTGCCCTTATCCAGCTCTGCCTGGATGAGTTCTCGGCCCTGAGAGAGCGGAACGTCTTCCATCATGCGAGCGTGGTCGAAGTAGTTCGTCCAGTCTTTGGCTAGAGCGAACTCGACTCGGGCTTCGTCGTCGGCAATTACGCCGTCGATGTCTATCAGTGAAAGTTCCATAGAGCTTCCCCCTTCAATTGTGTTGACCTGTGCGCTACTCCGGACTTGAACCGGAAATTCTGCTGTTGTCTCTCAGCTTCTCTTGACCGTTGAGATATAGCGCGCCCCCTCTAGAGGAGGATAGGGATTTCTCCCAGTGCCCTGCTCGGTAGCGAACCGAAGTGATCCTCTCACAGGGCGATGGTTACTACTTCCAGTAACCCGTGGCCTTACCAGCCGCGCCCACGGCCTTGTGAGCCGCCTTGGCGAGGACCTTGTGCGAAACGCCGCCACGGAACGACAGCGAACCGTTGGACGGGCTGAGGACGGCGATGTTGATCTGACCCTCTCCGAGCTGGATCGAATCGTGGCCCTCGGTCAGCGACTCGGGAGTGGCGACGACGAAAGCGGCCTTCTTGTGTCCTCGGGTGGATACGTAGGTGACGACGCTTCCAAGGGCCGGGTACTCGGTCGTGGTGGCCTCGGTGGTGCTGGTGTTCTCAGACATATGGTGTCTCCTTGTTTTTGTTTGGTTGACCTTGCTTGATTTCAATCTAACAGATGCGGATTGCAATTGCAATCTCTAATTTAGGTTTCTTCGCCTAGGGCCTCCTCCTCTCGGCTGAGGTGACCGTTAGCCACGACCGCCTCATTGATCTGATCCAGCTCGGTGGAGTCCACCACGAAGCTCGGCTTGTTGCCAATCCGGTGGAGGGTCTTGAAGCCATTTGTGGTGGCTCGCTTGTACGAGTGCTGACGGGTGATCCCAAGGATCTCCCCGGCCTCTGTGAGGTTGACCCAGCGCCCACCCGTGGGGGATGGCAATACGGGTACGGTGTCAGCTTTTGACAGCTTCACTCTCGATGGTGCCTTTTCGTCAGCCACGATTCTCTCCTAATACGTTCTGCATGAATTTCTTGGTGTTGGTCAGCCATTTCATGGCCTTCTCCTCATCATCTACCGCCGTCAATAGACGGAGACAACGACGAAGTTGTGAAGCAACCGGGTCTGTGGCCCGAACCTCTTCCCAGTTGGGAACGAGTCTGCTGCATGCTGTGTCGAGAGCCTGAGCCAGGTCATCCAATGAGATGGACAATCGGGACTTCACGATCTCCTGGAACTTGGTGTAGTGCTCCGGGATCGGTGACTCTTCTAATTCTTCTTTTGGCTCTTCTACCTCAGGAGCACCGCCGAATCGTGCGATGCCCCCAACGAGAGCCTGTTCCCAGAGCCGCCGCCACTTCGGTGTGTCGTAGCCCCCGCCCAGATAATCATCCCTGACGGTCTCAATAGCCTGAGCTACCCCTGGACGACCCTCGGCTCCAGCGATGATGAGACTGGTCTGGAGTTTGATCATCTCCCCATGAGAGAAGCCATGTCGCGGGATGCGAGAGACGATGCTCTGCACTACGCGGTCTGGTTCACCCTCAACAAGCTGAGACATCCACTCTTCGTACGTGCCCTCATAGGTCACGTCGTCAACGGTGGTGTCGTTCTGGAACCACTGGGGAGGCGTGAGGAAGACCTCCCTGCTCGGTGGGACATCTCCCCACCAGATGACGTAGGAGCCTCCTGAGCGGCGGTCTACACCCTTGAGAGCTACTTTGTTCTCCATCGTGTGATCCTGTGTCGGACCAATAGTGAGGTCCCCAGCATCGAACACGTGGTGCTCACCACCGCTGAGGGTGGTGTAGAAGTACGTCGGAGGAACGTAGACCCCAGCGTTGGAGAGAGCGGCCTTGCCGTCCTTCCCCTTCTCGGCAGAGATGTCGAGATCCAGAATGATCAGCCTGGACTTCCCCGCCCAAACACCCACAAGCGCTCCGGGGTTGAGTCTCCAAAACTCCCTGATGACATCGGGATTTGTGGTGGCCTCATAGAAGCCCCGCCACGGGATAGGCGACTTCACTCCATGGAACTTGCCGTTGATCGTCACTGCCTTCGGATAGCACGGAAAGACCCACAGCCCGAGAGCTGCGAGTCCTAGCGCTTTCTCCAAATTCTTGTCAGGCACGATGACGACCTGAGCGACGGCGCTGAGTGATCAGCAAGTAGGGGATGCGAATGAAGATCGTGAACACCAGGATGCCCAGAGCTGAAAGGACAGCTCCGGACTCCTCCAGACCCTCGTAGAGGTCTAGATCGTGGTGGTCGGTGACTTCAATCGCACCGTAGTGGCTATCGTTCATCAGAACCGCTTGGCACAGATGGGACCAAGACCAGCGGCCATGGACTCGGGGTCGGACAGCGGAGATCCGCAGACCGCACAGACGGTGAAGTGCTTGGAGAACCGAATGGCTGCTGCCTTCGGATTCATGTCGAGATCCTTCATGATCTCCGACTTCTCTGCTCCCTTGACCGGGAAGTGCTGCCAGTCACCAGGAGCACCCACCAGGCGGTCCAGGAACTGGAAGCCAGCCCACTTGCCCTTGCCGGTGCGGACCTCGAAGAAGATGATCTTGCCTTGGCCGTTGTAGAGCGCGTACTTGGAGTCGGGGATCGAAAGAGCCATCGGCTTGTAGTCGCTTGACTGAGAAACCTTCTTCTCGACGTACGACTTCGCTAGTCCAGACACCTTGACGGGTGCGGCTAGTTTGACGTTGTGCTCCTGAGCACAAGCCTTGACGTGTTCGATGCTCTGACCCTCTGCTTTGCAGTATCCACAAGTTGCCATTTTGTTCTCCTCTGGTTGACCTACCTCCATGATAGGGTCCAGAGGTTGCAATTGCAACTAGGGTGCGATACGGCCATGCTTGACGAAGGCGGCGTGCGTGTGAGGCATCTTCTCTGCGAAGGCTTGCTCCATCAACTCTGCGCCCATCTCGATCTCCCTCTGCGGGCGTGAGAACTTCGTTGCGTCAGGAATGCCATGAGTGCGAGCGTCCGTGCGGAGGGAGAGGAAGTTCATCAGAGACCGTGCGTTCACGGTCCAGTACATCTCGCTGTAGACGTTCACGGGGAGAACAGCTCGGGAGATCTCGTTGGCCACACCCGCGTCCAGCATCGCCTCATATCGATTCCAGGAGTCTTGTGAGTTGGTCCTGATGTGAGCCTCCACCAACTCGTACTGACTCTGGTCTCCAGGAGCGAACTCCGGGCGTGCTGAGGTTCCTACGTTGATGAGGTTCCGATACTGGTCCGGGACGTAGAAGGTCGGTCGAAGCTTGGTGTATCGACCGCTCATCTCGTTGATGGAAGAGATGCGGTGACGATGCCACTCACGGAAGACGAAGATCGGAGCCTTGATGAAGAACGTGAAGGCGTTGTGCTCGAAGGGAGATCCGTGTCGGGACTCCATGAGGTAGTTGATGAGGCGGGGCATGTCGGTGTCAGGGTTGTTCTCACCCTTGACTGACACCTGAGCTGCGCGGGTGACACCAAGATCAGAAGCCATCGAATCGATGAGCTTGACGGTGATCTCGGAGGTCAGTTCGATCTGGGTCATCAAATTCTTCTTTCAGTCGTTGAAGTAGTCGGCATCCAGGCCTCCTCCCCCACCGCTACCGCCTAGTGCGGGTGCGAAGGAGAAGTTGCCCATGGACGGCTTGGATTGGAAGTGACTCGTGGCGTAATCCACGGTCATCAGGAGAGACTGGGTGGTCT
>Ga0247742_10003253_pt1 | contig 10330 bp, 3 predicted proteins | sample UWRJL208509C2_FD_180944 | JGI IMG/M metagenome (GOLD analysis project Ga0247742, IMG submission 180944) | Plant litter microbial communities from Arlington Agricultural Research Station in Wisconsin, United States - UWRJ-L208-509C-2 | ecosystem: Environmental > Terrestrial > Plant litter >... | reverse complement strand
CAGCCACGGTGGCTGTTTTTCATCTTCGCTCCATTTTTGAGTCCTTTTTGACCTTATTTTTGAGTTACTTTTCAAATTGAAAAATGAACTCAAAAACGGTGAAAAATGGCTACCGTGAGCTACACTATTCATAGGTCTGGCATCGTACTTGAATTTGGGTTCCACTTGCAACGTCTACCAGGATTTTCCTTCGTGTGTGGCTAGATACCCATGATGGAAATGTACCACATAACTTCTGTCCAAGAGATCTCGGTGGAACTGCATTGAATGGTCGGATAAGAGTTTAAAGGGAGCGACATTCCTTTCGATAAGGTCCTGTGTAATTTTCCGCTGCTGAACCAAGCTCAGAACATTGGATTCGGAGACGCCAGTGTAGACGTCTAACTGGGAGAGAGCAGGACAGAAGACGGGGTCCGAATCATCGACGACTTGGTAATTTACCAGGTCTATGACGAGCTGTGTGAGACGCGAGTGTGTCTCCCCATCTTCAAATTGCAGGAACGTGGGTGGGAGAGAAATCGATGTGGCGTTGGGGAGGCCAATGCACAGCCGACGTATCATGCGCGCGTTGGTCATGGTCGTCGAAGACCCCAACACTGTGCTTCCTTCCATGAGAGAGTAACCGGCTCGAACGAGAGAGATGGCTATATTTTCGACGCGGTCACAATATTCCGGTGGGGGAAATTGGAGGCTCTTTGTCTCCTCGTCATTCATGAGGTCCCAGTCAGTCCTCCATAAAATAGACACCGTGGAAGGTAAAGAAAGTGAGTGAAGAAAAGCCATGCTGCGTTCTGCGCCGTATCTCTCGTTCCCCATCACATCTACATGTATGAGGTGGGGCAAATGGATTCGATCTTTTGCCGAGCGCAGAATAAAACCAGAACCCTCGCGGACTTCAGCTTTATGATATAACCGCAGGGCCTGTAAGGTGTTTGAAAGCGATGATAGTATTCGGAGGTTCCAGTCGCTGTCGGGGAACTGGGATGTGTCTGCATTCGTTAGACGGAGATAGGTGACATTAGGAAAGAGGTTATAAGTGAAGGCGAAATCCCAGAGTCTAAGTTTCCTGACGGACGAGGAACGGCCACTGAGCAAAGGTTTGAGTCCCTTTTGTCTCTCCGAGATACTACCGTAACGGCGTATGGAGTCGGTATAGTGATCGAGCGATACTTCGATGAGATTTGGCAAGTCCTCATGGAGAAGTGCCCATGCGGTCTCATGAAAACCCCCATATAAGAAGATCCGTGCAATCCTGTCGCGATTTTCGTCCAGGCTTGTGTAGAGATCGTTGAATGCGGCCTCGCCATCGGCCTGAGGTACGTAGACATCGTGACGGAATGTTATATGAAGTGGGTTTGACCGCTCTAGGAATGTCATGGCGGCCGATATGCGCCATGATTGGGAGTCCTCATCGATCTCTATGAGGCGCCATAGTCGCTTCATCCCAATGGCGCATTCACGCCAATAGTGGCATACATGGGTGATGGCTACCCATGTGAGAGATTTTGCTATGAAGCCTCTGTATCCCCTTTCTCCTATGTCGTCGTCGTCGTCATAATCTTCTCCTCTTACAAGTTCGAACACGGTTTCCAGAATCTCCTGTGGCATTCGATTGATTGCACACGTCATATTTCGTTGACGGATAAGCTGGGTAGCAATGTTGCGGGATTTCTCGATGAGAAACGTCCACTATCGAAATCGTCCATAAGAATTGCGAAGACGATGAGTCGTAAAGCAGACCTACCTGATCTACGTCATATCTAGAATATCTGCAATAAAAATGGGGGCCACGCAAGATTGGAGCAAGTGACGCACCCGTATAACTCTGATCTGGTAAGTGACCTTGCGGAGAGAACACTTTCAAGATGACACAGAACGCCTTCGACAGCACTAGGATCAGGCTCAGAGGTCGACATTTCCGTCTCAATCACAGAGCGCGACTCGAGGCACAGCCTACCAATGCGTTCGTAACAGAGGGGTCACATTGGTCACACTACGAGTAGGCTCAAGAATGCTTTTTTGGAATCCAAAAAATCACATCATAATCAAAACTTTTTGGGCTCAACATCTACGCCCACCTATCTTAAAGCCATGTAATAGGATACAGCTAAATATTATCTCATCACCGGTGGCAGAATATCGAGCAAGTTTGGAGAAAGTGGAGAGCTTTTCTTTCATACTTGCTTTGTAATCATTTCCTGAACAAAGAAATCTCACAAAAGATCTTTGGTAGCTATCGCCAGATATCAAAGAAGCCTTTAGCTGAATTGGTTACATAGTTGCTTAATACTTAGCCCCAGGTATTGAGCACTGCGGCTGGTGATATGGGGTACCGAGATTTTTATACGGAGTTTACGCAGTAGTTTCCAATCCCCAAACTCTCTGCAATTAATAACAAGCCGTGGATGCTGAACTTGAAACTCCCACTGTGGCTTCTTTGGAAGGAATACACACTCAGGCTTAGAGCCTAATACTTACAGTGGCAAGCGAAAAGAATGCACGAGGGTGTTTCTCGTGAATTACCCCGTCAATTTTGCTCAATTAAAATACCAGCTAGAGATACATAGCGTTAGAGAATATGTACGAAGAAATTATGCAAGAAAATAAAAAACTGAGCTTAGAAAGTGCGAATTACCAGGGCTGGAGTCTTTGGAATTTTTAAATAATAGTCGGATCGTCACGAAATTTTCAGGAATCAGAGTCCTGGATAACCTGATCACACACCAGTTTAGATCGTAAATAAATATACAGCTGTTTGGGATTTAAGACGCTCAGGTTGCCTATTTTCGCCATTTTTGGGCCATTTTCCTATCAAAACCCTGAAAATGGCCGACTTCAATGCTGCATTTCGCAATAATGACTACATATTTATTTACGATCTAAAATGTAGCGTGGTGATGTTATCTAGGACTCTGATTCATTAAAAATTCGTGACGATCCGACCATTATTTAAAAATTCCAAAAACTCCAGCCCTGGTAATTCGCACTTTCTAAGCTCAGTTTTTTATTTTCTTACATAATTTCTTCGTACATATTCTCTAACGCTATGTATCTCTAGCTGGTATTTTAATGGAGCAAAATTGACGGGGTAATTCACGAGAAACACCCTCGTGCATTCTTTTCGCTCGCCACTCTAAGATTAGGTATACTCGCAAACATTTGACGATATGATTATAACTCAATACCGTTGGACAAGTCTATAAGAAACCTATCCCCAGTCTGGTCTCGGTCCTTGAATTAAATAAAGTCACTGAATATTCTGGGACAATGATGTTAATAAAAACCAATGGGGACCTGCCATGCAGGTGATTTTGTTGTACCATCGTTCAAGGGTCTTAAAATAGAATACCTTCCACATGAAACTCGTGGGTGGTCCGGAATGGGAGATCTGGAGGTGGAGGTACAAAAGCACACTAGACGAGACATAGCCTGAGCGTGTCGTGATCAGTGCAGACATGTAGATTTTGGTAACGCCCATAAATAAATGGGAATGAAAGAAGGGATTGATCAGTGGATTCCCTGACCAAAAATCTCCTTAGATTATCTTCAAGTTGCAGGTCATTATTGAAACAGAAAGCTAGATTGCTTAACTGTTTTGTGCCAATAGGCCAATGTTGCGAACTAAATTCATCGATCAGAATCTACCTATTGATGCGTCTGTCGTCGTACTTTAACTTGGGTTCCGCTTGTAACGCCTACCAGGATTTGCCTTCGTGTGTGGCTAGATGCCCATGATGTAAATGTACCACATAACTTCTGTCCAAGATATCTCGGCGGAATTCCATTGAATGGTCGGATAGAAGTTTGAAGGGAGTGATATTCGTTTTGATAAGCTCCTGTACGATTTCCCCCCGCTGAACCAAGCCAAGCATATTAGATTCGGAGAAGCCAGTGTATATGTGTAACTGGGAGAGAGCGGGACAGAAGATGGGTTCCAAATTATCATCGACTTGGTAATTTGCCAGGTCTATGACGAGCTGTGTGAGACGCGAGTGCGCCTCCCCATCTTCAACTTGCAGAAACGAGGATGGGAGAGAGATCGATGTGACGTTGGGGAGACCAATGCACAGTGGACGTATCATGCGCGAGCTGGTCATAGTCGTGGAAGACCCAAACACTGTGTTTCCTTCCATAAGAGAGTAACCGGCTCGAACGAGAGAGATGGCTATATTTTCGACGCAGTCACAATATTCCGGTGGAGGAAATTGGAGGCTCTTTGTCTCCTCGTCGTTCATGAGGTCCCAGTCAGTCCTCCATAAAATAGACACCGTGGAAGGTAAAGAAAGTGAGTGAAGAAAAGCCATGCTGCGTTCTGCGCCGTATCTCTCGGTCCCCATCACATCTAGATGTATGAGGTGGGGCAAATGGATTCGATCTTTTGCCGAACGCACAATAAAACCAGAGCCCTCGCGGACTTCAGCTTTATGATATAACCGCAAGACCTCTAAGGTGTTTGAAAGCGACGATAGTATTCGGAAGTTCCAGTCGCTGTCGGGGAACCGGGATGTGTCGGCATTCGTTAGACGGAGATAGGTGACGTTAGGAAAGAGGTTATAAGTGAAGGCGAAATCCCAGAGTCTAAGTTTCCTGACGGACGAAGAACGACCACTGAGCAAAGGTTTGAGTCCCTTTTGCCTCTCCGAGATGCTACCGTAACGGCGTATAGAGTCGGTATAGTGATCGAGCGATACTTCGACGAGATTTGGCAAGTCCTCTTGGAGAAGTGCCCATGCGGTCTCATGAAAACCCCCATATAAGAAGATCCGTGCAATCCTGTCGCGATTTTCGTCCAGTCTTGTGTAAAGATCGTTGAATGCGGCATCACCATCGGCCAGAGGTACGTAGACATCGTGACGGAATGTTATAGGAAGTGGGTTTGAACGCTCTAGGAATGTCATGGCGGCCGATATGCGCCATGGTTGGGAGTCCTCATCGACCTCTATGAGGCGCCATAGTCGCTTCATCCCAATGGCGCATTCACGCCAATAGTGGCACACATGGGTGATGGCTACCCATGTGAGAGATTTTGCTATAAAGCCTCGGAATCCACTTTCTCCTATGTCGTCGTCGTCGTCATAATCTTCTCCTCTTACAAGTTCGAACACGGTTTCCAGAATCTCCTGCGGCATTCGATTGATTGCACACGTCATATTCCGTTGACGGACAAGCTGGGTAGTAATGTTGCGGGATTTCTCGACGAGAAATGTCCACTATTGAAATCGTCCATGAGAATTGCGAAGACGATGAGTCGTAAAGCAGACCTACCTGATCTACGTCATATCTAGAATATCTGCAATAAAAATGGGGGCCACGCAAGATTGGAGCAAGTGACGCACCCGTATGACTCTGATCTGGTAAGTGACCTTGCGGAGAGAACACTTTCAAGATGACACAGAACGCCTTCGACAGCACTAGGATCAAGCTCAGAGGCCGACATTTCCGTCTCAATCACAGAGCGCGACTCGAGGCACAGCCTACCAATTTCGTTCGTAACAGATCGGTCACATCGGTCACACTACGAGTAGGCTCAAGACACATCTGTAGCTTGTAGATATAAATGCTGTTTATATTTGAATTTTCGAGGTAGCCGCATACGTCAAATATTTGGATACATAGGTGGGTCGCTTTGTATTCCCAATAGCTGACAATCTCCTAAGGTTGCTTTCTATATTAAATAGGCATCATGCTCGCGTAAATTTGTATAAAGGGCCTTTATACCCCAGAGCCACTACCAAGGGTGTGTTCACCCGCAGTGGCTTGGGTGGCAAACGGCGACCTTGGCAGTGGCTCTAGGATAAAAGAATCGTTTATATTTCTATCCGCCATCAAATCGCCTACTCAAAATCGAGTGAAAGGTAATGCGATTCATGTCTACATAAGGTCGAAGGTCAGCTGAATAGTGTTGTTTATATCATGAATATCTGAATCCCTAGGCAATACAAATAAAGAGTTCACTTTTATCTCATAGCCACCGATGTGAGAATGCTTTTTTGGAATCCAAAAAATCACACCACAATCAAAACTTTTGGGCTTGAAAAACTATCACTACGCGCGGGGCTCAACATCTACGCCCACCTATCTTAAAGCCATATAATAAATATTAGCTCATCACCGGTGGCAGAATATCGAGCAAGTTTGGAGAAAGTGGAGAGCTTTTCATTCATACTCGCTTTGTAATCATTTCCTGAACAAAGAAATCTCACAAAAAATCTTTGGTAGCTGTCGCCAGATATCAAAGAAGCCTTTAGCTGAATTGGTTACATAGCTGCTTAATACTTAGCCCCAGGTATTGATCACTGCGCCTGGTGATATGGGGTGCCGAGATTTTTATACGGAGGACCGACGGGACTACAAATAAGTAGTTATGATTTTTTTGAGTACAGAGTTTACGCAGTAGTTTCCAATTCCCAAACTCTCTGCAATTAATAACAAGCCGTGGCCCGGGATGCTGAACCTGAAACTCCCACTGTGGCTTCTCTGGAAGGGATACACACTTAGAGCCTAATACTTAAGATGAGGTATACTGTAGTATTACGACCGATCGTTCACGTAACATGTAACACCAACCTGTGAACTGAACAAATTTGACACTTGTAACGGGTAACAGGCCCCAAAAATTCACTTTTCGGCTGAAAAGTCGCCCACAATCGCCCAAAAGGGTTATTTTGGACCCTTAATTTCCTTATTTAGAAGGTGTGAACACCTTGTCCAGTGAACAATATGTGTAACGTGTAACATGGCGTGAACATTCGGTCGTAATAGTACAGTACCCGCAAACATTTGACCGATATGATTATAACTCAATACCGTTGGACAATTTTATAAGAGAGATATCCCCATTCTGGTCTCGGTCCTTGCATTAAATAAAGTCACTGAATATTCCGGGACAATGAGGTAAACAAAAACCAATGGGGACCTGCCATGCAGGTGATTTTGTTGTACCATCGTTCAAGGGTCTTTAAACAGAATACCTTCCGCGTGAAGATTGTGGGTGGTCCGGAATGAGAGATCTGGAGGTGGAGGTACAAAAGCACACTAGATGAGACATAGCCCGAGCGTGTCGTGATCAGTGAAGACATGCAGATTTTGGTAACGCCCATAATGAATGGGAATCAAAGAAGGGATTGATCAGTGGATTCCCTGACCAAAAATCCCCAGATTGTCTTCAAGTTGCAGGTCGTTATTAAAACAGAAAAGGTAGATTGCTTAACTGTTTTGTGCCAATACGCCAATGTTGCGAACTAAGTAAATTCATCGATCAGAATCTACCTATTCATGCGTCTGTCGTCGTACTTTAACTTGGGTTCCACTTGCAACGCCTACCAGGATTTGCCCTCGTGTGTGGCTATATTCCCATGATGGAAGTGTACCACATAACTTCTGTCCAAGGTATCTCGGCGGAATTCCATTGAATGGTCGGATAGGAGTTTGAAGGGAGCAACGTTCCTGTCGATAAGCTCCTGTGCAATTTTCCCCCGCTGAATCAAGCCCAGAACATTGGATTCGGAGACCCCAGTGTAGACGTGTAACTGGGAGAGAGCGGGACAGAAGACGGGGTCCGAATCATCGACGACTTGGTAATTTGCCAGGTCTATGACGAGCTCTGTGAGACGCGAGTGCGCCTTCCCATCTTTAACTTGCAGGAACGTGGATGGGAGAGAGATCGATGTGACGTTGGGGAGACCAATGCACAGTGAACGTATCATGCGCGAGTTGCTCATAGTCCTCCAAGACCCAAACACTGTGTTTCCTTCCATGAGAGAGTAACCGGCTCGAACGAGAGAGATGGCTATATTTTGGACGCGGTCACAATATTGCGGTGAGGGAAATTGGAGGCTCTTTGTCCCCTCATCGTTCATGAAGTCCAAGTCAGTCCTCCATAAAATAGACACCGCGGAAGGTAAAGAAAGTGATTGAAGAAAAGCCATGCTGCGTTCCGCTCCGTACACTCCAACGCCCATCGTCTCTACGTGTTTGAGATGTGGCAAATGGATTTGATCTTTTGCCGAACGCACAATAAAACCGGATCCCTCGCGTTCTTCAGCTTTATGATATAACCGCAGGGCCTCTAAGGTGTTTGAAAGCGACGATAGTATTGGGAGGTTCCAGTCGCTGTCGGGGAACTGGGATGTGTCGCTATTCGTTAGACGGAGATGGGTAACGTTAGGAAACAGGTTATAGGTGAAGGCGAAATCCCAGAGTCTAAGTTTCCTAACGGACGAAGAACGACCACTGAGCAAAGGTTTGAGTCCTTTTTGCCTCTCCGAAATACTACCGTAACGGTGTATGGAGTTGGAATTTTGATCGTGATCGAGCGATACTTCGACGAGATTTGGCAAGTCCTCTTGGAGAAGCGCCCATGCAGTCTCATGAAAAACCCCAGATAAGAAGATCCCTGCAATCCTGTCGCGATTTTCATCCAGGCTTGTGTAGAGATCGTTGAATGCGGCCTCACCATCGGCCTGAGGTAGGTAGAGTTCGTGACGGAATGTTATATGAAGTGGGTTTGAACACTCTAGGAATGTCATGGCGGCCGATATGCGCCATGGTTGGGATTCCTCATCGACCTCTATGAGGCGCCATAGTCACTTCATCCTAATGGCGCATTCACGCCAATAGTGGCATACGTGGGTGATGGCTGCCCATGTAAGAGAATTTGCTATAAAGCCTCGGTATCCATGTTCTCCTATGTCATCGTCGTCATCATAATCTGCTATAATCGGTCACAGATTATAAAAGGTCCAACGATGTGTATGAAAGGGATCTGGAGGTGAGGAAGCACCAGTACTCTGCAGCGAACGGCCCGCGATAACCTCACCAGGCCAATTCGTAAGATGCCATTATCGCAATGTTGAGTGTGGCGTACGGACTCCGTTCTGGATTCTTTTCTATTTCAATAAAGTTGTAAGATATACACTTCGATAAATCCAATGTGCGCATTATGCGCTTTTACACCAACAATCTTGTCCTCTCATCAGCCGTTTTCGATCCTTCCTCCTCACTGGCACCCCAGACTCTCCTCCTCACACTCCCCATCACACTACTCCATCCACTCCTCGTCTTGTCCTTGGTCGTCACCAACCCATCCCCAACCTTCCCAATACCTCCCTTCAACGCACCAAACATCCCCCCACCATTCTTCTCTATGCGTTCCCCCCTCACGCGGTGTTGCTGGTCAACGGTTACGGTGATGGCAGCAAAAGTGGTGAACACGGACGCAAGCGTTGTGCTGGCTGTGATCATGAACATTATGATCATTTGCAGACGCGCAGCTTGTTGGACGGAGGATCCGCCGAGGATTGCGCCGGTCATCATGCCTGGGATGGAAATGATCCCCAGGACACTGGGGAAGGTAAGAAAAGGATGTACAGGAAGTTTTGATAGACGAACCTCATATTGTTAATCGGTGGCGTCAGAGCGAGTTTGAGAGCCTGAACGGCGATAGGCCGACATGCTTCAACTCGTGTAGCGCCGAAGGCGAGGTAAATCTCGACTTTATCTCGATTCTCCCTGTCAGGTAGTTTATCAGGAACCAAGTTCAGAAGGACGACAGAAGGGAAATGACTGACTGGAATTCTTTTAAAATGTAACTCACAGCAACGACGATGCCTGATATTGTCGCACCGCACAGCATGCCCACGATAGGAACTATTAAAGGAGTCAATCAGCACATGATGAACTTAAGACGTGTATGCAGACCGGTAAATAAATGAGAAACGTCACTTGACGTACTGTATTGGATAGGTGTCCAGAATGGCTCGACGGACATTGCAAACTTTGCCCCTAGGATAGATATGGGTATCGTTGAACCAAGCATAGCGATGAGCACAGCTGGAAACTGCATCTCGGTCAGTGAGCTGCAAAAGAAGAGAAACAGTAGCGCACCATGTACTGAAATCTTCGCGGTGACTTGTTGACCACTACACCCAGCTTCAGTATTGCTCGCCAACGGCCAGTTCAGAGAACAAACCTGTTTCAAAGGTACCAAGCAGGTTTAAAATAACTACGCAGGAGGTCAGCACATAATCGACGAAAAACAAATGCCAACTTACAGGAAATCAACGCTACCAGCCATGGGTTCTTATTCTCAAACACCTGCTGAAGCATCGTCGCCACCACCGCCAGCTGCCCAATACACCTCAGCGCGGCGATTAACAACGACACGCCAATGCCCAACCGAAAGACGGTGGACACGCCCACGTCAAACAGGATAAAAGCGAGTCCAATGGTAACATTCGTCCATGTCAGTGTGGACTGGTCTGATCTTTCAGGCAGGAGAGCGGGGTTGGCAAATGCCGACGAGTTGAAGAAGGAGAAGCTGAGGGTATCG
>Ga0247742_10003252_pt1 | contig 10331 bp, 9 predicted proteins | sample UWRJL208509C2_FD_180944 | JGI IMG/M metagenome (GOLD analysis project Ga0247742, IMG submission 180944) | Plant litter microbial communities from Arlington Agricultural Research Station in Wisconsin, United States - UWRJ-L208-509C-2 | ecosystem: Environmental > Terrestrial > Plant litter >... | reverse complement strand
CGGTGTTGTTCACCCTGATCCCGGCGATGTACTTCATTGCGCTGACCTGGATGTACTTCATGGCGCCGCGCAAGATTCCCACCGTAGACGTCTGATCACCTGCGCCGCTGCTGCCAGGCTGCGGCCAACCCGCTCATGCAGATCACCCCGATGCCGACCACCGTGGTCACATCGGGGGTATGGCTGAACACCAGCCAGCCCAACAACCCCGCAAAGACGATCTGGCAATAGCCGAACGGCGCCAGCAAGGCCGGCGCCGCAAAGCGGAACGCCTGGGTCAGCATCAAGTGGGCGGTCATCCCGCAGGTGCCCAGCGCCAGCATCAACGCACCATGCCACAGCGTCGGAACCTGCCAGAAGAACGGCACCAGCGCACTCATCACCAGGGTATTGCACAGCCCGGCAAAGAAGTTGCTGGTGGTGGGCGTGTCGTATTGGCTGAGGATGCGCGTGAGCAATTGGTAGAAGCAGAAGAACAGCGCCGAACACAGCGGCAGCAGCACCGCCGGGGTGAACAGCTCGCCGCCGGGATGGATGATGATCAGTACCCCGACAAACCCGCAGATCACGGCCAGCCACTGGCCTCGGGTCACGTGCTCGCCTAGCAGCGGCACCGAGAGTGCCGTTACCAGGATCGGCGCGAGGAAGTTCACCGCCGTGGCTTCCGCCAGCGGGATGTAATGCAGCGCCGCAGTAAAGAACAAACTCGTGCCCAACAGGCACAACGCCCGCACCACCTGCATCCCCGGCCGCTTGCTGCGCAGCACGCGCAAGCCGGATTGCGGCAGGAAAATCCCGGCCATCAACACGGTATGCACCAGGTAACGCGCCCACACCACCATCACGATCGGGTAGAACCCGGCCAGGTATTTGGACAACGCGTCGTGGCTGGAAAACAGGAACGTCGCCAGCACAATCAGCAGGATGCCTTTGAAAGGATGGTTGACGCCGGAAAGGGGGGTGCTGACAGTCATTGAATTCTCTTGCGTGGCGAGCTGAACGCGGTGGCACTCAACCCGGTAATCTAGCAGCCGGGCATGCGTCTGCCCCCAGAGCATAACCAAACACCGTGCGAACAGCGCACTAAATCACGGGATTCGAGTCCAACGCTGCACCTTAGCCCCCGCGTTGCACACTTTTTAACCAAGGCCTTGCTGCTATGAAAAAAACCCTCTTTATTCTTTCTGCCCTCGTCCTGCTGACCGCCTGCAACCAGGAATCCAAGGAGGCACCCAAGCCTGCGCCACCGTCTGTGCAAGCCACGCTGGTGCCCGAAACCCCGCCCACCGATAAGTGGGTCGGCAAGTGGATCGGCGTCGAAGGCCTGAACCTGACCATCGCCAAGGACGACAGCGTCGGCCGTGGTCACTACATCCTCACCATGCAATACGGCCTCGACGCCGACGACTCCGGCACCTTCAAAGGTGAAGCCGCCGAAGACGGCATCGCCTTCACGCGCCCCGACGGGCCGCAACTGCTGCGCGCTGGCAACGGCGAGGCCACCGGGCTGAAATGGCTGGCGGAGAAAAAGGACTGCCTGGTGGTTGATAGCGGTGAAGGCTACTGCCGCGATTGAGCCGTCCAACCTGACACAACTTTCATCTGGCGCCCCTGCCAGCACGGGCTGAGAGCAGCGATACTACGCAGCTCTCGAACCTGTCGGACAGCCGGGCTGGCGCCATTCCCACGCACCAACAACACTGTTTCAGAGTTCATCGAGAGGATTGCCCCATGCTATGGAAAAAAGGCCGACGCAGCGACAACGTGGTGGATGCCCGCGATGACAGTGGCGGCGGCGGTGGCGGCATGCGGTTTGGTGGCGGCAAGGGCCTGAGCCTGACGGCAATTGTGCTGATCGTCGGCATCGGTTGGTTGACCGGCCAGGACCCGCTGCAGATCCTCGGCCAGTTGACCGGCCAGATGGAACAGGCGCCCTCGGTGAGCACGCAGCCACGCCAGGCACCGCCGGCCAACGACGAGCAAGCGGACTTTGTGCGCGCGGTGCTGGGTGATACCGAAGACACCTGGGCCCAGGTCTTTCAGGAAAATGGCCTGGCCTACAAGAATCCGAAACTGATTCTGTTCCGTGGTCGGGTCAATTCGGCCTGTGGTGGCGCCACCTCGGCCAGCGGCCCGTTCTATTGCCCGGCCGACCAACAGGTGTACCTGGACCTGGATTTCTTCCGGGAAATGTCGCAACGCTTCAAGGCCGCCGGTGATTTCGCCCAGGCCTACGTGATCGCCCACGAAGTCGGGCATCACGTGCAGACGCTGCTCGGCATCTCGGCCAAGATCCAGGCCGCGCGCCAGCAGGGCCGGCAGCTGCAAGGCGATGGCGGCCTGCTGGTGCGCCAGGAACTGCAGGCCGACTGTTTCGCCGGGGTCTGGGCCAACCGCGCGCAAAAGCGCCTGAACTGGCTGGAGCCGGGCGATATTGAAGAAGCACTGAATGCGGCCAACGCCATCGGCGATGACCGTTTGCAGCAACAGGGTCAAGGGCGCGTCGTGCCGGACTCGTTTACCCACGGGACCTCGGCGCAGCGGGTTCGCTGGTTCAAGACCGGCTTTGCCCAGGGCCAGATCACTCAATGCGACACTTTTACCGCCAAGAGTCTTTAGATGAATAAACGATTGGGATTGCTGCTGGGCTTGTTGATTACCTGTTCCTCATCCACCTGGGCCGCCGAGAAAGAACATGGGGTCAAGGTGGTCAGTCCCGATCGTTTTCACCTGGATGCCGGCGACCTCAGCCTGGGCTTGAGCCAGGACTGGCGCCAGCCGCTGCCCCAGGTCACCCGCGCGCTGATCATCGTGCACGGCCGCCTGCGCAATGCGCAGACCTACCTGCAAAGCGGTGAAGACGCCGCCGAGCACGCGGGCCAGGCGACCAATACGCTGGTGATTGCGCCGCAGTTTCTGAATGAGTCCGACATCAAGCGCAACCACCTGGACAACCAGGTGCTGCGCTGGAACGGCAACGACTGGATGGCCGGCGAGTCCTCCGTCGGCCCAGGCCAGGTCAGTTCCTACGGCGCCCTGGACCAGATCATCAAGCACCTGGGCAATCGCAAGCTGTTCCCGGCGCTGAAAGAGATCGTCGTCGCCGGCCATTCCGGCGGTGGTCAAGTGGTCCAGCGGTTTGCCCTGACCGGCCACGACCACCCGATGCTGCAGACCGAAGGCATCAGCCTGCGTTACGTGGTCGCCAACCCATCGTCCTACGCGTACTTCACGCCACAGCGTCCGGTGAAGTTCGACACCGCCAGTTGCCCAGGCTTCAACGACTGGAAATACGGCATGCAAAACCTGCCGGATTACGCCAAGGGCCAGAGCGCCGAGCAGCTTGAGCAGGCCTACGTGTCACGCAATATCACCTACCTGCTGGGCCAGCAGGACACCGACCCGAACCACCCGGCGCTGGATAAAAGCTGCGCCGCCGAGACCCAAGGAGCGTATCGCCTGATTCGCGGGCACAACTATTTTGACTACCTCAAGCAGCGGCACCCGCAGTTGAGCCAGAAACTGGTGGAAGTGCCGGGCGTTGGGCATAACGGCGACGGCATGTTTACCTCGCCTGAAGGCCAGAAAGTGCTCTTCCAATAACCCCACATCCCTGCAGGAACCGGCTTGCCGGCGATGGTGGTGGGTCAGCCAACCCTTCTATCGCCCATGCGGCCGCTTTCGCAGCCTCGCTAAGGCTCGACAACTCCCACAGGGGATCGCGGGGTGGGCTGTGAGATCTGCGGCGAGCGATTTTCTACCTGACAACCACGGTCAAAATGTGGGCGCTGGCTTGCCTGCGAAAGCGGTGGGTCAGCCAACGCCTCTATCGCCCATGCGGCCGCCTTCGCAGCCTCGCTGGGGCTCGACAACTCCCACAGGGGATCGCGGGGTGGGCTGTGAGAGCTCTGGCGAGCGATTTTCTACCTGACAACCACGGTCAAAATGTGGGAGCTGGCTTGCCGGCGATGGCGTTGGGTCAGCCAACTCCTCTACCGCCCATGCGGCCGCCTTCGCAGCCTCGCTAGGGCTCGACAACTCCCACAGGGGATCGCGGGGTGGGCTGTGAGATCTGTGGCGAGCGATTTTCTACCTGACAACTACGGTCAAAATGTGGGAGCTGGCTTGCCTGCGAAAGCGGTGGGCCAGTTGAAAACAGATCGACTGACACGCCGCCATCCCCGGCTCAAGCTGGCTTCAACAGGGCTCAGGACTGGATCATTTGGCGCAGCACTGCACAGTCTGTGGCATGCCAATCTGCCAATTCCGGCCACGGGTTCTGCGGCAAGTTGACCAACACCGTGCGCGTGCCCGCTGCGCGGCCGCAGTCGAGGTCGAAGCGGTAATCGCCAACCATCACCATCTCGCTCGGTACCACATCCCAGGCTGCGGCCAGTTTCAGCAAGCCGCCTGGATCGGGCTTGGGCGGTGCATCATCGCGGCCCAGCACGTCGTCGACGGCAAAGCAGTCGGCCAGGCCAATCGCTTGCAGGGTGATATGCGCCAGCTCCCGCGCATTGCGGGTAAGGATGCCGAGGCGATAACCGCGTCCCGCCAGTTCCCGCACCAGCTCCACCGCACCCTCTGCTGCGACGGAACCCAGCGCCAGCTCGCGCTCATGCTCCAGCAACCAGGCATGCTTGGCCGCTGCCACGTCGGCAGGCAATGCAGCCAGGTGAGTGAGGATGTCGTCCTCGGGCGGAATCTCCAGGGCCACGCGAATGGCCGCAAAGTCATGCACGGCCACCGTGAGGGTGCCGTCCATGTCGAATACCCAATGCTTAACGTCCGTCAGGCTCATGCCCAATCCTTGCGATGGCGAATCAACCCTTCCTGGGTCACGGAAGCCACCAATTGCCCGGCACGGTTGTACACGCTGCCGCGCGAGAACCCCCGTGAGTTGCCGGCCCATGGGCTGTCCATGGCGTAGAGCAACCAGTCATCGGCGCGCAGGTCGGCGTGGAACCACAGCGCGTGGTCAAGACTGGCGACTTGCATGTCTTTCTGCCAAACGGTCTTGCCGTGAGGCAGCAGCGAAGTGGTCAACAGGCCGAAGTCCGAGGCGTAGGCCAGCAAGTATTTGTGCAGCGCCGGCGCGTCAGCCAGGGCACCGTCGGCGCGAAACCACACATACTTGACCGGGTCGGACGGCTGCGGGTTGAACGGGTCTTTCTCAGTCACCGGGCGCACTTCGATCGGCTTGGGGCACAGCAGCTTGTCGCGCATGTGCTCGGGGATCAGGTGCGCACGCTGCTGGGTCAGCTCCAGCTCCGACGGCAGGTTTTCCGGACCGACCACCACGGGCATGGTGGTCTGGTGTTCGAAGCCTTGTTCGTCGTACTGGAACGAGGTGGTGCAGGTGAAGATCGGGTGGCCCTTCTGGATCGCGGTCACGCGGCGCGTGCTGAAACTGCCGCCGTCACGCACGCGGTCCACCGAATACACCACTGGCAATTTTGCATCGCCGGGGCGCAGGAAGTAGCCATGCAGTGAATGCACGTGCCGCGCTTCTTCGACCGTCTGGCTGGCGGCCGACAAGGACTGGCCGAGCACCTGGCCGCCGAACAGTTGGCGAAAACCCAGGTCCTGGCTGCGGCCGCGAAAGAGGTTTTCCTCGATCGGCTCCAGGGTCAGCAAGTCCACCAGATCTTCCAATACTTGGCTCATTAACACTCTCCTCAGAGCAATTCTTTTCTACTTGTAGGAGCCAGCTCCTACCCGTGCAGCGTGTCCAACCATTGGGCGCGGGTGATGCGGTACAAAACATGCGGGCGCAGCGGATCATCGGCTGCGACCTTGGGGTGTTCGAAATCTGCCAGCGGATCGTAATGCATACCGATGGCCTGCATGACTTTTTGTGATGGCAGATTGGCCTCCGTGGTGAAGGCGACAATTTCATCCAGCTGCAAGCGGTCGAACCCACAGCGCAATGCCGTCCACGCCGCCTCGCTGGCATAGCCCAGCCCCCAGTGCTCGCGCGCCAGGCGCCAGCCGATTTCCACCGCCGGGGTGAAGCCCGCCTCGAAGCTGACATTCTGCAGCCCGGTCAGACCAATGAATTCGCCAGTGTCCTTGCGCTGCAAGGCCCACAGGCCAAAGCCGTATTCGGCGAAATGGCCACGAATCCGCCCGATCAGCGCGGCGCTTTCCAGGTGGCTCAATTTGGCCGGGAAATAGCGCATCACCTGCGAGTCGGCGCACATGCGTGCAAAGTCCGGCAGGTCGCTGTCACGCCATGGGCGCATCAGCAGGCGTGCACTTTCGAGTTCGAGTATCGGCTCCATGGGTCCCCTCCCTTGCCATGTGCGTGAGTGTACAGCGCTGTTAAGATCCTTCGCAGATTCCTGTCAGAAAATCCCATGCCTTTGCCATTGATCTACCACGATGACTACAGCCCCGAGTTCCCGGCGGACCACCGGTTCCCGATGGACAAGTTCCGTCTGTTGCGTGACCACCTGGTGGCCAGCGGCCTGACCGAGGACAGCCAACTGCTGCGCCCGCAGTTGTGTCCGGCAGATATTCTCGCCCTGGCTCATGAACCGGGTTATATCGCACGCTACATGAGTGGCGAGTTGTCCCGCGAAGACCAGCGGCGCCTCGGTCTGCCCTGGAGCGAAGCCCTGGCTCGACGCACCGTGCGCGCGGTGGGCGGCTCGATCCTCGCGGCCGAGCAGGCACTCGAACATGGCCTTGCCTGCCACTTGGCGGGCGGCACCCATCACGCCCATTACGATTACCCGGCGGGCTTCTGCATCTTCAACGACCTGGCGGTGATCAGCCATTACCTGCTGGCCAGCGGCCGGGTCAACCGCGTACTGATCTTCGACTGCGACGTGCATCAGGGCGACGGTACCGCCCGCATCCTCCACGACACCCCGGATGCCATCACCGTGTCGCTGCACTGCGAAAAGAACTTCCCGGCGCGCAAGGCCCAGAGCGATTGGGACATCCCACTGCCCATGGGCATGGGCGATGCCGACTACCTCAAGGTGGTCGATGACGCCCTCAACTACCTGCTGCCGCTGTACCAACCCGACCTGGTGCTGTACGACGCTGGCGTCGATGTGCATAAGGACGACGCCCTCGGTTACCTCAAGCTGACAGACACCGGCGTCGCCGCCCGCGATGAAGCCGTGATGCGCCACTGCCTGGGCCGCGACATCCCGGTGATGGGCGTGATCGGCGGCGGCTACAGCAAGGACCGCCCTGCCCTGGCGCGTCGTCACGGCATCCTGCATCACAGCGCGCAACGGGTATGGACGTCATCAGGCTGTCATTGAAGTGTGAGCGTTACCCACAATGCCTGTGGAACGGCCTGTGGATAACTTGAGCGTAAGCGTCTGAAAGCTAACCCACGCATGGCGTGTAGGAAACTGTACGTTTTCTGATCAGACACGCCGGCTTCCTTGTGGTGAGCGGGCTTGCCCCGCGTTGGGTTGCGTAGCAGCCCCTTTTGAGGGCGTCGCGTTCTGTCAGTTAGAACGGGGGTTGAGGGTTTGGGGCTGCTTCGCAGCCCAACGCGGGGCAAGCCCGCTCGCCACAGGACGCGCGTTCACCACAGGAAGCGCGGTCACTATGGAAGGGGGGCTCGCCATCGAAAGCGTGCGCGCCGATCACAACGATCCTTCCCCCCCACAATTGCGCGCCATTGCTTACAATGGGCGCCCTTTTGTTTTCACCAGGCCTGCTGATGTCCGCTACTGCTCCCTCCCACGTTGCCATTATCGGCGGCGGCCCCGCCGGGCTGATGGCCGCCGAAGTATTGAGCCAGGCAGGCGTGCGGGTCGACCTGTACGACGGCATGCCCTCCGTGGGGCGCAAGTTCCTGCTGGCGGGCGTGGGCGGCATGAACATCACCCATTCCGAGGCGTACCCGGCGTTCCTGTCGCGTTATGCCGAGCGCGCGCCGCAGATGGCGCCGTTACTGCGCGCGTTTGGCGCCGAGGCGTTGTGCGAGTGGATTCACGGCCTGGGCATCCAGACCTTTGTCGGCACCTCCGGTCGCGTGTTTCCTACCGACATGAAAGCCGCACCGCTGCTGCGTGCGTGGCTCAAGCGCCTGCGTGACCAGGGCGTGATTATCCACACCCGCCATCGCTGGCTCGGCTGGAATGCCGAGGGCGACTTACTTATCCACAGCCCTGACGGCGAAAAAACTATCCACAGCGATGCCGTGCTACTGGCCCTGGGCGGCGGCAGCTGGTCGCGCCTGGGCTCCGATGGTGCGTGGCTCAAGTTGCTGGAAGACCGTGGCGTGCCCTACGCCCCGCTGCAACCGAGCAACTGCGGCTTCGAGGTGTCGGCCTGGAGCGATTTGATGGTGAGCAAATTCGCCGGCGCGCCGCTGAAAAACGTCGCTATCGGCGTGGCGGATGACAAGCCTCGACTGGGCGAGTGCGTGATCACCGCGACGGGCATCGAGGGCAGCCTGATCTACGCACTGTCGGCGCCGATTCGTGAAGCCATCAACCGTGACGGCGCAGCCACCGTGCATATCGATCTGCTGCCGAGCAAGCCGCTGGACAAGGTCCAGGCCGCCCTGGCCAAGCCACGTGGCTCGCGCTCGATGAGCAAGCATTTGCACAGTCAGTTGGGGTTGGATGGAGTGAAAGCGGCGCTGCTGCGCGAGCTGACCCCGGCCGAGCACTTTCATGATCCGGCGCAGTTGGCGGTTGATATCAAGGCGCTGCCACTGACCCTGGTGAAAACCCGGCCGATGGACGAGGCGATCAGCACCGCCGGTGGCGTGCCGTTCGAGGCGTTGGATGAGCGGTTGATGCTCAAGCAATTGCCGGGGGTGTTTTGCGCAGGGGAGATGCTCGACTGGGAAGCGCCAACCGGCGGGTATTTGCTGACGGGGTGTTTTGCCAGCGGGCGAGCAGCCGCGCGCGGGATGTTGGAGTGGCTTGTGGCGAGCGGGCTTGCCCCGCGTTAGGCTGCGAAGCAACCCCAATAAACCCGCTGGGTTTTAACAGATAACTCGCGCTTGCAGGTTTTAGGGCCGCTTCGCGGCCCAACGCGGGGCAAGCCCACTCACCACAAAGGTCAGTTACTTCTTCTTACGCGGCCCGGTATTAAAAACCGGGACCTTGCGCACCGGCTTGATCGACGGCTCCGCCGGCGCCACCTCACCACTGTCCACCCACTTGCCGAGGTTGCGCTTGCCGCCACCACCGGAGGTCTTGGGCTTCTTCGGTTTTTTCGGTTTCTTCACCACCTGCCCGCTGGCATCGGTGTCCGGCACGCGGTGTTCCGGTTCGAAATCCGGCTCCATCTTGCGGGTCAAGGTCTGACGGGTCAGCATCTCGATGGCCGACAGCATGTTCACTTCATCGGCGCACACCAGCGAAATCGCCTCGCCGGTGTTGCCCGCACGGCCGGTACGGCCAATGCGGTGGATGTAATCCTCGGCCACGATCGGCAGGTCGAAGTTGACCACCAGCGGCAGGTCTTCGATGTCCAGGCCACGGGCCGCCACGTCGGTGGCCACCAGAATCTGCACTTCGCTGGATTTGAAACGGTCCAGCGCGCGTTGGCGGGTCGCTTGGGGTTTATCACCATGGATGCCGTCGGCATTGATGCCCAGGCCTTGCAACTTATCCACCAGCGCATCCACGCCATTGCGGGTCTTGGCGAACACCAGCACCTGCTTCCAGCGGCCTTTGCGCATCAGGTGCACAAACAGCTCGGGCTTGCGCTTCTTGTCGACCGGCACCACCCATTGCTTCACGGTATTGGCGGCGACGTTGCGCGGGCTGACCTCGATGCTCAGCGGGTCGTTGAGCATCTGCCCGGCCAGCACGCGGATGTCATCGGAGAAGGTCGCCGAGAACAGCAGTGTCTGGCGCTTCTTCGGCAGCATGCGGTAGATGTTCGCCAGTTCTTCGGAGAAGCCCAGGTCGAGCATGCGATCGGCTTCATCCAGCACCAGGGTCTGCAACTGGTTGAGTTTCAGCGCGTTCTGGCGGAACAGGTCGATCAGCCGGCCCGGCGTGGCGACCAGGATGTCGACGCCCTTGCGCAGCTTCATCATCTGCGGGTTGATGCTCACGCCGCCGTACACCGCGTAAGTGGTCAGCGGCAGGTGTTGGGCGTACTCGGCAACGCTGGCGTGAACCTGCTCGGCCAGTTCACGGGTCGGGCACAGGATCAGTGCGCGGGCCGAGTTGGCGGCGACTTTGGGCCCTTCCATAGTCAGCAATTGCAGGAGCGGCACGGCGAAACCGGCGGTCTTGCCGGTGCCGGTCTGGGCCGCAGCCATCAGGTCGCGACCGGCCAGCACCGCCGGAATGGCTTGCGCCTGCACCGGCGTCGGGGTCTGGTAGCCAAGC
>Ga0247742_10003251_pt1 | contig 10332 bp, 12 predicted proteins | sample UWRJL208509C2_FD_180944 | JGI IMG/M metagenome (GOLD analysis project Ga0247742, IMG submission 180944) | Plant litter microbial communities from Arlington Agricultural Research Station in Wisconsin, United States - UWRJ-L208-509C-2 | ecosystem: Environmental > Terrestrial > Plant litter >... | reverse complement strand
ATCCTTCTTACTTCTCTGCCGGTACACGCCCCTCCCCTCAAGGTGTTCCTACAACGCTCTCTTATGGTGGCAAACCATTCGACATCACCATTCCTTCCAATTCCTATACTGGCGCTGCCAATAAAGCCGCTGATGCGACCACGGTCACAATCCTCCGTGGTGGTTTCACGACTCATGCTATGAACATGGGCCAGCGCTTCTTGCAGCTCAACAATACATATACCGTTAACAAGGATGGATCAATCATTCTGCATGTCGCTCAAGTTCCTCCCAATCCCAACCTCTTCCAACCAGGACCAGCCTTCCTCTACGTCAACATCAACGGTATCCCAAGTATTGGCAAATATTTGATCGTCGGAAACGGAGCGATTGGAGCCCAACCAATTTCCGCTGCCGTTGATCTCCCTGCTAGTGTTGGCCTCGACTCCGTTGTTGGCGGTGGCAATGGCTCCTCCGCAAACAACAACAACAACGACAACCCAAACAGTAACTCGGAATCAAAGTCGAACATGCCATTGATCATCGGCAGTGTCGCAGGTGGTATCGCTATCCTCATCATCGGCGCTATAATTGGTGTCTGTGTTGCTAGGAAGAAACGCGCCGCCAATCTCAAAGGCCCTTCGTCCGAGTTTGCGATGGCTCCCACACCCGGCGCCGTTCCTTGGCACTCAAAGGAAGCGTCAATGTCTGCCTCCGTCCTCACACCTCTGCAACGCACCAACTACGACGATTCTTGGGACCCGAGTACCGCCAATCTTAATGCTCCATATGCGCCGTATAGAGATGATAGTGCGTCAGGAAGAGGAAGCCAGGTCTATGAGGATGGTCGATATTCTCCAAGCCCACATAATCTACAGCCGATGGTGCCTGTGGATAACTATGGGCAACATGATCATCCCCCGACCTCATATAGGTAGAAGACCTGATATGATTTAACATAACAGCTTCAGCATTATCGGCAGTGTAATGTAGTTCATAACTCTGGATCCCTTGTTGTTTTTAGTCGTTCGCTCTCCCTCCCCCAGATACCAATCTCATGGACTCTATTCCACCAACAGACACTTGACTTTAATCTTATCCATATACTCATTCATCTTGCCCTCGTGCATTTCCTCCTTTATGGTTCAACTTGTCGCTATCATCATGAGGATTGATGACCATATCAGCTCAGCAGGAGCTCATTGGTGGGCTCAACATGTCTCGTATAGCGTATTAGCGGAATAATTGAGACAGGGTTACCTATTATTTCGTGACAATGGGAATTTTAGACTTCATACGCCTTAGGTTTGAGAAAATACTTGAGAAATATTCACTATCAGCGTCAAGCAGTCCATTTTTTCTTTTCCAGGTATTACTTTCGCCATAGCCCCAGAATAAGTAGGTAACTGATGTTAGCACGCGAATCTCAATGTTGCATGTGTTATTACAACGTTTATGCGAAGTGGATACTGCCAACTCAAAGCTCATCCCGCGCCGGTGTAGATGTCTGATCGTCCTTGATGTTTACCGCTTCTGGTTTGGCTGTTCCTTCACTCGTACCCTTCTCCGCATTAGCTGCACCTGTTCCTGCTCCTGCTAGGACATTGGTGTCTGCGGTTGCCATCCGGGAGTGAATTTTGCCTTCCGCCGCCAGTTCCCTTGCAAACCGCGCAATCTCCGAATCATATTCTTCCCACTCCGGGATTTGACGAGCACGGTCAAGTTTGGGCTCTTTCTGTGGAGTGGGTAAGTCATCAGAGGTCATTTGTCGTGAACAATGAATGGGAGGGGACGCACGGTCAACGGGTTTTGACAGAGATCGATCGTTTTAGCTTTGTGCAGACGGTCCTTGCTGCACCATGTTTCGCACTGGTATACACGAATCAGGTTCATGGAAAGGATGTGGAAAAGCGCCGACTTACCCATAGCCAATCCTCGTGTAGGGAGTACTAATGTTCCGTGAGTAAGCGAGTGTTTTGCAAATCACGCCAAGGCGCACTCACAATCGGGACTTGTTCTTGTAGATTGTTAGGTAGGTCTAAAGCAGAGTTTGATAAGAAAATACATGTCGACAACGGGAAGAAAGGATAACATACCCTGATCAAGGTTGGCCAACGAGTTGGGGTCGGAGGAGAGACCTTGGTATTGTCCTCGAAGGATGTCCTACAGGATGCTGTGAACATGCTATAAGAAGTGATAGAGAGAGTAAACAAACCCCTGCAGCAAGCTAGGCAATTACGGGGGTAAATATCAGGATGAAGACCCAAGATTCGACGGACGTACTTGTCTGAATCGCACCAGGTCAATCACGTATAGCGCGCTGTTTTGATAGGATGTCAGTCACGGGGGAATTGGCATAGAGTGTGCATCTTCACCTGATGTGATATGGTTTGCCTTGCAAGAACTCTTTCCAATAGCCTGTTTTCCAGAATCTAAAGCCCTCCATGTCGGTGTTGTCGTCACCCATTGGTGTATATCCATAAGGAGCCCCATGTAGATCCAGGTCAACGAGTTCCTTTAAGTCAGCTCTCACAATCTGGTCAGCGTCGACGAAGATGACTTTCTTGAGATCCATAGGGAACAAGACGTCGAGGAATAAGATTTTGTATGCCCAAATTATACGCTGCTTTTCAGTTTGCGCACGTAGCCAAGAAGGCCACTTGTAGGTAACCAGCTCATACTGGAAGTTGTATTTCTCGGCCATATGCGGTATGAATTCCTGAACTCAGTTAGTTTGGAAGGATCAATCAAAAGCACGATCAGACCTACAAGGAAGGAGGGCGAAAGGAAATTTTCGATAAACCAAAACTTGACGGTGCTGTTTGTATTCCGCAAGACAGAAAGAATCATAATGCCAACAAAACGCTATAGTTCTGTGAGCACAGGTGCGTCGTCTAAGTAATAAGCCTCGTTACCTCGTAAAGTAATCCAGAGGCAACAGTGAAGATGTTGATCTCAGCTTGAGGCTTGGCCGTGACCAGAGCCGTGGAGGGTTTATCCTTCTTCGATTTGAATATTGATTTGAATCTAGAGCGTCTCATGAGCTTTCAGAAGTAGAGACAAGAAATGCACGCGAACCGAGATGAAATGTCTTCAAAGAGACCCTTCGACTCATCCCCAGAATCTTCTCGTAAGACATCGGCGGTAGCCATCCCAGGTAATCTTGATAGGCGCGGATAAAGTGTCAAGCCCTCAAAGCTTGTTACAGTAATTTCGCTTCCAGCCTCTTCTATGGTGGGGCTATCCCAGCCTTCATTACCAGCGCTGTCCAATTTGAAAATCTTTTGTCCACGACCAGGTCTTATTTCCAATTGGAAGACGCCGGGCTTAGCTTTGAACTGGAAATACCCCAAGTTGGCGACGACCTGAGTGTCATCGATTGGGAAACCGTCGCCTGCCGCAAGCTGAAGCTGCACACCTCGAGGGACACCATTGATGTGCATCTCTCGAGCATGACCTTCAATGACAATGTAGTCAAGTGCGAAGACTGCTTCCACAGAAGTGTCGCCAGGAGAGAGTTTGCCGAGCTGGATATTATCCAGGTCGTACAAGGATTCTCTTGGTCGAACAAGCCAAGATGTAGGAACGTCCATGGCAAGAGTGTAGATAGGTTCCACAGGGATGTCTTCGAAGACCGCGTTCGCGGGAAGCTCTTGGCTGGAGTAAAGTCAGAACACCGTCTTCATGACTGCAATATGATTACGAACCCTTGCTCGTCGAATGCCAGTTGTGGCACAAGATTGTATCGATAGAAGCGTTTCAATGGCACCTAAAGACGTTTTAGCAAGGGAATGAATAGAAGGAAGTTGGATGACGCTTACATCGGTATAGCGGCCAGGGTTTAGATGAAGGTCTATATAAGTATCCGGGATATTCGATAGCCACTACGGAGAAGACGGTTTAGCATAAAACAAGGCGAGAAAAAGGGTGCTTCTACCTTCAGGATGCTAGACCACTTTTGCCCCGTTTCGCTCAGCGGATCCAACAGCACTGCGATGTGATACAATGCGGTCGAATTATCTCCAATCTTGAAGGCCGTATGAAGGCCTTCTAGGAGTTCGTAGCCTCTCTGTCGTGGTCTGGGAGGCGCATCAAACAACCCGATCTCGCTGGGATCGGCCTGCTGGCTAGCGGCTAACACAGAGGCAGCCATCGAAACGACATCGGCAGTAAGAATCTTGTCTGTTACCATTGATTGAGAGATGTCAGCCAAAGCTAGCCATACAGGCTCGGCACGCTTTCGGAATTCATAGTCCTCCAGTGCTCTGAAGTCAGCAGCCAGGAAGTCATTGCCTTCGATAGGACCGATGACCCGTCCATTGACAACGATTGCCTTCTGACCGGGTTTGAGCTTGATGTTGCGAGAGAGAAGCCGACTTGACTTGAGATAGTCGTCATAAACTTCGGTTGGGATGTCTTTTAAGTCGACCCCGCCCGTCACCTTCTCGAATGCTGTCTTGCCACCGATAGGGATTTGAGGACCATCTGTGGGAGCCGCTGGAACATCAAGGCCAAGGGCAGAGAGTAAAAGAGACGGTGTCGCGTTGGAAAGAAGCTCGCGAGTGTGGAGGTGAGAGAGAAGCCAGGACACGGGTGCTCGTGGTGTACTGTGGGGACTTTGAGGTGTTGATGGATTGTGAATGAAAGCCAACCGAGTCTTGGAATCCGGGGCCTGCAATAATGAATGGTTAGAATCCGCCCAGTGAACCTCAAGACATAGGCATACCAGAGAGGTCAGTGCCTCTTTAACCAGGTCCAAGCCATCCGCAGAGTCAAGGTCCGCAACTACATACAAGCTTTCTGATGCAGTAGTCCATTCGGCTACAGGGAAATTTTTATAGGGGTCAGCGTCCACAGTCATCGGACGACAGAAATGCCTGCTCACGAGGATAGACGTGGGAGGCAGACGACGATCTGAAGTTGCTCTTCTTGAAGAGCTCGGGAAGATTAACAATCCTCAAGCTTCCTGGCGCGTTTGAGGGATATATATATCTATTTCTGCGTTTGTTTGTCGTGGGCAGGTCATAGAAGTAGTTCCCCATCGTTTCGCCTTTGTTCTCATCAGACAGAGAGCCCCCATATACCTGCCACTATGGTGAGCATGGATGTAATAGCACAGATGCGATGCACGTACTTTTTCCTGGTATACATTCATTTGCACCATGAGCTCGTTCTGTAGGTGTGGCAAGAAATTCTGCAGCGACAATTTTATCTTGAGTAAGAGTATTTCGAAAGGAAGTCTGAAAGACATACTTCATCTACATCGAAATGCTTCCCATTGAAGAAGGCATGTCCTCCGGCCGAAGCAGCCAGCGAACATCCCAACCTCTCCCTGTAGACAGTAATCTTATCGAATGGCACATCACTCTCTGTCGAACTTCCGCCGTTGATAATGGTGGAGAGTGCAGGATACACGCCGTCAGGCCGTTCCTGCTGTTCTTGGTCAATCAGGTAATCGTAAGCGCTTCCGACAGTGTTCCAGTCGACGGAGCGGGTCTGAATTTGCGGCGGTAGCTGCACCTGCGATATCTTCAAATGACTAGTGAGTCTCATTGGATTGTTCTAAAAGGAAAAGATCGAACCGCTCTCAGGAAGGCCAGAGACTTCTTTCGTCCATAGTTCTTAATAAGGTGGTAAAATAGCTTGACCATCTTCCTTCCTGTTCGTACTTGGTAAGTGGTTTGATAGCTCATATGAGAAGAGTTACCGACCATCTTCCGTTTCAGCAATGGGTATGATACCGAAACGTAGAGGGAGATCACGGTTGATAATATTGGTCACCGGTCCGGCGATAAGGTTGAGCGCGGAAATTTGGGAAAGGTCCAAAACCAAAACGACATTGAAGAGGTTGGCCTTGATACTTGGCATGGCACCTGGATACATCGGCCTGAGAAGCTAGCAGAATATCGAAATTCAGATCAGAGGTAGCATGGTGAAATAAGTACACATACCGCATAGAGTGACGGATTCCATTTGGCGTAGCGGCTATCCTTCTCCATATCATTCCACCAAACAATAAGGTCCCCACCCTCCGGTCGATCACTTGCATCAAACAAGACATCCAGTCCTCCGGCCTCCTTCTGTTGCTTAGCAATCTCCCCATGTGTCAAGAGCTGAAATGCCTGACTGGTGGTCAGACCTTGAGCAACCAGCGAGTCAATCACCTCCTTCTCTTTCTTCAGCACCCGCAGTAATTCAAACGGATTCACATCCTTGGCGTCAATTTGCAGTCCATTCACCCAAAAGATGTTGGTTCCGCGCTGGGCTTTAAGAGAATTGGCGTGCAGCTCATCAGAGATGTTCGAATTGACTTTCACGCGTCGCGCAACAGAAGTCGCGTATTTGGGGAAATTTTGAGAGAGGTGGGTCAATGTAGCAAGCGGGTTGGAAGACGAAGCAATAATCTGTGCTGCTTGGGCGCCTAATTCTTCAAGTTCGTCAGCAGTCAGTGGGACATTGCTGTCCGGGGCCGTTGCGTTCTCAGGGTGTGCGAGTATAAGAGGCAGCACAGGATCCATCCTTTGTTCCTGGCCGACTTCCTCTGAGTTGGACGAAGAGGCGCCAGTCGCTAACAAAAGTGTTAAAAGACATTATATTCACGAGATGTGACCGCTTACCTAGATTTCGATCGTCTAATGCAAGATAATCCATCTTCTTAAGGTCAAGGGAGACCCCATAAGCAGATAGAAAATTCGGTGAAGCCGAAGGCTCCGAAGGAGGAATATGACGGAAAACATATTCGACATGTGGATCGAGCTTGTTGACAAGTTTCATCAAGTAGGTGTGGAGTTCATGGAAGTTGGGCGACGTGAGCGACGCGTAAAATATAGCTGTTCGAGGAGGGCGCTCCAGAACGAGACTTGGTGGCGGAAATATGTGGTCAAATGTGAGGAGCTTCTGTCGCGTTGGTGGTCTGTCTAGAATGATTAAAGGATTTCTATTCAAATGGGATGTTACTCACGTCGCGCTTCCAGTGTCAATGCCTTCTCTCCCTACGAGCCGTGCCAAATCTTCAACATCACATATAACCTCTCCGTACCAGTCAACCCATGACCCGCATTTAGTTCCCGAACTGTCCCTGTGGTTGTCCTCGTAATAATTATAGAAGGCCTCGAGTGTGGGTGTGGCCGCATGCATTGCGAGCTTCATCTTGATTGTAGCAAGAGAGTCTTGGTCCCGAATGACTCCCCCATCGACAGCCAGTGCTAGGGCACCTTCGTGAATAGCCTCTGGGGTCGAGGATGGGTATGTTGCGAGTACGTCCGAGTTGGTGAGTAGATTGAGGTAGTTGAAGAATGCTTCTGGGTGTTCTAACGACAAAGTCTCCCTATAGACGAAGGTAAATAAGTTTCCCTCAAACAAGCATTCAACTCACAGAATCTCTGCAAGGAACGGTGGCGCAGGCCATGAAGACCTAAGAGCCACCTTCACAGACGGCGAGCTCCCTGCAACTTGTAAAGCAGCCAACACTGCACCAAGCAGTCGAAGACATCGTCGTTTCATTGCTGGTCAGTACAAGCCACCCTGCTTCTGTACTAGTCGACAGTGAAGAAATATTTGGTTTGAGGCAACGGTGGTATGTGAATATTGTGAATGCTTGATTGACGCGTTGATGTTTGCAGCCGACACGTCGACCAAATATTTATCTGATAAGATAAGATGACACGACTCAATTTTATCTTACTCACCTCGGGCATCTCTTGGAAATCGGCACCGCCAACTCTTGAACATAAAACCTGACAAAGGATTGGTGATTAACTCTCTTTCTTCTTGCTACCATGGAGTTCGTTCCAGGACCAGCAGTGCATCGCGTTCTTTGTGCTGATTGCGGTATGAGGTCTTCTTGCTGACAATTAACTGATCTCTAACCTCCTCGGTTCAATAGGCACGCCGATCGTCCCAAACTCTGCTAATCTATGTGTAGCATGCTTGAGAAATACGTGAGCTACGAACCAACCTAGTGCATACTTCATTCTGACATCGCATCAGTGTGGACATTACAGAAGGGATCCCGAAACAAGGTTGGTACGGTTCAACCATCCAAGATCGACAATGCTCAAAATATTTCAGCATCTGTATCGTTCTGTAGGAATTGTGAACGATTTCTATCGCCGCCTCAATCATGGACCCTCGCAAAGCCGGAATCATCAGAACTTCTCGCCATCTGCCTGAAGAAATTGAAAGGATTGAATAAAGTCAGGTTAACCGAGGCACATTTCATCTGGACGGAACCCCATTCTAAACGTTTACGAGTGTCAATGACTATACAAAAGGAGGTGGGTATCTTTGCTTTCCGGATCAGGAAAACTTCTAACTCTCTCTCTCTCGACTTAGGTTCTTACAAACACAATTCTCGAGCAGACGTTCGAGATCGAATACCTTGTACAACATGGCCAATGTCCAGATTGCGCAAAACTTGCCGCAAAGAATACCTGGAAAGCACTCGTACAAGTGAGACAGAAGGTCCCACATAAACGGACGTTCTTGTACCTCGAACAATTGATCCTCAAGCACAACGCTCAAAAAGACACGATCTCGATAAAGGAAGTGCGCGATGGCTTGGATTTCTTTTACAGCTCAAAAAGTCATGCGCTGAAGATGGTCGAATTTTTCGCTAGCGTCGCTCCGATCAAGTAGGTCTCTGCTGCTCCATAGATACGCCCAACACTCATTGCATTTCGAAGGTCGAAGGCTTCGGAACAACTCCTTTCTTCCGACACTCACAGTCACACCGCCAACTTCAAATATACCTATTCCGTCGAAATCGTCCCTATTTGCAAGGACGATCTCGTTTGCATACCCCTCAAGCAAGCCCGAACGCTAAGCAATATCAGCCCACTCACCGTCTGCACCCGCGTGGGCAACTCCATACAACTCCTCGATCCTCAAACCTTGCAAACATGCGACATTCCGTCTTCAATCTACTGGCGAGCGCCGTTCGATTCTCTTGCATCAGTCACCGATCTTGTGGAATTCACGGTCTTGGACATCGACGTGGATCGCACTCGACAAAAGAGCAGATATGTCATGGCCGATGCTCAAGTTGCTCTGGCAGGCGCGTTCCATTCCTCCGGAGGCAACAATGGTATGGTTGACGATGGCATGATGGACTTTGAGTCGTCGGGAGCCACCAATCAGATCTTCCACACCCGCACGCATCTTGGCTCGATCCTACAGCCTGGTGACACCGCACTCGGGTACTTCCTTACCCATGCGAACTACAACTCGGAAAGCTTCGCCGACCTCCCTCCATCGCGGATACCTGACATTATACTTGTGAAGAAAACATATCCGAACAGGCGGAAGAAGTCCAAGGCCAGGAACTGGCGCCTGAGGAGTATTGCAAAGGAAGCAGGCGAGGAGGGCGAAACGAGTGGGGCTCGTGGTGCTATTGGACGAATGGGAGGACGAGACCAGAAGAAGGTGGAGGAGGATTATGAGATTTTCTTGCGCGATTTGGAGGAGGATCCGGAGCTGAGGAGTGGTATCAATCTGTACAAGGCATCGGATGCGAAGATGGACGGACCGGAGGAGAAGGTGGGAGTTAAGAAGGGCCGGGGCAAGAAAGTACAGTATGCGATGGAGGTTGATGAATCCGATGTTGTCCCAGAGAGGGTGCCAGCTAGCGCCACGGCCCACGATGAAGAAGATGTGGGCGAGGAGGCCGATTTCCCTGATGTCAAGCTTGACGAATTGTTGGAAGGCTTCGACGAATTGACATTGGGGACCGACGGTGGCGCTGAAGATCAAGTTTTGTAGCCTTCTGGTATATATTCTGTCTTTATATCAATCTAGATATCTTGCTTAAATGGTCGGATACTCATTTTGATTGAACGAGCCGCTTCCCAAGTGAATTCAATAGGCAGGAAAGGTCAATTACCCAGGCTGATTTACACATCATTGGATCTTATGCCGCTTCGGTGGACTGGCAAAGCCATCGTCCTCTACATCCATGTCGTCTGCACCCGCTTTCAAACCTTTCATTTTCCTCGTCTGCAACTTGCCCAGATCCTGCTTGGCAATATGTACACGACCACGCAGATCTCCCATATCGTCCACTTCCATATTCTTCTTCTTTTTCCCCAGCCCCTTCTCGACGTCCGTTTTCTTGAGTTTTGGTCGTTTCATGGCCTGTTTGAGGAGCTCCGGATCGGCAGGCTGATGACGACGGAGAACCAAGTCGAGAGAAGGACCCATCGGTACGAGCTCCACACGGGGTATCCTGGTACCAGACGAAAGGAGTTGTAGGGTATACGTTCGGATGTGAACTTTTGGTAATGAGGAGACGTCTTCGCCTGAAGCACTGTTGAGAGTAGCGGGTGTGGGTGCGCAGGTCACGCTGATTACGTGCTC
>Ga0247742_10003250_pt1 | contig 10333 bp, 10 predicted proteins | sample UWRJL208509C2_FD_180944 | JGI IMG/M metagenome (GOLD analysis project Ga0247742, IMG submission 180944) | Plant litter microbial communities from Arlington Agricultural Research Station in Wisconsin, United States - UWRJ-L208-509C-2 | ecosystem: Environmental > Terrestrial > Plant litter >... | reverse complement strand
TCGCTAAGCTTCGTCGCAACAACCCACTTCGGAAGGTACGTCAATACCTCTTCAAAAGCAGGTATTGACCCCGTCAAATTGGCAGGTAGACCCAGCCCAAGCGTCGCACTCTCATACTCCGACCATTCGCACCCGACTTGCCCTGCAAACGTTGACGGGCCATTCCCATCCGCCGGTGGCATCCACGATACCTCTGCAGTGAACTGCCGATCCCATGTCCGACTCATCATCCATAATGATGTCAAGCCTTCACTAGGTATGGGGTACGCGGGTTGCATTTTTTGAGATGAAGGTACCGAGGTTCCATTGGGTAAGACCTCGTAAACGTTGAACGCGTTGATGGGAGTGTTGAAGTAGACTCGACACGATCGGGAGTTCGTGCCCTTGACAGAAATGAGAGCGGAGGTCGACGATGTCCGGGTCGCATTAGCCGTTATCCATGCAGACCGACCATCAGTGGTTGAACTCGATCCGAGAGGAGAGGGTAGAAGCCCGGTTTGCCATACGCATGTGGATAGCCTCTTCGATACCGTAGAAGTCGTGCACCGCACTCTCGATCCCCATGATGAAGGTATCTGCGGTACAACACGGCTTTGCACGTATTGCTTCGCTCCAGTGATTGTGGTCAACGCGACAGGAGTCTGAGTCGCATCGTTCAAATCGACAGTGACCCGCTGTTGGAAGAAAACCTTCATGGGGTTTTCTTGGGAGAATGGGAAGGCTGACCAGACGTAGATTGTGGTGACAATAAAGGTCAAGAGGAGAATGGTGGTCACCCAGCGATGAACTTTGAAGCCGAATGGAGCCATTGGGAGAACGATGAGGAAAGATAGGAGAGCCATGCCGCCGTATACTAAACATTGTGTTCAGAATAATTGGGTATTTTAGAAAGACAAAAAACGCACCAATGACGGGATTACTGCCGTCTGTGAGAGTTTGATTCAACGCCTGGACGAAGAGTAGCAAGACATGCGAGAAGAGCAAGACTGGTATTGGGATGACCACGGCAAGCTGGAGAATCCACCATCCCACAGCACCAGTCTCTTCCTTGTGAGCAGAGCCCATGCGCCGCGAAAAGATCAATGGCGTCCTTTCCGTCGGCTTTGGCAACAATTGTGGTTGAGACTTTCCATTACCACTCCTCGACAACGTGGGTAGATTCGCGGTAGACCCTGATGACGGCCCAGCGTCGGTTTCTTCAATTTCCCGAATGCTGCTAGCCTTCAACTGGGGACTCAACCCATGGACTTCTTCTTCCTCTTCTCTCGGCGGGGTTTTTGGTTTCGCGGGCCTTGTGTGACTTTTAAGCAGTAATCTTTCGTATAGCACAGATAGACAGCCTATGAAGACGAATAGGTTCCATCCGACGAGGAAGTATACGCCTCCTATGTGGAGAGTATGCAATACAACTGTGGCTAGGACGAGGAGAATCCAGGAGAGGATGTACGTTTGGAGGAGAATGGTCCACCTTTGTTGATCTGGGTACGGTGGGCCGCCGATGTGGAATGGGACGTGCAGGAAGAACATAATAGTGAGGTAGGCGAGAGTCATCATTGATGAGAGAACCAGGAAAGGCTGAGAATAGACGATCTAAGGTCGGGTGAGTAAAGGCTTCCAGAAGAAATGAAGGGCTGCGTACGAAAGGATTGGCGCTCAGTATGGTTAACACCAAAATAACTTGGAACAGAAGACCGAGAATAAAGGTCGCCCAGAACTTTGCCCACCTCCATGAACGCGATGCCCAGCCAGGAAAGACGGTTCGGACTCTACTCCATTTCTCCTTCCACCAAAGAGATTTGGTCCAACGGAGTTCTTTGATATGTGCCAGGAACCCAGTTGGCCGCGAGAAGATTCCTGAGAAGATACGGCGAACATAGACTGTACGGCTGGTTGGAGGCGTTGAAGACGTTGAAGGAGTGCTGGAGTCTGCCAGCTTGACCATGACATCTGGAAGGCGATATAAGAGGAAAAGAATCATGGGCTCCAGAACTAACATCACGATGCTGAAGATGTACATCGAATGTTGGGTAAAGACCACGAACGATGTGCCGAATACTATGGCAATAATATCAGTAGCAGCCCAAGGATATAAGATACCACAGACATACGATCAAAGTAGACAGGAGCATTCGCCTTCCCTTCCCCGACATGTGTCCTATCCTCGTCTAACATAGCCAACCCAGCACCTCTAACAGTCTCCATCATCGCCCATAACGACTCCTTCGCCCCATTCGCGCCCGGAAGAGAGTCGTACTTCGTATGGTACTTGCTCCTTCCTTGATAGAACGCAAAGTCGATGCCCTCCATCCCGGGTCCATTGCCCAGACCCCGATTGTAAACACTAAAATCTGTCCCGCTGGCAACGACTCCTCGCGCAAAAGCATCAGCGGATAGGACGTTGCCGTGCGGGTGAGCTACTTGTTTGCTTTTGAAGGAGAGAACGGGGGCAGTTGAGGTTGCACGAAATAGAAGGGGACGGCTGGGGACGTGTTGAGGTTAGTATCTAGTGCAGCAAGCAAGACATGATTTATTCACCCTCCTGCAGCTGCTCCTTCAAGATTCAGAAAGGTGTCAGGAATAGTTGCCCAAGGATGCTGGAGAAACCTGGGCAATCATGCGTTAGACTGGTAAGCATCATGTATGTATATCGCCGAAACTTACGCGTGGGCACCGTTAAGACCGTCTTCCTCTCCGTTGTTGATATTGAACACTGCTGTTCGCCGCGTTCGATGCGTAGCGAGATATTTTACGAGCTGCATGAGCGTCGCAATGCCGATTCCATCGTCGGTCACACCTGGCGCAGTTGAAACCGAATCGAAATGTGCTGAACTGAGTTCTCATTGAGCGAAGGTGGAGAAAACATGAAAAGGGAGAACTTACAACAGCACGCCACCTTTACTGGAAAACTCGGAGCTGGTGCCTTCGACCTTTACGAGAATGTTGGATCCCTCGAAGCTCACACCATGCGAAGCGACTGTCCATGATCCGTTCGATGTTCGATCGTCGACCACTTGTATGTGGGAGAATCCGTTTGAAATGTTTTGGAGTCGTTCGAGGATGTAGCTTCGCACAAGGTCGTTCGCGTGCGAGTTCAGAGGGTGAGGTTGGCGAGCGATCTGTGAATTACGTTAGAACTTCTTAGACATTCGAAGACCTGCAACCCACCTGGTGTAGATCTCGATACCCCTCTTCCAGGTCAAGGCCTTGAGTGTCCGCCGATATTTCTGGAACTGGCTCAGAGACAAGCACTCCGATAAACAGTAAAGTGTAGACGAGAATCAGTAAGATGCTGGTTGGCACACGTCTGAACGCAAACGTTGCTCGCAGTAATGGCTGAAAATCCCTCATCGCGGTTAAGAACCAGAGATAAGAAGTGGGATCTAGGTCTAGGGCGCCATTCAATAGGGATGTTCATAGTTGGATAGAGTTGAACTGGAACTTTTCAGTAAACCGCGTGTGGTCTCCATGCATTTTCTCAGGGAAATTCTCACTCCGACTCTCAGTTATAACTTCCGTGCTTTCGTCCTACTATGTAGCGCATCCCAATGAGATTTCTTGACAATTGCTTTGTTTTAATTACTGTAGTATTTATCTAGTATACGAGTCTGCTTTCCCATCTCCAAGAGTCAAACCGAGCTGGAACATCAGCAGGGTTTCATTTCAACTTACATTGATACTGCATGCGGCACCCGCAGAGAGCTCCAAATTGTGGGGTTTTGACCCGTGGGAACTTCTGCATAGATGGCATTGTAGACTACGGGAGAGTAAAGACTACCATGTGGGGTAGCATAGTATACTGAGTGCATAATAGGTGTTATAGCAGGCAATTTGTAGGTCAGCTCCAGGCTCACATTTCTCGGTAAAACTGAACAGGAAACCAAGTACAAGGGACTTCTCCCATGGTTATATAGCTTTGATGAACAGGTATATTTAAATCGGTATTTCAAGTTCTGTATGGGCCGAATTACTTCCCCTGAACTGTCCACACATGTACGGATATGAACTCAAGCCTAAAAAGGCTGTAATCTAATACTGTGCCTTTTCTTTTTACTTCGCCAATAGAGTCTGAGGTCACATTACTTATTGAACTGGCAATCACCAGACGATACACTAACGTGGTCCCAGGTCTTAAGTCGGAGGACTGGTGTAGGTTTCCTACAACTCTGTTAGAAGCATCAAGAGCCTGGTTGTAATGCTTTAGTGAAATAATTTCTTCCATCACTGTTCTTTTCAAAGGTCACTCGCCTCTGTAGTCGTTATACTGTGACTGCCAGTGTAAGCGCCTTGGCAAGCGCTCAGCTCAGAAATCTAAAAATAGACTATTTGCACCTAATTGGTTTCAACGACATCGGACTCTGAATCGGAATGCCAACCGTTGTTCCTTCTTGCCACCATCGTCATCGCCGTCGAGGTCGACGATGAATGTAAGTCAATTTAGACGAATCCAGCCCAGAACTCACGTAATTTCATCCAGCACCTTCTGAGGACTCTCACAGAGAGCCAGGTCAAGCCTGTGGCGGACCTGCGCTTGCTGTTGACCACCGTAAAGGAGGGTCGGGTATGTGCCACATTGTTTATTGTGTCCGGCGTTTAACCGAACCTATGTTGGTAGAAAACTCAGGAGACTAAACTCGCGGATCCGTTTTACGATTCCCTCGAGGGACTGCTGGTGGATCTTAAGACGGTCACGATTGTATGTTATTCGGAGTTATTGCTATTTAGACGCGTCTGAGTTATTTCGAATCACAGGACAACCGCGATGCAGAGGCGTTCCTCAAGCCCGTGTCAAGGTCGGACGTACCAGATTACTATGACGGTGAGCTGACTTGTTTGCTACATGAATTTCTACTTAACCATCCGTAGTAATCTCTCACCCTATGGACTTCCAGACCATGCTCAAGAAGGTCAAACAGAAGCACTACAAATCCAAGAGAGAGTTCAAGGATGACTTGGACTTGATATGGGCTAATTGCTACACGTACAACGCCTCTGAGGTACGTGTGTTTGTGTCTCACCTGCAGTTTTCCATGCATTAAGAAGCTATCTTTAGAACCACCCACTGCGGCAATGCGTGAATAGGTTGAAGGTTAAAGCAGAACGTCTATTGAAACATATCACGGACCGCAAGGAGAGGCAGGACCCTTCTATCCCCTCTGACCTACCTTCACATACAGGCATTGCCCGTCCAAGGATTAATGGCAGTAATGGACATATCAACGGGCGCTCATCCCACACTCGCTCTCCGTCCCTCACCATAATGACCAAGTCTTCCACTAACATGCTGTCCAAAGCTCGTCGGAACGCGTCTTTTGAAGACAGTCCTGCAATTCTGCGAACTCCAGAAGGAATGGCCAAATTCTTGGACCTCGACAAGGGGGTTGGTTCGTCTCAGCCGAAGAGCACGCTTGCCCATACGTTACGCGAAATGGCGCCTACTGTGGAGGGTGAAAGTGACTCAGATGACGATTCAGCTATGGTCGTCGACGGTGCGGTTGCAGGGGATAAACGGAAACTGTAAGTCGGGTTTCGCACCTTCCAGATCCTGCCTGACATTCTCTAGAAATGGTTCATCTGACCATCGGCCACGGAAACGAGCACGGTTTACTACTCAATATCCGACTCCGCTTCTCGACGAGAAGGACGACCTATCACAGTTATGGTGGGGTGCTGTCCAATCGGATGCCCTTCTGGCCAACGGTCTACCTGGAATTCCATTCGGTCCTTCAACTAGTACATCACATCGGAAGAAGCTTAAGCGCTCAAAACCGAAACGCGAGGAATCACAACCACTATCTCCAAATCCGAAGTCTCTCCTTTCCTTGATGAACAACAACATCAAGACGATGCGGCGCGTGCGGCATACGCATGCGAAATTTGCAGCTTTGAATGCTGCGACTGCACCGCAAGAAGATGAGGATGGCGCAGAGACAGGCGTGTTTGGTGTGGCGAGTGGTGTTCCGGGTCAGCGACCACCCGCCACAACGACCCTACTTACTGCTGGGTTTGGGATAGGAGAGGAAGACGTGGTGAATGACAAGATTGATGAATCACCTTGGACGCTGGGTCGGGGGAAGGGAAAGTCGAAACTCAGTGGGATTGATATCGGAGAGGAGAATGCGACGGATTGTTTGACATGGGCCTCGGAGAAGATGCTGGAGCATGCGGGGTTCCAGGGTACCTCGAAGGTAGCCCTCGACGTGCTAACTACTGTTACGTCGGAATATTTGCTGAATGTTGGACGGACAATACGGTTTCTATCGGACAAGTTTGGGCAGACTATGACGCCTGAGGTGTGTCCGGCCCCTTTTTCCCTTCTGCGATTCAGACCTGATTTATGACATAGGAAATTATTCTACATACATTATTTGAGAGCGGCTCTTCCAAGATCCAGGATATGGACCGGTTCGTCTCGGATGACATTGAGAGACATGGTTCTCGCTTGGGCGAACTTGAGAAGAAGCTCGTTGGAGCTTATCGCGAGACGGTATGCATTTTTGCTGTATTCTTCTATTCTGTTTACTCATATTTTTTTCCAGGCGGCTGGTGAAATATTGGAAGATGAGGGTCTGTTTGAGGAGGAGAGTGACGGAGAGACTGGGGCTTTGGCATTGTGCGTTATATATCAAGCCATTTCCAGCTATCCAACTGACTTGAACTGCAGCGGCGAATTTGCCGATCTCCTGGGTGAAGATTATCTTGGTTTGCGCGATTCTGGCATTGCATCCGAGTTCGGACTTTCTGCTCTCAGTATACCCAGGAAATTGCTCAAGGGCAAGAAAGGGCAGAACAAACCAACAGCAGTCAAACCCACAGAGCCTCCTCCACCATACCCACCGCCACCCCCTTTCATACCCCTCACCGCTGGCATGGTGGACGATCAGATCGGTCTGCTCAAGCCCTACTATCAGAATCGGTTCACCAAGCTGGCCGCCCTTATGCAACCCCCTTCCTCAACAGCACCTTCACTTCCCGGGCCGTCATTGCCAGGTCTTCCCGGTCCATCATTACCACCACCACCTTCGGCTCCAGTACCCGCTGCTGTTCACCCAGACCTCCCCTTACCCGACGAACTCCCAAGTCTCGTGCAACAGAAGATTTCCCCCATCGGACAGGTCGTAAAGTCTGGGGCATCATCTGGGGCATCGAAGAAGAAAGCTGCAGCAGCCAAAGTCGTCGTTGACCCTCCTGTTGGTACCCCTGGAATGTCACCAGAAGTATCAGGTGTAACACCTGGCACCTCGCCCAAGAAGAAGAAAAGCAATACTGGGGTTGGGTCGGGTAATGGGCGGAAGAAGAAACCGGATGGACATGGTTCAACGCCTACGCCTGGGTACGGAGGTCCAGTGACTCCGACCCTACCTGCTGTCGTTTTTGCGAGCGCTTGATCTCCCGAGACTTCGACCCTAAGCCTCGATCGTCAGTTTCGCTTGATTTTTCTCCTATCGTCGTTCTGTTGTATCCATTGCATATTTACATGCATCTCATGGATTCGGATTGTTGTAGCCACATTGCATTGCTATTCATACCTAGTCATCATAAATCTCAGTCTCTGTGGCTTTCTGACTCTTTATGGGCAGTACCATTCATTGCGCGTACGGCCTGAGTGCTGTGCCGCCTGCGCACGTACGGAAATATTGCGGCACTGCCCAAAAGGGCGCAATGACGGAATCAGCCGATCTTATCTTGTGTGCGATGAGCTGTGCTCCGCGCACTATAAGTTCGACCTTTGCCTTCTCCTTTATCCACTGAACATACACAACTTTTCTTTTCCGCCCACACCATCAATATGTCCTACGGAGTAAGCGCTCATTTAGATCTTCGATGCCCTTGCTGATTAGGCTCATTTTTCAAATGTCTAGGGTTATGGAGGCGGAGCCGGCTATGGCGCACCACAGGGAGGGTATGGTGCCCCTCCAGGCGGCGGTTATGGTGCACCCCCTCCTCCTGGAGGTCCTCCCGTGAGTCCAAAAACCAGTGGCTCAACGCATGAGGCTTATAGAATGGATTTGCCAGGGCTATGGTGGAGGATTTGCCCAACCAGGCGGTGGTGCTCGCGGTCCACCACCTGGTGCTGACCCTCAGTGCGTGTATCTCATCGAAGTGCCTGTTTGAGAGGGTGTCTTACTACTTTCATCGATGCAGATTGTGGCAATGGTTCTCCACCGTCGACAGTGATAGATCTGGTGCCATCACAGCGCCTGAGCTTGAGCGCGCGTTGATCAACGGTGACTGGACTCGTGAGTCCTGATCGCTGGTAGAAACACATACATGAGCTCATACTCCTTAGCTTTCGACCTTGATACTGTCAAGTTGTTGATGACGATCTTCGTATGTCCCATGACGCCTGCCCATATCCACAAAATTCACATTCTTCCAGGACACGGATCGAAGTGGCACCATCGGCTTCAATGAGGTGAGAGGAATGGCATATACTCAGCGCAAAATCATCTGACCTGTCCTTTCTGAACAGTTTTCCGGGCTCTGGAAATATATCAAAGATTGGCAGAACGTCTTCAAGCACTTTGACCGTGATCGTTCCGGCTCCATCGACGGCAATGAACTACGTGATGCACTTGCTCAATTCGGTTTCAACCTGTCTCCTCAACTTCTTGACCTCGTCCAGAAGAAATATGGTGATTATTTTATTCCTCTTTATATTTACACCTGTGACTTACTTGGCTACCCTTTGGGGTAGACGTCAAAGCCAATCAAACTGGTGCCCGAGGCACAGTCGTACCTGGAATCTCCTTCGACCGGTTCGTTAGGGCTTGCGTTGTCGTCAAGCAGCTCAGCGAAGCCTTTGGACGCCTTGACACTGACCGCGATGGATGGATTCAGATAAATTACGACCAATTTATGCACACCGTTCTCACTCTTCCGTAAATACGACTATTTTATTCGACAGTGAAGCGTAACTCCAGAGGACCCTCGATCTCTACCGTGTCTCCTGTAAATTAGTTTATTTGTTTCTCGTGTGTCTTATCTATCAATTCGTTCTGTCAGCGGCATATAGTTCCACTGATAATGATCCTTAATACGGCGACCTCTGATTTGATGGTGATGTGATGTGAGACATGTTGGATACTACATTGCCTATTGTATCAGGACATCCATGCGTCCACTTACACAACCATTCGATACTTCCACGGACTCTTCTTTTCATTTTTGACCCTATTAAAACTGTATGATAGCGATTCCCCCTCAGTTGTCTCTTCACACTCCGTCTAGTCTTATAAGATGGATTTACCGCGAAGGAGAAACGAGTAACCAATGCGAGGTCAGGAGCAGAGGCTAGCGGCGAATAAGTATCACTGTGGAGGTGACTATTCTCGAGATATGCCTGTTGCAATGGAATGGTCAGAGGAAGGTATGAACATTGACACTTGTATGCCTATTACAATCTGTTATTGTCATATTGAAGTCAGCCCTTGAAGAATAGTACAACAAAGTAAATACACTGCATGACTACGCGTTCGGATGTATACATAGAGTGCGTAACGTAGGAAGCTTAACCTTACGATGTAACTTTGTTAAGCTGGACTGTGACGACAGCACGAGCTGGTATAGCTACAGTGACCGCGCCGCCAGAGAGCGTAGCAGTAATTGAGGCAACTGTGCGACTATTATCCGTCACAAACGCCAGTGCAGACGTTGGCGTATAGTTTGAGAATGCTATCTTGACGCTTGGTGCTCCACTGCCGGTATTGGTGAAGACGAGGGCGACGGAATCATCGAGGTTCTTGAAAGCGCCATAACCTACGCCGTTAATTGAGCCAGATGACGATACACGGCGGGCGCCAGGTCGGACAAACCGCGACCACATTGCGAAAGCCCACAAACGGCCGGATGGAGTCACTGTCTTGCCATCGCTGGCAACGAGGTAGGACGAGGCCTGGAACTGGTTGCGTTCGAAGCCCTGCCAATAGATGTAGGCCGAAAGGTTGGCATTGACAATGCCCGTGTGTATCTTGTTCGCCCAGGTCAGACCTTCACATGCTCCGCCGTTGCTGTACCATGTAGTGCACCAGCGCGAATTGAGATCGCAAGCTTCCGTCTGCCAAGTCTTGAGCTTGGTGTTAATGGGCGAATTGGGGTCACCCTGATATGCATGAGAGGTGATGACCCCAAGGTACTTTTCTACGCCAGCGGAAATGAGTTGGCTAGTCATGGTACGTTGGCCTGGCCAGCCGATCGAGTCGCAGCAGGTCAAGGAAACGTTGGTGATACCGGCGGATTGGAAAGTGTTATAGAGAGTAGGGATGAATGATGCAGCTTGGTTGCCGTCAGATTGCATGCCGGAATAGCTGGGGCTATCATGAGGGATCTTGATCAG
>Ga0247742_10003248_pt1 | contig 10334 bp, 6 predicted proteins | sample UWRJL208509C2_FD_180944 | JGI IMG/M metagenome (GOLD analysis project Ga0247742, IMG submission 180944) | Plant litter microbial communities from Arlington Agricultural Research Station in Wisconsin, United States - UWRJ-L208-509C-2 | ecosystem: Environmental > Terrestrial > Plant litter >... | reverse complement strand
GCGCTCGTGCAGCTTCCACAGTCCGAGGTGTGTCTATTCGTACAATTTAACTCTCATGCTGACTCACCCGCCCTCTACAGCCGTCTGGGCAAAACAAGTCATCGGCGTCGATAGGAAGTTTGTGATATCGGTTAACAATGCACCGTTGATCTGTTTTTCGGTGGGAGTCAGTGGTTAGTGTTGGAGTAAACGACGCAAGACAACGGCGATACCTTTGACCTCGGTTGAGGACTCAGAGGTAAACGGATGGGTGGCTACGTAGAAATCCTGTACCTATACATTTTACGGTGGATATTACAACCTAATTTGTGACAACGCATGCACTGCGCACGCTCCCATATTTCCCAAACGCCAACAGTTAGTGGTTATTTTCAACTGTTATTTCGGTTTTCAATCATCTTTTATTCTTTGTTCTCAGTTTTCAGCGGTTTCGAGATAACGGATACTCTTTGTATGGATTTATAGTCCCTTGTGCCATTATGAGCCGTCACTTCGATTCATATTCTATCATTCCCTTACGCCCGTAGCTCGTGGGGTTTATGTTCACAGCATGGGTACAGCCCGGATGTCCGTTATCAGACGTCGCCAAGCGCGATTACGATGTCGGTTGTCTTGATCGAGGCCAGGCCTGGTATACATGGATCTTATTCACGTGGTTTATAGTCACTCGTGCCATTATGGTGTGAAATGAAAAATGAAGCAGTGCTGGGAGGCAGCACGCTATGGGCCTGACCCGAGCACTCGATAGGCGTCGAGGTCAGGGAAAGAGGAAAAGGCAGTACGTGATACGTCACGTTGCCTCTCCTGATGCAAAGACCCTAACTCTGCGGTCGTGCCTCCCTCCGCGAAAGACCAAAATTCACCGTTCTAATAAATCGTTAGCCTCCAAGTAGGGCCGAGGTAGAAGGCTGAGCATGGACACCGATTTCCGACAGTATCGGCGCATTGAGGAGTGGTGGTGCACGGCGCTCCAGACTAGTATCCATCAAGACCGACGTGTAGACCAACCATGTACTTGCATCTATTATTAGACCATCAAACACTGCATTTCGAAGCTCTTAAGTCCTCGTCAATGCTTTCAAGATTTTTCATTCTCTCCACCACAATGGAGTCTACCATGCCATATCTTAAACTCAGAGGAAGTACAGAAGACATGCGCCACACTTTCCCTCACCCTGCCGCTGCGACTCACACCAGCACCGCTGCTACTCTCCCCTTGTCGCACTCGGGTCCAGGTATTGTTCTAGTTATATCTGTTCTACATCCACTCCAACACCGTTAATATATTACCAGAAATAACACTAGTGAACATATCTGCTTTGCAGGAAACCAAACTTATGTCGTTTTCTTCTAACCGGGCTGAGGGCAGTGCGACAGGAGTCAATGGAGGAGGAGGAATTGTACCAGGAGGTAAACGTGAGGAGCTCAAGGTCAAATTCATTACTTACCTTACTATACCCTTTTAGGCCTCACGCTCAAAGCAGCCGAGGATGGTCACGAACAGGCTGGGGATGCCGTTATAGAGACTACTAGCGGAGGAGCGGCAATTACTGGTAAGTACAACAAGTCTTGAGTGATACACACCCCCTATTTACTGGTGATGCAACGCTTTAGATGCTACGCTTGACTGTGTTGTGCCTGTTGAGGCCAATCAACATGCACTAAATAATACAGCACCGGAACATGAACCTGCTGAGATTCCCATGCCGCAAACAGCAGGTGTAGGTGGTCAAAACCTCGACAGGAGTGCAACACTCAAGTACCAACGATATATAACGGGTAAGATTAAATAACCACTTGAGATATCTTCTCTCTAATCACCGCTATCAGACCTCCAACTTCATTGTTCAACGCGAGTGATGGATTTTACGCCTCTCGATACTGCCAGGCTCGTTGTTTTTGGGCTCGCCAATGCGGAGGGGGATATTTTGGAGTTGGAAAAGAACTCGCGAGATACGTGGAAGCAAGTTGAGACGGCACCTCTTTGTGAAATGTAAGAGTGTTGCAATATATAATTGCATACAGTTTTGACACCAATCGCTTTTAGCCCTGCGGATGTAGACTGCCTTACAATTGTTGCTACATCGGACGATTCAATTGACTTTGCGCATGTATCTTTGACAAAGGAGGAACTGGTGTTGGGACTAGAAGCAAATTATGCACGTAAGTATCATATGACCTTGATTATGCACGAATGCTTGTTCACCTCAACATACGTACGGGGAAATTTAGGAATCACCAAAAGCTTCATGTCGGAAGCGAGTGGCCTAATGCTTGAATTGACATTCGTGATTATTAGTATTCCTCGAGATGAACCAATAGGCGAGCGTCTCATTGATGGTGAATTGTCACAAAGTGGTGTGCTTGGAATTCGACTCCAGACATATGCAGCTCGGAACTCGGTGAATCTGGGAGTTCAGTTGATGGAAGAATTTGATCGCACAGGAAATCCTATTGATATCGCAAAGGCCATCGCTATCCTACAGCGGGCGGTTCAGTTAACTCCTGAAGACCACACACATATGCCAGTATTGCTAACCAACCTTGGGAACTCATTTTTGCGTCGCTTTCAACACAAGGGAGATCTCTTGGACCTCTCGGAAGCGATCTCGGCCCACCAGCAAGCCGTCCAGCTCACTCACAACGATCACCCGTATATGTCAACGTTTATATGCAATCTTGGGAATTCACTTGGGTGTCGTTTTAAATGCACAGGAGATCTCTCAGACCTCTCGGAAGCGATCTCAGCACACCAGCGTTCTGTTCAACTCACTCCCAAGGGCGACCCAGGAATGCCAGCATCGCTGAACAATCTTGGGAACTCACTTTTTTCACGCTTTGAGCGCACAGGAGATCTGTCAGACCTCTCTGAAGCAATCTCAGCCAGCCAGCGCGCCATTCAGCTTGCCCCAAATAACCACCCAAATATGCCAACATTAATCAACAACATTGGGACTTCATTTCTGTGTCGGTTTGAACGCACAGGGGACCTCTCAGACCTCTCGGAAGCGATCTTAGCCCACCAGCGTGCTATTCCCTTCCATTCTGATGGACATCCAGAGATGCCAGCATTTATGAGCGCCCTTGGGAGTTCATTACACTCTCGCTTCCAAATCACGGGAAATCTCTTGGACCTCTCAGAAGCGATCTCAGCCCACCAGCGTGCCATTCGACTTACTCCCTATGGCCACCCAAGTATGCTAGCAAGGCTGAACAATCTTGGCATTTCATTTGCGCATCGCTATGATCACACGGGAGATCTTTCCGACCTCTCAGAGGCAATCTCAGCCCACCAACAAGCCATTCAACTTATTCCTAATGGACATTCAGATTTGCCAACAGCGCTGACCAATCTAGCGAGTTCGTTTCAGAGACGCTTTGGACGCATGGGAGATTTTTCGGACATCTCGGAAGCCATCTCACATGGGCAACAGGCTATTCAACTTACTCCCAGTGGCCACCCAGGCACACCACTACAGCTGACAAACCTTGGAAGCTCATTTCTACTTCGCTTTGAACACACAGGAGACCTTTTGGACCTCTCGGAAGCAATCTCAGCCCACCATCGTGCCGTCGAACTCACTCCCAATGGCCACCCAGATATGCCGGCATGGCTTAACAATCTTGGCAACTCACTTGTGTGTCGCTTTGACCACAAGGGAGATCTATTGGACCTCTCGCAAGCAATCTCAGCCCGCCATCGTGCCGTCGAACTCACTCCCAATGGCCACCCAGATATGCCGGCATGGCTTAACAATCTTGGCAATTCATTTGTGCGTCGCTTTAAGCGCATGGGAGGTCTCTCAGACATCTCGGAAGCGATCTCAGCCCACCAGCGTGCCGTTCAGCTCACTCCCAATGGCCACCCAAACATACCAGCATGGCTTAGCAGCCTTGGTAACTCATTTAGATCTCGCTTTGAACGCACAAGAGATCTCTCGGACCTCGCGGAAGCAATCTTGGCTGAGCAGCGTGCCATTCAAATCACTCCCAACGGCCACCCAGATATGTCAATATTCCTGAATAACCTTGGAATCTCACTTCTGGATCGCTTTAAATACACAGGAGACATCTCAGATATCTCGGAAGCGATCTCAGCCTACCAGCGTGCCATTCAACTCACTCACGATGGCCATTCACAGATGCCAGCAATGCTGAATAATCTTGGAACTTCATTTCGGGCTCGCTTCAAACACACAGGAAATCTCTCAGACCTCTCAGAAGCAATCTCAACTGAGCAACATGCCATTCAAATCACTCCCACTGGCCACCCAAATATGCCAGGATTTCTGAATAACCTTGGAGTTTCATTTCAGTCTCGCTTTGAGCACACAGATGATCTCTTCGACCTTTCCGAAGCGATATCAGCCCACCAGCGTGCCATTCAAATCGTTCCCAACGGCCACGCCGAAATGGCATTATGGTTGTGCAATTTTGGGGATGCATTTCGTCTTCGCTTTCAACGCTTAGGAAATCTCTCAGACCGCCAAACCTCCATACGCTTATATCAAAAATCTGCGACATCTTTAGGACCGCCTTCAGTTCGCCTAACTGCGGCACGAAAATGGGCACTACTCACTACAATTTATAATCATCCAGCAGCCATGGAGGCATACGCTGTTGCCATCGATCTCATGTCGCAAATTGTTGGTATGGAGCGCACAATCGAGCAGCGCCACCTCGATCTCGTCAATATCTCTAGTGTAACAACTGATGCCGCATCAGCCGCATGTGCACAGGATGAGATTGAAAAGGCCCTCGAATGGCTTGAACAAGGTCGTTGCCTAGTTTGGAGCCAGCTAAACCAACTTCGCACACCCGTAGATGATCTTCGCGCTCATGACGCGCACTTGGCGCAACGTTTCTTGGAAATCTCGACTGCGTTGGAGTCTTCTGGCTCCCGTCGTGGATTGGGAACTTTGAGCACAGACACCACGATGCTACAGAAAATGACTCTGCAAGACGAGGCCCATATTCACATTAAACTTGCTGGTGAATGGAACCAACTCCTCGAGGAAATTCGCAGTATACCCAAGTTCCATTATTTTCTTCGACCACCTCAAGCGTCAGAACTTCTGAGACACATCCCACCCGATGGCCCTATCGTTCTTATCAATGTAAATCGGTCCCGTTGTGACGCCCTAGCTCTCATATCTGGCTGCACAGAACCCATTCACATCCCTCTCACAGAATTCACATACGAACAAGCATCCAACCTTAGTTGTCGCCTGGGCAACTTCCTTTCCTGGAATGGGGTTCGCCTCAGAGAGGAAAATCGCGCAGTGCGTCCAGCACCAGATCGCCGTGTCAAAAGTGACATTCATTTTGTTCTTGGAGTACTTTGGTTGGAAGTTGTGAGGCCTATCTTAGAAGGTCTTTCATATTCTGTGAGTTTACCTTCGTCATCGTACTGACTGAGGTTTTCACGCATTTCTCCCCAAGTCTTCTGCTTTGTTGAACCCACGTCGGATATGGTGGTGTCCAACGGGTCCCCTAGCATTTCTTCCACTGCATGCCGCTGGGATTTATGGCAAAACTCACGACGAGCAATCTACACCTGGCTTCTGTATCTCTGACTTTGCAATATCGTCATACACCCCCACTGTCAGTGCACTCCTCCGAATCGTGAAAGGCCCTATCAACGTGCAGCCACCACCAACAGCCGAGCTCCTTGTCATCAGCCAACCAAACACACCAGGTTGTTCTCCGATTAAGTGCACTACAAAGGAAATGGACACTATAGGGAAGATTATTGAAGCCCAAGACTGCAAATTTCTTCGTCTGGAAGGAGAAGCTGCAACGGTCAGCCGAGTACAGCTGGAGATGACATCACACCCTTCGATTCATTTTGCGTGTCACGGGAACCAGGACATCGAGAACCCTCTCAAAAGTGGATTTTATCTCCACGGTGGACGACTCGAGCTTGCTGATATCATGAGGCAGAACATCACGAACTGCGAATTAGCATTTTTGTCAGCTTGTCAGACCAGCACTGGTAACGAGAAACTTTCCGAAGAGGCGGTACACTTGGCAGCTGGGATGCTCGCAGTCGGATATCGAAGTGTTGTAGCGACAATATGGTCGATAAAGGACGAGTATGGCCCCGTAGTGGCAGAAGGTTTCTACAAGGGTCTCATGGAGAGGGGAACGCCTTCTGGAAGGCCTGGAATTAATACCACCAATGCGGCACACGCTCTTCATCAAGCAATTCAGAACATCCGGCAGCAGGTTGGTGACATGGAGCAAGGTCTCTTGACATGGGTCCCCTACGTTCATTTTGGATATTAAATAGTGTACTCTTTTCTCTCGTTCAGTGGGAACCTGGATGTAGATTGGAGTAGTGTGTCGTAACGAAACTGTGGTGGGGCGATTATATGACACACAAAGGACACAATGGATAACAAGTCGAATCCCAGTATGATACAAGTTCTATGACCATATTACCCTACACTGACCGGATGTTAGAAAGATCAAATGAGGGGAAGTGGCTTATTTTATCAGCGTTTCGATAGCTTTGTCATGTTCCTCGAGTAAAATTCTCCCGCGAGGATGGCATCTGAGTCAGAGTCCTTACAATCGTGAAGGAGAAGGGTCAAACTAGCAGTATTTTGACATCAATAAGTTTTCCAGTATAACGGATGATAAGTAGTGTTAGAATTCGGGAGCCATCATGTGTTGACGCGAACGCGAACCCCTTCAGGCTACGCCCGTCGAAGCTAGTGCAAGCGAGGTACGGACGTATGCAAGAAAGGTGCGTTAAGAGGCGAGATGGTCACGGGCTGTCGAGCCTGAATTAAGGAGTGTTATACGGGGAGAGGGGATACCCATGGGTAGGATGCGGTGTATGAGGCCTGGAGATGGGATGCCTGTGGGGGATGGGGCATGACGCCGCTGGGATTTGTGCCGGATATCCGAGGTTGTAGAACGCGAAAGAGGGTCAGACGGTCCGGGCAGCAGTCGCGGTGTGCTGGGCTGGGATGAGTCTGCAGGTGTGGGAGGAGGCGCAGAAAGGTCAGGAGATGAGGGCATTTGTGAAAGATGGGAGGGGGATCATGTGAGGGCGTGTGAACTCTGATTCTGTGCTTGGTACACAACTCCCACTCGCTTTTGGCAGGGTACTCATGGTTTTTGTTCTCTTCACTGCAGTGGAGGTGGCCATGCGGGTTATTTCACTCTTCGATTTCACCCTCTTCTCTCCTAGACACCCGAGAGTCTATGGGCTTCATTCCTGAACTCATTGCAGGGCATTTCTGTGACGACGGCCCATCCCCACCTCCGTGGAGATGATTGGTTTCTCTGAGCACTTTCAACTTAAGCTGCGCGCTTCTAGTTAGGGTGCTCATACATATGACTAACATAGCCTAGAGGTGGTCTTGAGGTTACACACTCCTTGATCTCCCCATCCTTTGGTATCATTTCTTCCTTCTTCTTTCTCTTGTCTTGTTTTATCTCTCGCGTCCCTTTTTCCTTTTCACAGATCTCATCCACCTTCCTTGGACGCCACCGAGATCCTGTGTGCTTCATTCACGAACTCACGGACAGAAAGATGGCCAGTAGCGCATTCTGTCCATTATATGCGTCTTTGTCACTCTCTGACTTCGTTTTCGTTATTCCTCTATTGAGGTCTCGGTGGTCTTGTCCGAACTTGGATGGTCTACGATCTACTACGCACGGTACCGCAAGGTGTTTATGGGGAGGAAAAGTGCAGATCTGGATCATAGGTGTGTCTACTCGCGGATTCCCTCAGTTCACGCTTTCTATACTGACTCGCCTATAGCTCGTCCGAACTGTCTTGCCCATCTATACGTGTATCTTGTCCGCCCATCCATCGATCCAAGCACCTCCACTGGACCCAGTAAAAGTGCACCTATTGAACACCCCCCACCTGGTCATATTTGACTTGCGCGTGATGGCAATGGTCATGACTCATGTAGTTGCAGTCTAGACTCGTGATCGGCCGGGAGAACGTCAGCTTGCAGCCTCAGAACAAGGAGGACCTTGGTGCTCCTGGGCCTTTCAGGCGTCACCTCATCGAGGGATCGGTCACCGGCCTAGTTATAATTCACTCTTGAGCCGGTGGAGGAGCGGTTTTCTGGTGGGATCCAGATAGGATACCAATTTTTCGTCTTTCTATCGTTCTTATTCCATCGCTCGCCGCATTTTTTTCTCTTCATCCATCGTTCATTCTATTTGTTCGACTTGGATGCCAGTGGGTACGAGTCGGTGGTCAGTGGTTCATTCCACTGACTAGATATTCTGTTTCCGTGCTTTGGCAGCATCGAGCCGACCATGCCAGCTTTAGCCCTGGACACTACTGCCACACCACCATACGAGGACCTGGGATGTTGCTCCTATTTCACAGATGGCCCTGTTCGACCGATGTTGACGTTGACGGGGTGTATCGCCTGCAAGGGTGGGTGCACGTCAACGTGATCAATTAGCATGTGTTGGCAGGACGGTTGTGTGGGTCACTGCGGCGTAAAACAGCGTTCTCGGTGGTCCGTGGTCAATGGTTCATCCCATTCTGACCTGTTATTTTGGTTTTTGGTTTTCCATCTTTTTTTGCCAGTTGTCGGTGTTCACCAGCTCCGACCTCAGAATTGCGTAGGCGCTCGTGCAGCTTCCCCAGTCCGAGGTGTGTCTATTCGTACAATTTAACTCTCATGCTGACTCACCCGCCCTCTACAGCCGTCTGGGCAAAACAAGTCTGTACATACATCGGCTTCGATAGGACGTTTGTGATATCAATTAACAATGCACCGTAGTCGTTAGTGTTGGAATAAACATTTGACCTACTCGGAGGTAAACGGATGGGTGGCTATGTACAAATCCTGTACCTATACACCTTACGGCGGATATTACAACCTACTTTGTGACGACACATGCATTGCGCACGTTCGCATATTTCCCAAATTCCAATAGTTAGGGTTATTCTCATTTGTTTCTCTGTTCTCATTTTTAGGTGGCTTCCAGATAACGGATACACTTTGTATGGGTTTACACTCACCCATGCCATTATGGGCCGTCTTCGATAGCTCGTGGGGTTTATGTTCACAGCATGGGTACAGCCCGGATGTCCGTTATCAGACGTCGTCAAGCGCGATTACGATGTTGGTTATCTTGATCGAGGCTATGCTTCTCAGAGATGGTATACATGGATTGTATTCAGGTGGTTGCATATGAAAGTTTGTTTTTTTGCTTCCAGGGGATGAAAATTCCACTCGAGGCCAGAGACCACATTTGGATGACCCGAGATGGTGTGCAAAAGACAAAGTTGAGACACTATCATGAAGACAAAGACGGCTAAAGACACAGGTGCGAAAGACCAACCGGCGGTTTTCTTGCAGGTTCTCAGATGACGGCTACATACCTCAGGACCCAGGTTGATGGTAGCAAGGTCACCTCACGCAAAGTCATGCGTTCAAAAAGTCAATGTGCCACCGCCATTCTTAGTGCGACAATCACTAAAAACGCCATGATCTCCGTACTCTACGCAGCGAAGCCCCGGGATGCAGTGATGAAGCCATGCTTTGAAAAGCAGTACTGATGGGGGATTAGGGTTCTGAGTCTATTCTATTATTAGTATGGCTTCTTGGTCGCCCGTAAAATGAGGACACTCACACAGAATAGGCTTTCATTCGAACGAGGTGATTACTTGGTGTGTTCTTGATTCAATTCCACAATCAAACTTTTCGAAGAGCTGGGATACCTCGTAACTGCGGGCCGGGTTCGTTTGTCCATGCATAGTAGACCTGGTTATGGAACGCTTTGGGAACACTGTATTTTGGTTAAATAGAACGCGTAGTTCAAGTTTCAAAATCCAACAAACGAATGTCTCAGTGAGCGCTGGTTTCAGTCGCGTGATTAGATTAGATTTCCTAGACTCAGTCGCGGTCAAAATTTAAATTGACGTGATTTAAGCGCCCAAAGAGAAACCCGCCGCGGAGTTAGGTAAGGAAGGGGCATATATTCCCAAAAATAGCTCAGTAAAAAAGGTTAATGCTTCCTAACGCAAAAAGTAGCAAAACAAGATGAAACACAGACTTGTATGCGTTGTGCAAAAGTTAGTCCAACACTCTCGACGCCTGTGATCGTGATCGGTGTATATCAGACCAAGGCGATTACACTTTGAGGAGTGGAGTGTGCTCTGCCTTCAAGGCTTGGTGTGATAGTTGGACTCCGACAGGTCTTCTACGGACTCTTCTCTGTCACGTCATCTCTGGTAATCTGTTTTACCTATCTATAACTACACTAGGGGATTCACTGCTTGCGTGAATTCCCTAGTGTAGTTAGAGTTCTAAGACGGCCCCTATAAATCATTCACATCTCTTCAT
>Ga0247742_10003247_pt1 | contig 10335 bp, 10 predicted proteins | sample UWRJL208509C2_FD_180944 | JGI IMG/M metagenome (GOLD analysis project Ga0247742, IMG submission 180944) | Plant litter microbial communities from Arlington Agricultural Research Station in Wisconsin, United States - UWRJ-L208-509C-2 | ecosystem: Environmental > Terrestrial > Plant litter >... | reverse complement strand
GTCCGCGGGCCAATCCCGCCCCGGAAGGGGAAATTGCTGATTACCTAAGATTTTGTGATTGCTGAGAAATCTACGTTTCTCAAAATGGAATGGTGCCCAGAAGAGGCGCCTTAGGCACCCTCCCAAAAAGAACAGAATCCCAAAAATGTATTTGCAATCAATGACTTGTTTAAAGTGCAATCCCGAGCATGGAATCGATATCGTACTCGTGATCGTCCGTCAACTGTACTCTTTCCAAATTGGCATAACGGCAAAACAGGGTTACTTCGTCAGGAAACCGTAAGCGACTCTTTTTGCCATGACCGGGGGCAACGACACGGCGATATCTAGCCAATGGATCACGTTGTAATACCTATATGACTGTTGATTGATGTAGCGGTCGAGCAACTTAGTGACCCGTGCCTTGGTAAGGCCCAGAACAACCTTAAGCGCCGCTGCTTTACGAATGCTCTCATTCTCACTGTTGAGAAATTCAATTACAGCGCTGTCGGCAAGTGCAGAAAATTGACGAGAACTCATCTCACTTACAATTGCCGAACGCAGAGAGGTGGAGAATTCCATCGCCAGCAGATCAGCAACCCGTTTAGAGTAGAGTTTCAGAAGTGCCTTTGCAGCGTAAATGTAGTCGTCGCTTGCGTTGAATGTGAGAATGCCCAACCCCCGAAAGTTATGCCTTTCAACAAGCGCACCAATCCGAGGACCATCCTCCACCGACCCGTACTTGCAGAGATAATCAGTAAACTCCCGCGCGAATGTCACGGTGCCCTCATCGATTGTATCTCGGACAACGGCCAGTCCATTTTGCCCACCCTTGCGGCAAATGATTGAGAGCGCTTGCTGAACGACACCACTCCGTATGAACTCAGAAAGCTCTTCCGTCTTCTTGACAGTTTCAGCCCCCATTGAACCGAAGCGCTCTCTCTGAACTACAATACGTCTATTAAATTCAGCCGAGAACCGGTCACTAACAGCATGGAGCAGCTCGCTTTCGCAGATTTTGAAATACCGGTCGTAGAGTGCGATCGTGAGATCAAAATCATGAGCACTAGCATCTAGAATCCTTGATCGCAGTTCGGTTTCCGACAATCGCATTAAGCTCGAATGACTAAATCTTTCATGCTGTTGCCTTCCCTCGTTGACTGCTCCTGAGGCAAATGAAAGAAGGCCCGAAGTGGGAGGATTTTTTGCCCTCAGCAAGACTGCTTTCGCTTCTTTATCCGAGAACAATCGGCCGCGCCCCTGAAGGTATTCCAACACAATGTATCTAACCTCTGCGTCTCCGTCTGACAGATAGTCGGATGCCTCCTCGTCGGTTAGCGCCTCACGTTCCACAAGGATGCTGATTGCGCGTCGCCGCACGTCAGCAGCACGGTGTGTCGCTGCCCTTGTCAAAGTTGCAGTTTTTATAGACTGCGGTTCTGTGAACATCACTTGGAGCAGACGCGGGGATATTGCAGAGGGCTGCTCCGCAAGGAGTATCTCTAGCGCTTCGTCGCGATCATGCCGTGTTGAAATCTCGATTGCTGAGTTGATGGCACCATCGGAAACGTTAGAATCCGAGTTTTTAAATAACGGACGCAATCGCCCGATGTCCTCACGAACCCCGCATGATCCCAAATACTTTACTGCGGCCTTTGCAGATAAACTATCGGGATCATTTGCCATCCAGTAGTCAATTATCTCATTCCGACTTAACTTCCCGACCCCTCTGCCAAGGTCACAACCGGCAAGCGCGAGACAGGTAATTGCATTAGCCTTTGTTTCAGCCGTGTTAATCAGCGATTGCCAAGCTAGAGCCCCCTCAACACCGTGCTTAGAGGCCGCGATCCAGTGCCAAAGCGGCGCGTTTGCATTGTTAAACGAAGACAGGCCGGTGGTTATGAGAGTTGAAACCTCACGTTCGCTGAAATCGAATGACTCCTTCTCGGCATAAAGGAGGTTGGCGTCATGGGCACCAATCTCAGCCTTGTCATTGCCAACGACACCAACGATGTTCGCAGCCAAACGAAAGCGGGCTACATCGGCGGCGGATACGGTCTCGGAGGAATTCGGACGCGCCAGCAATTCTTGAACGAATTGGCGAACCTTGCCATCGAGAAGTAAGGACTCTTTGTGATCGGGTGAACGATCTACTTCCTCTGCTTTGATCTCAGTCCCCGCCTCGCTTACCTGCTCAACCTGCTGTGATTGCAGGATTAGACCCTGGACGTACTCGATGAGCAGCGACCGAAACTTGCTTTCGAATTCGCCAACGTCGCGAAACTCTTGATATAGGATTGCTTTGCCGTCGGTGATTTCACGTTTGAAATTCGTCACCTTCGTAAGTTCCGGTCCCGGATCCTGAGTTCGGCTCGGCTCGGGGGTCTTGAACAGCAACGAGATTTCAGGTTGCCCCTCTCGTTCACGGCGCTCTACGGAACGCCTAAATTCCTCTTCGAATCCTGAAGTATATGGGTGACCCTCTCCTCCGGGAGGTGAACCCCACTTCTGCCAAATCATACCGATGAAGTATTCGCACTGCTCTAGCTCTTGATTGATAATCGCCTGAGCGCGTCCATATCGCGAAACCGTATACTCCCAACCGACAAGATCGATTTGGCACTTCCAAAAATCAGCGGAACTTTGGTTGATCTCTTGAACAACCTTGAATGCGGCCTCACGCTCCGGTCCGAGATCACCCGGCGACCCCAAGAACACCTTAATAATTCGCCTATGCATTGCATTCCTCACCACCGCACCGATAAACGGGTGGTCTGATTTAGCGACTAAAGCAATATACTTTCGCTTGGACTCATCGAGTTATTCACAGACGACGCGCACGTGTGTTGCGCAGTGTCTATCACCGCACCGATATAGTTAGGAGCAGTGAGCGTTCCGCTAGAACCGTAGAGCGTTATCGAGAGGGCTTGATGGGTTGTGAAGGTGGTGGTGGCGCTGAGGGTTTCCCGCCATCGGGACGGGCAATCCCCATCGCAGGTAGCCGGGGCGCTGGACTATGGGTGGGGGTTCCCTTCTGCTCCAACGACGGTACGGGCTGAAACAGGGGACGATCCTGAGACATTATTACGTCCTTCCATATTGGTGAATGCGTGAAATGAGAGCAGCACAATACCCACGCAGAATAGGGCCAAAGCAACGAAGTTCAAAACTACGGTCGTTGTGCGGAAGAGATTTCCCCAAGTATAGCTGCGGCTTTCCGTTACTGCTCGGGAGATTTTCCTAAGCTCTATCTCCGCATCCTGAGCACCGGTCCAATAGGAACCAATGTTGGCGGCAATTGACAGCCCGAAAGACAGCCAGCTCAGGAGCAACATTAAAGAGAATGTTGTTGAACCGCCACTGAGCTTGTCCGCATTGGCGATAGACAACGCTAGTGCACCGCCACTCACCGCCAGGATTGCCTTGTCAAAGGTTGTATACTGGTCATTTCGAAGCTCAAGGGTGCTCTTCCAGTGCTCTAGGAGATGGCTGTTGTCTATCGGTTCTTCGGTTTCTTGCGCGTCCATGACTAACTCGAATCATTGGCTTAAGCGAGCAGCCTACAATATAGGTCCGGCTCTCGTCGTTCCTCCACCTTCAGGATAGCCGAAAAATGACAAGCTTCGAATATTGGACAGTTTACGTGGCAATAGTTGCTGCGTTTGTCTCGTTTAGCGCCGCCATTGCATCCTATCGGCAAGCCCATTCCGCTCAGATTCAAGCGAACCTTGCCGAGAAGCAGCTTGAAATCCTGGAGCGGAAGATTGGGATGGTCACCGATCCGGCGAAGATGACCGAAGTTCTTCCGATCTGGTATGTGGGCCGGATGGGACGCGACGATTGGGGGTTTGGGTTACTCCTGACATCAGGCGTGATCCTCGCGATCAGCCGCATTCGAGGCATCTCAGACGACAAGGAGTGGATGGAAGTTTCCCTCCTAGAGAAAGAGGACCGTAGTCCGCCGCAATACCACGGACAGCCAGTTCTCTACGCCCCCAATCGGGAACGTTTAAAATCGTCGGTCAAGATCAGCAGTGTTCAAGCGGCGTTTGACCTCTGGAGTAGCTAAGGGCCGTTGTCTTGCCCCGCGAACTCCATCAAGCCAAAGAGATATAGGAACAATGGTCATCCCGAGAACCGAGAGCGCCGCCCAAATCCAAGCCGCGCCTTCAATTGCCGTCATCAATGCTTCAATCATGGCGATCACTTATGGTTGTCCCTCGGGTTTACCTTGGGGTGGAAAAATGTGGGAGAGGAGACGAAAGCAATGATGCTCACGCCTCTCTTGCTGCCGCCACTTCATCGCCAATCCGCTTAGCCAAGCGGGACAGCGTAGACCTGGAGCACCCCGTGGCTTTCACTATGCTATTCCACGACTGACCATTGCGGAGCATCTGGATAAGCGCAGCGTTCCTCTCGGTGTCCTCTGGGCGTCCCTTGTAGACACCCGCATCTTTCGCCTTCGCGATACCCTGCGATTGACGGCGGCGGCGGTCTTCGTAGTCCTTACGGGCAATCGCTGCCAGCATGTCCAGCATCATGCCGTTTATGGCATCGAGCATCCGGCTCTGTATGTCATCCGCTGAGGCCGTCGCCATGCTCCAGGATGTCGGGAGGTCCAGCGCCACCACCTTCACATGCCGCGAACGTATCTGGTCCTTCAGGGTCTCCCAGTCTGCGGAGTTCAATCGGCTTAGGCGGTCAACCTGCTCCACCAGCAGCACGTCTCCCGGCTGGCAATCCTTCAGCAACCGGAACAACTCGGGGCGCTTCAAGGCCGCGCCACTTTCATTCTCCTCATACCAGGCCGCGATGCGAAGGCCGCGCTCATCAACGAAACGCTGAAGGTCTCCCTTTGCTCGGGATGCGTCCTGGTCCTTGGTGGAAGCTCGGAGATATGCACGAATGAAAGTCATTGAAACCGCCTCAGTTCGCTTTGGGTGGTTCTGTTATCATCGGTTCGCTTTGGGTTGGCAAGAGGAATTATCGAACCAATCCACAATAAGTTCTCATGAGGTGTACTTAAATGAAACCAGCTTTGCCGGTGTGCGGTGACGCACTTCGACGGCGTTCATCGGCTTCCTCGGTGCGGAGGTACTCTAGGCAGTAAGGAGAGCGTGAGGGCTTACATGGTGATGAGGCACCCCCTTGCGATAAGCCGCCGCCCATATAGGGCGCTCGCCAAGTTCCCGCTAGGGGCCACGGGGGACATGGGGGTTTCCTAGTATAAGGTTATGCGGAAAGAGATTTTTCGGAAAAAGGTCGCGGGGTCCCCAAGGAAACCTCAGGGACTCCGGTGATCGTGTCGGATCGCTGGCACTACGCAGCCAGGCGGCGCGGCTCCGTCTGAAGCCCCTGGGGTGCTTCCGTGAGTTCTTCCAGACGGAAGTCCTCAGCGCCTTCAGGCATGGAAGACAGCAGCACTCCGCATAGGTCCCAGTGGTCTAGCTCGGTGGACACGGTCTCGGTGAACAGCGGTTCGCCGTCTGCGTCTACATACTCAATGCTGAAATAGTAATGCCCTGTCATTGTCCCTCGCTTGTGACGTTGTGACGAAAATCTAGCTTCGTTAACCCCGTGTTAACCGGGAGGGACCGGCAAAAAAACTCCGATAGCGCAGGGAATAACGGCTGCGATAGCGCAGCGATATCAGCAACTTGTCGTAAGCCTTTGGAGGGACTCAGGGTTTCCCCAGGTCACCTGTGGAGACTTCGAACGACGCCGCACAAATATAGAAATCTGTTTCCAATCCGCTGCTGAGATGAGTCAAGCTTTGCGCGTATGGGTGTGGAGAACCGCCCCCGAGGCGAGCTGTGGACTAGCACGGGTCCAGCGTCCGGGCGGATTAACCGAGCCTCAGGGGGTTCTCAGGGTGACCGGGAGTGTCACCAAGTAAAATAGGTTCGTGCCAGAGAGACGCTGCTGCCTCTTCCAGATCGTGGGGAGCTAGGTGGGCGTAGCGCATGGTTGTCTGAATACTGGTATGCCCCATCCAGAGCATTACCTTGGCAAGGGGAATGCCGTTCGAGACAAGGCGGCTGGCGCATGTGTGGCGGAGCATGTGAGGCACAAAGCCGGTGTCACCCTGAAGCTTCAGGTGTTGCTTCAGGCGGGTCCAATGGCCCCTGTAGGTATCCTTGGGGAGGATCGAGAACGGGCAATCCAAGTCGGACTCTTGGCAGATCAGTTCCCAGGCATCCCGTGCGGGGCCTACCAAGGGAACCAAGCGTGTCTTGCTGGTCTTCGTAACGGTGTAGTGAAACATCGCCTTGCCGTTGGCGACACGGTCGCGGTGGAGTGTGAAGACCTCACCCAGGCGGCACCCGGTGTATAAGAGGAAGAACGTCACCGCCCATGAGCGTCTAAGACCGACATGCCGGAAGTACCGATCAACCTTCCGCTCCTCCGTCTCCGATAGAGTGCGCTCGCGTCCCTTGGGTTCCCTCAGAAAATCTATGGGCGGTCGCTTCGTTATCTCCAAGCGTTCGGCATGTTTCAGGATACGAGAAAGGGCGGATAGCCGTCGATTGATTGTGCTGTTAGAGACGCCGCCCTGCTTCATCTTAGCCGTGATAGATACGATGTAAGACGTGGTGATTTCCGACAACGGCATGGTTGACGGAATGAAGACATCCAACGATGCCAGGTTAAAGCGGGTTGCGTCCGGGCACTTGTTGTCGCCCCAAAGGTAATTGAAGTGGTCTTCATGGAAGGCCTTGAAGGTAACCGCGCTGCTCGCCGGTACGCCCTTATGGATAGCTTTCTCATATGCCTCCGCCTCGGCAAGCGTGTCGAAGGTAGTGCGCACTCTGCGGCCGTCAATCATGACGTCCGCTTGGAATTTGTTGCCTCTAGGTCTCGCCATCGTTCCCTCCTTGTGGTGAGGAAGCGGATATGCACACAAAACAAGATTTATGAGAAGATGTAATTTTATCAATTACTTACGATAACGCAGCAGCTACGATAGCGAAGATATTCAGCTATTGAAAGAGCAATCGAGGCGTGAAATTGTTGCGGCTATGCACAACCAAAGGGGTCATGAAATGCTGCGTGTCATCACCTTCACCGTCTTAGCAACCGCCCTCCAGCCGGTCGGCGCTTTCGCAGCGTCGTGGACAGACATCCAACAATGCGTAGCGCAGTGCGCGGCAAACCAGGTAGGAGGTCGCAACATGGGCCGGGACGAGGAAGCGGCAGCAACTCAGGAAGCGATGAACCTCTGCAAGCCCCAGTGCGAACGGCAAGCGGACGAAGCGAACTGAGGGACCCCCGAGTTCCCCTTGAGAGACACAAATGCCGAAGATCATTTGCAGGTGACGATAAGGTTATAACGTCAGTCGGACAACTCGGGGGTCCTATCGGCCCATGGGGCCAATGTTATGCTGCAATTGCCGCTGTGCGGTGGAGCGCTTTCAGAGCGTTTTCTGTCCGGGAGGTACGTTGGGTCACCTCGGGAACTTCGCCGCTCTCAGGGGCCTTCAGTGAGTCAGGAAACGGACGGTACTTCACGAAGCGCAGTCCTGTCTTGTCGCTGTCAACGCAATCCTCCTCCGCCCATGCTTGGAGGGTCCGGTTCCGTTTGAAGATCGGAGTTACTCCGCTTCCCCTGAGGGCCTTGCGGATCACATAGGCACGGGACAACGGGTGGTATCCGTCCGCGATTAGGCGGCGGCACAACTCCGGTATCGGGCTTTTCACAGTTCGCCGCTTGCTGGCCGCGTTCACCTCTGTGCCGCTTTCCAGGTCTCGGGCAATATAGGACCCGACAAGTTCAATGGTGTGAACCTCGTAGATACTTGGGGTCATCATGCCTTCTTTCCGATGTCGCCATAGCCTTTGAGGCCAGCGGTTGCGATGTTCGTCAGGGTGGTGAAAGGGCTAGGCTGCAACGTGGCAACGCGGTTCTGCGAAGCAATCTGGGTGTTCTTCCCTGCCATCGCATAGTTCGCATTAGCCGCACTCACGCGGTCCTTGGCGTTTGCGATAGACAGTGCACCTTGCCGCTTCTGCTCAGCTACACGCGCTGCGGCGGTAGCTCCGCCCATCCCTTCGCCCTGTGCTCGGACGGCAGCGACGCCGCGATCTTCTTCCATCTGGGCCTGATACGCTTGCTTGTTCGCCGTATCGATCTCCACCAGGCGCTCACGCTCCTGGTTGGCATACTCAAGCTTCGCCTGGTTCTGCTGCATTTGGATGTTCTTGTTGGCCGTGTCTTGCTCGCCAGCAGCGGCGGCAACCCCGGAGGCTAGTCCTAAGGCCATGCCGATGTCACACATGCGCGGCCCCCTTAATCAGGAACGGAACAAAGCGTTCCCCGGTATCAGGGAGTGCGATGGTAGCGCCGCGTTCAGCCCCGATGGCTTCGAGCCAGCGGTGATGCACCTGGTTGGACTCATGGGACACGCAAATCAGCGTTTCCAGGTTCGGCCACTTCTGGAAGCAGCCGCGCACATACATTGTGCCGTCCTCGATGATCTGGCGACCAAATGAAGACACGACGGATGTTCCACAGCTCCAGAGAATGCCGGTGCGATCGGCTACGATTGCAACACCGAATACGGCGAACGGCTGGCCATCAGCTTCAGCGACAAACACTTCGGTTGACGAGTCGGCGGAGAACTGAAGGCGTGGCATGAAATCCAGGTCACCATAGATGGCGCGAAGTTCTACGGCATCAGCGGTGCGGAGGTTGTCAGCAATAAAGCGTAAGTCCCCCTCCCGGAGGGGACGAATGATATAGGAGCGCCTGGTGGCGCGGGAGTGAACATTCATTTCAGGCTATCTTTTCCTGAAGACGCGACACGCGGATGCCGTCCCCCGGCGTGAACCGGGAGACGACTTGGCGGTCGAAGATGAGTGTAGGTTACTGGTAGCGGCTCATGCGAGCGGCGCGGTCGTGCTGGACGCCACCCGAGATAACGCCGTGTAGTTTCTGTGCTTCTTCCATGATGGCGATTGCGGAGGGGCGCTTTCCGTCATTCTGCTCGCGTAGGTCGGCGGCAACTGTCGCAAGACCAGCACGGAATTGCCGCTGCGCATCCTTCGGCAACGCACTCTCCAGCGAAGAGACGAAGGCATCCACGCCGGGAAGCTCTAAGACTTCCTTAGCGTTTTGCACGGTCTCGAACTGCCCCATAACGCGGCTGTAAGTCGGCTTATCAATCATACCGTCCGCATAGGCCCTCATGGCCTTCATTGGTGTCTCCAGGTCTTCGTAGGAGACATGATCGATGAAGGAAGCGCTGGTCTCACGTTGCTCCCTGGGGTCACCTGGTGACGCCTCCAGTGCCAGCAGCTTGCTATGGACTTCGGGCGACGATGACCGGATTTCATCAAGTGCCGCACGGTCTCCCTTGCGCAAGAAGGCATCCGTAGAACGGAGCAGCGCAGCGTCCTTCTCTTGGGCGGCAATCGTCGCACTAGCTGCGCTGTCGCTGCGGACTCGGTCCCGAACCGCCGTCACGCGCTGACGCTCGGGCATGGACAATTTGGATGAGGCCATGATGTCCTCAAGGTCATCGCGGTCGGCCAGCGTCGGATCGGCCTGGATCATCTTGACCAGGGCATCAGCGGCAGCGGCTCTGACTTCCGTTTGCGGGAGACCGTATTCGCTTTCTGCGCTCTCGACTTCCGCCCCCATCTCAGACGGAGGCGTCCCGCCAATGATCAGCTTGCCGCTGTCGTCTTTGGCGATAACCTTGGCGGGGTCCCGCATGTACGCCTCTTTGAACTGCTGAAGCGCTGCGATTGTTTTACGAGCGGAGAACGAAGCCTTGTTTAGGCCGTCCCCATCGTAAAAGCCCTTGCCGCTCGTGGTCTTGAGACCAGCGAACTCGGCGGCAAGGTTCTTGTCCACCATCTCCTCATCAGAAATCTTGCCATCCAGGTAGTCCTGCATGTTTCGATCATTGAAGAGACGGAACATGATCAGCTTGTCTTGAACAGCCGGGGTGAACTTCGAATTTAGGTCGATGCCGGATGCCCGGACAACTTGCCTCAAGGTGCTCTCGATGAACTGATACTTACCAACTGCGGAGCTTCCAGCACCTAGGCGCTTCCAGTCCCCACTCTTCTGCCAATCCAAGACATCCTTGATGGACATGTCGGTGAAGCGGAGGCTGCTGTTGCCGGTGTTGCCGTGGAAGGCGTTGTAATTTCCGCCACTCTCAGCACCCATGAGGTTATCCATGAATGATCCGAAAGCCGTTGTTTCCTTCATCGCCGCAAGATCGATCGCGGCCTTCTGCTCAAGGCGCGTTTGCATCGCCTGTTTGCTTCGTGACGTGATGAACGTGTCGAGGTTTCCCGTGTGCGCCTTTGTCATGTCGGAGAAGGCAGAGGACACGCGAGTGACAA
>Ga0247742_10003246_pt1 | contig 10336 bp, 9 predicted proteins | sample UWRJL208509C2_FD_180944 | JGI IMG/M metagenome (GOLD analysis project Ga0247742, IMG submission 180944) | Plant litter microbial communities from Arlington Agricultural Research Station in Wisconsin, United States - UWRJ-L208-509C-2 | ecosystem: Environmental > Terrestrial > Plant litter >... | reverse complement strand
GCTATTGGAGCGGCGGCAACTATACGCAGTATTCGCGACAACACGCCCGAGAGAATCACCATTTACATCGTCGATTGCGGTCTATCTTCCAGCGACAAAAACAAGTTAGAAGACACCGTCGATGGAGGGAAATCAGGGGACATCACCATGGTTTTCGTCGAGTTGCCTTCAGGTAGCCTCACAAGGAGGATGGGACCGGAATGGGCGAAATTGGATATGCTGGATATGCTGCCTGTGGAACGGGTCCTCTATCTCGACGCAGATACTCTCGTACGACGCAATTTGAAGGCTCTCTGGGACACAGATTTACGGGGGAAGGCAATCGGAGCCACAGTCGACGTTGGTCATCCCATGGGTCATGCAGACATTCCGAGACGAGCTTACTTCAACGCCGGTGTACTTTTATTGGACTTTGCTATGATTCGAAGCAATGTCCAGGAATTGCGGGCTCTTGCTGATGGACTGCAGAGCTCCAAGTTTCGGGACCAAGATGCGCTGAACGCGCACTTCGCCGACAACTGGACGGACTTTGGGTTGGAATGGAACGCGCAGGGGTTGGGAACATACGCGCGATATCCTTCGGCCGAAAGGGAGCCACTGGCAGCTGCGCTCGCGAAGATGGAGGACCCAAACATCGTGCACTTTACAGGGCCAGTCCATCCACCACTCATCGAAGTTCTCAATCCATACGTTCAACCAACTACGGCAAAGCCATGGGGTTACCTAGGCGCACCCGGACACCCACATGAAGCTGAGTGGTGGTCTGTGTTGGAGAAGACGCCTTGGAAGGGCTTCAGAACCTCGGCAGAGCGGCAGTTAACAAACGAGGAGAAGATCGAAAACGCTGCCGCAGAGGGTACTAGGGTCTTTAGAGATGTCGTGAAAAGGAGGCTGGAGTCCCAGACGTAAGGTTTTCAAATCACATTCACTCAGAGAGTGGCTGAACGGACACATCACATTTCAGATGATTTTCAGCGATGCAACGCGCATGGGCCAACTCGTGCTTGCTCCGGTGCTCAGTCGAGCTTCACAATCACCTATAAAAAAGTAAACATCAAGCTACCAGGGGTAAAGAAACACTTCAGACAAATTACAGCGACACCATGTATGCCAATTAGTTACCGCAAATGCATTTGTTCTTTCCGTCCTGAACCGTAATTTGTGAATCAATGTTCGCGCTGGTGATGGGAGATGAAAGCACCGTTGGCTGTCACTGACCTTGTCGTGTTTGTGACCTGGCTGACGGGAATTCCGGCCCGGCGTTGCATCCCCTATCGAAGTGTCAAGGCGCTAGACTCGAGTTACTCAACCCAGGAACGAGTGCGTGGGGAGGTTTTTCAGGTCTTAAAACTCGTTATATTCAGCGTTTGGCTTGACTAGTCGACTGGAACTCCCAATGGTCAGTAATTACAAATGCCTGCAATCGGACCTTGTTTGTCAAGCTTTGTTCCTATGGACGCATCAAATGCCCAACAAGTGGCAACGATTTGAAAAAGGTTGTTTGGTCCGTCGTTTGGATACCAAAGTGCTCTTCGAGCTCAAAAATCTATTTGAGCGGTCAATTTTGGCCCAAGCTGGCAGTAACTCCGGAAACGCTGTTGATAATAAATAAATTCCTGAGGTCAACCTGAATTCATCCACGATTTAGCAAGTAATTATAATTACCATGCATACCTTCTCGGAGTTACTCTCTGGAACGTGAGGTAATATCAGTGAATTTCAAGCCTATTTCATGCGGGGAACTATTAAACTATAAGGTTTTAGAGACGCGTCCTCTCAGATCTAGCCATTCTGACAGAGTTGCCGACGCGATCGTGCTCAGATTTGTTTGTTACATCCAGGTCCCCGTGCTTCGAAGGCGGCGGTAACACTAAGCAGCGAGAATCATATTCTAGATTGCGTTAAGTAGAAAGTACCGAGCTTCATTCTTGTCGGCCTCATTACGTTTATCATCGACATACAAAAGACGAAAGCCGTCCTAGCAAGAGAATCGCCTGAAGGCGAAGCATCAAAATGTTGCCGTTTTGTCAGCAACCGCGCTTCTCGGTTGAGAAGGAAGCGTACATCAAGGACGCGTGGTTTCGCACCCTACAGTCTCCCAGTCTGAAATTTGTATGTGTAGGCACTCTGAACGATCTATGCAGAATTTTAGCAACACTAAAAATTCTACTCTCACATTTATGAGCCGAATTCCTCCCTCACAAGGAGTTCGTGCAAAGGAGTGTTGAACTGGATAACTCCCTGATCTTTTGAATAGAAGGACAAGATCCCTTCTTCCTTTCAAGATCTTGGATAGCCTGAAATGCAGGTGTCGGAGATTACCAAGCCGTTAGGAAGGCCCCAAGCGCGTTCCACATGAGTACAAAAGCACGTTAGAGGCGGAGTCACATGGGAAGCCGGCGGTTCAGAAATATGTTTGTTTACCTGGCCGGACTTCCGAACGCGATCCCCCAAGCTCCCGCGAAGTGGTGAAATCCGTAGATTGGTTTTTTGCCATCCTCCCGCGTCCTTTGAATCTAAGCTCAAGAGGATGCCTAAAATCTTGAAGCATAAGGGTAGCCCGGAGGCTGTTCAGCTCGGTCCCTTTCTTTGGCTTAACTCCGAGGGGACGACGAGTTAAGCCATAATGGCTAGTGAAATCAGTGCCTTGCTGACCAAAATCACAACTCCGGACTCACCAACCTCGAGTAAGGCTTGGAGTGTGACTTAAGCTTTATGAGTTTCCTTCACTGATGGACTGGGTGGCGTTATGGGCTATTCACTCCAATCACGCCACGTTGGGTATAGAAGCTCAAATGAAACGACCATTTTTGACCACTGGTGAAGAGGACACCGGCGTCCGGTAAGCAAATAGAATCAAAGTATGGGTAAAAGATGATAGACTCGCTCTATTCACTGTGAGGTACGGTCCAGGAAAGCGTATGAGCGTTAGCTTGAGTGAATATTACTTAGCGTTTGATTGCCTGGTTTATTGAGGGGTATCGCGAGGTTACATGGATGCAAGCATCTATGATACTTGTCAGTTTATAATTCTGATCAACTTCGCTACAAGTTTGGCCAGACCTCACAAACGTACAATATCTTGTGTGGTCCGGAATAATTTTTGTAAGAGGCAAATGTATTTAAATACAAATTCAAGAAATAGGTGACATATTTGAGATCGAGGATGAAGTTCTTGGTCGTCGCGACGACCAGACGAGGCTTCTAAGAAAGGAAGTTGAGGTGAAGTAGTGTGCACTCCACTTTTGGTCCTAGTGTAATTGGCGGGCGATGCAAAATAAATCTCTGGTGAATTCTATTCGTATGAAGTGATGAACGTCCCACATTCCTTTGTCGCTGATGGGTATTCAATTCAACCATCGATGGCTGCGTGCTTGACGCCACTTCTTGACAGGCAAGTAGACCAGTAGTCCCTTAATTTTTACATCCCTGATGTTCATTCGAGCTGCCAAGTGCGTCGTAAGTATTGGCGAAGCAGAATAGGTCTCTCAGGTATGCGCCGCGGAGATTGAAATTTAGCCGAATCGACCTCCCAATCCGGTATAAGCCGCTCCGAAATCAGCATTGTAATCGCCAACGTCTTGTTTTCCTCCATTGCTTCAACTTTTCCTTCTAAAATCAGCAGAAATCTGTGGCAAAAGGTTCTGCAGCACGTGGAAATGTTTCAGAGCCTTCTACTTTCTGTCTCATCTATTAACGCATTTCCCGCAAAAATGGATTTAATCTCAGGTTTGGGCTCGAATCGAGGGTCTTCTCCTGTTCAAAGACGTTTCGATCATAACTGGAGATCGATATGCTTCCGGAGGTTCGGCACCAATGAAACTCGAACATACACCTCACATCAGACTGCCAAAGCCAAAACGGCCCCACGGACGAAATTTAATTGGATTGGGCCAAACCAGGTTTTACATAGATAGACCAAGGTTCTCCTCTTCTTTGTGGAAAGGGCGATATAACCCAGACCCATACAAATCACAGACACCCATCGCTCGCCATGTCGCACCACGACCACCCTCTGTACCGTCGGGAGGACCTGGATCTTCAATTCACCCCCCTAGTTGATTTCGGAGAACGCTATACAGAGACAGCCGCTGGAGAGTCTCGCCCAGCGTTTTATGCCTCATCGACCTCCCAGATACATCCGCACCCGCTATTCACCCGCCAGGATTTTCCTATACCCGAGGTCCTTAGCTCTCAGAATCGCCTTTTAGACCCTCACCGACATCATCAGGTCTATCAATCGCCTTCGCCATTGACCAATATTCCTGTTCACCCCCATCATATACACTCCTCTCAGGAACCACAGAGCTGGCCTCCTTACGAGCACCCTATTTCTCAGCCATTTAATCAGAATAGTCATCAGCTCTCCTACGCCGCTTTCCCTAGCCCATCGCCGTTTCCACCAGCTCGTCTCTCGCCGCCACCACTGAATCATCAGTCGTTTCACTTTAAGGGTTCGAGTCAGACAAACACGCCTACTGCAACGAACGCTCGTTTGACTCTCGCCGGATCCTTGGACCCGGCCACAGGCATTTTCTATCGTACGCCGGAGCATCCGAGATTGCGCACTGCTCAGGCTTGCGAGAAGTGTCGCACGCGAAAGGCGAAGGTGCGTCTGTCCGGCTCGTTCTGACCGTCACCGAATAAATATATCTCTACACAGTGCAGCGGCGAACATCCATCATGCAAGCGCTGCATTACCCGTGGACTAGTGTGCGACTACGCTAAAGAGGGACGAGTGCGAGGACCGAATAAACCAAAACCAAAAGTAACTCCAGGCGGTACCGCAGGACATGACGCCTCCGACAACGCCGCTGACGGCACTGGCAAGACAAACTCCCGACACCGCACCTCAAGCTCAAAAGGCAGTGCCGGGTCGCCTCAGCACCCTGACCTCGCGCCTGCAGCATCCCAGACCTTGGAGGGCTCTGATGGCGAACTCGCTCCTTCAAATAGAGCTGGACGTCGCAGTCTGGTGTCCTCGAGACGCAGCTCTCCTGCGCTGAGCGACATGAGGCTAACACTTCACCGGCACTCCGATCTGCATCTCGAGACTGCATCTACATTGTTTACGCTTGCGAACGGAAGCTCTTCGGGGTCAGGCGCGGCGAGTCCAGTCGACCCGACCTTCCTATCGTACCCACAGGCGCATGCTCACAATGTAGATCTCCTTAGGATGGTCACCAAAATGTAATGTATATTATCACCCTTGCTATTTCGTGTATTGACGCCTTCCACCTAATAGGAGCTCCCGGTGCATTATCAATTGCAGGACCCCAATGAACTGATGTCTCAGTCGGGCATACCAGTATATTCTCCCCATCCATCATCTATTATATCTCTCAAGCGAATTCCTCGAGGAATGGCCTACTCGGAAGGGGGCCACCCATTGTCTATTCGTACCACCCCACCTCACGATCTCGTACACGTTGCGTTACCGTTGCCTGCGGATAATATTGACCCAGGACTCAACGAGCCGGGGTTAATTTATCATACGGGCCCATATTATAACGGTTCACCTGGCGAGCAGCAGCAGCAGGATGGCGAAATGGGCTTGTTCTCCAGGTACATTTGAAATTTCCTTCCGGCTTCGTCCAGACGTTGAACTGTGCCAATGACTCAAATAGCTCGTATGCGAACAACACAAATTGCGGCTCTCCTCTCACGAGCGTCAGCGCTAGCACGATGGGTTCCCCTCTCACTCCTACATCTGCCATCGCCTCTTCATCACACCTGGCTCATATTTCCGCTCAACAAAATAAGACCTCCGACGAGCACTACGATACTCGCATTAAAGGGTTGGATGCCCATTTCGATCTCGACCAGTCCATATCGACGTCACAACCTGAGCAGGATCTCTCATTTCATGAGCAGGAAAACCACCGGATTTATCATCCCTCAATACGAACGCCTGCGTGAAATATCTTTTCTTGGAATCTTCGCCGCGGTGTAACTCCTCCACCTCGCAAACACACTACCACATTCTACTGGTTGACCTTACTTCCCGGATACCGTTTTGATCGCTTACTTGTATTATAATACATTGTGCATTGGTGGCTCGATTCTTCCTCTAAAATATGTTCACCTCTTAGACTCAACAGGATGGAAAAGTAGTTCGATCTGCGACTGTTTTTCGGATATTTCTTCCATCGTCGGGCTCGTACTCCTGGGGTTTGAGTTGACACCAGGTAATACGTTGCTTCACCCTGAAATATCACGAGTAGGACACAGATCCAGATGTCAATAGTGTACAATGGGATACCTTCTAGTCACGCGAGTTTTGATCATCTTCTTCCCGCGTTAGTGTATCAAGCATAATAGTATGTATGACCGCGAACGTTGCTGTAGTACACTTTACCTGGGTTCTTTACCATATCAGTCGGCCATTTGTGTCTATTTTTAATCTGGGATTGTTCAACTGGGATTTCCCTTTGTCAATATTGGAAAAAGGTGTTGTTCGGCGAGTGTATGGACTAAGAAAGTAGTAGGCGAGGTGATTTACCGTTCTAGGTCAGCACACCACCAAAATTTTAGGCGATGTCTCGAATTAGGATAGATGGCTGCCCATTTCATTTTCGCGAGATTAATCTTCGACCTATGTTGATTGAAATGGCGACACAAGGGACGAATGGAAAGCTCGGGCTGCTAGCAATCAACAAACAGATCGTAAACCATAGCAGAGGCATACTTCAGTGAATTTGCCGGAACACATGACGTTCCAGAGATAAAAGACCGCAGCAGTAATGCAGGCAAACACAGAAGAAGACCCAGTGGAGCCGCCGAACCACAAGTAGTAGCGCCATAAACGGTGCGAATGAAGAGTGAATAACTCAGCTCATGGCGTTAGCAAGCGGATGGTTCCAATTTACGTGGGTCCAACCGAATGAATAGCCTTTCATAACCTTCCTCGTGTTAGAAATTTCGAAAGTGAAACAGACTCGGTGATTCTAGTATGCGAAATAGATAACTTAGTGAACCCTGTCTTTTGTTCATCTCGAAAACGTACAAGCAGCCAACTTGCCTTTGAATTGAATAGAGAGGTGGCCGATCAGTACTCAGTTCTTACATTCCCTTCTTTCGATGAGACGAGGAGAAAACAGGCACCATCGCAGCCACAAACGATAGCAGGATTTGAGGCGTGCATTGAGAGACCCCTTTCCTAGCTGCGGTCAGCATGAGAACACAGTTCTCCCTAGAATGGACTAGACCCCTTGGCCTCCAACACCACCGAATCTACACAAGGAAACACGAAGTCCGTTGTGGGATCTAACATGCATGTGTTTTTGTATGTAAGAGCGACGCCATCCAATTGATGGTCAAACGTACTGGCCAGATGTGAATCCACTCCTGATGGCTTCGATTTTTTTAGCACAACTCACAGCTGTTTGGCTCCCAAGAAGAGAATAAGACCCTAATTTTGGGATAAATATTCGGTACTATAGTCTTTTATGACTGATCCAGAGCTGATGTCAGGTTCGCAGATTTGCTGAGAGCGTTGCGAGTAATCAGGACCCAGAGTTTGCGACTCTCGCGTTCATCCCAAATGTCGGATATTGCTCCGCCCGTGGCACACGAGGATCCCGACATGTAAGGAGTGATGCTTCTTTGAAACGTTCGCGATGGCCCCAGAAGTTATCCAGGGCAGTCAATGTCGACTTTGAGTCAGATTCTAAGCAAGATGGAGAACTAGTCAACGGTTGAAGATCTAATATGATATCGAAAATCAGTAGGGGAATGCAACCATGATTTTTGGACTGAGTGCGAAATTTGGTACTCCGACAGCTTCAAGTCTTCAGCGCTTCAGCCTGCTTCAGCTCTGTAAAGGACCCAAATGACCAATAGCCTTTGGAAGTTCCCGAGGGTAATGCGACCGAATTGCCGCAGAACTAGCAATCGACACTTAGGCGCTCAAGTTCCGCCAAGCACTTGGAGGTTGCCGAAATGGTTCCGACTATGAGAATGATGTAACCGTAAGAGATATCTAGCTGAACCGCCATGCTAGTACTACGTAGGCAATTGAAGAAACGAGTTGGCACCTCTAGACCTTCCATATATTTCTCTTATGCTATACTTGCCACGTCTATAAACATCGTCACAATCTCAACTGTGGCCGAAAAGATAGTTACGACATAGTCGACCCTCACCGAGCTGGAATGTTGGATTTAGATAAGTAAGATTTGGTTTTCTTCATCAAGAAGACGCCTTTCCCTCAAGTTGAATCTCAAATGCGACTGTATCAAAATCTACATTGAATGTACATACAACTATCCTATTTCTACAATCAGATATACAACTATATAACATCACTAAAGTGACACCGTACGTATTCCCAATCTATGCATGGACATCAGAAAAGTTCATACCTGCCCAGGGCCCAACCCTTCCCGCAGCAGATTTTTTCCTTCCGTCTCCTCATGAATCTCGTCCTCAAAGTAAACAGTAGAGCTCAAGGACAACTTCTGATATTGGATAAAAAGTAATTAAGTTCTTCCTTGTGATCATAATGTGGGATATTTAACGTACAGAGGACCGTGACGCCAGGAGGGTCTTCATCTCTACCTGTTCTGGACTTTCATCTTCATCTATACAGGAATCAGAATCAGAATCTTTCCCTACCCATCGCGAGAATTTTTTTACATACCATAAGATCCCTCTTCTACACCCTTTATACTCTTGGTATCTTCAACTACAACCCTTTGTGGTGCATGTGGTATTGACTGCAGAAGAAAACTTCTCTGTCCGACAGAGGGCAGTGGAATTCGATGGGAGACTGTCGGTCGTGCCCAGGAAAGCCCGATGACGCCAGCAATAACACCGATGTGCGGTTCGTCTCTCTGAAATGGCTCTGGAAACACGTCCTCTCGCTGCAATGTGCGATACCTTGTGGGTGTCATCGGGAAGATCGCAAGAGCCACCTTAGACGCTGATAGCTCACGACCCCTTCTGAACGCGAGCTTCACGCATTCGTTCCCAATGGGTAGGAAGGAGAGCAACGCAAGAATCTGAAGATCTGTGAGCCACGATCATCCGTGAATAAGAGGGTAGTCATACTTGGCCGAACGTCAGGTCATAGTACTGCCCCACAGAAATCATATCCAGCTCCCATCCCCAAGAACTATAGACCAGTACCTCGAGCAGAGCATGGTTTCCAGGATGGACGTTGTTCGCAGCTTCACTGGGTAGAACTTTGATATTATAATCGGATTCACAGAATTCAAACAGTACTGACGATACAACATCAAACCAGGATCTACACGTTATTGTTTAGCACACATACTCATCGAGTGAGAAGGTAAGTTACTCACACCAACCAAGGTGTAGGTCTATGGTAGACCGCGGCTGCTAGTGCACCAACTGAAGAAAGCGAGTTAGTACATCCTCTCAGAGTTTCCGATGCTTTTGCTATCATACCAAGGATAAGAGTATTCGCTGCGATTGCTACACTCGAAAAGAGGAGATAATTCATTTGAAGGCCCCAGAACGCGGCATTGAGCAAAACTGCCAGGATCGCATCTACAGGGAACCGCACGTGCTCCATGAGAGCCATAAGAGGACTCCGATGCGCTTCTATAACGAGGTATTAGCAGTGTAAGGGATTTACAGCGAGATGATAAAGCACTATTGCGGTCTCTCCATTCATCCCTTACACCTGGCACTGTCCACACACCAACCATCTGCAAAGACAATGGGAGCGTTGCCCAAAACGCCACTATAAGACCATAGGGCCGCATAGGGAGAAACCACAGCTGCACCAGACATCTCACTATGTAAGACCTGGGGATTTGGAAGACGTGGAGCACAAGGCAGAGTAGTGCGGGGACTGTAATGTAGGGGTTTTGACCCAGGTTTGCAAATCGGGCACCGACATAGCAATCCGAATTTACCAGCCGGACGATAGCGATTGTAGATACCGTCACGAACAGACACAAGGTGAGTATGAGATAAACTGTGTTGGCGTTTATTGGGCGCTTTAACCACTGGCTGGGCCTGACTGGAGCCAACCAGAATAGGTGCATTGTCGTGGGAGAGAGTATCAAACCCAAGGCAAATAGCGAATCACTCGATGATAGCCGGGAACGAAGAAAGCTTGCGAACGTGGCCACTAAGATCGAAAAGATTTGAAAGAATACGGTGTAGAAACAAAGGTTGATTTGCTCCAAGTCGCCGGGTCTTGCGCAGTTGAGAAGTATGGCTGACATGGTGTGTTTTTGTAAGGATCGTCTTCTGAGTGGCAGAGCAATGCAGACTCACCAATTCCGATGTGCGACAAGAAAACTGCAAGGTAAACGAGCTATTGATAAATCCTAATATGAGAATGACTCACTGGCTAGCCGAA
>Ga0247742_10003245_pt1 | contig 10337 bp, 12 predicted proteins | sample UWRJL208509C2_FD_180944 | JGI IMG/M metagenome (GOLD analysis project Ga0247742, IMG submission 180944) | Plant litter microbial communities from Arlington Agricultural Research Station in Wisconsin, United States - UWRJ-L208-509C-2 | ecosystem: Environmental > Terrestrial > Plant litter >... | reverse complement strand
CGTCGAGATCGAGGGAGGGAGGAAAGAGGCGACTGTGACGTTACAGGTCACATCGCCTTTCCTAATACGAAGACAGGGCTCTAACCTTCCCTCGTACCTCACTACGGGTAGAGCTGGAAAACAAGATTCAGTTGAACCTCACTGGACGAATGGATTGCAGCAAAGTTGAAGATCAGTGTTCGTGAGGTCAAATGCCAGTCATCGACTTCTTGGCCTTCCACTTTGTCAATAAGCTAGTCGAGGAACTCGTTCTATTATCTGTTTAGCGTGCACCTGCCGATCAATGGGAATAAAGCCTGCCTCCTGTGCCTTCTGACTGTTGTTCAAATTCAAGTTCTGGCGTGCTTCCCTGCGAGCAGCAATTTCGGGTTGCATAAAATTCATAACATGTCCAACAATTCGATGTCCTTCCAATCTAGGGAGTCGCGGATGGAGGATTTTTGAGTATCTTGCAAAAGGATGAGCCTAGCGCTTACCTTCGTTCAAAGGTATTAGATCATAAAATGCGGCCTCCACCTCGTCGTGTAGTAGAGGAACTAATCGAGGTAAATTCTGCGGAACTCGGGCCTTAAGGACAGTGATGTGGTACGAGTTCTGTTATATCTGAGGTTCGAAGGTCTATTTCAATTGGACACCCTTTCGCAGCTGGTAAGTAACACAGTTTTATGAAGGCCTTGAATGACCCACATCTTCCAAAAACATAAACGAGAACTCATTCTCAAAGGCATTTTTCAATTCATCGATCGACTTGGTATCCGTCACAACGACAGTCCATCGAAAAATATCTGGTACTTTGAAGTAAGCTGCGGACCACTATGTAACGCCAGATTAGAAGCCGCTGAAGTGTTATAAAAAAAAATTACCCTCACCCTCTTGACACCAATATCTATCCATCTGCAAGAGTCGCGAGCGAATCGAACTGCCTCTATGAAGGAGAACATAGTAGATCCAGCTGAGGGTATATGTTGCAGCTGAATTAGGCCGAGTCAATACATAGTTGTCCTTTTATTCCTTAGAAAAGCTTTACCCTCCGTGCTTCACTCTTGTAGTAGACCAGCGCCAGCCAACAGCATAAAGGGAGCAAAAGAAGGTAAGTTCGCAGTTGAGCATCATATTTCGCAACCTCGTAAATTGCGCGAGAAAGTCATACATCCTAAATCTAAGTGAGAGTGTAATGATCTGAGCCCAAGCTGTGGCGATCTTTAGATCGGCCAGCCCATCACGTTTGTGCGGTTGTTCCACAGATATTGACAATTGAGTCGAAGCGGAGGTAGCATGGGTAGTGAGTTCGGATATATGCCTGGTCAAAGATGCCTGAGGTTACGATCGCGAAATGTCAAGTGAAGAATTGATACATACCCCTCTAACATCGAATATCTAATGGCATCGGATCGAGGCAGGAAAGAGACCGAACCGTGATAAGTGCCAGAAGGTAGCACATATATCTGCAGGAAACAGATTATGAGACCGAATGTCCTCTTGGTAGTGGTCGCTCTTAGCGTCCGCGCGTTCGAGCACTGGTTGGTACGAGGATACAGAACCTCTGACCAACACACAATCACGTAACGTCCGGAATATTATGCATCCCATTCAATGAAGACTGAGATGGGCAACGGACAGTTGATGCAATCATGCACCAGAGGTTGTTGAGTCGACTATGTCCAGAGATGCGGTGTCCAGGTAGTCTAACAAAGAGGCCTTGTCAGTGGGTGACCAGAGAAAATATATGTTATGTAGAACATACCTTTCGAGTTCAGCGGCGATGAAAGCCGCGGAGAGTTGAACAAAATGGCCAACCACATCCAACCAACCGAGTCAAACTCGTCATGAACACAGAAGAGCTGTGGCCGAATGCTAGTGCCATCGTTCGAGATCGGACCCGCTTGAGGTTGGGATGCTTGACGATGGTGCCAGTGATGGGCTTCAGTGACGGACTTTGGGTGTTGGAGATATGGTGGATCGACATCTCGAAGATATTCGAGAAAGGCTGCACCGGCGGTTTGACGATCAAGGAAACCTCCAGCAGCTGAGCTCGGTTGTTCGGAGGTCCTGAATCAACTTGATGTATCAGTGATTGATATCGAGCATGAACGGTTTGCGACAGAGCGGGGTGACAAGCTGCTGAAGTATATTTCATCGTGGCTCGAGGACAGCCCAAGATGACGGATGGTGACATTGGCCAGAGGGAAAATCGCAGAAATGCATCGAACATCTCGACAAAGGCGGAATGGGTGCATGATGTGCTACCAACTGCGCGTCTACGCATGGTTGCCAGCGTCGAAGGAAGTCGAGATTCTGAGCGACTCCCTTGGCCACAATACGCAAACGCCGGCGGCAAGGCGATTGTAGCGAGTATAAATCAATGCGGTCTTGGGACTTCTACTTCTATGATACTTCTGCCAGAATAGTCAGCGATCACCAATCTTAAATGAACAGCAACTCACGATTATGCTCACCTCCAAAGATACCACACTTCCTCCAACCCACTCTAGCTACAACTGCTCAGCGACCTGCACGTCAAAGCAGCTGAGTGTGGTTATTCAAGGCCGCCGTAAGACCCAGAACCAAAGCCCAAACACGTAGAGTTGAAGCTGACAGCTCGATACGTTCTAGACACCAATCCTTGTCCTAACGGAGAGCGGCTCGTTCGTGTGCGTATCGCCGTCCTTTGATATGAGTTGAAGACAAAGGGAAAGTGTTTGGCCCATCGATTGTTGATCCTCCATCAGAGATTGCTCTGACGCCTCTGGTGGCATCTTTCAACGCAAATCTGCATGCGGCGCCGTCGATGTCCATGAACTTCAAGGCGTGGCCGTATGGCACGATGCTTGACGCTTAATAACACGGTGAAAATCCGACTTTTATCGCTGAGTGCCATTCCCAAGACGTCGGAAGAGGCTGAAGAGCCAACAGTATCCGTTGATTGTAGTTACGCGCTTAGCGGATGAGAGCTCTGGATGAGCGCCTGTGATGGCCAGGAGGATTGAGGCCAATGACATTAAAATGGACGTGCGTTGGATACGGATTTGCGTGCAAGAGGTCTAAGACCTTGGCCGGTCAGTAGATAGAAAAGGTCGGACACATCGGATGAAGAACATTCCGTAGAACGCGGCTATCCTCGAAAGTCTGACCGCCGAAAACCTTGGTCCATTGAGGGGGTATATGCATGCCTTCGGAGAGTGCCAAGTTGCTAGAGGTGACGCCGATCAAATCGAGTCCTCCGGAGACAGCACTTTGGGTGGACGGGAAGGCCAGGATCGGCTGTTTGGATGGGTCTTGAGCTTGAGTATGGAATTCGCTGGGAGGGTTGGCCAGAGTTAGAGGGGGATATGGCTAACCATAGCCTAGTAGTTACAGTCGGGGATCTCGGAGTAGAATTACAAGTCGACATCGATCTCTTGCGATCCCAATCACCATTGGCATTCCTAAGGAGAGTACCAGTGGTCCGCTACATGAGAATTGTTTGTAGGAAGAGAGAGCTGAAGCGGGTCTCGCGTACATCGAAGCTGCCTTTGAGCTCATGTCCAGTCCGCGTCGATGAGCGAGATTCTGACCAGACGACGGATTGGGCCAACCAGTTTGACGGACGAAGATAATGCCACGGATGTTCCCCATCGAACCATCCCTTCGTGCTTGTGCCATAGCTCCACAGATATTGAGATTGAGGCGACATGGATACGGAATTCGGAGGATGTGCCTAGCCATAGATGGGTGAGTATACGAAATATTAAGTAAAAAACCGCTACATACCTCTCCGATAACTGAGATATCTGACCACATAGGATCGAGCCAGGAAAGACAGCGAATCCGATGCCTAACGCAAGGCAGCACATATATCCTCAGGAAAGGGTCTTGTGAGATCGCGAATGTTCCCGAGTTAATCATTGCCTTCCACGGCTAACGCGCAAGGGTGGAGAAGATCTGAGAGATATTCACGAAGCGTCTGGAGCAGGAGACGGTTGAGGAACGTAGGATGCGTGGCGTGGCGTTGAATATGTTCAGCAGAGCGGTATGCATGGGTCTAAGAAAAGGTAAGTTGTCAGTGGGAATAAGAAATGATGGACGTCATGTAGAACATACCTTTCGAAAGTCGAGAAATTGCTTGACCGCATCCAATCGACCCAGCCAAACTCATAAGCAGAGACGAGTTTTCGATGAATATTAGCGTCGTTTGAGATCAGGTTCTCTTGATGTTGGGATGCTTGTCGGTGGCGGCAGCTCCAGTGAAAGACCCAGGGCGTCGGAGACATGGTGGATCGACATCTCGAAGATACTCGAGGAGAAAGGGCGAATCGACGGTATAGACAACCAAAGAGCTGAGGGCTCGATTGTTACAAGGTCACCGAATGCATCGACAAAGGCGGAATGGGTACATGAGCTGCTACCAACTGCGCGTCTACGCATGGTTGCCAGCATGGAAGAAACTCGAGAATCCCAGTGACGGCCTTGGCCACAATATGCCAACGCCGGCGGCAATGCGATTGTAACGTGTATAAATCTATGTGCTGTTGGGAGTTCTACTTTTATGATACTTCTGCCAGAATAGTTAGCGATCACCGATCTTAAATGAACAGGAAGTCACGATTATGCTCACCTCCAAAGATACCACACCTCCTCCAACCCACTCTAGCTACCACTGCCCGGCGACCTGCGCGTCAAAGCAGCTGAGTGTGACTGTCCAAGGCCGCCGAAAGACCCAGAACCAACGCCCAAACACGCAGAGTCGAAGCTGAGGCAATGTTGACAGCTCGATATGTTCTGGATACCAGTCCTCGTCCTAACGGAGGGCGGCTCGTTCGTGTTTGTATCGTCGTCCTTTGATATGAGTTGAAGACAAAGGGAAAGCGTTGGGCGCATCGATTGTTGGTCCTCGATCGAAGATTGCTCGGATGCATCCCGGCGGCAGCTTTCAAACCAAATCTGCCTGCAGCGCCATCGATGACCATGAACTTGAAGTCGTGGCCGTATATTTTGACTGGCATGATGCCTGAGGCTTGATAACACGGCGAAAACCCGGATTTTGTCGCTGAGTGCCATTCCCAAGAGGCTGAAGAGCCAAAAGTATCCGTTGATCGCAGTTATGTGCTTCGCTTAGCGGATGAGAGCTATGGATGAGCGCCTGCAATGGGCAGGAGGATTGAGGCCAATGGAATTAGCATGAACGTGCATTGGATACGGATTTGCGTGCAAGACCTTGGCTTGTCAGTAGATAGAAAAGATCCGATACGTAAGATGAAGAACTTGCCGTAGAACACGCACTCAATCTCGAAAGTCTGGCCGCCAACAACCTCTTCGTGAGCGGGGTATATGCATTTTCGCATAACAATGTGCCTGCCTTCCGAGAGGAGACGCCAATCAAATCGAGTCCTCGGCACCAGCAAGGGCGAAGACGGGAGACAACACTTTGGGCTGACAGGAAGGCCAGGATCGGCCGCTTGGAGGGGTCTTGATTGTGGAATTCGATGGCAGCGTTAGAATCTGGCTAACCGTAGCCTATGGCTCAAGACATAGAGTAGGCTGCAGTCGGGGATCTCGGGGTAGAACACTTGTGTAGTGCAAGTTCAAGCTCAAGTTGAATTAGGCCCGTGACGGAATTCTTGACAATGACACCGAGTCACATGCTCATGGGTCTGCTTCAGATGTTGCTTGATACATTCGAACCAGACGAGACTCATGTTTGCATGCAAATTGTGCATAACATGACGGGCTTTGAAGGGGTTGGCCACTACCACCTTGACTTCACTGTCAAAGGCTTCCTGCTAGTGAGATGTCGTCCTCTCCATCCTCGAACGATTCCATACATTCCGTTCGTCCTACCAAACCCACAACACCACAGCATGGCCCAAGTCAAGCCTAAATACCACTGGCGGTAGCGCCCAAGATATACCTAAAAGTCTTCTTCGCAGGCTCGTTTGGCATCATCATTGCCATCTTTGCTGTGTTTTCCGTCTATTGGGGTGCGCTTTGGACATTCCCAGACCATAATTTGCAAGGGTGGATTGTGGTATGTGTCTCCTTTTCTATATGCAGAACATCGAACATTTAATCATCACATCTCCTAGGACTTCGACGGTGGCCAAATAGGCCAGACCATTCAACAGGGCTTGAGCATACCCCACATATAACATGGTCCATTGTCCCATCAGACCGCTTCTCTTCCGTGCAGGGCGTGGCGAATGCGGTGTTGGATGAGCAGACCTGGGTTGCAGTCACCAGTGCGTACTACCTTCTTTGAATTGCGAAGCTTGAAGGCTGACACAACCGTACAAAAGTTAACCCAGGCGTAACCAATAGGTTTCAGGCCTCACTTACCTCACCCAATGCGACCTATGATGGTTCAGAGGCTGTTAGCGTATTTGCGACCGAAGCTAGGCAGTAAAATGGGTTGTAAGTGCCCGTTTCACATTACCCGTCCTCCAATCATTTACACCAACTTTCTCAAAATTCCTCATCGACTAACCTCCCTCCCATTCCCCAGCCGATCCATAATCCGTCCCTCAATCCAAGCGTCCCTCGAATGATTTCAAGAAGATTCGCTCTTCAAACTGCTGCCCAAGCCGCCTCATCCAATATTAACATTGGATCTCTGCTGAGCATATCGCCACAGACGGTTAAAGCGCCACTATCCTATCAACTCGTGAATTTGATTCCATTCGATCAGCCAGTGTAAGTTCTTTTACCTTTTGCTTTCCTCGCATGACCACCTTCATTCACATAACTTATCACTCTTTACCTCACTTCTCGACAGTGCAACGGCCGTAACGTTCGTAGGCCTTATCTACCAGCTCATCCTGACGTTCTTCATCGTCATGATCGCTGCCGCCGCGCGTGACGCGTCTGGGTTCGATAAATCGCTGTCCACACGGTCGTTGATCATCTTGAGGCTGTCATCGTCTTTCATAGCGTACTTCATACTGTCGGTATGTCTTCCCATGGCTTTCGGATAATCCTATTTGACTAACTATCACGGTTATTGTAGTTCTTCTACTCCCTATTGAGCGCAGCGTTCCAACTGCATATGACTCGCGCATTTGGTCATTCTGGATTCTTGGTGTTCTGGATGCTCAACTGGATCGGCATGCTCTCTGTGTATGTTCCTTAACGCAACTATTCACTGCGCCTACATTATTTAACACCCTCGTCCCTTAGTGGTCTCGCCCTCAAATCAATGATGACCCTCCTCACCACCCGATTCATGCCCTATTTTATGATAACCTGGATCATCACCAATGTGTCCGTTTGCATCTTCCCCATCGACGTCATGCCCCACATCTTCCGCTACGGATACGGAGCGCCCTTTTATAACGTCAATCGTGCAATGCGGACGGTTATATTTAACACGAAGAATCAGGTTGGGCTGAACTTTGGGGTGCTGCTGGTATGGGTGGCGGTCAGCTGTGTGACGTTGGCTGGGTTTCAGGTGTTGGTTAGGAGGAATGGGCCTAGTGGTGCAGCGGGAGCGAGAGATGAGGTGATAGGGAATGGTGAGACAGGGACAAGGAAGGAGAATGCGGAGGTACATACTGAAGATGTGCGTGCTGACGAGAAGCAGACCGCTTAGGTTGGGGTGGGCGTATGCGATTTGAAGGGCTAGGAGGATATATCAAAAACATCTAGGATACCATGCCGCAACTTATCAGGCGAAAAATACTGCCACTGCTACTGCTATCAATGGAATAAATTTCCACTCGCACTCTATTAGTGGCGGAATATTTATTTGTTTCCACAGGATGCGTGGAACAGGCAACAATCTCTAGGTCTTTTTACTTTGAAGTTGATTGCCAGCGAAGAATTATATGCCATCAAGTAGGATATATATACGCAACGCGAGAACTCCAGAAGCAAGATGGAACAAAATATTTAAGCGATACGATGTCCTTAAGGGGAATTTCAGCAAGCTGGGTGTCGTATATGGCACATGGATGGAAATGGAAATGCGCCACACTGGACACGTAGATTGGTATAGAAAACTACAAATCCATATAACGAGTTGCAAACTACTAGACCATTCATCAGTTCCTCGATCTTTGCCCCAAGCATCAAGCAAAGTAGGCGACTCGAACCCTATATCAACAGAACTAAACCCCGTTACAACAGTGGCGATCACTCTCGCAAACTTGAAGGGACCAAATATTTCTGGTACTCTGGACATGCTTATCAACCCCAGGCGGCTCGCTTTCTGGATCTAGAGTGTGGAGCCAAAATTTGAACATGATCATCGCGGACTCCAAGGGCGAATTCTGACCGGAAGCTACGTTGGATGACGAGAGGGTGAGAAATATTGTTTCGGGCGGTTTGGGAGTTAGATGAGCTAACCATGGTCTTTTCTTGAAAGTGGAGTATGTAGTGCCTCGAAAGGAGAGTAAGCGCTGATCATTGAATCTTAAAGGAATCTGGAGTTAGTGTGAGTATCATACAGACTATTTATACTACACCACGTGGAAGAAGTGTCTAAGAGGTTAATCTGTATTCCCCAGTTGTGCTATTTTTCTCTCGAGCGTGGTACTTTACGAACACGAGAGCTTCTCCTGGCTGAAACTGGGAGCAGTCATCCGCACATTGCCTCGTGGGCTATTGAAGAAAACCGACGAAACGGCCATCCATTCGAGCAACAAAATTTCTCACCGGTGAAGCGATGTCGGCAATATGTATTGCCATAGACCTAATTCACAGGCCAAATTAGACTCGTGCCCAGCAAGGAGAACAGCTACTTATTCAAAATAAGGATACCGTTTACGAAGAGATCTTCGAACACTCACCTCTAGAAGAACAATCGCCAGTCTAAGAACAGATTTGACGCAGAATTTGGCTCACGTGGAATACGAAGTTAAACTTCGTGTCATCTTCTGCCTTCTGCATACAGAAACCCACGTGAACAATGGCGCCCATGTACGAAGATGCGCCCTCGATATCACCTTGAGCGTTGACCAAGGGTTGGATCTGACAATAGAAGGGAGTATTCACCAATACGGCCGTTTAGCACAATCACGAATGTTCGAAAAGAAGCAGAGATCAGTGCGAATGGGATGTCCTCTACGCTGATGATTTGAACCCGTTCGACCGGTATTCACATTTCTATATCTCATAGAGGTATATGACTCTCACAGATGTATATAATCAACGCTAATGCACATAATGCACGCCTTATTTTGAGTAAATAAACAGCTCTGAGCGCCATTCATTGAATGTTTTCCGCGAGGCAAGAGACTGGCGCGAGGCGAGTAAAGCATGAGAGACACCTCGTGATTTCTAGACTTGAAAAGGGTGTCAGATTCAGGGCTCTCGATGCATAAATCATGGTTGCTTCACAACGACGTGGGCTCGGCACAGAGAATCATGTAAAGTGGAAAACCAACGTTCAAGTTTCAAAGTCGGCGAAAAAAAGCATGGCTAGTGCTCGATGATCTTATGCGTTCCATTGACACCTACTTAACCATACTGAATTCTGCGGCGACAATTTACTACGAGTCTTCCTGTCGATATCTCAGAAATTGGCCAGAATTAGGCATGAAGCCCTCAAATAAGAGCACCATGGTGCGTCAACTTTTCTCAAAAATAGTCATGAGGTCGTCGATTTAGAAGGAAAAGCCGAATAATGCCCTACCATTCGACAACCTCCAAGACTCGAGTCTTATCATCTCTAGAAGCCCATTGAAGAAGTAACGTGTAACATTCTAGCTGCCCCCAATCTGGTTGTTTCCCACCATGCAGGGTAATACGTTCAAGCTTCGGAGCGACAAGCTCAGAGAGCACCCACTTGCCTAAACTCGGGCACCCTAGATTACCGCTGGTATCAAGGTTAATCCTAAGCCTCTCCAGCGAATTCATCTTCACACCGAGCACGCGTGAGTTGTATGCCGTGTCTCTGTATGGACTCATACTGCGTTGAAGACTGAGCTCCTCGAGATTAACGCAGACATTGAGCACCTTTGCCAACTCTATCCAGTCCAGAGAATTTGGTTCGCGTTCGACATTGATTAGCTCCAACACCCGGATTTGCGATCCAAACGTCTTTGCAAACGCCTGGGTGATGGTGAATTTGCCGTCGTGAATGAAATGCGTAACATTAGGGAGGTTGAGGCTAATGGCTGACTCGAGCGATACGATGAGGTTTTCGTGGCATTCGATGCGTAATGTGTTTAACAGAGGCAGAGGTTGTGAGAGCGACAAAGAGGCGCCTTGATGGGAGTCCCATTGGTGATAACGGAATCCTGAGAGAGGCCATCAGGAAAAAGGAGAAATGAAAATTTTAGAGAATCATATCAGATTTAGCTGAGATTTTGCGAGAATTGGCTAGAATTAGCTCCAATTTTATTGATTTACACAGTTTTCTGAAT
>Ga0247742_10003244_pt1 | contig 10338 bp, 8 predicted proteins | sample UWRJL208509C2_FD_180944 | JGI IMG/M metagenome (GOLD analysis project Ga0247742, IMG submission 180944) | Plant litter microbial communities from Arlington Agricultural Research Station in Wisconsin, United States - UWRJ-L208-509C-2 | ecosystem: Environmental > Terrestrial > Plant litter >... | reverse complement strand
CCTACGCCGAGAGTGCTGACCTACGGTCCGAGTTGGGGACCACCGCAGCCGTGGCGCGGGCGGAAAGGACGGGTTTGGCCGACTGATTCACGGACCCGCGCCTTGTCCGTGTGTTTGGCGGCGGAGCTGTTTGGCTAGAAACGATGGGATGACCACGACACGGAAGATTGGTATGTCCCTGGTGTGCGCAGCAGCGTCTGGCGCCTTGGCGTTGTCAGGGTGTTCGTCGGACGGCGGCGAGGAGGCCGGAACGTCCTCTTCGTCGGTCGCAGCGACCTCTTCGTCTTCCAGCGCCACGTCCTCGAGCGCGACCGCGACGGTTCCCGGGCCGGACGCCGACCTGGCCACGACGACGTTCCCGGTCGGCCTGGACCGCGCCCTCGCGGTGGCCGACGAGACGGTGCCCGGTGGCGTCGTCACCAAGATCGAGGTGGAGTTCGAGCGCTCCGCGAACGCGTGGGTCTGGAAGGTGGACTCGCAGACGGGCACCGAGCAGCACGAGATCAAAATCGACGCGCAGTCCGCACAAGTGATCGCCGACGACCGCGACCAGGAGTCGGGAAATCCGGTGGCGGTGGACCCACGGAAGCTGACCCCCGAGGACGCCACGGCCAAGGCGACCGCGCTGGTTCCGGGGTCGGTGGCCAAGTGGGCGTTGGAGTTCGACGACGGCGTGCAGCGCTACTCGTTCGACATTCGGACGTCGGGGACCGCCACCCAGGACGTGGACGTCGATGTGGAGACGGGTGTGGCCACGAAGAACTAGGGGCGGTCGCGCGTTTCTACCCGAGTTTTCCGCCCTGAGCGTCAGACCAGTTCGTCGATGGGTGTCGGATCGCTGAAGCGCTTGATGACGTTGGCCGTGATCTTGGCGACGGCATTGTCACCGTCATGGTGAAACAGGCTTGCAGACCAGCTCATTGATGATGTTGCGAACATCGCACCCCCGTTGGGGGTGGTGAAGTACGTGAGGTCCGCCCGCACCAGCGGGCTCTCTTCGCCGTTGGTCGCGGGGTGTGAACCGTAGATCTCTTCGGTGACCAACATCGAGTTCGCATCGTGACCAACGGAGGTCGCCAACACCCGGGTGTGTGGCGGGCTGCCCTGGTCGAGGTCGTAACGGTCTACCTCGAGGCCTGCGGCCCCGCCGTTCACCAGACCGAAATCGCCCAGGCGTTGTTTGGTGTCAACGCCTTCGGTGATCCACCCGACCCCTGGATCGGCAGCATCCGGCAGGAATTCGTAGTGAGTTGACACGGCCATGGTGTGCGCGGTGTACCCCGTTCCCCAGACCCTCTGTGGCGCGCGTCCTCTCATGCGCCACAGGCTGCCTTTCTCGCCGGTGGTGGAGTGCTGTAGCTCGCCGGGCCTGCCGCGCCAGGGCTGGTCGCCGACTTCGCCCCGCCGGACCTCGACTACGTGACTCTTGTCCGGTGCCACACTGGTAACCCAGTACATGCCGTTGCCGCCCATGTACATTCCCCGCCCGCCGCCGGCCAGGTAGCCCTCCCAGGCGTCGATCATCTCCTCGGAGTAGTACTCCGGATGCGTGGCAGTCAGCACGACGTTGTAGCGCTCGAGGAGTTCGACGCCCTCTTCGTGCAGGTCGTGATCGGTGGCTACGTCGTAGTCGAAGCCTTGGTCGGTCATCCAGCACACCAGATGCAGATCGGCCGGGTACTGCCATACCTGAGAGCTCTGCTCGTGTTGGTAGGCCGGCTGCATGTTGAGTTGTGGTCTGCGCCAGGTGGAGTACTGCACGCCGCCGCCGTCGAGGTGCCGGTCATACAGCGACAGGCCGTATTGCTCGACTCCGGTGCTCATGGCGAAGTCGAGGTCTTCCAGCACCGTGATGTGGCCGTTGGCGAGCTGGCCCCCTGGCGCATTCTGATAGACCTGGCTGTTGGCATAGGCCTGATAGCTGAACGTCGGTATCAGCAGAAGGATCGAGCTTGTCGCAGCGCTGCGCGGTGCGGTTACGAAGAACGGTACGAAGAACGTCTCGGGGTCGTCTTCCTGAGCCTCGGTGCACTCGAGTGCGTAACAGCCGCTCGGAAGGTCTTGGGGGATTGTGTAAGTCAACGTCACCGGCCATCGGCAGTCGTCGAGCGAGTCATTGTGAAACCAGATGGCGCCGTATTCGTCGGGTGCGTGGGTGAAGACGAACTCCCGACCCTTCCATTTCCATCCGGTCATGCCACGGTCGGGCTGGTTGACACATTCGCCGACCAAACCGCTCACGGGTTCTTCGATCCGATCCCCGAGGCCGGAACCGGTGACTGACGAGTCTTGATTGAGTTGCCAGGAGGCCACGAGATGCGCGTCCGAAACCCCTTGTCCGTCATGGCAGGCGGACACCTCGTCGGCGCGTAGCGCACGCGACCAGTACCGCGGCGACTCGACCTTGCCGTTGAAACCGGCGACCATGCGGTGGTGTGGCGCTACCTCACCATGTCGTCCCAGCCCACCCAGCAGCAGAGCCGTGCCGGAGTCGCCCGGCGTCAATGCCGCGCCAGTGGCCACCGCGGCTCCGTCGAAGGGAACGACGAGCCCGAAAATGCTGTTGGTGCTGGTGATCACGGCCTGTTGGGACACGGTCACTCCGGTGGCGTCGACGGTGACGACCACCGAATACCAGACCTGCTTGTACAGCGGTATCCCGGCGCCCACCCTGATGACGTTGCCGGCACCGTCGCCGAGGGTGACGACGAGCCCGTCGGGTTCGAGCGTCAGCGCCCACCCGGTTGAGGTGGTGTCATCCCACCGGGAGATCACTCCTTGTCGTCCCAGGGTGGGCAGTGTCGGCCAGACGTAGAGATGAATGCTGAACCCATTGGATCCTGACAGCATGCCCCCCGGGTCAGGCACCTTGATGAATCCGCCACTCTGGGTGAACTGTTCGTCGACCTGCACACGCTGATCGAGCTCCGAGGGAATGTGCACGGTGCGCTGCCCTGGCCCGTTTGGGTTGAGATTGCCGTTGTACATCCGCAGCAGTCGTGTGTCGACCGGACCGTCCCCGGCGTGTGCCAAATGGAATGTCAACGGCTCGCCCGGTGCGACGTTGGGCCGAGAGTTGTAACCGCGCAACCGCAGTGACGTCTTCATTGGTTGTCTGCCACCAAGGTGTCGGCGCCGATGATGTCGTTGACCCGCTCGAGAAAGGCAGCCACGATGGCGTCCTCCTTGGTGGTGAAGGTGTGCGAGGTGTCGACGGTGGGGGGTGTAGCGCGTTCGGCGTGCAATCGGGCCAGATAGTAGGTCTCGTAGGACGGTGCCGCGTAGGCGAAAGTCCGTCCCTCAATCGGTGCCATCCGCATGAAGTTGAGCAACTGCCTCAGTTCGAGGGTTCGTGGATGTCTGCCGATGACGTCGTCGCGAAATTCTTCGAGTGTCGCGGGCCTCACTACGGCGCGCAATTCAGCACGGCGGCGCTCGTCGAAACGTTCTCGAATGAGCAGACTGCGGTCTTCGACGTCCGTCTGTCCCGTCAACGGCATGGTGAATGCGCCCCTCCTGGTGAGATCCTGCCTGTCACTTGTACTTTCCAATGGCTTCGTCGCAGGTTGCGAGGTTGCCCTTCGTGACGGTGGCGGCGTCCAATGTCGTCGACTTCGGCACCTCTGCGCCCTTGAGAAGGTTGACGGTGACCTCAGCTCCGGTGCGGCCCAGTGCGAATGGATCCCACAGTGCGGTGGCGTACTGCTTGCCGGCCTCGATGTTGCGGTAACCGACGGGGTCACAGTCGGCGCCGACGGCAACGTAGTCGCGTCCCGCAACCGTGCCCGAACGTTCGCCCGCGAGAATGACGCCGTCGAGCATGACGTCGGAGTGTGCGAAGACTCCGACGACGTTGTCGGCGGAGTACCTCGAGAACATCTGTGCGGCAACGGTGGTGGCTTCGGTTCCGTCCCAGTTGGCGGTCATGGAGGAGACGATCTTCAGATCCGGTGCGATCTTGGCGAGTGTCTCCTCGAAGCCCTTCTTGCGTGAGATCGTCGTGGCGCCACCGGGAGCTCCTTCGATCTGCAGGACGGCGCCCCGAACTGGCTTGCCCTGCGCGGTGAGGCCGTCGACGATCGCTTGGGCACTGCTCGCGCCGATCCGTTCCTCGTCGTAGCCCCAGAACGCGCTGTAGAGCGCGTCGTCGTCGGTGGCGGGCTTGTAGATGCCGACGACGATCTTGGTGTTGGGAGATTGTTGGCGGGCGCGGGCATAGGCGGGAATCAACGACGTGGTGTCGGTCGGCCAGAGCACGATCGTCGCGGGTTTGGTGCTCAGCGCTTGGTTGAACTTCTGCATCTGGTCGGCGCCTGCACCGTAATCGCTGTACTCGGTCGTGACTTTCAGGCCGGCCGCCTCAAGGTCTTTGGTGATCGTGTCGGCGAAATTGGACTGCGTCGGGTTGGACCGTGCGATCGTCAGAACGTACGCCGCTTGTCCTGCCACCTCTCCGGAAGAGCCGTTCTCGGCCGGACTGGTGTCACCGGCTGACGAGCATCCGCTGACCGTGAGGGCCAACGCCAGCGTCACCCCGGCGGCGATCTGCAATCGTCTCATGTGTTTCCTCCGTCGGAGTGGATTGCCTCCGCCGCCGTTGCGGCGGAGGTCGTTTCGTAGTCGCGGATTACGAGTCGGTCTGAGCCGCGTTGCACCAACCGGCGTAACGGGCGGTCACAGATCACCACGGCGATCAGCACGGCGCCGTTGACCAGTTGAATGGTCGCGGACGCGACGCCGGCGAGGCTGAGGCCGTTGTTGAGGATGGCCAGGAGCAAGGCCCCGCCCACAGCGCCCACCAGTGACCCGCGACCGCCGGTGAGGGCGACGCCACCGACGAGCACCGCGGTGGCTGCTTGCAGAAGATATGCGTTGTTGGGACCGGGCTGTCCGGTGGCGAGGGCGACACCCTCGAGCGCACCCCCGATCCCGGCGAAGCCGGCAGAGACGAGGAATGCGACTGTCACGCTCCACGACACTGGTAGGCCGGAGGATCGAGCACGGTTGCCGTCGCTGCCGATGGCGTACAAGAATCGACCCCACCATGCGCGCTTGACGATCAGGATCAGCACCGCAACCAACCCGAGTTGCAGGATGGTCTGCAGCGACAGCGCGCCAAGGATCGGCTCGGTGAGTTGGAGGCCAGGACGGTAGTCGGCCATGGTCACGACGTTGTTTCCGGTGACGAGATAGCCGAGGCCGATGCCCAGCATCATGGTGGCGACGGTGACTGCCAGAGATGCAATGCGTACTGCCCCGGTGGCAATGCCGTTGATCAGTCCGATCACGAGGGCCAGGCCAACGCCGAGTGCGATGCTGACGGGTAGGCCGAGTTCGTCGGCGTACTGGACGGTCACCAGGCCCGCGAGTGGATAGGTCGCAGCGATGGAAAGGTCGAATTCGCCGGCGATCATGACGATTGCGAGGCCGGCCGATACCAGGGCCAGGGTGGCGAAGATCTGCATCAATGCGTAGAGATTCCCGATGGTGGAGAAGCCCGGCACCGCCATGGTGCACGCGACATAGGCAATCGCTGCGACCAACCAGGTGAGTAGTGTCCGCGCACCCCAATACGTAGACCGGGTAACGGAATTGATCATCGCGCGCTCTTCGCTCTGAGGAATCCGGACATCAACACGACGAGCAGGATGAGGGCACCTTCGGTGACCAGCTGCATCTCATAGCTCAGGCCGGCCAGGGCGGCGACGTTGTTGAGCAGTCCGGCGAATACCGCACCGACGGCGGCGCCAAGGGGGGTGCCGATGCCGCCGGCGATGGCGACACCACCCACTACGACTGCCACGATGGCGTCGAAACCGAAGCTGGCACCCGACGTCAGCAGTCCTTGGTTGGACTGCGCCGCCAGTAAGGCCCCCGCCAGCCCCGTGGTGGCGCCGGAGATCGCAAACGCGGCCGTGACGATCATGGTGCGGCGATAGCCCGACAGCAGGCCTGCGCGTTCGTTGAGGCCGAACAAGGTCAGCTGCCTACCGAAGACAGTTTGGCGCAGTAACCACAGCAGGGCGATCGTCACGGTCAGGAAGACGGCTGTCTGAAATGGAAGGAAACCGAAGAGGTTCATGTTCAGAACGGTGTTGTCGCCGGTGCCGAGCACGGTCTGCCCGTTGGTCCAAAGCTGGCCCAGCCCAACGAGAATTGCAGCCGTGGCGATGGTCACGATGATCGGGTCGGCCTCGAATCGGCCGACGACGACACCCTGGATGGCGCCGACCGTGGAGCCTAGGGCGACGGTAAGCAGCACCGACGCCGTGACGCCGAGGTAATTGCTGGACGCGAATGCAATGGTGCACAGTGCTACCAGAGCAGGAATCGACAGTGAGAACACCTGCCCGGCGATCGTGATGAAGCTCAAACCGACTGCGATGATGCCGATCAACGAGACCGACAGACATAATCCGCGGAGGTTGGATGCGGTGGGGAAGGCGTCGATGGTGACGGTGGCGACGACCGCCAGACCAATGGTGGCGACGGTGACCATGCTGGTCGCAGTGGCGTTACGCCGGGATCCGCGCACCGCTGATCTGAGCTCCGTCAGTGTCATGCGGGCTCTCCGTGCAGGATCTCGGTGATGAGAGTTGCGTCGTCGGTGTCGTCGATCCGATGGCTGCCCACTATTCTTCCGCGGTACATGGTCACGCCTTGGTCGGCGAGCTCGCGTATCTCGACGATGTCGGTGCTGTACACGACGACCAACACGTGCTGGGCGGCCAATTGACGGAGCGTCTGGTAGATCTCAGCTCTGGCACCGACGTCGACGCCGCGGGTCGGTTCACTCATCAGCAACAGTCGCGGTTGCATGGCGAGTGCGCGGGCGATGGCCACCTTCTGTTGATTGCCGCCACTGAACGCAGAGACATCCTCTGTCAACCGCTCGGGGTTGAAGCGCACGTCGTTGGCTCCGGTGCGGGCGAGGTCACGTTCGCGCTTGCGGCGGAGCAGTTTCCTCGAACTGATGCGGTCCAGTGCGCTCGACGAGATGTTGGTCGTCACCGCGGCATTCAGGAACACTCCTTCGGTGGCGCGATCGGCGGGCACGTAACCGATCCCGTGCCGTTTGGTCGCGACACGTGACGGCACTGCTAGCGCCTTGCCGCGCAGGGTGATCGCACCTCGTTGGGGTGGCAGGAGTCCGGCGAGGCTGCGAACCACGTCATCAGCACCGGAGCCGACTTGACCGAAGAGGGCGAGTATCTCGCCGTCGCGGGCTGTGAAGTGCACGTCCTCGTAGCGCCCCGGGATGGTGAGGGCGGTCAACTCGAGCGTGTTCGCGGAGTCTCGATCATGTCTTGACACAGAAGCCTTGACCACGGTCTCACGAGACTTCCCGAGCATGTGGTCGACGATCGCCGTGAGGGTGAAGTCTCTTCTGGGGCCGGTTGCCGCGACTCTGCCTGACCGCAAGATGGTCACGTGGTCGGCCAGCTCCATGACTTCGCCGAGGCGGTGGGTGATGTAGAGAACTGCGTGTCCGGCGGCCGCGAGGTTCTTGGTCACCGTGTGCACGCGGCGAATCTCGATGTCGGACAGCGTCGCCGTGGGCTCGTCGAGAACGAGTACCTGCGCGTCGCGGATGAGTCCGCGTGCGAGTTCGAGCAGTTGCTGTTGCGCGAGCGCCAGGGTTTCGACGGGTCGGTCGAGGTGGACATCGGTGAGGCCGGCTGAATCGAGCGCTGAGCGGGCGCGGTTTCGTAAGCGGCGGTAGGGAATCCATCCGCGATTCGAGCGCCCAGCCAGTGCCAGATTGTCGAGTACTGATAATTGCGGCACCACGGACAGTTCCTGGAAGACCATCGCCACGTCGCCGTTGTCGTGGGCGCGACCCGACACCCGACCGGTCGTAGCGGGGATGATGCCGGCGAGGATCTTGACCAAAGTGCTCTTGCCTGCGCCGTTTTCGCCAAGTAGGGCGTGTATTTCGCCCGATCGGAACTCGACGTCGACGGGGTGGAGAACCGTCACTTCGCCGTATTTCTTCGTCACGGAATGTGCGGCCAGCAATACCGATTCCGTGGTCTCGTACTCGATTGCTGTGGGCTGCGAGGGCGACACGAGAGCTAACTCCTTTGGGGGGAGGGGGAATGCTGTACGTCGCATCTGTCTACTGTTGAACAGTAACACTGTTGGGCATTACGACAACTCGAATGGGGGAACGAGTGTCCACAACCGTCAGATGGTTGGACACGCTCAGCTGGACAGGGTTACGACTCTGTCTTCCAACGGCTTTCGCCCACCAGCCGGCTCCTGCCTCATCGGCAGTGGAGTTGAGGCGCCCTGGAATCGAGTGACCTCAGATGGGTGAGCCCGGCGGGGTTCATGACACCCGCCGGGCTCAGTCCTTGCCAGGCCGAACTAGACGCGGTCGCCCAGGGTGGAGTTGAGTTGCTCGTAGCGGTGCGGTGACCGGGCCTTGATGACGTAGGCGCCAATGACGCCGATGGCGAGCGAGGCGAAAAGCATTGCGGTGAAGGTGAACTGGAGCCAGCCACCACCACCGAGCAGCACGTCCATTCCCGTGACCGCGTACCAGAGGAACGGCATCAGTCCGGCGATGCCGAGCAGTGGTGCGATGAAGGTGTTCCAGGGGCGTTTGTCGACGTTGGAGCGGCGGAAGAAGACGAAGATGGCGATGCTCGCGATGGTCTGCAGCAGGATGATTCCGGCAGCGCCGACGCCGGTCCACCAGGTGAACAGGGTGGTGTAGGGATCGAGACCGAACACGGCGAAGATGGCCACCACGACGGCAACCATGCCGATCTGGACGTAACAAGCGATGGCGGGTGATTGGCGGGTCGGATGGGTGGTGCCCAAGCGTGACCAGATGACGCCTTGGCGTCCCAGCGAGTACAGGTAACGAGCCACGTTGTTGTGAAAGGTGAGGATGGCCGCGAAGAGGCTGGTGATGACCAACAGCTGGAAGGCCTCTGTTCCCACCCGACCGAGCACGGTGTCACTCACTGCGAAGACCAGGTTGCCACCTTCGCTGGCGGCCAGACCGGCGATGTTGCCGACGCCGACGGCGTTGACGATGAGAAAGGCGGTGACGGCGTAGAAGACGCCCATGAAGACCACCGAGGCGTAGGTAGCCCGTGGCACAGTGCGTTTGGGGTCCTTGGCTTCCTCGCCGTAGATGGCGGTGCCCTCGAATCCGATGAAGGACGCGTGGGCGAACATGAGCGCGACGCCGATCGCCCCGGCGAACACTGCGGACGGCGCGAACGGTTCGAACGAGTAGTCACTCACCGGTGTCGGCGAGTTGACCAGGATGCCGACGTTGAGGATCAGGATGATCGCCGTCTCGAGTGTCAGCAGTACGGCCAGCACGCGGGCGCCGGCATGAATTTGCCGGACGCCGAGGAACAACGACGCTCCCATCGCGATGAACGAAAAGACCCACCACGGAACCTCGACACCAGTGTGCCTGGAGGCGAATTCTGCTGCGTAGTAGCCAAACCCGCCAATCACGCCCAGCTGGATCGCGTTGTAGGCGAAGATGGCCAACGAGGCAGACCCGAGACCGAGTGGTCGGCCGAGGCCCCGCGTGATGAAGGCGTAGAACGCGCCCGCATTGGTGATGTGCTTGCTCATCGCCACGTAACCAACCGCAAAGATGGTCAGCACCAGGGCAACCAGCACGAACGCGCCAGCGATGCCGATGCCGTTTCCGGAGCCGATGATCACCGGGAAGAGCGCCACGACCACGGTCAACGGCGCGGCCGCGGCGACGACGAAGAAGACGATGCCGAGTACGCCGATCTGGTTGCGTGCCAATCCCGTTGAGCCGTCGGGTGACTCCTTGGCGGTCGCCAACTTTTGAGGTTCGTCCTGATGAAGCATCGCGGATCCTTTGCGGTAGAAGTCAGCGGGTGGATTTGCTACGAGCAGCGAATTTGACGACCTTGCGTAGTGCGGGGCTGGTGGCGACGGTGTAGCCGAGTTTCTTGCCGCTCTTGGTGCCCATCACGGTTTCCATCGCCCGATCGACGACGCCGGCCTTGGGTCCGGGGCCGACGCGCGCGGCAGTGGGTGCGGCGGTGCCGTTGAGGTCGGCGATCACGACCTGAGCGGCGTTGTGTCCGTTGGCCCCCATGACGCCGCCGCCGGGGTGGGTGCCCGAGCCGCAGAGGTAGTAGTCGTCGACGGTGGTGCGGTAGTCGGCCAACTCGGGAGTGGGGCGGTTGTTGAACAGCTGATCGAAGAACATGGCACCGTGGAAGATGTTGCCGCCGGTCAGGCCATAGTCACGCTCGAGGTCCTTGGGGGTGATGATGACCCGTTCGAGGATGTGTCCGCGCAGATTCGGGGCGTAGCGGAACAGCA